>Ga0247770_1001159_pt1 | contig 22320 bp, 19 predicted proteins | sample UWRJL136409B6_FD_179943 | JGI IMG/M metagenome (GOLD analysis project Ga0247770, IMG submission 179943) | Plant litter microbial communities from Arlington Agricultural Research Station in Wisconsin, United States - UWRJ-L136-409B-6 | ecosystem: Environmental > Terrestrial > Plant litter >... | reverse complement strand
TCCGAGTCCCCTCCGCCGATCCCACGCAGCGCGTAACTAATGAGTCTTGTGCTCCCCCTTCCCAAATCCAGTCCCAGTTAGGCGCTGGTACAGGAGGGGGAGGCTCGACGACTTCTGCTCCCACAGAGGCAGCCTCTGTAACTGGGCTTACCGGTTCGACGGAGGCTACCGCGTCAAACCTTAGTCTTAGAACTGACAGCGTGGCCCCCGTCATGAGGGCGCACAGAAAGCAGAGCAAGGCGGCCCTAAACATTTTCTAGTTCCACATAAAAATCACCTCCCCCCGCAATTGGTTGGGAACATCATACCCTGCGTGGCAATGCCATGCAAGGTAATATTTCGGGTTTCGCTCAAATCCCGAAAATCAATGTGGGGATTGGTGGGGATTCGTGGTTATCTCACCGACTGCCGTGGGTACCCATGAGGATTGGTGGGGGTTGGTGGGGATTGGTGGGGGTTGGTGGTTATCCTGGCCGAAGCGAAGTATTGCTTCGCTTGACTGTAGGCGCTTTGCAGAGTTTGCCAGGCCTCGCGATCGCCCCATTCCGTGTCTGGGTGATAGTTTTTGGCTGCCTGGTAATAGGCCCGCTTTGCTTCATCCCAGGTTTCAGGGGTAGAGGTCAGGCCCAGAACCCGCCACCAAGAGTTATCCGGCGTGGTTTGGGAGGGCAGGGCAGGGTAGCCAGTGAAGGTGGCCTTGACAGAGCCCACACCAGAGCGGTCGGCCTGGCGCTGCGCATTTAACCACTCGCGGACAGCGTTGATGTTATCGGCCACGCGATCGAACTTGTCACTGGGCAGGCCGCGATACTCACCAGCAATCTTGAGGTAGACGGTTACCCCCGGGTCTTCCGGTTCTCGCTGGCGACTGACGGGCCTGCCGTCCGTGTCGCGCACCCGCAGGTTAGAACTAATGATGCAGTAGTTGGAATCGCTTAACCCAGCTTGAGTGCATGCCCTCACCTCTTCTTCCAGGCGATTGATCGCCTGGGGAATGGTGAGGTGGTTCATGCCATAGGGTTCTCTTCGCGTACCGTAGTTAGCTCGTTTCCTCCGGTGAGCGGGAGTTCGTTCGTGCCATTCAGGCCAGGCCAGAGGGTAGCGGAGATCGTCAATTTTCATGGGCGCTATAGTCCGAGGACAGATAAACAGGAGTAGCCCAGAGCTGGTCCGGGCGATCGCCTTGAAAGACCACCAGAGGAACTGTGTACCAGCAGCGGCGATCGCGGCTGTAGGCGTAAACTCCAGTTCCCCAGCTGGAGCAGATGTCGATAGCGTCCCCCGTGTGAGCATGGATCACCGTGTACCTGGCGATTAGGTAGGTGGTGGCCCCGTGGAACCGAGGGCTAACAGCGGGGGTTGTCGTTACCAGAATGGATCGGCGAGCAAAATCAATGGCCTGCATCTAGGAGCCTCCTGATTTGCTCAAGCAGCGACTCTAGCTCCTGCTGCTTCTCTGGCGGTAGCGAGTCTGGCCGCAGTTTGCCTAGCTGACTGGCGATCGGTTGATAGGGGCGGGGAGGCTTGGTGGGCGCGATCGCCCGCTGGATCAACTCTTTCACCTGGGCTACTGGCAAACCGTTTTCTATAACTGTGGCGATCGCCGCCTCTAGTTTGTCTTCAGGCATGCGCCGCAGCTCCAGCGCTTTGGAGTAGTCCAGCACACCGTCGCGGACAGCTTTATCCAGTGCCGCTGGCAGAGACAGCAGCGGCAGATACTTCTTATAGAAGGTGGCCGGCTGGATGGGCCGGGGCAGCGATCGCAGCACAGACTCAAGCTTTGCCCAGGCCTCAAGCGAGTTAGGAACGACGTCGTTCCTACGCCCGTTGTGGTTCCAGGAGAGCAGCTTTTTGATGCCTTCCTGGTCGAGGCCAGTCTCTAGGGAGACCAGGCGGAGTATCCCTTCGGTCATCTCCAGTTCGTTGGGGTCTTTGCGAAGCAGGTTTTCCGAGACGGCGATCCTCTGGAGCAGTTTTTCTTCGAGGTTGGTCCCATCCTGGGCCCAGATTTTACAGCCCGCCATCTTAGCCCCGGCGCACCGGATCGCCCCATAGACGATGTCCCAGGTGTATGGAAAGATTGTGGACTTGCAGACGAAGATCATGGTCGGCGGAATCTCGCCGATAGCTGCGAACTTCTTGAACTCTTCGGCTTTTTCCTCAATGTCCTCGGGTTCTATCTTGTTTCGGTACTGGTACTGGGACTCTAGGTTGACGTGCTCGACACTCGGGTCGAGCAGGAATAAGTTAGTAGCTTGGTCTATTGGCGGCTCCTGCCAGAGAGCTGCGTTAGCAAGGCTAGCGTTGTAGTTTGTCATAGGGTTAGGACGTGTTGGGTAAGGGTGTCGATGGCGGCGATCGCCCGTTCAGCGGCGTCAGTGCGCCGAACCTTTAGAGCTTTCATAGGCATGCGCTCGTAGGTCGAGCGGTTAGCCAGGGAAGCGTAGTTGAAGGGGGGCATAACAGGAGCGGTGCTGCTCAGCCCCTGGATGAAGTCAAGCGTGTTTCGATGGTGCTCCTCTCGCTTGTCATAGAGCGTGGGGACAAACGCGGCGATTTGCAGATTTCGGTTTGGCCCCTGCCGCTGCCGGTTCAGCATCTCGAAGAGGATGTTGGTGCCGTTGATGCCCTTGAAAGCTGTCTGAATAGGGATGAGAACGTGGGTCGAAGCGGCCAAGGCAATATAGGGCAGCTGCCCCATACTTGGTTGGCAATCAATCAAAATGTAGTCGTAGTCAGGATGCCTGGCGATCACATTCCGCAGACGCATCTCCTTCATATCGGCGACCACTAGCTCCATTTCTGCGCGGTGCAGCTCCGACCCCGTAGGAGCGACGTCGAGCCCCCAATCAAAAATATCGGTCTTGGCCCGGATTACTGGACTGCCCTCATCCCCGTGCATGATGCAGTTGTAGAGAATTGACTTACCAGCCCTAGGGCTGTTGCCGTCAGCTTTATCGTCTACGCCGAGGAATGCGGTCATTGCCCCCTGGGGGTCCAAGTCAATTAGAAGAACACGCTGCCCCGCCTGAGCCAGGCTGTAGCCTAGTTCTTTGGTAAGCGTGCTCTTCCCCACACCCCCGGAGAGGTTGTAAGAAGAGAGTATTTTCATTGGGTAAGCTTTCAAAAACTAACTAATGAAAGCATACATTGATTAGTTTCAGATCGGAGGCTAGCCAAACTCAATGGCTCGGGCGATCGCTATTTTCGTCGCCGTTCAGTTCAGCAAGCTCTTCAAGAAAACTGATCAGACTTTCTTCCATCTCAGGAGAAAATTCTATCGTCTCAACCGGCGGCACCTCGCAGGGCATGATCTGATCCTGGATACCCAGGAATAGGTTTGCGATCGCCTGGGGGAAGCTGTTAGCAAAAAGCAAAACGTTTAGCAGCCGTACCGGCAGGCCTGTACGCCCATATCGTCTTCTGGCTAAATCCTTGACATCGTAAAGATACTCTTCAAATGGATCTGTAAGGTGCCTCACGAAGAACATGGGGACCGCAGCGCATGCTTCCAGCATGGGGTCGCTGACAACCCTGATCAGCCAGCTGATATATAAGGGGTCGGCGTAGGCCGCCCATTCATCAGGGGTCATGGGGCCTAGACGGGTATAGTAGGTCGCATTGGCCCAGTCCCAGTTGTCCTCTTCTTCACAAGGGTCTGTCGGCGCGAAGAAATAGGTGCGGCTAGATTCTTCAGAAAAGCTCATGGTCAAGTCCCCTCTAAACAGTTGTTGTCGATGCTAGATATTCTATGGCCCGGGCGATCGCGTAGGTATGGCAATGGCCCCGGCACCAGCAGAGCAGCACCATAGGCCGTCCCTCTCGGTAAACCTGCACCAGGCGGCAGAGTTCGTCCCATAATTCCTGATGGTTGATGCGCTTCAGGTGGACGTTAATAAAACCAGACTTGGCATCGTTGACCGCTCGAAGAGCCTGGTTGTTGTATTCGGCATACCTGGCGATCGCGGTGTCATTGCTGATGGTGGTGCCCCGGTGCTCCGCTTCGATCAGAGTCTTCACCTGGCTAGTGGTGAGCAGATTCCCAGATTCGCTCAAATCTGAAAAATTGAGATCTAGCTTCTGCCATTCCAGGATGCTTTTGGTGTGAAACTTGATGGTGTGGCGAAGTACATCACGGAAGCGATTGCAGGCCAGGCGCAGGGGGGCATCGCCAGAGGTTGCTTTGTCCAGGTCTTTGAGGTACTGCTTACAGTCTTTGACTTTGTAGGGGTTGGCCAGGGGGGAGCCATCGCCGGTGATGGCGCAGTCCATGACCCGACGACCACAGTAGACCACCAGCTCATGAAACCCTGTGAGGGAATTGCCGCCGTAGCGATCTGTGAAGTCATTTAGGTGCATCGTTTGGATTGGCAGCGGTTTCAGTCGAGACACCGGCAGCCGGTCCAGTGGGTTGTCCAGCATGTAGGACGGGCAGATCGATGACTGGGTCTTCACCTCAATAACATCTCCCTCCCACAGTTCGTCCCAGATGAGATCGGCGACTCTGGGTAAAGGGAATCCGATGATAGTCCCGTGAAGCTTGGCTTTGGCGCAGTCGGGGCAATCAAGTCTTACCCGGCTCCGCTCTGTGAGGGGACCGCTCAGAATTGAAATGGGGGTGGCCAGTTTTTGGGTCAAAGTGTTTTGTCCTTACACTCTCCCTCAGGGGTACCAAAGGGATGAACAGCGCAGTGGAAGTAGTTGCCACCAAGCATGTGGCCGGAGAAAGATGCGCAGTTCCGGCACACCGCAGGCGCTGTGTGAGAGTTGAGGCCTACGAGATATTCGAGGCGCATGAACGGCAAACCCTCATGCCACTCGCCGAACCTGTCGATGACTCGGGTTGCCTGCTCAACCAAAATGATTTGGTTGAAGTAAAGAGCTGTAGGAAGATCCACTCCCGGGTGGCTCTCGACAAAATCTTCGGCGAGCAATTGCGCTCGCAGGTAGCTCACTCCAAAATGTTCACGAATTTGGACGACCAAATCCTGGTGGACGGCGAAAGGAATTCGGCGATCGCGCTCCGGGTCAACGGGGCCCCTAACGTGAGAACGTACCCAGTCCAAAAGTTTCTTACGGTTGATCATCCTCATCCTCTCTACGCAATTGAATCAGTGGGCTAAGGCCATCAGATTTGAGCTGCAACCTGATTGACGAGCAATATTGTTCGCGTTCCCCTGTTGACCTACGGTAGTACGAGTAGCTAATAAACAGGTTGACCAGATCCAAAGCGATCGCCTGCTCCAGGTCGATCCAGGGGTGGAAGTACATAAAGGTTCTGACCGCCATCTCAGCCAGGCGTTGGTCTAGCTTAAACCTCCGCTCGACCGCCAGCACCCAGTCAATGGGTGGCGGTGAAGTCGGAGGTATCCGGCGCTCCAGAAGAACCTCTGGGCACTCAGTCTCAAAGACCTGGTGCATGACCAGCACATCTGATACACGGGGCGGACTGGCGGGCTCAGACAGTGGTTCTCCCTCAGGCTTGATCACTTTTTCAGGCACACCGAACGCGCCCAGTATCGCGTCGGAGAGGAACTTCATCGTGTCAACAAAATCAAAACTCATCTACGCCTCCATTAGCGCCATTTCAGCCGCGAGGCTGGCGGCGATCGCCTCATCAATCACGGGGGCCGGGCTCACCCGTTCTAGCCAGGATTCTATCTCAGCCACCACCAGGGGATGAATCCACTCACCCTCGGTCATCGAAACGATTTCCCGCATGAGTCGATCACGTTGTTCGGCGAAAGACGATAAACCTTGGAAAGCCTCCCAGGCCCGGCGCTTGCCGTCGAAGAAGGTCCAGTCCTCGGTCGCTTTATCGTCTGAAGTTGTGAGGGCCGGCAGCCGCTTGGCCAGCGAGTTCTTCGCCGCCATATCGTTGATCAAGTTGGCGATCGCCTTTATCCCTTCAGCATTCACCTCGGGGTCAAAGACCTCTTCCCCCATGGGCAGAGCCAGATAGGGAGAATTACCGTCGGCCCCTGGCAGGCGCGGCACTCTTTCGGGCCTAACGTCGTGGCACCCAGGCTCTGCCTTGACCGCCGCCTGAAAGAAATGGCGAAAGTCCCAGACTAAGGCCGAACGTTTGAGTACATCGACTTCCTGTAAGGCAAATAGCCCGCCGATGGCAGTCAGAGCCGTTAAGCCAGCCACTGACAGTTGAGGGCGATAGCCTGGCTGATCAATGGCTTTGACGATCTGCAGCCACTCGACGTTGGCCGTATCAATCAGCTTCTTGGACGAACCAAGCACCAGCTCAACGAAGGCCCTTGGCCGAGGGAACTTGTCTTCGTCCATGGTCAGGTCCAGGGCCTGTTCAATTTGCTCCGGATCTAACCGCTTCGAGACGTAGCGCCAGTAGAGGTTTACAGCCTCAGGGTTGAAGACCTGGCTACCATCCGTCCCAGGCAAATTGAATTGGTCAGCCCCATCAAGCTGCTTGGCGATCGCCAACAAACGTGCGGCGAATGTCCTCTCGGTGAGCGTCATAGGGTTGGTCCTCTGTGGTGGTTTCTGCGGAGTCTTCAGGGAGTGTTTCGATCCAGGCTTCCCACTGCTGGGTCACGGTATCGGCGACGGCCTGCTGCTGTACTTTGCCTTGCAAATGATTCAGATAGGCACTCAGCAGCTGGGTCACATGGTCACGATCTTTGCCCAACAGCCAGTCGAGATTGAAGGCATAGTCACTGCCTCTGGGCTGGTTCAACAACCGATTGCTAAAGAAATCAGACTTCTCAAGCCGCCAGCAGGCAAAGCGGAGCACCGCAATACTGTAAGCCCCAAAACGGTTAAACCAGTGCTGCACGGCCTTGCTGCGGGCTTTACCCTCAGGGCGCGGCCTGCCGTTGTCATAGTACAGGGCAATATCGGGCCATTTGGGCGGGTTGACGCGGTTGTAAACCTCTAGGAATGCCCTGATTTCAGCGGCGTTCAGCTTCTGGCGGCCTTTGTAGTCCTTCTTGCGTTTCAGGGTTTGCCACTCCTGATCGAGGGCGATCGCCTGTTCGATGTTGAAGACGCCGCCAGCTCCACGTTCTTCAGAAATCAGGTGATCAAAGGCCACGGAACATTGCCCACCAAAGCTGAGAAAGGGGTCAGGCGCTTCTGGTTCCTCACCGTAGATAGCTAAATCTCCGTCGACCTCCGGATGCAAGGTAATCCTCTGTACGGCTTCCGGAAACTGAATTGCAGTTGCTTCGCTGGTCGTGCGTGCAGTTTCCGGCGAAGCCGAAACTGTGCAGGGTTTAAAACCGTAGTCAGTTGATTTAGGTAAACATTCTAGATCTGGATCTGGATCTAAGTCTGGATCTAGATCTATATATGGGGCGTGACTTTGCGCGTGACATGGCGTGACAGGGTCGGGAACCGTCTCCGAAGCTGCCTGTTTCCGGCGCTTGCGGCTCTCTTGTTGCCGTTTGCGGGTGGCTTCCTTCGAGTCGCTGGGCTTGCCGACTTGGACCGCATCCCAGTCGACTATTTGGATTCTGTTTAGGCCATCCAGGTTGATAAATCCCTTGGCCTTGAGTTTGTCCTTAAAGATTTGCCAGGCGTTGAGGTCGTGGAAGTCGCACGCATAGGCGATGTCATCATCGTCGAGCAGGACGTAGCCGCGCTCTTTTGAGCGGCTGGCCAGCGACAGCAACGCTATCCAGGCCCACTTTTCTTCTGGCCTAAATCTGTCGAAGCGCGGCTCAGAGAGCAGATCGTGATGAACCTTAAACCATGTGTATGGCATGAAAATATCTCCGTAAAGATGGGTGTATCTCTACGAAAACCGTTCAGCTTTATGAGAGTTAATGTATAATTGGAATCGAAATCCCAATTTCACAGGCACGGTTGACCGTTAGCTCAGTAGGCATTCTGGCTTTCGAGAGGGTCTAATTTAGCGTTTGGTTCCTCTAGGGTTTACTGGTTGGTGGCTTGGGCTTCATGATTGTTAGTGGGGGGTAGCTGTTTAGCGGCAGCTCCCCTTATTTTTTGCCCTGCCTCCTGGAATCGAAAGCAGACATTGATCGCAACAATCTGGCTCACTTGTAACAGATCGCCCGCTAGAAGATCAAGGGGTCAATGCCTTGCGATCGATCATAAACCTTCAACGTCGATCGGCGGATAACTATTTTTAACGATTTTCAGAGATTTCAGGATAAGTTAGTGTGTGACTATCAGGAGCATCTAGACCTTTCGTTATCTGGGGATACCTAGATAATGTTCATTCAGTCCTGGGGACGGGGCTGAGAAGGTAATCCCAGACCTGATGACTAAGGATGTGAAGGAAAATGACCCAATTTGATACCCTTGCAGAGCTAATAGTGGCATGCGGCAAGGACGGTATGACGTTCCAATCCCTGCTTGAGGTGGCGAAGGACATCCCTAACGCCTCTTCGGTAGAGACCACAGCGGCAGGCCGCGAAGAGTTTGCCCGCCTCATAATGGGCACCCGCGCCATAACCCTGATTGAGAATCCTTACAAAGAGCGCCGCCGGCAAAAATCAATTAAGGCCGATCGCCGATTGCCGTTAAGACCCATCGCTTACGACAAACTATCGGAGTTTCTATTCCACGGAGCTGGCGTCAAAATCTCATCGGACAGCCTACAGAAGGTCTGTACCGGTGGGCATGTCAACGACGAGACTCTGGTTAGGCTGCTGGCCGCTAAGTTCATTTGCCACCCGGTTGAGGACAGAGCCATCACGACTGACGAGGCGATCGCGATCCTGCGCGAAGAAGAGACAATTTTGTCATTGGCAAATGGAAAGCCGCTTCGCGAAGAACTCCATCGGTTGGTAACCAGGGCCGCTGGTGGATCACCTACCCGCCGCCGCAAGCGCTCGCGAACGCAGAGAAAGTAGGCACGGCCATGCCGTCTCCCTATCTTTCGGGTCGATTAAAACAATTCCCATCCCGGTCTCAACCGTTAGCCTGGTTACGTTGCTGGATACGAAGTCCACAATGTGTGTCCAGGCTCGATCGTTTGTAGCTTGGAATACAATATCTTCTTCTCGTTTCTTGATGACAAGGTCACCAGTGGCCAGGAGAAGGATCATCGCGATATCAGGTCTGGTATCCATGTGCTAAAAATTTTTTCTAAGCATAGGATTATTGATGCCCTACGTCCAGATATCTTAACAAATACGCCTGCCTGGCAAACAGTCAATAAAAACGGGCTTGCGCCCGAAGGAAACTATGTCCACAATATAACAGCACCTTGCATGGCAATGCAAGGCAAGGTAAAAGAGTGTATATTTGAGCCACTCCGGGCGCTTCGATTTTTTAGTAAAGGGGAGTCACAGGAGGCATGTCTAAGAAGAGTCTTCAAAAGAGACAGCAGATTAGCATCACAGACAAAACAATTAAATATTTTGTCTGGGCGGCGATGGCCGACTTTTCGGCGGTGAGCGGGCGATCGCTTAGTGAAGCCATTGTTTGGCTGACTAAGCAAGCGATCAATGCTCTCTATGGGAAGCGGTTAACCATCCGCCGCTTTTTGGCGAGTATACTTTCGAGCAAAAAGTATTTCTGGTCTGAGACTCGCGACCCCTTAGACACCCTCTCTAAACTGGCGATGTTCGACCCCGATGAGTTAGGCCGAGTCATGCAAGGGGAGGAACCAAGCAATGAGTTATTAGCTGCGATCGCGGGGCAGCTGGACGAGGAGGATGACACCATCCTATTTGAATTGGCGAGAAGAGATACGGAGAACGAAAACGGTCATGTCGAAATCGAGTGTGAGCAGCCTAACTAAGCTGTTGGATGAGGTACTGGCCGATGCCTATGGACGGGACGCAGAGCGGTTTCTATTCGAGTTGGCCATTCAGTTTCTTAATGGCAGGGATTTGGAGGCGGCCTGCGCCGCGATCGCTGCCCAGGCGGTGATCAACCCATCGAGTCAGCAACTAGAGTTGGTTTTTGAGGGTGCGCAGCAGCTGCTATCGGTTCGCAAACATACCGATCTCTTGGCCACGATGGCTAAGAAGGAGGACTTACAGCAGATTCTGCTTAGGTTACAGTCTGGTGAGGGGAGAGCGAAAATCTCCCCAAAGATGCTGCAACGACAACCAAGGATAAAAGCCATGAGTAGCCCACTTATAGCATTACCCAACCTCACGGGAATTCAAATTGCTCAGACCCGGTTAAGCCCACAGCTACTGGGAGTGCTCAATGAGTTTCTGGAAAACCCTGATCAAGCCTGTGGAATTGTTGATATAAGCACTCAGCGGCAGCTGGTGATAACCGAGGCCAGCGCTCGGATGATCCTAAGAGATGATTTTGACCGGCTGATGGAAGAGGGCCTAGAAGCCGAAATCCGTAGGCGGGTGGCTGCAGCCACGAACCTTCGCCGGGAGGACTACTGCTACAGTCCGGATCTTGAGCTTTTCACCCGATTGAATAGGGAGCTAGAACCCAACAACCCGCAGTCTCGCCGCGAGCTGAGATGGCGGGGTCGGGCCAGAGATGGTTCTTGGGTGGAATATTTCCACGAATACTGGGCGATTCAGGACGATCTTGGGCTTGTCTACCACGTTGGTAGAAATATTGCCTTTGAGCCCATCCCTGAACCGGTTGCGGTCTAGAGAATTTTTGGTAAACTAATTGTGCTAGAGGGCAACCGGCCTAGGGTGACCAAAGCTGACTTGTGCCTGACGAGGTCTTCCCCGCGTGCCAGCAACGAACTTTTTGAAATGAACAAGTGGCTTTCTAGAGGCTGCTTGCGAGAGTCAAGAAGGGGAACGGGGGAACATAGCGTGGTAGAGCAGTCTGGTAGCTCGTCGGGCTCATAACCCGAAGGTCACTGGTTCAAATCCAGTCCGCGCCACCATTCCCAAACAAAAAAGGGAAGGCGCTTTAGTAGAGGGTGTAGCGCACCTCTCGCCCCTGGCCTAACGGCTGGGGGTGTTGCTTTTGAGGAGTCAACCTAAAATCGAGGTGTGCGATCGCTGACACCTGTTAGGAAACGCCGGGAGAAGTACAATCCTGGGGCACTGAGACAGGTGAGGTGATCGCACTTTAGCTTTTGTCCGAGTATGCAGGAATTTAGTCAGGGCGATCGCCCGTGCGCCAAGCCACACAATTATTAAACTTTAGTGGCTAACGCCGATGGGCGCTAAACTTTGAACATAGTATTGATGATGAGAACAGTTCATCGGTCGTTTTCCTTCGGGCGCTTGGCCGTAGTCCCCCCAAGCCCCTTACTTCTTCCCCCACCACATGGTCTGTACCTACGGCTCCTTCTCCCGTGATCTATCGGCTCTTGAGTCTGGGGTCACGATCGCGGCGGTACCTGGGGGTAGCCTCAGCGATGGCCAGAGCATATACCTATCGGTCCAGATAAAGACCCGAGGCGGGCTAACCCTTCACACGGCCCCCAGACTGGTTACCACCACTCCGACGAATAACGCAATCGCTATCACGCTGACTGAAGATGCGATCGCGCCTGGCGACTTCCCCATGGAGCTGATCATTAGTGGGGCGGCGACAAACAACGTAGCGGCCATGGTGCGGCTAGCCTCCTGGCGGTTCAGAGATGGTGTGACCATTGAATATCCAGGCGTGGGGCCTGTCATCTTTCCTGGGGAAGGTTCGGCGCGGGTGCTGCCCAAAACTGTGACCCTAAGCCAGAACGCCCACATCGCTCTATCGGCGACGGTGTCAAACCCAGGGGTACTGCCTACGGGCGCGAACCTGATTCACGGCATGGTGCGGGGAATTGTGAGCACCGGCGACGTGCTGGTCTACGATTCGGAGGCCCAGGTAGGGGATGTGCCGGCGAGCCTGGGGCATTGGTATGTGCATCACCCTGGCTTTGAGCCCGAGGGCAATGGTTATTACAGCACCTACTTTGGCGATTCGACCGAGCTAGAGGGCGGCTGCGATCGCGTGGTGACCGAGCTTAACGAATTCCAGGCGATCGCGCCCCCGGGCTACAGCTTCGACGGGTCGCTGCAGAACCCAGCGATTGTCCTGTTCCTCAATAATGGGCTAGAGCTGGGCGGCGGCTCTCCCATGGGCCAGGGTGACTCCATCTCTCTTCAGGTGCAGGCCAATGGTTCTGATGTAAGTTCCGCTTTCGCTGGTCACATGGTGCTGACCCTGCTCGGCTACGTCAATCGGGAAACAGGGGAGCTAGACTCATCGGTGGCCCAGTCGGCAGTCGTCTGGCAGCCGGGTACTAGCGGGGTAGTGCTCCCATCTGATCTGGATGTCGGGTTCGCGGCGGCCTATTCTGTCGCCATTCAATGCCGCAAAGATGAGCTAATTAATTCTCGCGATGTCTCTAGCCAGTGGCTGGCGGAAGGGCTGAGCTTATCTGTGCGGCTCTACTTTGAGGGCTCCCTTGGTCGCCCGAGCACCGTCTGGTATTTCCTGGGCGACGTCATCTACGACCTCGGCGATCGCATGATCCTGGTGCCCCTGGTAAATGGCCTGCGCCGGTTGGGCGGGGCCGCAACCGTGAAGGGGTTTGACACCAGCCGCCGTGGGACTTACTTAGTTGATGACGTGGCGACCGATACGGCTGGGCAGCAGGCCACTATCTCAGGGGCGCTCAATGGTGCGATCGTCATGCGCCCGGCAGGAGAGGCGCTGGCCACCACCGAGGCTGTGCGAGCGACAGTGTCTACGGCTCCCGGCACGATGGCTCCCTGCGAATGGTCCGATCCGGTAGCTCTAGCCAGCGGCAACCGGGCCCTAAGCTTTACGATTACTAGCCCCTCAGTGATTCGGGCTGATTTTCCAGATTCGAGCATATCTGGAAATAGTCAGGGTGAGTTCAATGTCCCGTACTACCGGGTTTTCCTTCAGGGGCCAGGGCCAGCTATCTATGAACTAGATGCTCCGGTGATGATTTCGCCGACCGGAACCACGTTAATTCAGGTTTTGTCCCTTGATGACGCGGGTTCGGCCAGTCTGCCCGTGCAAGCAGACGATAGCTTTGGGCTCTTTGGCTACGGGACGTTGGCGGCAACGGCGATCGCGGGCGGGGATCTGCCGGCGGGGAGCTGGCGGGTGGCCGTGGCGAATCACTATCCCTCGCCCAACCGGGAGATTACATCGATCAGCCATGGCCCCATCACAGTGCTGGGGACGACGGTGGCCGATTTGCTGGCGCAGGAAAGTGGTACGGCTGGAGCTATCCCCGCCAGTAGCACAGCTCCGACTGGCGCAAATCCAACGATTAACCCAGCGACTGGGGAAGCTAATATCCTCCTGCAAACGGGTGAATTCCCCAAGCTCTGGCTGGGCGTTTCAGCGACTCAATGGGCCTCCGCAGCGCTGACCCTATTTGTGCCCGATCCCGGTGGTGACGATTCTGATGCCTTGGCCTGGATCGCTCGCTTCAGCGGTACCTACTCAGAAGCGGAGCTGGACGCCATCGTTGCCTTTGTCACTGCGCTGAAGGGAGACAGTCTGGCCAGCAGTGGAACGATGTGGGACATTACGGGTTTCTGGCTGCGGGCCACGGATGATGTGGCTGACAGCGTACTCAATGCCAAAGGCACCGACTATCCCATCACTGAAGCCAGTCCGGGCGATCAAGTCTTTACGGCGCGGCAGGGCATTAGCTCAAACTATTTGAGCGAAGCTTTAACTGGCATCACACCGAGCGCGATCGCCTCTAATGTGGCGTCGATGCTGTTTGTTTACTCCCGGTCAACCTACAACTTTGATGCGATCGCATCGGCGGGTGGCAGCATTTATATCGAGGGATCTACCTCAGGCGGCAATGTTGAGATTGGGGCTTCCTTTAACTCAGGCGGAACTGTCACCCTAAGCGCCACCGGCGAAAATGGGCTGGGTGGCCTGTGCCTGATGCGCGAACCTTCGGCGATTACAGGCGTGATCAATCAAACGGTGATGACGCCCAGCGGCAGCGTGGGTAGTGATTCGATCGCATCGGGGGAACTCAGATTTGCCGTGGGGGATAACCCCCAGTACGCCGCTTTTGCCTACGACCATTCCAGAGTGTGGACGACAGCAGAGGCGCAGCGATTCAATGGCTACGTCGAAGCGCTGCTAGATGCGCTGGGAGCAGGAGTCGATACCTAGTGTTATGGGTAAATTCCTGCAGGGCACCCCACTGGGTTACGTCAATGCAAAGCAAACTGTTTGGGTGCGCACCGATGAGGGCGACTTTCCCTGCATTGCCGAAACAGAAATCAATTCTGCTGTAGTGACGATCGCAGTTCAAGACAATGGGACCGCTCACGCTTTCTGCGACTCGGCTCCCAGGGAGATCCACCGCCAGGTGACGAGGCTCCAAAGAGGGTATCCCCTGCTGGTATCGCCGAAAAAGACGCTTATTGGGGGCATCAAGTTTCTGCTGCGGACTGGCCCAGACTCTCTCTTCCCCAGCACCAACTATGACAGCTTACTTTGGTACATCGGTGGCGATCGCCCGGAACCGACGCTAATTGATAAATCAGGCCTGACAATGGGAACTCAGTGGGAAGCGATTTCGCTAGTTGCCACCGGCCCTGGGCTTGATGACTGGGTTGTTTGCGCCGTAGACAATAGGGGTGCCGGCGGGCGAATTGCCTTTTTGAATGCCAGTGGGGTCATGAAAGTAGACACCCTGACGGTACCGTTGTCGGGCGGCATTTCTACATCTAGCACAGGCAATTTTGCCTCTAGAATCAGTGTCGATTCGTCGAGCAGCACAGCCTATTGGTATTCCGATTTGGCCAGTGGGGGGGGGATTAGCTCTGGAGGCTATGATCCAACCCAAGGCTTTTACTTCTTGCCTGATGTGTTCCGAAATCCAGGGCTAGGCGTTGTTGCTCGAAACTTGAAGCGCCAGGCGGTAGCCAATAGCGAACTGTCCTACTCCTTACGGGCTCCAAACCCTTCAGGCCACACGCTTTACCGAGCCGATGGCAGCCGCACCAGTTTGGGTAGCCAAATTATTGCAAATCCCGCCAGCGGATTGATCGGATCAGACGCTACCTTGCAGATGTTTTCACAGCCCTGCTCTCTAGTCGATTTAGTGTTGTGGCGATGGACGGGACTACTGCCGTCTGAAATTACTCAAACGGTGACACAGGAAGCTCAGCTGATAGCCGATCGCTGGCAGCTTTATGACGATGCGACCTGGAATTATTTGCCTAGAGTGCCGATTACCTACTACCTCAATGCAGGATTAGTTCGCATTGATATCTCAGGATGGGTTGACCCGTCTGTTTAGTTTCTGCTGTAGAGCGGTTGAGCAGGAGCCAGCGGAATATTTGGCAAACTTTGCCCTCTGTAGGAGATGGCCAAAACGGCACGGATGTTGCCATCGCTTAGGGTTTGCTGATCCGATTTAATGCTGAGTTGATTCACATTCAGCAGGGCTTTCAACCGGCGCTGCCGGGCCGTTTCTAATTCAGGGGTAATGTTCATCCCTTGCACTCCAGTAAAGTTTTGCTCACCGGTATATCCATGATGAAGCCGAGACTAACGGGCCAGCCGTTGGCGGTGATGCGTCCAGGGCCTTCGATCACCCGCGCCTGGCTGATACTCATCAACTGCCACAGCTTCCCGTCGTACTGGATGCGATCGCCCTCCTGCCAATTCAGGGCCGCCGATGGGTCAACGTCAAACGAGATGCTGTACGCCCCCAAATTTTGCTGGTTGAGCTGATACCTGGCCGCGTTGACCGCGCTTTCGACAGTAAAGGTATCGGGGAAACTGGTTGACCCACCCTCCAAACCCCCAATAACACCCCCTGACCCAGGGGTATTGAGAATGATTCTCCGATTTGTTTCCGGGGCCACTGCTGCCCTGGCGACAGACCCGCCCTTGTATTTGATTCGTCGAGTGTGAACTGAGGGCCGGCCCTGGGTAATCGCAAAGGTCTCGTCGACGTTCGACTGGGCCAGGTCGCCGCCGATGTAGTTGGATGACAGCGTAATAGTGTTGAACTTCTCTCGCCGCTGGTCCCACAGCCGAAGCGGGGTACTTTTCCTGGGGTAGATGATATCGATTGTTTTGCGCTCTACCCGCCGCTGACCCGTGACCTTGGGCGATCGCTTGTATTCGGTGTCGGCGATATTGCGGGGGTCGGGGGCAAAGATCAAGTCCTCGCTGGCTCGTTTTTCCTCAATGCAGAACAGCGGTTCGACAAAGTCCGGATCGTCTGAGCGACAGCCCATGTCTGGGTAGTAGCTTTTCATTTTCTCCAGCTCGAACGTCGTCACATCGTAGATGGGAACTTTGTTCGACATTTCCTCTAGGGCCAAGCTGAGGTTGGCCCAGGGCGGCGCGTTGGTGGAGGGCTCATAGGCGTTTTGCCCCAGAGCTATCGGCTCCCGGAATTGCCCCAGCATGATCTCGTTATAGAGGCTGCGCAGCAGCGCCCCATCGCCCCCTTCCTCATCGGCGTACTGTTTCCGCAGATCCAGGAGGTCGCCCGCCGAGAAGTTCATCGACTGCCACCCCCTGGTCACCACTCGCTTTAGATAGCCATCGTTGTCGTATTCGTAGAAGGTGCGGACGTGTTTTACCAACGTCCAGTACCCAGCGGTGCTTTCGTTGCGATAAAAATCTTCCCACTCACCAAAGCTCAGGCCCCGAACACCGTAGACATTGAGCGGGCTGCCCAGCATGGCGTAGACCTTTTCCTCTTCCTCTGTTGGCGAGTTGTTGAGGGAGATCGTCTGCCGCCAGCTCTTTGAAGGGCCGCTGGGCCACCACGCATTAGAGTCGCGACATTCCATCGAGGTGTTACTTTCGTCGGCTTCCCCGTTGTTTAAGACCAGCTTCGTGTAGGGCCGGGTGGGGTTGGTGTGGCCAGACTGGAGAGCTTCTGTAATGTTCTGCGCCACCTCAATCTCTGGCGCTAAAGTCACCTCCAGGTTTTTGAACTCAGCTACAAGGGGCACCCCTCTATAGCTGGCCCCCATACCGCCCATCGAGTGATTGATGGGCGACAAAATATCGGATTTGTTCAAATATCGAATTGGGGTCGCGTCATAGCGCCTCAGCTCAAACCCGCTGGGGTTGCTCAGGTAGAGGAAACAGTTCTGGACGATCGCCCGGCTGCTGGCCTCCGACATGACGGAAGTAGAGGCCGATCGGGGTGTTCCCCGGGGGACGTTGATGCCAACAGCAGGACCAATGTAGGGCATTCCTGCTCTACCACAGAGCGTTTGCAGACTGGTTCTGGTCACGTTCTGCGCCGTAGTCAGAACCATTCTTACCGGTTCGGCGGCCTGGCGCTCCCAGCCGCCGCGCAGCTGAATGGCAAAGTCCAGGAACTCATCGTTGGGCTTCTCCACCATGGCCGGGATCTGGCACTCAAAGGGAGCCCCGTAGAGTTCAAGCCGCTGCTTGGGGCGAAAGAACGCCAGCACCGAATCTCTATCACTTTTATGGACGACTAGATTGAATTGCGCTGTAGGGGAGCCGCCCAGGCTGCGATCGATTTGAAAGGTGCCGACGACATTCCACCGCGACAGGAACTCTGGCACGGCCTCGATCAGCACGTTGGTGGGGTAGTTGGTAGCGAACTGGTTCAGGGACGGGATGGGCGGGAGCCCTCGGGTAAAGCCGGTGGCGATCGCAGTCGAACCCGTGGGGATAGGCGTCGAGCTGGCCAGGGTCAGGGTGCCGGTGGCCGGCGTGAATGTGAATGTGCCTGGAGCCCCGGTCCCAGAGATGTCGAGGTTATAGATATTGCCTCCGACCGTGACAGAGACCACGTCAGTTAGCCCGTCAGCATCCACAACCGTGGAAAAGGTGCCGTCATCCTGAAGGGTGCTGGGGGGCAGTGGCACAAACAACGTCGGCAGATCGGAGATGCCGATCGCCTGGCGGGACATGACGGCAGCAGTCTGCGGCGGCAGCAGGGCACTGCCCAGAGATGCCCCAGGGGATAGCCGTCGAGCTGCCCTTAACCCAGAGTGAGCGATAACCAGCATCAGTAGTTGCCTGCAATCATGAATGGTTCATTTCAGGGGGTAGGTTGTGGTCTCCAGGGCAGACTTGATGGTGATGTGCCATGACCTTTCGATCGAAAATGTAGTAGCCATCAGCTCTAACATTAAGCTTCCTGTAGCGCTTCCGAGGATCGATGTTTAGCGGTTTCTTGCAGATGTAGCACCGATTTTCTGGCACCACCTTGTAGGCGAATGGCCCTCGGCCAGGCGTCTTGGTCAGGCGATGGAAAAGTCTTTCCCCAGGGGCTGTGTTCATCAGTAGTAGTACCTCGGCTCGATCTCCATCATTTGAAAGCTGTAGCCCGTGCTGTAACCCGTGTAATAGCCAGATTTGGGGGTAATCAGACTGGAAAACTTCATACTGCGAATGGTATAGCCAGTCGCGAGGTCGGCGGGCTCTACCAGGCAAAAATCAATCACGGTGATCGCCCGGTACAATGCCCGGTTTGCCCCCGCCAAGGTAGCCAGTTTAATAAGAAAGTCGAATTCCGCGACCCGGCCACACTCGGTGTCGTATTGGAACCCGACAGTCTTTTCAGCGATCGCCACCACATTGCGGCCATAGCCACGGATGACCCGGTCTTCGCCAATGTTTAGGCCGACGGGCTGGTACTCATCGGGGTTACACCAGAGGATGAAATTTCCAGAATCGAACAAACCTGAATTTTCCAGCTTGGCCGACTCGGTCGCGGCCCAGGCCGATAGCTCGGTGGGGATGGGGAAAGCGAGTCTATTAACCATTGCCACCCCCTGCAGCACGCTCTAGGTCTTCCGCATCGCGGCGAAGCATGTCGATCATCAGTTGTCGAGCCTCATCAACCATCTCTCTGGTGCCACCTTCGCCCATGTACTGCTCAATGTTGACGATGATCTGGGGGCGTTCCCTCGCCGCCGGCGTTGCCCCAGCTTTGGCGGGACTGCCTTCGGTGGGTTCACCGCCCAGCAGGGTATGGATTTTGCCCAGCAAGTCGACGATGATCGAGCTATTAGCCGAAATCACCTCCAATGGCGATTGTTGGGTCACAACGGGGTTGCCCTCAGAATCGACCTGAACTGCCGCCAGTCCACTATTGCGGCGGTCAACTTCCGTTTGGAACTGCCGTTCCAACCCCGCCGGCGACGGTGCCCCCGGCGCAGCTGTTATCCCAGGGGCGAGCTGGTTGCTGAATTGCTGGTACAGAGCCGCGACATCCGGGGCCTGGCCTAGAACATTGTCGAAGCCCGACATCGTTTCGCGCATCTCGGCCATGTCGCCGCGCACCCGGCTCCGGCGCTGGTTGATCGCCCTCCGGCTGCTGAACTGTCGGCGGAGTCGCCGCTTTCGAGCCCCATTGGGCAGCGATTCGATGTAGTCAAGGGTGGCTTGGTCTGACTGCAAACCCTGCGATCGCTGAAGATTGCCCCGTTCCATCGTGGTTTGGAACGTATTTAGTCGATCCTCGCGCCCCAGCATGACGCCTTCGACCGCCAGGCCGGCCCCCTGGGAGACGGTCCCCTGCAACCCGGCCTGGGCTGCCCGAACATCGGCATCGGTGGCCTTGCCCGCATCGCGCAACGCCTTTTGGCGCTCGACCTCAGCCTGGGCAGACTGAATATCGGCAGCGTTTTTGGCGCGGGCGATTTCGTTCTCAATCTTTTTGCGGTCTAGCGCAATATCCCGTTGCTGGATGTTGAGTTCGAGACTCATCCGCTCCATTTCCTGGGACTGCCTCAGCATCTCCAAACGGGCATTACCCGCTTCTTTCTCCAGGGCGCGGCGGCGGCGGGCCGACTTCTCATTCTGGATGAGGATGGCGTACTCCCCTTCGATAGAACTCTTCATCGACTCGAAGGTCTGCTGGCGCAAGGCCAAAACATTTTGCTCCAGGGAGAACGATCGTTCCCGAGCGCTGTTGATGGCGTTGATTTGGTTAGCCTGCAAATCCAGGCTGCGGCTTTGCTCAGCGAGCAGCTGCTGCTGCTTCTCCATCTGGGCCGTCATCACCTGAATTTTTGCCTCATGCACCGACAGGGCACCATTGGCCTGGGTCATGGCGGCCCGAACATCTAGCTCAGCCTGGGCATTTTGAGTCAGTTCCTGCTGCGACGTGATGCTGGCATCCAGTTGAGCATTCTGCTGGCCCAGCACCGCCCCCTGCGTCTCCAGCCAGTCGAGCTGGTTCTCCAGGGCCGCAATTTCCTCCTTCTCAGCTTTATTGCGGCGGGCCTCAGCAATCTCGATATTGAGCTTCTGAATCGCAACCTTATTCTCTATTTGAGCAATCTGGTTGGTGATTTTCTCCCGTTCCATGGAGAGGGCATTCATTTTGCCTTCCATGACCAGGCGCTCACGGTCTAGCTCGATGCCGCGCTCCTGCTGGGCAGCACGGGCCTCCGCCAGCTGCACCCCAATCTGAGCTTTACCCACGGAGTCTGCCGTCAGCTGCTGCTGAATGGTGAGGTTGTTTACCTCCTGCTCATTGAGGGTATTGGCCAGGCTAGCCCGGCTCTCGAATAGCTCCTTCTCCCGTCTGAACGATTCTTGGGTGGCATTGATCCGAAGGTCAACTTCTTTTTGCAGACCCTGCCGAACCTGATCCAGCTCATTGTCGATCGCCATCTTCCGCAGGTTGAGGCGGCGCTGGTACTGGCGCTCTTCCTCATTAACCTCTTTCAGTCGAATCTCATCGAGGATGCGGGCCCGGTCTTTCTCCAGCTCTACAGTGCTCTCGCCAGCGGCTTTGGCCGCGTCAATTTTCTGCTGGGTCGCTTGCAGCTCAGATTCGCTTTCCTTAATGCCAGCCTGGGCACTGCGGCGGGTGGCTTCCTCCTGTGAAATAGTTTTTTCAGCCAGCAAAATTTGATTCTTACGGCTCTCAACCTGCAGCAGATCCATGCGCTGCTTATGGTCGTTCTCATAGGCCTTGAAGCTATTGCCTAACTCCTGAAGGCGAATGTCCTCCCGCAGTTTGGCCGCTTCTTTCTCCATCGCCACCGTGCTAAGGCCATATTCCTTATAGGCGGCGATCTGCTTTTCTAGGGTGCTGAGCTGGTCTTTACTCGCCTTGGTATTGTTGGCGGCGATCGCCTCTTCGGTATCGATCGCATTGCGGAGTTGGAGCGCTGCCGTTTTCTCCCACACCGAGTTTTCGTTCTCGATGATTTTGATTCGGGCATCGCTGGCCTGTTGCTCAAAGGTCGCGATCTGCTCAGTGAGGGCTCGGCGATCGGCAGGGGTCAGCGGGCTTTCGGTAACCTGCTTGCCATCGACTGTGCGGGTGATAGTTGCATCGCGCAGTTCACGCAGTTTATCGGCGGCGGCATCGGGGGTCTCGAACCCTTTCATGCCCTGCTCAAAGCCGATCGCAATCTGCTCACCGTAGCGGAGAGCCGCATCCTCTAGCTTGGTAATATCGTCAAGGGTGCCCGCCTCCGCCTGGGCCATGATTTCGTCTAGGTTGACCTTGGCCGCTTCGAGCTGGGCAGCGAACCCGTCTTTATAGTCCTTACCAGCACCAGCACTATTGGTCTTCAGGATGTTGTTGACCAGGTTCTGCGTTTCGAGGAACTTAACCTGCTGGTCACGGGCCTGCTTAAACGAGTCCGCCAGATCATTCATCTCGGCGATCTCAGTGGCGATCGCCTCTCTGCGGGCTGGGTCTTTGGTCTTTTCTAGCTCGGCCTCCTTAGCCGCGATATAGCTCTCGATCGGGGCCTTAATCTCTTCGTAGGCCTTTTTCTCTGCCTCTAGGTCTTCGGCGGTGATTACGCCGCCCTGGCGAATGCGCTCATTAACCTGGTCAGTCAGGCCCTGACCTCTCTGGGCGCGGGCCGTTGCCGGCAATAGACCAGCGGCCACTGTGCCATCGGCCTGGAAGCCGGTGGCGGTAATTGTGCCATCACTGCCATAGCCTAGGGCCGTGTTGGTGAACGCCTGCTCTTTTTCGTTGAGCTTGGCACGCTGCTTATCGCGCCAGTAGAAATCAAAGGCATTTTGGGTTAGGGCGTTGCCCGCCTTGCCACCCGCTGTGGCAAGGCTAAGCGGGTTATAGAGTGCCCTGGGACTGACAAACGCTTTAGATGCCTCACCGATGGTTGCGGCGCGGTCATCCCTAAGGCCCCTCTCCTTAAAGAATTCAGTTGTAGCGGTAGCTCGCTCATCCTGAAAATTCTTGAGCCGGTTTTTCTTCTCTGGGTCGTCCTTAGTATTGAGTTCGTCCTTCAGCTTTTTGAAGGAATCCGCGGTCTTCGAGAACTGGTTTTCGGCCCGAGCTGATTCGTTGATCAGCTCATCCATGGCACTACTGGCCTTGCGGATCTCTGCGGTTGAGCCCCGGAATAGCTCATTGAGGACAATGAGAACGGGGGTCAGCGCCACTACGGCAGCCAGTACCAATGGGTTTGCCAGAAATGCCAGTAGCGCTTTACC
>Ga0247770_1001158_pt1 | contig 22328 bp, 20 predicted proteins | sample UWRJL136409B6_FD_179943 | JGI IMG/M metagenome (GOLD analysis project Ga0247770, IMG submission 179943) | Plant litter microbial communities from Arlington Agricultural Research Station in Wisconsin, United States - UWRJ-L136-409B-6 | ecosystem: Environmental > Terrestrial > Plant litter >... | reverse complement strand
TCCCTCTTCCCCACCACTCCCTCCCACCCCTTCACCCCCCGCCCCCGCCCCTCCTAGATCGACCCCGACGAAGACTCCGACCCCGAAGGTACCTGCTGCCCTTTCCACTGCTGGACGACCTTCAACGCCTGGGAAAACCCCGACGTCGCCAAGTCCTACCGCAAATGCCGCAAGCTCACCCCCAACAAACTCCTTGGTATACCGATAGTCCTCCTGGGGCAGGATATAGTTATCGATGAGCGACAGATTGAAATCCGGGGGGATAAAATCTTTTTTTACCAGGACGTGTCTGTGTTGGGCTCTGGCTCTGGCTCTAGTTCTGATCAAGACTTGGATAGCAAGAAGGCACCGCTAAGATTTAACTTCACCGCATGCTAGGTAGACGAAGCCCTCGGCCCGGAGTTATTCGTCGGTGTAAAAAGGGAGGTACCAGCGCCGCGGTTGCTTGTTCCGCTGGAGGGGTTTGAGGAGAGTAAAGAGGGGTGGCATTTACGGATGGACTGTTTTAGGAAAAGTAGATGGTGAAGGTCGATGATCAGAGGAAGGTGGCAGTGCTAGTAGTAACGAATGAGCTGAGGGAGGGGTTGGCGGAGGAATTGAGGGAGGAGGATGAGGGAGGCACATTTTGGCAGAGGGTTAGGAAGCTGGCGGGGGGAGATGAGGAGGAATCCAGGGTGAATTTTTGCGATTAGAGTAGTGATGATGACAGTAAGGGGGAGGGGGAGTAATGGGAGGAGTGATTAATGTTATTATTATGTTGGTTTTTGTGGCGTAAGCCACTGGGAAGCTTTAAAGAATTACACTTGTTGATGCCAAGGCCCTTACACTGCAACATTAGCTATCTTATATAGCTTTTAGGTTAGGCAAGGGTTTTATAGTTCAGGTACGTGTTTTCACGAGTCAGTAAAAGCCTATTCTCACGCCGGAAACGACTTCTGTGGATGCTATAAAGCCTATCTTAGGTTCGGAGTCTAATCTTGACTAAAATCTTCAGTACAGAGTTATTATTCTTTTTCCACCTACGGAAGATATACATCTTCTCGAAGTCAACACAATTAGACTGTGCAGTCTACTATAATACACAATACCATACCCGGAATTGGAACACAACTGTTGTCCCTCAACGGGTATAATAAACAACATACATTTCAGCATCTATGTGAGGTTGGAAATGGGATATTCTGGTGAGGTGGCAGCCATGTCCGTGCTCCAGTGTTTCATCCTGGGCCAGCTCTCTCCACTATCAACGGTCAGTAGCACTCAGCTGTTCATCAACCGGTGGCGCGGCTCTACGGGGGCTCAGTCACTGACAGACCACCATCACGGTCAAACCAAAGACGATGCAGTTCGTAGGACGTTCTGTTCGGATGGTATCGGTTGTGGCCGAATGACTGGCCGAGCCATCGCGCTTGTGTCGAGGCATAAGTGGACTGCCAGAGTATTGTACCGCCTTGTAGCGGCGTGAAACAGTGGGCAACAACTCTGATGCAGTGCAGAACATGAAGGCCCACCCTCAAGTCCAGGCCAAGCAAGCCTAGCTATAGCGATGCAGATAGCGGGAAGAGCACAGTAGCTGCCGGCGAATCCAAGCCAGCATCAGCATACCGCCGCGCGACGCCAAGCTCCTCGAGCCTCGCCGACAAAACCCGTCAGTACCCGTCCTAGCTGTGGTCCTAACCAGCTGAACTGACTGCGTCAGTTCAGCTCCCATAAGCTCTTATTCAGCTAGGTCGGCCACACCTGTGCTCAGCTTAGCTGAGCTCCATTCAGCTCCATTGGCCACACCTCCTTTCTGACACTAAATATGGGTTCGTGGCCGAGATCTGGGTCGCTAACGCCAGGCGGTAAATTTCTGTCGGCAGAAAAGGTAATAGCTTACGGTAGCGGGGACAAAATATGAGCTCGTGGCTGAGAGCTGGGTCTCATATTTTGCCGCTAAAAGCGGTACAGAATACGGAGTAGCGAGTTAGACGCTGCATAATTTTCTGCCGGCGAAATAGGTCCGTATCTAGTAGAGTTATCAGTACCTGAACATCCAGGACCCCACAACGGGTAGATTTTACCACCACCTCGCTATTTTAGCTCGACCCAATGCGCTGTAACGGCTATTTTATTACAATGTAAGGATAAGCAATCCCGATACACGTGCCCGTGCACGTGCTACCTGGCAAGCCGTACACATAAGTAGCGACCTTCGCCCATACCTCATTGCGAGGGCCAGGTTGAAGTCTTACACCTTTGCCAGTCATTGCTCACCCTACCATTGTGATCACCTTGATCAGGCGTGCCTGCATTTCCTTACACTTAGCTTTACACGGAAATGGGCATGGACAAGCCATCTGATGCGGATTATCCCAAAAGAAGGTCATCCGTAAAAAGAGGGCCGCTTGTGATACTCTGCGTCCTGATTTAGGACCATCCTCGAGGCTGTGATTACTAGCCCAGATTTGATGCCTCTAGCTCAAGCTCTCGCGACTGGGGTCACAGTCGAGCCCTTACTATTACAACGGAGGTGCAAGCTGCAAGGCAGGATGCATGGGTGTTGATAGTGGGTAAATAGGAGCTGGTGCCAGTACCGAACTGTAGTGTCACTGTCACAACAGAGTGTTCTACAAAGAGCTGGTTAGAATTGCTGCAAGATTGTAGACGATGAACAATAAATTGCTTGCGCGAGGAACAGTTCCTTACTAAGGTGGCAATGTAACAAGGGTCGGTGGGGCAGGCTTCAATAGCTTCACACAGAGGCTTGGAACGATAGATTATTCAAATACCGTGATAATCTTCTATGGCCTCAAGGTCCTTGCCCTTCACTCTCTGGCAAAGCCAGAGAGTCTTTCTTATACAGATTTGTTGGATGCAGCTTGTGCTCAAACCAGCCTTGCTTGTGCTCAATCATGGTTGTGCTCAATCGTGGTGGTGACGAACAATCCCCAGCCGTGTGGCAACCCCATCTAAGAGTCATCAATACTAGCTACGGAATCGTCCTCTCCGTCTGTCGAGTTAGCCCAATAAACTAGGTGCCCGCTGAGCACGCCGGGAGGGTCTTCTTGCCCTTCCGAGTCATTTTTCATAGATACTTCTTGGACTTATTCCGTAGTACCTGTAGGAGAGGCGGTCGCTTCTAGGTCATCGCCTTCCGAAGCCTTGACAATCCCGAGCACGGCTGGACCATTGGGACGAATCTCCACGTTCAACTGAACATAAACCCAGTCGGGGTAAGCCTGCGGTTGTACTTCAGTTAGCGCCAGACTCCCTCGCGACTCGGTCAGGGTTGGATATCTGGTAGGCACACGTACCTTTGAAAGGGCCAGAAGTACCAACTTCTTCAGCGTCTGCGAGGCGCTGACACAGCCAATGATAAACGGAATCAACTGGCCCGTTGAATCAATCGTGTTAACGCCTTGTATGTTATTCCACCGGATCGTCAACTCGATACTAAGAATGAACCACACGATGCTAAGCACGGTGTATACGTTGTAAAACAAGGATAGATGGCGCACAAAAGACGATCTATGCTGCGGCTTCCGTCCCCTCAGCATGGTATCGGCCCTGCTCAAGGACGGCCCAACTTCAGGTGCCTCCTGAATCGACGGCTTTCCCATCCCGAGCGAGACAAAGACTTTGAGCAAATCGGTAAACCGGATGGCGTCCCCTGTCGGTTTCGTAGCCATGAGCTCCAAGAAGTCTAGCGAGGACTTCAAAACCTCCACGGCAATCAGTCCAGCGGGAAACAGCGCCGAGTAGTTATGGAATATCTCCATAACCGGGAGAGGGCCTTCCTGCAATATCCTGTTGATGCGAGAAAGGGCAGCGCCAATCAGCTCGGGCGCGTGGGGGTTGATGTAGTATACGATATCCCGAAAGAGCAGCTGGATGCCGTAGTAGTGGATTTGGAGAGTGAGCCCGATCAAGGTGTAAACGGGTGGGGCTACCACCATTATCATGATGAAACCTGTAGCGAACCCAAATTGAACCACGGACCCCTGCAGCAACTGTTTTGAAAAGAGGAAGACGACGGTGGCCCCGCAGCTATCAGGAGTAGGACTCGATAGCCCTTCGCGAGTCTCATACCAATACATCATGTTGTACACAGTGATCAGGCCAAGCGTGGTGGTCCTCCAAACCACGCCTGACCAGGTGAGTTCCGGGAATTTCAGAGCGGAGAGAAGGTTGACCGGAAGGGATGCCAACGCCACGACCGGAATGGATGCCAGCGGTAAGACTGCGCCCGGAGTTGCGGAAGTCCCGTAGGATCTCCAAGAGACCATGGCTCGGGCCAAGACTCGATGTAGCATGCCTGGCTCCGACGCCACAATTTCGATATTTTTCGCCAGTCGTTGTCGGGCAGCGAATTCCATTTCGGCTCGTTCCTCCCTCTGCTCGGATTTCTCACGAGCATCTTTTTTTTTGCGGCGATCCTTCTTCCATTCCTCGGCTGCCTTCTTGAACAGCTTTTCCACGCGGCCTGGAGTCATCAGCCATATGCGGATCCCAAAGGAGCTCAGCGTCGTGATGGGGAAGCCAAGCAGAATCTGCAACATGATGTACAACTCGATGTGTGTGGAACCGCGCCGTGAAGCGATGATTGTAGCGATTGTGACGGCGAATACGAAAGCCGAATTAGCGTCCAGGACGCTTTGGGCCGATTTTGGATCCACGAGAAAAGTCACCCATGCCGAAGCCCATTGCAGATAGACGCCGATCCGAATGCCGATTCCGTAAAAGTCCGGGTTGCCTTGGATGGGTTGGCACGTCGACATGCTGCCCCTCTTCTTGACGCGTGGGCATCAGTTGACGGAAGCGAGGAGGTGAGGGGATTAAGTTGGTTGGCAGGTGCTGCCTCCGGTTTTAACTTGGTAAAAACAGCCATTGGAAAGCTGAAAAACTGCCCCGTCCCTCCTAAGGCTTGCAGATCGCTTCTGCCTAGCTGCAGCTCCATTGTCTTCTCAACTTCCAATTGGTCGTAGCAAGGATTCATGCCACATCTGTGCGACGCAAGTTTTGAGACATGCGTGAGAACTCTCGTAACCTATTTACGCTTCCAAAGTTTACTAGGTATCTAGTTTCAAGCTGTGTAGGACGCACAGTGTGAGCGCCAAAAGCGGAAATGGTCCGTGCGGAGAAACTTTCCCAGTTCTCGAAGGAAGGAAGGCGATTTCGCTAGCCTCGGTAGAGACCGAAATCAGTGTTTTTTCCGCACGGGCCAGCTCTACCCTGGTTGTGGCTGACAAAGTGCGTCGCTGCCTACTCCGTACCAGATGCAAGGTCAACCAGATTGGGCTGCAGTTGGTAGCCACCCTTACGCAGCAACACTAGCTGTTAGAAACACGGCACACTGGACCGTGTAGAATTAAATTGACGGGGTTACAATCGTGTGATTGTTTTCCTTGTGCTGAGACCTCTGTCTTAGGCTGTCTGGCTCCGCCAGAGAGCCTCCATTATAGATATCTGTGGTGGCAAATACAGACTCTATGCAACTAATCAGAACCCTGACGTCACCATATCCCAAATTAGTATATGCCAGAAACGTGGGCACCGCGGGGGAGACGAAAGGAAACTTTAGTCGGAGGGACTGAAAACGGGCTTCTGAGGCTATGCAGCGGTGTAGTATGGGATCACCCTAGCTCAGGGAAAAATCAGGGAAAGCTCAGGACTACGAACGAAAAAGGAAATTTCGTGAGCCTAGATTCGTCTCAGATAACTAGGCTGTTATTGGGTGGCTGTATTTTGTGGCCAAGCGGCTTACTATGTTGTCGGCATAGAGTGGGAGGACTGTGCCCTTGGGATGTCTGTTGTGATTTTTTATTACCATCTAAGGGTTTCCCGCGCTGTCGCAGCCTGACTGGGTGTTGTTGACTTGCATCACACAACAGGCACCGGGGGCCAGAAGGAAACAATGCCGTTACACAACGACAAGATCGATGACCGGACACGGTACCCCATGCTGTAATTTGCGACTTCCCCACTTGGCAACAAGGGTCTTGAAATCCCAGGCAGCCACGCAGATCGTAATCGCTCCAGCATCCTACACCAATTTCATCAGACGACATTCCATCTTGTGTCCATCACCAAAGGTCATGGCTCACGCAATCCTAATTGCGCTCGCGGGCCTCGGTGCGCTGGTCGCCGTTGCACCTACGCGCTCGTCACGGGCTCAAGCGCCGGCATCGGCCTCGGTATTGCCCAAGAATTAGTCCGTCAAAGCTTCAATATCATCCTCCACGGCTACCTGGCCGATGAGCTAGCGGAAGCAGCGGCGACGCTGCGCGAGATAGCACCCACCGCCAAGGTACAAACCCTTATTCTCGACGCTAGCAAGGCGACACCCACCCAGATGGAGGCGGCCGTAGCATCGCTCGCCGGCTTCCCCCTTTCCGTCCTCGTCAACAACGTAGGCGGCAACGCGTGCGCGCTGCCTCCGCTGCGCCCTCTCGCCACGTACTCGCTCGCCGACGTCGACGCTGTCGTCAACCAGAACGCTCTCTTCATGGCGCGCCTCACCGCCCTGGTCCTCTCGCTTTTGGCGCGCCGCCGCCCCGAGGCTCTCCCCGGCACCGAGCGCTCGCTGGTGCTCACCGTGTCGTCGGCAGGCCGGGTCGGGGTACCCTAGATAGTCACGTACGGCGCGTCGAAGGCCTTCAACTGGGCGTTGAGCGTCGGGCTGGCGCGTGAGCTCCCTGAAGACCCGAGCACGGCTCACATTGACGCTCTGTGTGTTATGCTCGGGGAGGTGCGATCGCAGGGCAACAGCCAGGGCGTTCCGCTTCGCGAGCCCGCGTGGGATGAATTTGGTCGGAATATTGTTTGGAAGGCCGACACCGCCATTGGCTTTGGCTGGCGCGAGATGATGCCACACTGGAGACACCACCTTGAGCTGGCGCTGCTTGATCGCCTGCCTGAGAGTATCCGTACCGTGGGGGTGATGGACCAGATTCGGGTGAAGAAGGAAGCGTGGGATAAGTACTATAGCAAGAATCGCTGAAAGTGATGGAGTTGGATCATGGACTGGACTTGGCTATTCAGCAGGGGGAAACGGGGACTGGATAATATTGACTAATTGACTTGCACGATGCAGCCCGAATCCCGGCCTGGTTCCCGGTCTATCTTTTGGTGACATCGTCGATGTGGTCGTATATTCCGTCGGCTAACTAAGCACCGCGCGGTAAGAATCTCGCAGGGCCCTTGGGTTTGCGTCTTGGGGCCCGGCGCTTATTGTTGGCAACATCCACAGGTACCCTTGGGTTTTGGGCGCTGGCCAGGTTGTAAGCGCCCCTCGCCTACGGTCGAAACCAAGCAACCCGGCCTGTTTTAAACACAGCGGCTGCGAAAGATTCCCATTGGTTGGTCATTCCGCGGCAAAAATCACACAGCTAGGTTTCAAACTACATAACTCGAAAGTTTCTCCGTATCATCCAAGTCAAATTCGACATTTTGATCCGAATCACTTCTTTCCAACAGTTACAATGACGACCGACAATACAACCCTCAACGTCCTCACCTTCCGGGTATCGGGACTCCTTCCAGACCTCAATGTAGATGAAGTCGCGAAATTGCTTTCTCGATTGCTGGACAAGGGAGGATTCACAACAGGTCCGAATGTCCGCTCACTGGGGCTCGACCCCCATAGTTCTGCACGTAACGCGACGCAAGTTGCTACTGTCGACTTTTCCCGTGTCCCCGCCGACTTCCGAGCCGGGAGCTCCTGGGTATATTCTGTGTCTGGTTCCCGTCAGGGCGACAGTCGCCAGATTATGATCGATAGTCACTTCCAGGGGTGGACGCCCCTAAATGGAACCAGGGATGAAGAGCACAACGTAGAGTGAGTCAACCAAGTTTGGGCACAACGGAGTCTTGAGTATCATTCTGACACTGCAAATAGTTTCATCGCAATTGGCGGGCTTGACGGTCACCCCTTCGGAACATGGCAGGGCAAGGGAGATGAATTCATGTGGCTACGAGACAAAATTGCGGAGAACCCCCAAGGAGCACGCATCCTGCTGTACGGGTACGATTCGGCCCTCATTAAAAGCCGGTCATCCCAAGACATCGAGGATATGGCCTCCAAGTTGGTATCGTCAATCCAACGTATCCGGCCATCCTCATCCCGACGCCCCCTCGTCTTCATCGCCCACGATCTCGGCGGCTTGATTGTCAAGGAGGCAATTCTTCAGATGGAATCAACAGATACCGCAAACTTCCTCTGCATCTACGGCCTGCTATTCTGTGGCGTGCCCAACCGAGGCATAGCCACCAACAGCTGGATGCCCATCGTCAAAAACCAGCCCAACGAGAAGCTCATCCGCAGCATCACCCCCGGGTCCCTTTATTTACGAGACCTCCAGAGCCGATTCGACACAACCTTCACCTTCTCCGATGCACGGATCGTCTCCGTTTACGAAACGATGAGAACCAAGACCCTCAAGGAAGAAAGCCCCGGCGTGTGGAAGCTGACTGGACCTGCGCAGGTCATGGTCACGCGCGAATCAGCGAGGGATTGGTGTCCCTGGGGGCCAACGCATGATAAAATAGCCTTCAACCAAAACCATATCGATCTGCCGAGGTTTGCGGGCCCGTGGGATAGCGACCTGCGGTGTATCGAAACACTGCTAGGGGAGTTTTGCCGCGAGTCGGTTGCGGTTGTTCAGAGGAGGTTCTGAGTTGGCTAGAAGCCTACAGTGTTGACCATTGTGTACTCAGGATGGGATCAGAGTTTGTAGCAAGATGTAATGTAGTATGATATGTTGATGGCTCTGAAGATGCTTTCCAAGGTTGACAGACTAAAGAAGCATCTGCGTGAAAGCTCGCCGTCAAATTCCAACAAGAGGTGGTCCGGCCTCAAGAAACAGTCGCGTTACTTTCGGAAGGACTGAGCTCGGCCGACTGACTGCCACCAGCGAGGCTCGTGCCCACAAATACAACCAGTACTGCAGTATACGCCGCGGTTGCCGCCAGGACGTCCTTGCCCGTGCTGTCGGTGGCGCCGAACGCTAGAGCCAGGCCGAACAAAAAGACAGAAACCGATGTGGTGATAAGGCTGATGTTGATGCCCTCGACCTTTGCCATAATAACGGTTGGTAGGATCAGAGCTATGCCGCCAAAGAGGGCCATGGCAAACCGTGAGAAGAAGGCTTGCTTCCGCACCATCTCGTTCTTGCTAACATGCTTCCCCTTCTTACCAAGCGATATGATCCTGGAATCGTTGGGAGTCGGGGCTGTTGAGGCCTTTGGGCGGAACATCAAGGATTAGCATGAGATCTCATTAGTGTACCTTTGTAATCCTAGAATACTCTTGGAGGTGAAAAGACTCGAGACAAACCTTTTTACTGCCCCATAACTCCCATTTGAGCATTTCGAAACCGAGTTTGAGCCAGATGTTAGATCTGTTGCCCTTTCCGCCGCCGCTTCGCACCACAACAAAGTCATCGTCATTGACGGGGTCCCAACACTCGGTCGACTCTGTAGGGAGGAGAGTCTGTGATGCCATCTTCTGAAGCTCCTTTCGGAGGCGATGTATGTGCTCCGGACTCGGGGGGTCCAGGCTTCTCAGTTGACACATCTCAATTAGAGCACTGTCTAAATTGGTAGGTGATGAGGTGCTGCTGTTAGCTCTCAACATGCGAATACCAGTCTAGGTTGGAAAGGGACGGGATGCAGCCTTACTGTATTCCGCCAGCTTTGCACGAAGCTGGTCCCATACTTGCCTCCTTTTCTCCTCCCTTTTGCGATCCGCCTCTGTCTGGCCGGCGTGAGCGTTTACACCCCCGAGCGGCAACGACATTGCGTACCAGGCTGGGTTCGGATCGAGGTCTGGTGTCTTCTCAGGATACAGCGCATTAAACTGCTTAGACAGTCGCTGAACACGATCCTGGAGGATCAAAAGATTGAGCAGATTCAAGTCGTCGAAACGTCGGAAGATGGCCCATTCCTCTTCATCGGCCATCTTAGTCGCCGTGGCAGAGAGGATCCATGGGTCCAGTTGCCCTAGACGCTGTGGCGGCTGCGCCATCCTGTCGCTAGTATCTAGGGCTCTTTCTTGTCTTCTTTGCTGTTGAGGTTCTGAGAGAACCGAATTGAAGACAATCACGAGAGGCTGGGTTCGTTCCCCGACAATGATCCAAACCAGCCTAGCGCCATGTTTCAGCCCAACGCAGGGTCACACACGGACCGACCAATTTGAGATTAGTGGTTGTCAGAGCGTTAGGCAGCAACGGATATTTGGCTCCGCGGGTCTGGTCACAGCGAGAGATGATCTCAGGCCACCAAAAAACCCTCTCAGCAATACGCCCTTACCGTCTCTAAGAAAACAGATCGACTCACCATCTAGTAGCCTCCCTCCCAGCCGAATAGTTGCATTTCCGCGATTCGGTGGTCGAGATGAGTGGCTTTGAAGTCGCCGGGGTAGCCCTCAGCGTACTGCCCGCCCTAATCAGAACTATTGAATTCTCTAACAAGATCATTCGAAAAGCGGAGCTTCGGCAAAACCCCCTTCGCCCGTCCTTTTGGTTGGTGGGCCCCGGCCCGTCCACGCGAGATATCGCGAATGGTATATCAGCAGGTATCAAGGAACTAGAGGCGGTGGCCGCTTACCTGCTTCCTATTAGTAATGCCGATGGGGAGTTGAGTAACGACAGATTCGCCACGATGGTCGCCGAGTCTATTGACCAACTGAAAACCATAGTGCCAGCGGTCATTAGACTCCGCAACATGGCACTCGTCATGGACTGGCAGAAAGAGATAACCCTGGAGTCAATACAAGATATGCTCTCTCGCTTGAGCACAAAGATTTTGGACGCCATGTAAGAATCGCCCCCCTTTGATTAGGTATGATGTATATGACCTGAAGCCTGAGGCTGATTCTCTAGCGAAGCCGAACGTTTATGAAGGACTCCGGGTCGAACCTCGTGGACGATATCCAGTCATCACCGCTCTTCCAACAGCTCGATCTTTTTGGGAAATGGGCTCTCATTGCACTTCTGAGCCAATGCAGTGACGACCCTACTCCTGAAGAACAGAGCCGCTACTATAACTCCGCCGGGCAGCTACTGAGTCGCGTGCTAGGAATCGGGGCCCATCCTGGAGTCGTGATGGAAGAAGCGCGGGACAATGAACACCGGATGAGGGAGGAGACCCACAGTGCGCTGATGGCACTTCTTCGTCAAGGGTTCGTGGATGAACGACGACGCGATATTGGAGAGGCGTCGGAAGAATCCCTTCAGTGGGTCTTTCCGGACGAGGCCGTGGAGGGGACTCTCCCAAAATGGCTAGCCTCCGGGAAGGGACTGTACACCATATCCGGTACAGAAGCGTCCGGGAAATCAACGCTGATGAAGTACGTACTCACCGACGACCGGACTTCGAAGTATCTGGAGAAATGGGCGCCGACACCGGCCAATCGACTAGTGAAAGCTTCCTTCTTTTTCTGGCGCAACGGCAGCAGGCTGGAGAGATCAGAGGACGGGCTGTTGAGATCTCTGCTTTACACCGTTCTCGCCCAAGAGCCGCAGCTCTCGCCTGTTCTCTTCCCCAAGGAGTGGGCAGCGCTCTATTCTCAGATGGCTAGCGACGAAGACCTACCGAACCCCGGTCTTGGTGCCTGGAGAGTGGAACAGCTTCGCGATGCGATTCGAATACTGATTAAGCAGGAATTTTTTGGGCATGAAGAAATGGGTCTCAAGGTCTTTTTCGCCGTTGATGGCATAGATGAATACCAACGAGCAGACGGCTTGGAGAGCTTCGGGGAAATCCTCAAGTTTTTCAAGGAAGAAATCGGGACTTCGGCTAATGCGAAGGCTCTCATCTCGAGCCGACCCCCTGAAGAGTTTGGTCTGCTGAACATCACACCCCAGATTACCCTCCACGAACGCAACCACGGCGACATAGCGACCTACTTGCGCAAAACCCTTGACAGCGATTCTGGATTTAAAACGGCCCAGGAATCTAACCCGGCGCATGCGGCCGCGATCACCGAGTACATTGTTGGGACATCTTCAAGCGCAGGCGACTTCCTCTGGGCCGTACTTGCCATCAAACTCGTCAAAACGGAGCTGAGAAACGGCAAGGCACTCCAACAGATATTCCAGGTTATCAGCACAGACCCACCCCTGAAGCTCAACGGTTTATACCACGCCTTATGGTCCAGCATCCCCCAACATGTCGAGACCGAGGCTTCTCAAGCACTGCGGATTATGCTCGTCGCAAGGGATCTCGCTCCCAACACGTCAAGAGGCGAGCAAAGGGATTTGACTTTAGCTGATTTGACCCTCGGTCTCGGCGACGCGCAGATGGCCGTTGATTTGCCTATCATGCCGTGGTCACGATCAGAGGTTCTCGTCCGGTTGAGGTGCAACCAACTAGCTAGGTCTTTTACTACGGTGTGGCCGAACTTCATCACCAGTACATCCAACGGCGGAGCAAACCAGAGCAACTGGCATCTTGACTCGGGGATCCGGTATTGCCACCGGTCTGTGCCGGAGTTTCTCAGCTCGGTTCTCAGAGTGGAACCAGAGACCGTGAGCGTACCAGGTAAAACGTTCACGTTCTGTCCTCGCATCGCACATCTCAAATCTGCGGTGCACCAGCTGAAGATCACCCCGTCACCACTACCCAAGGGCTCTTGGGCTACATTGTGGGCTTTAGCAACAACAGCACTGCTTGCAGCAAACACCATCGACTCGAGCCCTTCAGCCTGGCTTCCTGCATATCCAGATTTGCTACAGCAGCTTGATGACACGATGCAAGCACACCATGCCAGCCTTCAAAAGGATTCCAATGGATCTTTCCTGGAAACTACGCTTCAGGATGCCGATGGCATCGTAAGCCGGCTTGATCGTGGCCGCGAGGCAAAGCGCATAGCAGGGATGCACTGGTCTAACTTTCACTCCGATCCAGCGCATCACCACCCGAGGAGCTGGGAGAGCTCCTTTCTATCGCTCGCCGTTCAGTTTGGGCTTCACCGATACGTCGGGCAGCAGATTCGCGAAAGAGGAAACGCAGTGGTCAAATCCAAAAAAGGCAGACCACTCCTAGACTACGCCCTTTATCCGTCGGGCGTCGCACCCTACCGCTTGAGCACAGCGAGGATGGTCGATATCCCGATCTTCTATGGTGCAGACGTCAATGCAAAATTCGAAAATAGTACCTGCTGGGAACGCGCTCTGCTGTGGCAGTATGAGACGTTTGCGGTTGGAGGAGCCGCAGCTATCATAGCTAGCGGTGGAACGACTGATGATGCGCGGGCCGTAGCCGAGTCTCGGGCGGAGACTTTCAAGTCGTTAGCTCTTAAGGGTGTTGATAAGTGGGTCATTGTGGTGACATCGAAAGGAGGAAAAGTTACGGCCCGGAAGGTGGTGGACGACAGCTTTAAGTTTTGGACGACGGATGAGACACACCAGAAGCTTCTGGATTGCTTCCCGGAGAGCAAGTCCAACTGAAAACGAAACCTATCGGTTACTAGATATTTCTCGCGAGCTGGTGGGGTTGAGTTGTTTTTGCTTTCTCGAAGAGTCTGCGGTTGGACGTTGATTTGCCTGGGATTCAGCCTGCTTGAGTTCTCCTTTGACGATGGCGGCCGTGATGGTATTCCGCCCGCTATACAATCAATATGTCCTTCATCCCAGCACCCTTAATTTCCAATACCTCCCCGTACATCATGCCATGAATGTACGAATCACCCACGAACCGGTACCGGCTGACTCCGTCCGTCTCCGTGTCCGTGTCGTCAATCATCCTGAGGATGTACGGAATTGAGCCGCTAGGAATAACAGCCACCACGTCACCCGGTTCTGTCACGGCTGGCACAAGCCCCATGTACCCAGCCCCACCGATCGCGAACTTTCGACCCGGGAGGGTGGCGCCGATCTGGACCCTAAAAGAGTCCAACGCAGACTTGGCAGCTCTCTTCCCCGTCCCAAACCTACTCTTGAGCAAGTCGGGTTCCTTTAGGAGACTCTCCAGTAACTGACCTGGTTCACTGATCTCGGCAAATAAGCTGATGGTATTTTCTTCATTCTTGTAGAGGTCGTCCATCAAGAGCGTTCGGGCCAGTGTTTCTGTCAGGGGCGTGTTTTCTGATCCATCGTTGTAGTGGGTGTGGCACACGTCTTGATGGGTATCAACAAATTGCGATATCATGTTGACTCCGGCGATAGTGGGATCCGTGTCTTTGCTTCCCTCCGTGGCACCCGAAAATAGCGCGGGGGTCGTCCAGGCGATGGTGTCTGCGAGAAGGGCTGGCGTGGCCAGCGCTGATCCACTCTTCGTCGTTATAAGAGAGAACTCGGATGCCATGGTGTCAGACGCCCGGTAGGGATGTTCCCTGATGCAATATATTGCCCTAGGAACTCGGGTCAGAACCCGCCATTCTGGTACCCAGCTTGGTAGTTCCAAAGTGACGCCGGTACCAGCCTTAAGACGACGGTGAAGACCAGCCGAATCCAGAAGGCGAGCTGCCTCACCAGCAAGGACAACCTTCTCAGCGAATTTGATGTAGACGTCTTCCACAGTCGACGAGTAATCTGGCAACATGCGAAAATCGTCGCGCAGCAGTGTCAATACCCCAAAGACTTTATCGCGTGGGTCCGTAGATTGAAAATCCCGCAGCTTCTCAAGCACATCGATCGATCCCAGCAGCCCCCGGTGGAAAGATCCGCGCAGGTTCTCCATCTTGATGAGATTCAGATAGCCAACACCCCGTGACTCTGCTGACAATATGCCCAGTGCCGTCTCATAGCCCTGGTTTATGGCAAATCTGACCGCCTGTTCCAGCATGGCGAAACGAAAGCAATATCTCCCAAACATGACGAGTGGACTCCGCTCAGATAGCACTACCTCCTGCACCACCCAAGTGCGCCTGAACCAGGGCATCTCGAGAAGGTGGCCCAATGCCATCCAAGAAATGTGATCTGGTGGTGGAATCTCGAAGTCGCTGTGCATATTTTCATCTGACACCAAGACTCCCCGCTCAGGCACATACCGCGTGATGTATTGAATTGCTTGCATCAAATGCAGGGCCGAAATCCAGTCGTCCGGGACGTGGCCGAGGTCAATGAACACCCTCCTTGCGCGACCGTATATCTCGCCCATCATCGTGACCTGGGTGGTCTTCTCGGCGATGTGTGCCTGGTCGATGCAAATACCGTCGGCCCAGAGGTACTCGGCCTTTCCCTTCCACCGCTCTCGATCGCGGCGTAGCCAGATGCAGCCGAGTCGCCGATATCGATGCAACGCCAGCGCTAAACTCTCCTGTATGACTAGCTGCTTGCCGTTGACGAGAATAGCTCTAGGCCCAACGCTAGGAGCTTCATGATGTTGCGAAGCAGGTCGGGCATCCATGCTCCAGCAGTACGACAGCGCATCGAAGGACGGGATGGTATCGTCCAAGGGCACCGAAATTAGCTCACAGTCGAGGACGTCGGCGAGAAAGATGGCGGGCTTGATCTTGAGCAGCCGTATGTGCCGACCTGAGGAAGGGAGAGTGTCGTATGTAAAGCGTGGCAGTGACTCGTCGATGGTTGTGGGCTCTAACCGATCAGGGATGTAGATGTCTCCTGGGAACGGGGGCGCCATGGTGTACGCGAGCTCTCCCAAACTGTGATCTTCGTGGTCTGTGATCGGGTCGACGGGAGCGACTTCGGGGATCGGCGACTCGACATCAGAACCCGCAGAATCAGACCCGGCCTGGCTGCGACCGCCAATGGCACTCCGCTCTTCGTCCTCGTCATCGCTGCCGCATTCGCTGTCCGAAGGCGTGAGACACAACTCAACTGCCCGAACAACGTGCTCTCGACCGGGATCGCATCGAAGGTCGCACCATTCGTGAATGCTGCATGTCAAATCGCCCAGCTCCCACAGCCGCTCCGAAAAGGGGTGCAGGAACTTTGAGGCCTTCCAGCGTGGTACTTTGGTGACCGTTGCCATGGAAAACAGGTTGCCAGTTTCCGCACTGGCACCGGCGGAATGATCCTGACCCCCGCGGAGGGGTCGGGGGCGGGGTAAGGAAATCCGGTGCATGCCGAGTTGGTCACGTGGAAGGGAGAGGGCGAGCCTGAGTCCGGTACCGAAATGTCGCAGAAGGACAAGATGATGGCAAAGCTCCGAGAAAGTGTGCTTGATGGAAAGACCTCAACCCCGCGCGATTCCGCCTTGGCGTCCAATCTGAGCAAATGTCTGGCCGAGAACCGGTTCCGACATGTGCGGGATTTTGCTGATGCAGGTCAAGATGCTAGGAAGGTACAGTCCTTGTTCCTTCCCTTCATTGACAGTCCGAAGCGAGGGCTTCACCGCATGTTTGCCTGTCAATTTCTTGCACCACGCACAATCACTCGCAGTTTTCTTGAGGACGGTGAACCTTCACCCACTGGAACCATGAAGGGCTGCCGGTCCCGACCGGATTTTGACCTGCCACCGTCAAGCTCGTACCTGGACTGGAGCCTGGTGGAGCCTAGCACGGAGACCGAAACAATGCCAAACTTGATACTCCCAACTACGACTTTACCGCCAGTCTTGTTGAAGGAAATTACACCAGCCCCCCGATACCACGGCGTCCCAGTTTATATCATATCCGGCGTGAATGTTGTTCGGCAGGGTATACTGCTCAGCGGTACCACACACATCGCGACCGGCAATCGTCGGGGTGTTTGCCCAGCATGGACATTAGTTCCTACTTCTCCAAATGGTAGGTAGTCTAAACTTTTTCCCCACTACTATTAATTCCATGCTAATACTGTCTCTCTGAGGCCAAATTCTTGAAGGAGAATGTGGCTCCATCATCATCGACCAAGACACATATCGGATTTATGGCCACCCGATCGGCGCTGACGACGAGTTGAACCACAGCTATGTCGTTCCCCTTGTGAGAACGATTGAGCAGATAAAGGCGTCTTTTGGTACGAACTTCGTTTGTCTTCCCAACGAGCCGCGTCGTATTCGGCTGCTCTCTGGAACGGAACCAAAAGTCGAAATCAAAAGTGTGCTGGACAACAAACAGCTCTGGCGGCTTTTAATCGAAGCCTTCTTATTCTGCACCATGAGTGTGAATTTCACCGTTCTCTGGATCTATGGGGCGGGTAGCAATCCAATGGACGCACTACTGAATGAATCTGCGATGAAAGTCAACCTCGCTGTTGGGATTTTGGCACGGCTCTCGGCTCTGTGCCTAGCTTGGACTTTGAGAGACTTGCTCACTATTTCAGGATTTTACAACAGGAGTTTTTCTTGGCAGATCTGGTCCACGGTCCAGGCAGGATTGCGCACTTCGTTCGTTGCCCCTGCGCTTGTGAACCTTTGGGCGTATTTCAAGTAGGATCTCGCACAGAATCAACTTATGAATTGAAGCCCGCTGATCATGATGCAGAATCATATTACCCCTTTTAGCCCTAGCAGTGGGGTCCGTTGTCAAATGTAAGTGGCGTGTGTTGCGAGACTAGTCTTGTAGCTAACATCTCGCTAGTCAACGCCGGGTTTGACTACCACTTCATTCCATCCAACGAAAACATACCTGTATATGCCAGCCTGACCACGTCGGAAACTCTGGCGCTTACAAACCTCGCTACTCCTGCTGACCTTACGATGTTCCTGTCCGTTTTCAGCCACAACCTCCTGACAAACGAGATGTTTGCCCGATCTTTCCAGATGCAGGGCTGCGAGGATTCCTGTCTCACTTTTCTCCTACCTGGCTCAATTACCGTTGCCCCCAGCACCCGGTCTTTCATATCTGACTGGTACAGCAGTACATACAACATCACCCTCGTCCATTGTGATAACTGCACTGGCTTCGCTGTACGTTACGACGCAGTACCCCCAGAGGGCATCAGGTTCAACATTACGGCCGACTGCACTTACACGGGTGCAGTTCTAGACAACGGCTTGCAGATTTGTTTCCTGGAAGATGATGGCTCTCTTCTAGTCGGGTGGTCCGCGTGTCCCTCCGAGATTATGTCGGCGGCCTGTGTAACGAGGGCTCGCCGTCCGCCTGGAGAATCTCGCCGATGGTTGCGGCAACACGGATGTCGCTTTATCGGACGATGACATCAACGTCCTATGACTGGTCTACACATATCATCCAGAGTATCGAGGCACTGACGATATTGACACGGGCCAGAATGAGCGCTGCTGTCTACTCCGAAATATTCCAGCGGGCTCTTATCCTGATGCCCGATGCTTCCCTGTCTGACAAACACGGAATCCAGGCCCTCATACACCAGCTCACCTGGATGCATTGAGCATACCGAAAATCGTTTCCCGGCGACGAGGGGAGACTTAAATTCTGCCATCATGACGGCATTTAGGTTTGGAAACTATACCGATTCCTCAACCTCCTCGGGGGATCCAACAACATTTTCTGCATGACCCGCTCGAGCGACAGGGACACAAATTCTGGCACCACATACCCAGCTCCGCTTCCCACTCGATGCCAAGATCCTCATCGCGACCCGTGGTGGGATAGGCGCCGGCGTGTGGGTTCTGGTCTGGGCGGTCTGGGTGTGGATTTCAGTCAATGTAGCAGCTCCCCCGCTTACCATGCTGTTCGGAGCGGTGTACCGGAAGGCCTGGGAGATGCACGGAAGGCGGAGGAACAGAATAGCTTGGCTGAATGCAAAGATGCCGGCACCCAGAAGGGTTAAACTCGCCGAGAAGGGAGATGACAAGTGCGAGAAGGAGAGGTTGGACGTGGCCGGAGATGATCCTGAAAGCGTGGGGTTGATGCTTGAGTTTCTCGAGACATTCGACTGCTCACATGACGCGGCAGTCTGATGGGCTTGCTGGTGGCCGCGAGGGGGTCGGTGTTTTGATGTCGTGCCTTGATCTCATGGTTGTTCGTGGAGGTGGGTGGTTCCACCAGGTCAGCATTTCTTGGTATCAGATAGGCCACTTATCACTCGTTCTCGAAAGTAAATCACCCGGGCTGCCCGGGAACATTCCAGGGCCTTCCAAGAATCGTCATGCCTGGATGCAATGCTTGCAGTTGCGGGAGGGAGGAGCATCCGTGGCTGCAGGCTCGTCCAACGCCATCCAACCACGCCAATTTAACCGATGCCCGATTGGATTGAGCGGGCTGCTCGGACTTGCGACAGAGAATGAGTTGCGCTGATCGAACAATGGAAAGGTGGAATGATGTTGTTTGGGGGCGGGGCTGTCGTCTTTCTTGTCACCTGATTGGCCAGGACTACCAGGGGTAGCCCCACCCCGGGAAAACAGGCCAACAAGATTCTTTGTCCAGAACGATCAGGAACTCAAGAGAAAGTTCCGGAAGAAATCAGAATCATCCAGATCGTCTGCCATTGCATCAACATTGCATCAACATCAACTGATCATCAGCAGTTCGGCATCTTCGGCAGGCCGGGCCTCAACAGCTGGGCAGTTATTTATTCGACCCTCACCACACCTCCATCCTCAAATCTTCAGTTCATCAGCAGACAGAACAAGTCATGCGAACCTGCCGAGTACCAATCACTAAGCAATCAAAACTTGCATCCCACACATCGCGTCGTCTCGCCCATCGACCACTCCACAACCGAAGCTTCACCACCAAACCCGTCCTCTCCAACAACAACATGTCTCTGTCCGCGCCCCGCAGCACTTACAACATGAACGCACCCGGATTCTCCTCTCTCTTCCGCATGCTCGACGACTTCGACAAGTACGCTCAGCGCGACTTGGAAGTCTTTCCCACTGGGCCCCTCGGGCCCCTCCGCGAGGCTTTCAGCCCCAAGTTCGACATCACCGAGCACGAAAATCATTACCTCCTGCAAGGCGAGCTGCCGGGCGTGCCACGCGAGAACATCGTCATCGAGTTCACCGACCCGCAGACCCTGGTCATCCGCGGCCATACCGAGAGCACGCACACTGAGGGCGATCCGTCGCTGGCGCCGCAGTCGATGAGGATTGAAGGGTCCGGGAAGAAGGACAAGGAGTCGGAGACCAAGGAGGACAGCAAGAAGAAGGGCGACAACAAGCCGAAGGCCAAATACTGGCGCAGCGAGCGGTCGTTTGGCGAATTCTCGAGGGTGTTCAGTTTCCCTGCGGGCGTCAACCAGGATGCCGTCGAGGCCAAGTTGGAGCATGGCGTGTTGAACCTTGTGGTGCCGAAGGAGGAGAAGAAGGGGGGAAGGAAGATTGAGATCAAGGCCTGAGCTGGGGGCTAGTGAAAGTGATTGAGCGCAACGTGTACGTTCTTTGATTTGTTGGTAGCATTCCTTTCTGGCTTGTAAAATACAGCAAAGGTTTTCTTCAAGTCCCCCGTTGTTGCAACTGATCCATGGTACCGAATGTGAAGACTAGTTCCCTTTTACCCTCCAACACCAACTCAAGTTCCAATTTTTCGGCCTTCCATTCTTCACGGACTCACACAACACTTGTAATTACCCCCCCCCGGACATTTGTCTAGATACTCCTCGTCAGCGCTCCGGTCTCCCACCCCAATCCCTTCAACAACTACCAGGATAGACTCACCATCAAGCCAATTCCCAAAATCATCACAAATACTACCCCCCTTCCATTCACACCGACTATGGTACAACAGACCATCGGGATGCCCGCTGCACTCATCAATAAGACAGCACTTCACATCGTCCGGGTCGTATGGACAGGCGCCATTTTTGGTGGTCCCCTTGTACTTTTTACAGGTCGACGTCTTGATGCAGATGCCGTCGGACTTCCACTCCCCTGTGGCTTTGCTGCCGGTGCAGTGGCCGTTGAGGGCGGCGAGGGTGGGGAGTGGGAGGGTGAGGGAGGTGAGGAGGAGGAAGGTGAGAGTGGGAAGCATGATGGTGGTGATAGAGAGCTGTAATTCAGGTCGATGAGACGGGGTGGCAGACGAAAAGACACGGCATTGCCTTTTTGGATGAAGAAGATATTTCTTATATCAATTCACTGAATTGGCCAAGCTTTGAATGGTGTGAAGACCAATATGTAAGACGGAGTCATAACTGGCCGAACTATCCTTTTGTCGAGCTGTGATTGGTGATCTTTGTACGGGAGCTGAAATTGCCTTGTAGCAGCCCCTGGGTGGTACTGCCACCCCGCTATTTTTGGCACCCTAATGACGTATGAGTATCATCCAGCCGAGTGAGGAGAAGACTGGCGATGTCGTAGAGGTACTCGGCAACACATGAATGATCTCCGGGTCGCGCTGCCTTTTTTGCCTCCACTCGGAATTTTGCAAGCGATAATTAGGGCACCTTATTGACACTATCCTATTGGTAGTACCTACTCTCAAGCCATATGTTTCTCTTTTACTCTTCTTGAAACCACTTCAACACCTGACCCTGTCCAACATTCCAAGCATAACAAACCAAACAGTGACGATACACCTAGTCAACATGCCAAAACCACACTACAAAGAGGCCAAAAAGAGTGGAAGATCTGCCAAATCAACCCAAATTCACCCTTCTGGCAATCAAACAAGGCCCAAATCCCACAAAACAGGACAATTCCACGGCTGGACTTGACCCTTTTGACATGTGGCAATTGTTGAGGATCATGCTTCGATGCCGACCATTTGAACACCGAAATCCCCTTCCAGTCGGCCATCCAGTTGGCCATGACGACAACCAATACAAACAGCAACTGGAATGCTATGACGCCCATGACGACTGGTTTGGCTCTTTCTGCGTCCCGCTTAGCATACCGCGGACTGGTGTATAGCGGAATACTAGCTCTATTGAAGACGCCTGCAGCCATGACTGCAGTTGTGATGAGTGCCAGTCCGAGGATTGACGCTATTGCAATGAGGTTCTTGGCGAGATAGACGCGTGGGTAGTGCTGGCGTATCCATCTTGACGTCGTGCGGCGGGCTAGGCGGCGGAGGGTCAACGAGAGCGCTGTGCTCAGAATCCAGGTTCCGATGATACTGAAAATAAATGTTTGGCGGGGACCGGCCCTTGTGAGGAGAAGAGCTCCAATACCGCTGGCGATTATAGGGCATATGGCCAAGAACAATTGACTGAGTGCTTTGAGGTTGTGTGTTTCCCGTCTGGCGGCGTATGGAAGATATGTTGAGTGCCCCCCAACGAAATGGGCGGTATCAAAGCAACCTTCCCACGAGCTCAACAGTCCAAGCAGGTCAGATGTGTCATCGTTCAAGGATATCGCCATCCCATTTGGTCCATCCTTCTTACTCTTGAGCTCTGCAGCCTGCGCATCTCGGGCGTTGACCAAGAACCGCCTGAGTGGATGGAGGGCAGCTCGACGGGAGGCGAATATGCCCGCAGTACTGCTCAGATAAACAATAGGAATTATGCAGCTGAGGATGAGTCCAGGCATCAGAAGACGAGATGCCGATGGTTCGGTGCCACCTTTGACATCTTCGAAGAGTACGGAGGCGAGTTGTA
>Ga0247770_1001157_pt1 | contig 22351 bp, 16 predicted proteins | sample UWRJL136409B6_FD_179943 | JGI IMG/M metagenome (GOLD analysis project Ga0247770, IMG submission 179943) | Plant litter microbial communities from Arlington Agricultural Research Station in Wisconsin, United States - UWRJ-L136-409B-6 | ecosystem: Environmental > Terrestrial > Plant litter >... | reverse complement strand
CATACAATACATAGTCTTGACACGCCGCTCGCTCGCGCTGCTACAGATGCCTCGCCCATAATTTCATCAACACCCCTGTCTGTCTCTGTAAGGATAGGTCTCCGGTAAGGATGCGTCTTGTCGCCCATAATATAAAATCACTGCTCTTCCCCCTCTCCGTCCTCTTCTATCAAAGACTCAGTTTCTTCTAAACCCCTCAGGACTTCCTCGATTTCACTTGGATCCGTGACCGCCCAAACTCCGCCGCCCTTGACGGTATCCTTGCCTCTCATCCCCACCTCCTTTCCGACCAAGTTGCGCCCAACCTTGCCAGGGCCGATGCCGACCCACCTCCTCACTTTCTCTTCTTGATCAAGATACTTTATACTATCCCACCATCGTACCGTCTCGAGACATCCTCTCGCGACGAGATCCTTCAAGTCCGCCTGGCTTTCAAATGGTCGCGCGCTGATATTGCTGATACACGGTATCGTGCCCGGGAACGTGACGATATCCTCGCTCTTGTGCCCTTTTACGCGGCTCTTGCCCGCAAGTATGTGTTGCATGACCGACACAGCCGGCTTCATGATGGGGCTGTGGAATGGGCTGTCGCTCTTCAGTCGCACCGCCCTAGGGTCATGGCCGAGAAACTGCCGGACGTGCTCGACGAGGGTTTTTATCCGCTCGATGTTGCCGCTTAGTACGATCTGGTTCTTGCTGTTGATATTGGCAATGAGTACCTGCTCGATTGGCGACCGATCCTCAGCGCTCTCTGATTTTGATCCTGCGCTGCTGTAGCCAACGAACTCGTGGATGGCTTCGATCAGCTGCTGTAGGTACTCGGGCTCCGTAACGATCGCCACCATCCCGTACTCGCCTCCATACTCCTCTTCAGCCCGCTTTGTAGCCGCAGCCATGGCCTCCGCACGCTTCTGCACCATGTGCAAGCTGTCCTCGAACGCAATGTACCCACCGGAAACCAAGGCTGCGAACTCCCCGAGCGAATGCCCCAGAGTGTAATCTATCCTCTCCGAGACCTTGAAGCCGAACTCCTTCTCGAGGATCCGCAAGATCAGGATCGATGTCGCCATAATGGCTGGTTGCGCATGCACCGTCAGGTTGAGAACCTTGTTGGGCCCCTCCTGGATGACATCCGAAAGCTTGTACCCCACAATGTCGTCAATCTCCTGGACGATGGCCGATGCCGTTGTCGGGAACGCCTCGAGCCATGGCGTTAGCATGCCGACCTTATGGACGCCTTGCCCTGTAACCCCAATGCGAACGTAAGTCACGCGCGTTCAATACGAGAGCAGCAGGAGAGCCACGGACCTGGGAAGAATATGGCCGTCCGCGGACGCGTAACTTGCCCCGTCGACACATTGCGGAGCTGTTCTGCAAACGGCCGTCGTGGTCTGAGTATCCTCCACCCGGGGCAGCGGGCGAGTGTTGTCGCGAGCTGCGCGCTGTTGCGGGATGCGCGCATCGAAGGCATATTCGGTTGTACAGATCTGTAGCTGTTTCTCTCTCCAGCGGCCAGCTACTGCGCAGCTGAGCCGGTCAGTGAGGCCCCTTCATGGGCTCTATTCGAGTGGTAGTTTTTGCTGGGAATACGCGGCTTCAGTGTCCGGCTGTTTGTACCCGAGGTGGAATTGAGCAATGGAGACAGTCAGTCGGACGGATTAAAGCGGGCGGGGTTTGGGGTCGACAGGGGTCGCGTTAGCACAGTGCAGCAGGGGCGGCGCACCCTGGAGAAACGGCGTTTTTAGCGGGGGTGGGGCAGACCGCCATCTCGGGAACGCAGCAGCAGCCACGAGCAAGGCCGACTCCGACTGCAAGCGCAAATCCCGAACCGGCATCAACCTCACCTAACGGGCAACCAAAGTCTTCACCCGCTCACAACAATCTCACAACCAACAAACCCCCTTCATATAACTTGAAAGGGAAACAACAAAACCCAGATACCCATACCCCACTCCAGAGAAAGACATTCTCACATCTCAAAAAACGCCCCTCAAATTTTTCACAGCCCGCAATTTTCCTCATCCGAAATCTCATCCTCCACAACATACAACCCACACAAACAGCCACACCCATCCCCCCACCAAACCAAACCCCGGGATGCCCATCACCATCATAGCACCCAAAGCGGTGCGCGACCCAGGCCACCACGCCTTCGGCGCCTCCCGCTCAGCCGACGACTCCGACTCCGACTCCAGCGTCGACGGCGACGCCCCCAAAGTCGACAATGAAGGCGACTTCGACATGTTCACCTCGGCACCCGCCGCCACCAAGCCCTCCAAATACTCCATCGTCACGCCGGGCGAGGTAATTACCTCCGACCCGCAATGGATGCGCGGCCATGGCACGTACGTCTCCGCCGCGACCGCATCCATAACCTCCTCCGTGGCCGGCACCATCACGCGGACCAACAAACTCCTTTCCGTGCGCCCCCTTCGCGCGCGGTACACGCCCGAGGTCGGCGACCTCGTGGTCGGGCGCATCGTCGAGGTGCAAGCCAAGCGGTGGCGGGTGGATGTGGGCGCGACGCAGCTCGCGTCGCTGCCGCTGAGCGCGATCAACTTGCCTGGTGGAATCCTGCGGAAGCGGACGGAGACGGACGAGCTGCAGATCCGGTCGTTCTTTGCGGAGGGGGATCTGCTGATTGCGGAGGTGCAGCAGCTTTTCCAGGACGGCGGGGCGGTGCTGCACACGCGGTCGCTGAAGTATGGAAAGCTGAGGAATGGAGTCTTCGTGGCGGTCGCAGGTATGGGTGGTGGAGGTGGGGTGGTACGCAGCAGGAGGCAGGTGTGGACGCTTGAGGCGGCGAATAACGGCGGGCAGATTGATGTGGTGTTGGGGGTGAATGGGTATGTGTGGATCAGCAAGCATGTCGAGACGCCGGAGGGGGATAAGTCGACGACGGGGATCACAAACTTGGAGGAGAGTGTCAGTGCTACGATGTACTCTAGCCAGAACGACCGGATCGGCGTGGAGACAATGCGGGAGATCGCACGGCTGCGCGGTGTTGTCACGGCGCTGGTGGAGAATGGGCTACGGGTGGATGAGGATATAGTTATGAAGGGGTACCATGAGGCGGTGGAGATGGCCATGATGAGCGGCGAGGGCCAAGAGGATATCTACCTGGGAGGAGAGAGGGGCCAGCAGTTGGCGGCGGCACTCACAGCTGTTTAGCTTCGTGACAAAGATGAAAGTAAATTAAATGGATTACCACGCTTGTGGCTGTGTACTCGTGTCAAGAGCCATAACTGATCTAGGGTCATGTTGTGAGCTGTATGATAGTTCTTCCTCCGCCTGCAAGGTCTCAGGGCTGTATGATAGTTCTCCCTCCACACACGAGATCATGAGACCTCACTCTTCCTCACTCAATATTTTTGACACCAACTAGTCCAATCTAAATTTAGATAACCACCACGCTATCATCCCCGCTAGGGATAAGGTATATATATGAATAGGGTATATCGTACAATCTCGCCCATGTAATAGTTACTCGTCATCTCCTATATGAATAACAACACCACAAGGCATCAGAGACTACGCGCGACAAAAGCAACAGGGAAGCAACAATCAAGATTGCTGCCTCTGCTGGTAGTAGTAGCTGCCCGCGAGCACGAGAAGCCACCTCACAAACGCACCTTTCGCACCCTTGGCGCCCAGCCCGAGGATAAAGCCCAACCAGTAGCCCAGACCCTTCACGACCTTGCCGTTGCGGTCAAAATTGGGCTTCGGAGCCAGAAACCTAATCATGCGCAGGTTTTTGAAGTCGTAGGGCATATAGCGCGCGCGGAGGACGGTATCAGCCCAGCTAGGTGTGTCGGCGATTGTGCGTGCGTGGCTGAAGGTATCGAAAGCGGCCTTACCGTGGGCAGAGCCCGTGCCACTGTCGCCGACGCCGCCGAAGGGGACGGCGTTGACGGAGCCGTGGAAGTAGGAGTCGTTGAGGGTGACGCCACCAGAGGTCATCTCGTTGACGACTATGGGGCGTTAGTATCAGCGCATCGAGCTATGGGGGTTGAAAGGGGACATACCTCTCTGGTTCTCCTTCTTGGAACCGAAGGAGTAAAGCGCGAGCGGCGTGCGGTGGACTGAGTTGGCGATGTTGAGCGCCTGGTCCAGCGAGTGGACGGGGTAGATGGCAAAGATGGGGCCGAAAGACTCCTCCACAATCATGGAATCGTCGGTCGAGTTGACCAGCACGGCGGTTGGCTCGATGTAGAGCTCCGACTCGTCCAGCGCACCACCCATGACGATCTTGCCCTTGGTCTCGTCGAGCATCTTCTTGAGGCGCTGGAAGTGCCGCTGGTTGACGATGCGGCCCAGATCCGGACTTGCCTTGGCGCCATTAGGGAATGACTCTTTGTACGCCTCCTTGAGAAACTCGATGAAGTTGGGAACCAAGTCCTTGTCGATAAGAACATAGTTCTGCGAGAGGCACACCTGGCCGGCGTTCAATGTCTTGCCCCAGAGAAGTCGCTTGGCGGCCACCTTGAGGTTGGCATTTTTGGTGATGAAGGCCGGGTTCCTGCCGCCGAGCTCGAGGCAGACGGGCGTGAGGGTCTCGGCGGCCTTCTTGGCGATAATGGTGCCTACCTGCGCGCTTCCGGTGAAGAAGATCTTGTCCCACTTCTCATTCAGAAGGGCGCCCGTTTCTGGGATCCCACCGTTGACGACGGCAAAGGCGTTGGGGTCGAGGCGCTTCTGGATCATCTCCTTCAAGACCATGGCGCAGTTGGGCGTCAGCTCCGAGGGCTTGATCACGGCGGTGCACCCGGCACCGATGGCACCGACCAGCGGGCTCAGGGTCAGTTGGATGGGGTAGTTGTAGGGGCCGATGATGAGGGCGGTGCCGAGCGGCTCCTTGCGGATGCGGAAGTTCATGAGCGAGAAGATGCCGGGCACGATAGGGGCTTTGAGCTTCTCATCCTTGGCGAAGGTCTCGAGATTCTGGATCATAAACATGCAGTCGGCCTTGACCCAGTCAACCTCGGTGAGGACGGCCTCGAAGTTGGACTTGTTCAGGTCCTTCTTCAGCGCGTCCATGAGCTGCGACCGGTAGTCCTCGACGGCCCAGTACAGCTTCCGGAGCTGCGTCAGACGCCAGTTGACACCCTTCGTCTTGTTGGTGCGGAAGGTGCCGCGTGCATTGCTGGCGATGGCGGGGATGATGTCCACCGCTGTGCTCTCGAACTCGGGGATTTTGAAGCTGGCTGCCGCCATCGTGACTGTTGTTTCCCTCACTTGCGCAACTGGCGGTGGTCCAACGTAAATGCACGGAAGCTGTGAGACCGTGAGACAAGCAAGATGGCACGTCTACGTGAGACTGTGCAACAGGATTCGGAATGTAGTGGGAATGTAGTAAGCAGAGCGAGGAGGACAGTATTACGGGAATGGAAGAGATGGATCGGTGAGATTAGGTGGACGATGTGCGGACCGACGGCTTGACTATGTCGCCGTGTGCTGGGTGGGATTTTGATACTTTTTGGGAACGAGCGACCTGCACGCTTCGATACCTACAACCCCTCGCGCTCAAGCAGAGCAGGACAAACACTCGAATGAACCGAGGCACGGCGCGCCAAGTGTCGCTTCTGGGCGATCATCGGTGAGGGGCCGGTGTTTTAGTGACCCCTGTCTCCGTCGACGAATGCCTTGCCTTTCCTGGGCAACCCTTCGGGGGTGGCTTTTCACATGCAGCGGGCGCCGGGACCACTTCGGGATCTTACCCAGCACGCAAGCACCTCAACGATGGGAGGTTCAACTGCTGGGAAGTGCGGAAGTCTCGAATTGAATGATATCAGGAAAGACGTACCTAATCTTTCGTGATACCCAATTTTTACTTTGTTAATCGAAGCTCTTACCCAAGCTTGCTTTCCTCCCACCGCACATTCTCACAGCTGGGGAGCGCTGCCGAGGTCCCGTGGACAACGGCGAATGGTAGGTAGGTACCTCTTGCTAGCGAAACAGCGCAGCTGAGACTGGATATCAACACCCGGAAGCTCAGTCTTTCAGATATCACCATTGTTGAAGCAGGATAGCAGATCAACAATGTATACTGTGCCCGAGGCCACAGAAAAGTCTATACAAGATTGTGTACACTAGTTTATTACAACCATATGCCGCGACCCTCCTCGTCTGACCTCGAAGGGGGGCAGCATGGTAGACCTTCTGATGAAGGCCAGACAGAGTCGTTGCCAAGTCTGCGAGCTATGGTGCCTCGACATGCTCCTGTCCCATACCTTCTAAATCCTCGTCCGATTCGGCATTACCGTGCGTGCCTAGAAGTTACCTCGCCTGTCTATAAGGCGCTCCTCTTACTCCAACTGGCTCGGGGATCCTCATCTTGGGCGCAACCCGCCCCTTGATTGTCAGTAGGCCATCAATGATCCCTCCCTCCGTCTTCTTCTTCTGATCCAGGTGATAAGATCGTCTCCTCTCTTCCTCGATCTCCTTCTTCCGCTCTTCAGTCAAGAGCCACTCCTTCGGGAACTTATGCTTGACCTTGAACTTGTGGTGGCGAGTATCCAGGGGAATATCCTCAAACGTGTCGGTTGGGTCCTGGTCCAATTAGCATCGCGTCCCGTGCCAGAAAAACATCAGCCGCTTCTTACCTTTGCCATCGTAATCATGTTGTTGACGAGGTCTCCCAAATACCGCTTGTTCTGGGCCTGATGCTCAAACTGCTCGCAGCTCATCTTGATGATCTCCTTCTCCGGGTTATACCGCGAACCAGCGAGCTTCATGAGCTTCTGTTGTTGAATCTCTGTGAGATCCTTCAGATCCTTCGGAGAAAACTCCACGACGACCTTCTTAGCTGCAGGGTGAATTTCGCCCATGTAGGTGGTATATCGGAAACGTAGAACCTCGTCGCCCTTGGGTGGCTGGAATGGCCTCGCGAACTCTGGTCACGGGTCAGTTCGAGCTGCGATGACACACGACGGCGCCAATGAGCTTACTGGCTAGCAATGGCATCTCCCACACGGCAATGCGAGCGTACTCGCGGTACTCTCGGTGCTCCTCGAGCTTGCCGTGCGCAAGGGACATGATATCATTCTCCTCCCAGTCATCCTCGCCGACCTCGTCTGTGATATTATCGGGGTCAGGCTCCTCTATATTCCAAAACGTTTGTCTCGCCTTTCGGATGGGCCTTCGGATCGCCGCCGTTTCTGAGATAACGTCTTTGGTGAGCTTGTCAAGCTTGGCCACTTCCTCCGCCGGCAACTTTTTCCAACTCTCCATCATGCGCGCAGTGGCTCGACGTTGGTTTGCGCTGACCGATGACATGTCCTTCAAGACATCGCCGACGGTATCGTAGTATTTGCGGGTCGCTGCCTCGCCGGAGGCTTCCTCATCGTCCCGTCGCGTGGGCGTCGTCGACAATGCTCGACGGAGCAGAAGAGCCTGTCGAGGGGCCGCCTTGAGACCAGATATTTGGCCGCTGGTCCGGGCACACAGCCGGAGCGAATTGGCTGTGGTGGCCATCCCGAATGCTGTGTTTTGGGTGCTGTCGTCGCTTCAACTGCGAGCTGTCCGGCCAAAAAATTTGGCGTGGCTTGGGGCCGTCACCGTCCAAGGTCCCTGAGCCACAACGACGTGCACCTCCACAGCTTCGTCAGCCCCAATGATCCACCTTTCTGCACCAACGCACGGACGGGGTCCTCACCACCGCGATTATCCGATGAACAGCCGGTACACCGCCTCGCTTATCGAAATAACGCTAACGTTATCGACATTCTGCCATGCGATAACCCCAACTTCCCCACCATGAGCTGTCATCGCCCTTTCCCAGCTTCGAACCAGGTCCTCGACGCTTCTGACCCCAGCGTTCACTTTCGACCATCACCACAAACCTCACTCAGCGGCGCCCTTCCTTTTCCCGACCGCCGAAAATGTCTGCCTCGGATACCAGCGCGCCGAGCGGCAGCGGCATCGCCGCGCCGCAATGCTTCGTGACGGTGGGCGCAACCGCGGGCTTCCGCCCGCTCCTCGAGGAAGTCGCCTCGCCGGCCTTCCTCAAGGCGCTGGCAGAGATGGGCTTCACCGCCCTGACAGTCCAGTGCGGCCCGGACCTGGCGTGGTTCGAGGCGAAGGTGGCCGGCCTCGGTCCCGGCGAACTCCACGGCATCGAGGTCGCCGCCTTCGACCTCACCAACAACATGCAGCAGTACATGGTTGCCTGCCGCAGCGAGCGTGGAGTCCGCCTGCCCGGCTGCATCATTTCGCATGCTGGTAGGCCGATCCCAGTTACACTTTGACAAAGTCTCCTTCTAATCCCATGTCACAGGGACCGGAACAGTCCTCGAGGCCATGCGCTACTCTGCGCCTCTGGTCGTTGTGCCGAACCCGGCACTCATGAACAATCACCAGGCCGAGTTGGCTGAGGAGTGCGAGACTCAGCGCTGGGCCATTTATGGAAAACTTGGGTGAGTGTTCTTCAGCCATGAGGCGAATCTATACGCGGGCTGCCATAGCTCCTGTTTGCGTGAGACGGCACTGACCTAGCTATTAGTCATATCGCCGAAGCTGTCAAACAAGTCCACGAACTCATCCGCCAAGGTCCGCTCACAAATCTCCCGCCGTATACGCCGCCGCCCTTCCCGGTATCCGAGTCGGAACGCGTCACGTTATTCGATTGGATGGTGCTAACATGCTACCCAGAGGAGATGAAGATTCAGCAGCGTAAAATAGAGCTTTACAAGCAAGAGAAGAACTATGAGTCCAGCGACTCATCCAATTCGCCGCTGAAGCGCGAGGAGACACAGCGCATGGACCTAGACTAGGAGTTCCAACTCCCTGAGGTTTTCCAAGACAGCGACGAAGATGCTGATGACGAGTTTTCGGACGACGACGACGATAAGATGGATTTCGTCATGGATCCATTCCAACGCTCAATCAGAAGGATGAAGGCTCAGATGGCCAGAAGATCCTGATTTCCCGGTCGCCCCATTACGACTTCTCGAAGGATCCTACACGGTTCTGCTTTGTAGGTCTCCAAGAAAGTGAAAGGATTGACATGATTGGAATGATTGGAATGATGGGCTGTTTTCTTTGGTTTGGGCAGGGTATCGCAAGGATGGTACTCAGCACGGTTTCGACTTCGCATTGGGATCAGAACTCGCCGAATTCCTCAACCGGATTTGTGGTTCATGGTGTCATCGGTTGGCATCGCTTCTCTGGGAGTTTGCAGACACGGTCGAGCGATTCTCTCTAATTTCTTCTCTTTCACACACGTTTTGGGACATGGATGGGCATATCGGGATCTCAACTTTGAGCATTCGCTGATTTCCTTCTTCCATGTATGGTTTGGGGCATGGATGGGCATATCGGGATCTCAATTTTAGGATTCGCGAATCCTGTTCACGCATGGTTTGGGGCACGGATGGCAGCATATCGGGATCTCAGTTTCGAGCATCCTCTAATTTCTTCTTTCACACACGGTCTGGAGCACGGATGGGCAGGCATATGGGAATCTCAGTTTTGAGCATAGGCGTTTGGGGCATTTCGGGTCTATGTTTGGGTGGTGGCGCATCTGGAACTTCGCATTTGGGTGTGTGGCACAAAAAACAGGACACTGGCCGGCTGGCAGGATGCCTCATTGCATTTGTTTACACAATAAGATACCCACTCCCCTGGACATTCACCAGGAAGGACGTAAAAGTTGTCTCATTTTGTTAGTTTCGTACCGCCGTCCGTCTTCATACAAACACAGCTCAGCGGTCCCTATTTGGGGCGCTCATTGCAATCCCTTGACGGTCCAGACCTTGATCGCGGCATCGCCGCCAGTGCTCACTACCTTTTGACTGCCCTCAACCCACGCAACGCCGTACACACCGTCCTTGTGTGCATTGGCCGCCTTGACTCTGCTCCCGGGCTTAGCCAAACTCCAGATATGGACATTTGTGTCAAGCGCTCCACTCGCAGCATGAGTTCCAGCCGCATTCCACGCAATGCTCAGCACACGTGCGGTATGCGCCGACCATCGATCCGTGACCACCTCCCAGGAGCTGGTGTTGTACACCACGATTTTCCCAGAAGAGTTACCCGCCGCCAAGAGCTTACCGTCAGGTGAGAAAGAAAACGCGACGACTTTGGCCATGGAGTTCTTGAGTGTTGCCGTTGGCGAGGACGAGAGCTTCCCGCTGCTGTCGAGCTTGTAGACTCGTGCCGAGTTGTCATCGGGGCCTCCCACGACTACGGTGGATCCGTATGCAGCGACAGCGGCGGGTGTGAAGTCTGTGCTGAGCTCGCTGATGAGCTGGTCTTTGGAGTAGACTGCGATGCCGTTGTTGAGAGCGACGATGACACGACCGTCGGCAGCGGCAACGCCTTGAGGTTGAGCGGTGAGCTTGACGGAGGAGCCGGCGAAGGTGTTGGCTGACTCGTCTACGGTGCGCAGTGTGTCATCCCAGGCGACGCTGTATGTCCTGCCGGACGCAGGGGCAAACTGCTTGACCTGGTTGGAATGTGCTTGCCCATCGATAACGCTGCCGACTCCCGAGGAGATGTCCCAGCTGCAGACCCGGCCGTCAAAACTACCGGTAATAACGGTCTTTCCGTTGGCGTCTGATCCGAAGCCCAGCGCGGTGATGCTCTTGTTGTGCCCCTGGACGACCTTGACGGGTTGGGGGCTACCCTCTTTCAAGTAGTTGAGGTTGCCGTCGAGACTCAAGCTAATGAGCAGCCCATCGCTCCTACCGTGTGGCCAGACGACGCCGACTTGTTGGTCCGAGACACTAACAGCTCCCTCCTCGCCAACACGCCATGAGTACAGACACTTGTCTGCCTCGGTGTCCCAGACCCGAACTGTCTGATCCGCGCTGGCAGTAACAAGCCTCTTGGAGTCCTTCGCCCAGCTCACGGCGAAGATGCTTCCGGTGTGGACGCCATCACCAATTTGCTTCGTTGGCTCTCCGGTCTTGCCATCGTACAGCTGGATTCGGCGGTCCGCGCCCACTGTGACCAGCGTGTTGCCATCCGGGCTGAACGCCGCGCCCATGACGAACCCCTTGTGCAAGCCTGTCGCATTTCTGGCAAACTTAAACGGCGCACCGTGCAGGAAGCACATGGTGCTGTCGTCCGAAACGGTCGCAGCGCGCAGTGGCCGCTGTTGCCTGATAGCCACCGCATTGACGACCTTGCTGTGCCCGCTGACCTCGCCAACGCTGTTTCCACTGTCGGCAGTGATGCAGTGACCGTACCGATCCCGGCCGTCACCAACGGCAATAATGCGCTGGCTATCACCATCCCAGGCGATGTCATTGATGCGACCTGAGATGATCGAGTACTCGCCCTTGGTGTTGACACCCTCGACGGCATCCCACACGCGGACCTGGCCTGAGACATCACCGGACGCTACCCAGAAGCCCGAGGGCGAGAACCGGGCAACGGATGTGGTGGTGGTGTGGCCTGTGTACTGCTTGCACAGCGCTGGGTTGTCGATGTTGCGCAGGAAGATGGACTTGCCCGACTAGCTGCATGGTTAGAGGAGGGATATGGCTCGGCGGTCGTCGTCATGCGCTTACTGCGTAGGCTATCCGCTCCCCCTTTGCATCAACAGACAGCTGCGTGGGCTGCCCCCGCGTCGTGGCGGGGGAAGCAGCCAGGATCTTCTCAATCTCGATCGACATGATGGAGGTAGGTTCGCTGTTTTCTGAGCCGGCAAAGTTCAAATTTTCTGATAATAAACTTGAGAAAGAAAAGAGCTCGCTCGCCAGAATAGATAGGATCGTCTCAAACCGCGCTTTATGAAGGTTCACCTCTACGAGGAAGCCTGGCGCAGCTCATCCTTGGTCCAGGTTGGAGCTTTGGAGGGGTTGCGGGGCAGCAATGCACGCTGACGCCTAAATAGTGGCTGAAACAGCGTTCCCAAGTTTCAATTCGCGCCAGAGTTCAAGTTTCACGTTCATTCGGGCATTTCCTCGACGGAAATTCGAAATTACAGCCTGCGATCCACTGTTTAGGCACCTGCGGGGGTCACCAATACGGATCACGAGAGGGAATTTCAGTGTTCGGCCCAAAAAGAATTCGAAATTCATTTGCGTCCAAAATTTGAAAAGAAGAAACGACACGAAATGTCACTTTCAACTTTTGGACGACATAAACCCCCGATGTGGGGGTTCATGCCGCCCCAGAATCCGCAACCACCCCCCCACCCCTTTCGCCAGCCAATCCCCGCTTCCCCCTAACAGGCAAAACCTCCGCCATCCCATCTGTAGCGCAAATGCGCCGCGCTGTACAGATGCTGCTTGAGCAGCGCTTCTTCTCCGTCTGCGCGCCTCGCCACGCGTATCTCGTGGTTCGTGCCGAGATACTTTATGGCACCGCTGACCGGGCGGCCACCCCTGAAGACCAAATGGCCCGTTCCCTCCTCCACCCCCGCACTGGCGACAGGCCAAAACGAACACTTGAAGGGGGACACACCATCCCCAGGTGAGGACGGCGTGTCCCCCAGGCGCAGCACGCCCCTGAGGAGCTCGCCGTCCTCCTCCTCGCCCTCCTCCTCGCCCTCCTCGTCCTCCACGCCATAGTGGCCCTCCGCCAGCTCCAGGCCGCCCCAGACCACCGCCCCGTCGGGGACGATGGCCAGGGTGCCGGCCGCGAAGCCCCAGACGTCGATATTGTAAACGCCCGCGACGGGGCCCAGGTCGGAGGGGGCGGGTCCGCCGGGGGTCTCATCGGTGCCGGACTTCTTGTTGCCGGCGGGGGGGTTGTCATCGGTGCCGGACTTTTCGTCGCGGCCAGGGGCCTTGTCGGTGCCGCTGGGGGTGTCCTTGGCGCCGGACTTGTCGTCGGTGCCGGGCGTGATGGTGGTGCCGGCAGGGGTCTGGTCGCTGCTGGGAACCTCGGGGATCGGCTCGGTCTGATGGGATGGAATTGTCAGTGAATTGCTTCTGTGAGTATACAATGGGCAAGTGAATGGTTTGGATGAGAGAGGGATGGATAACAGGTAAGCTCAGACATCGTTGTTGTCCACTTGGACAGTGTTCTGGGAAGGATAATGGGAATATCAGGTGTTGGTGAGCTTGAGGGAAACCCTGAGTGGCAAAATATTCTTGCGGATCGATATGTGGTTCGATATACCCGGCATGCCTAGGCTAGACTTGAGATCCTGTGAGGCTTGTCCCTCTCGGCATGATAGTCCACTTGCACTGTTCATACCGCATGTGTGACAAGGACCTGCAAGTTCAAGGGATAGGGTTCCCAGTCGGCCACGAATCCAGTTGAGACCTTCAGATTCAAAAGCGGAGTGAGATGATAACGGCAATGTGAGAGAGCTAATCTGACTGAAGGAACACAGGCATTCTGAGGGCCGCGAGTACAGGAAATGAGAGTTGTGCCGAAATCAGGTCGCAATTCCTTCACGAAGGCCAATAGTCTGTCAAAGGAGTGAATGAAGGAAGGTTTTGGCGAAGCAGCCGGTCTGGTTGAAAAAAGACACGATACTTGAAGAAAACCAGACATCTCATGGAACGCGAGTTCACTTGAATCCTGAAAAAGCCCCTCGCCAGAAAGAAAGAAGTGACACCTGCGAGTGGCCATGGTGGGCAGCAACCAACACCCAGCCTCCGGTAGACCTGGGATGATGAAGTCGGTTCAAGACGTCTCAACTCTGAGGGTGGTAAATTGGTGGGAGGCAGGATACAACGCAAAGATGATGTGGTGATGGCAGGAATGAGGAAGTATGACTGAAGAGATTCATAACCTACCAGCTTGGTTCTTTTGGCCTCGATGGCTACGGGGGAGGCTGGCTCGCCAGCCTCCGCCTTGCGCTTTGTGGCCGAAGCCAACGGGGACGAGGACGAGATGTTAGACATTTTGGTATCTGGCGGGGGGAGAATCAGTTAGCTGGACGGAATATGTGATGCTGGGAGGGATGTGTCTTACTGTCTGTTGACGAACGGCTGAAGCAAGAAGGAAGTTCGTGGAGGCTGGAGTTGAGAGGAAGAAATATTTATACTTGGAAATCCAGAGGAAGCACAGGGCGCGCGACTGGGCCCATCTCATCTATTCAGTCCTTCAAACACAATCACAAGGCGCACACGCGTGGGTCCCTCTACCCATTTCGGATTCGAAATGGTCACACGGCGTGCGGGTCCTGAGGAATTACGGGTCATATGGTGGTGATGGCGACCTAAAGCGGTTTAGATGGGTTGTGAGAAACAGCTGGGAGGTTTGGAGATGGCTTGAACGGCGAGAATCTTGATGGAACACTCGCAATTTGGGAATGAATGGGTTTAACATAGAGACGGAGGCGGTTTTCCTGCCAGTTGTTTGATTTGTCATGACATTGAGATAAAAGAGTCAACGTTGTTTGCTTTCTCAAGGGCAGAGGCAATTTGATACATGTACTGTCATCTGCTATGCTGTGATATGTTGAAGTGAAATACATTTAGGTAATGGTGCGATCTCAGCAACTGCCATCTTGAAGCTTGTTGACAATGCCCCTTTTCATTCGGCGGGTTTTGGGTGGTAGATACACCCGATTTCCGCCACCCCCTTGTGGCAGTTTTCCACGTTCTGCGACACCTCCTTTCGGCGCTTGAACAGATGCAACACGGCCTGAAATACCTGTGAGTTTTCCAGAGCGCCTTCCCAGCCTGGCACCTGTAGGATTTGTGTCTCATTTTCACCACAAACTTCACAACTGCGCGACTTCCAGTGAGATTGGCAAAACTGTAGGTAGTTTCCAACACTACTTTCCTGAGATCGAAGAAATTTGTCTATTTATGATGGGCTTAGAACTGTGGCGGTGAAGCATCTCGGGCAATGCAAGTCCGTACTCGACGGAGTTCTCTTGCTTGACAGAGCGATCTCTCACGTCACTCGTTGTGTTTGTGAACAGCCATGTTGTCCACCAAAGATGCCCATCACTTGGAGCCAGTACGCTGTAGGTTGCCACACGGTCCAAAAGTGGGTTGTATTTGGTGAACTGGCTCCTTTGAAGATAATCATACCAACACAGCTCCTTCCAGTAGCTACCAGATGCTTCAAATTGCTAAAGGCAGGCAATCAGGTGTGTCCATGAATGCAACACCCGATGAGTCCAGGTTGACAGTAACTAGAATCGCTAACTAGGAAGCAAAGGGAGTTTCCGTCAAAGGAGCGTCAGTTCATTCTGCCAACTTGGTCAATGCTGGGGTCCTCGAAGCGTCACCAATGCATCTCCCTCGACTTGCAAAACAGAGCTCCTTTGTGCTAGTCGAACATCACGGTATCATGTAATATTGAAAGCATCGGGGCCCGAGAAAGTTGAGAAAACGCTCAGAGACAATAATATCATCAGAAATCATCCGTCCGGTGGCACCAAGCACTTTTCGTCTGATACCTCAATCACGTCTTGGTGTTTTCATTCAAGACTTCAGGAAGGCCCCTGAGTCTTGGCTTGAAATATTCCCAAGAGCCGAAGTTTTGCCGGATTATGTCACCCCCATCACCCAAGTTGTTACACGCACGCCCTACGTAATCTATCGGCGGGACCGATAACTTTGTTCGCGTCCTCGGCCTCGTCCATTCACGCAACAAGAGTTACAGTTCTTAGCTTGACCAGGACGTTCCTTGCGCTCCAACCTCATTATTCATTGAAGTAAGTCTGCGGTCATCTCCACCTGAAGTGTCCCCAGCTTCCCAGCTTCTGCTCCCCTTTCAAGCTCCGACGCGACTATCCGCTGCACCTGTTGCGCGCCGTCCTGCGGTCGCTCTTGTCGGGCCCTAACAATAGCTAACCAGACTGTCCTAGTCGCTTTTGGCAGACGTTGCAGAATCCGATTATGTCTTCGCCAAAGGAGGAGGAGAAAGCGCACGAGGAGCTGCGCGAGCAGCAACCCGAGGGCGACGATGGCAATGATGAGGTGGGCAACAGCACTCAGGCAATCTGCAAAACGTCCCCGTCAAGCGGTCGCTGATTGTGGTAATAGGAGGAAATCTCAGCCATGAAGCGGCGCGTCGCCGAAATGGAAGAGGAGGCTGCGAAACTCCGCGAGATGCAGGCGTCCTTGGACCAGGCGCATCACGAACTCAGCGACAACAAAGAGGACGTTGACAGCCGGAGCATCTTCGTCGGGAACGTGGACTATTCGGCATCGCCCGAGGAGATCCAGGCCCATTTCCAGAGTTGCGGGTCGATCAACCGGGTCACAATTCTCCTGGATAAGTTCACAGGACAACCAAAGGGGTAAGGCGACGCTAGGCCCCCTGACAGCGATGCGAGGACGGGGAACGCTGACCATGACTTTTTCTACAGATACGCATACGTCGAGTTCACAGAGCCCAGCCTTGTCGCACAGGCCCTGGTTCTCAACGAGAGCGTGTTCAAAGGGCGCAACATCAAAGTGACGCCAAAGCGAACGAACATTCCGGGCATGTCGCGCGGCGGCCGTGGTGGCCGTGGCAGTTTCCGCGGTGGAGGCCGTGGTGGCTTTGGAAGGGGCGGCTTCCCCCCCAGGGGAGGCTATCGCGGGGGCTACCGTGGCCGGGGCCGGGGATTCTCGCCATATTGAGAAGCTGGAGGCGCAAGTATACAGTCGAGCGTTGATTTTCTGGGGGCTCGTCAACTCCTTCAACGGTGTAAGATACCGAGCTACGGAGGTGGTTCACATGGATATCGTCTTTTTGTTTGCACGGCGTCCGGGGAACGGGTAAAAGAATGGATGGATGAGACTGGGCGCGCCTCTATCTGATGCTGGCGGTCTGGACACTTGGTGCAGATCCTTGCATGCTGATATGAACCCGACAAAGCATATTTGTTTGTCATGATACTCCGTGTCCCTGAATAATTTGCCCGTGATTCGCTCTCATCAAGTGTGCCGAATAAGCAACAGCATTTAAACATGCATCACGGCACCCCTGTGGCTAGAGAAATCTCAATTTCGGCCAAAGGAGACGCACTCAATGAGAAGTGCACTGACATCCAGAAGGGGAACATAAACCGACCAGAAGCATTAATGGGATGTGACGGCGGAGGATACTGAAATAGCATGACTAGACGAAAATAGACGACAGAACTTATCCTGCCATTGGCAACACAGACTGATCCCCCTCTCTGCAGATCCATACGTCTGCATTCCGCATCTCAATCGGCCTTGCGCGCTTACAGCCCGTCTGAATATCGACACAACTGACCAGAGTTACAACAGCGGCATTGATTTGCCGAAATGTCCCATCATCTTGCCCTGGAAGCTCCAACAAGCCGCGTTGGACGGGAGCTCAGGAAGATCTGAGAGCCGGAACGACTACTCCTGCTTTGCGCCTGCCTTACCGAGCTTTGCCGCCTAGCACTGGGACACAAAGTATTGGATCAGCATTGGAAATGCAAAGTAAATGGCGGATATATGGCAGCGGAAAGGCGTAGCACAGAAACGACCAGAGCGCCACGGCCTGGTATCGTTGCGGCCGATAGTTATTCGCTGAGGCAACTCTCTTGAAGGTTTGTCATCTGCGCAACAGAGAAACAACCGGAGGCAGCCGAACCTGGACCTGTCAACGTTCCCCAGCACCGTACGAGTACCGAGAAATACATACTGTGACAACCATAGCCCCTCCTTGCACTGCTGACCTCTGGAACGACGCCACTGATGTATACGGGTCGCGACGGCGGGGTCATCAAGGCACAAAATGTGTTCTTTGCTTCGCAACGGGCCTGCAGCATAGATATTGGACGGATTCCTGCATCTCACGGGGCGAATGGGCCATGCCAGTAATAAGGGGCAGCTCGCTGTTCAATAAGTGTCACCCGGACCAGCCGCAGCTGCCCACTAGGTTCCTGCCCCTCGCTGCCGGCCTTTCCCGCTTAAGGTGGGGGGCGTGTGGGCTTACCCAGAAGAGCCAGCTGAAGCTTGGGGTGGGGCCAACTGGCTCCCTCCGACGGTGAAGGTTTCCCAAGCACCTTCCCATCCTGGCACCTGGGCAGCGTTGCAGGTACACCGTGCGCGGAACGAACCTGGAAGGGCGCCAGGGATCCTGGGAAGCCTGGAGTCCCAAACCCGCTCAGACGATACCAGTGACCACAGTGTCTGCCTCTCAGTTGGCCGAACCCGTGGAATGCCTCCCTGACACCACAACTTTGCGTTTTTTTCTGTTTTTCCACTCCCGACCCTTACGGCGGGCACCTCGAATCGGCGTGCTTCAGACAGGGGCATTGCATCTTTGTCTGTTCCATTTCGCTGCATCCACCCATCGTCGCTGTCAACTCGGGATAGCCGCCGTCATCGCTTTCTGGGTTTGGCCCGCCCAACCCTGACGAAACTCCAAAGCGGGGGGTCCAGCAGCACAGCCCCAGCCATTACTTCGCCTTCGACTGGACGGCCCGGCCACCTTCGTCTGATCGATCGCGCATCGCGCCTTTTGCCGACGTCGACGTTGATTTCATCTCTTCCGCCTTCCCTGCCCACGCGTTTTCCTTCTGCGCGTATTATCGTTCCATCGCCGTTCCGACCGCTCATCCGCTGGGCCAACTACATCCCCACCAACCTCCCACCGTTGCGGTGGGAAGACGACGCACCGCGAGGTCCTACCCTCGACGCCTGCGACCATGAGTGGCTCCCGGAACGAATCTGGGCTACCAGCGTGAGTATCCATCCAGGCAATCCGCCCGCTTCCCGATGGTTATCCCATCCGGTGCAGCAACTGACATTGTCCAGCAGCCAGCCGAATCTCCGCGTGACAAGTAGACAGGCCCTGCGTTCCGAGCGATCGAAATGAGCCGAGACTAACGTGCGCTCCTAGTTATCGCGGCCGATGGACTTGCCAAACGGGATGTCTTTCGTATGCTAGCACCCCTCTTCCGCCCCGTGTTTGTACGATCTAACCGCCTCGTAGAAAAGCCCGACCCTTTCGCGGTAGCCACCGTCAGTGGCGAGCAGACGAGGACGACACAGGTTTCCAAGAAGAATCTCAACCCATATTGGAATGAGAGCTTCGACTTGTACGCTATACCCTTTTTCTTGCCGGTGGGGCTCGTGGCTGATAATTACCAGCAAGGTGAACGAGGACAGCATCCTGGCTATCCAGGTATTCGACCAGAAGAAATTCAAGAAGAAGGACCAGGGCTTCCTCGGGGTCATCAATATTCGTATTGGTGATGTTATCGAGCTCGCCCCTGATGCCGACGGTAGGTACTCGCCGCGGCAATATTCTTGCATCTGCTGACTCAAGACAGACCAGATGCTCACGCGGGACCTGAAGAAGTCTACGGATAACCTTCAAGTGCATGGAAAGCTCATCCTTAGCCTCTCAACTAACCTCACGACGCCCATCCGTGCCGCACCGCAACCGCCGCAGCAGGTCGGCCCATCGTCGAGTCGGCCTTCTCTCCTCACCCCCCAGGGTTCGACTGTTTCGAATGGCGACCGCCCAGCTGACAGACCGTCGTCGGCGATGTCGGCACAGCCTAACGGTACACTCGGCGTAGGGGGGCAATTGACGATTCCTCACCGCCCGGCGAGCATGGTGACGGCCCCAGCCGGTGGCCCGGCTCCCCCGGCGGGCTTGAATGGGGCTGCCAATCGGCAAAGCGGTAGCACTCTCAGTCCTTTTGAGGACTCGCAGGGCCGATTGCCCGCTGGTTGGGAACGCCGGGAGGACAATCTGGGCAGAACCTATTATGTCGACCACAATACTCGGACAACAAGCTGGAATCGGCCAACCGGTCCGTCTGGGGCTGCTGAAACCCGTATTGCGGAGGCGGCCACGCAGGTCGAGCGCCAGAGACATCAGAACCGAACGTTGCCCGAGGACCGCACCGGTGCGAACTCGCCGACGCTGTCGACCCAGCAGGCATCCACCCCACCTCCCGCCACAGCAGCAGCAGGAGGCGCGGTGATGCATAATACGGGGGCTACCAGCCCGGGGACAGGAGAGCTTCCGCCAGGATGGGAGCAGCGATGGACGCCCGAGGGCAGACCTTATTTCGTCGACCACAACACCCGGACGACTACATGGGTCGACCCGCGGCGCCAGCAATACATTAGGATGTACGGAGGGCAGGGCAACCCCAACGGCAGTATCCAGCAACAGCCCGTCTCACAACTCGGACCTTTGCCGAGCGGTTGGGAGATGCGGCTCACTAATACTGCCCGTGTTTACTTTGTGGACCACAACACAAAGACAACGACTTGGGACGACCCGAGGCTGCCGTCTTCGCTCGACCAGAACGTTCCGCAGTACAAGCGGGACTTCAGGAGGAAGCTCATCTACTTCCGTTCGCAGCCGGCGATGCGCATTCTCTCCGGGCAGTGCCACATCAAGGTCAGGAGATCACACATCTTCGAGGATTCGTTTGCCGAGATTTCCCGGCAGTCTGCTACTGATCTGAAGAAACGTCTCATGATTAAGTTTGACGGTGAAGATGGTCTCGATTATGGTGGTCTTTCGCGTGAATTCTTCTTCCTCCTCTCCCACGAGATGTTCAACCCCTTCTACTGCTTGTTCGAGTACTCGGCGCACGACAACTATACCCTCCAGATCAACCCTCACTCGGGGATCAACCCTGAGCATCTTAATTACTTCAAGTTTATTGGACGCGTGGTGGGTCTCGCTATCTTCCACCGACGGTTCTTGGATGCGTTCTTCATCGGAGCCCTCTACAAGATGGTGCTCGGCAAGTCGGTGCAGCTGGCCGACATGGAGGGTGTGGATGCCGATTTTCACCGCTCGCTGCAGTGGATGTTGGACAACGATATTTCAGGCGGTATCCTGGAGCAGACGTTCTCTACTGAAGACGAGCGGTTCGGGGTTATCACGGTGGAGGATTTGATCCCGAACGGCCGCAACATCGACGTGACGAACGACAACAAGAAAGAGTATGTGGATTTGATGGTGAAATGGAGGATCGAGAAGCGTATCGCGGAACAGTTCCAGGCGTTCAAGGAGGGTTTCCATGAGCTCATCCCGCACGATCTGATCAACGTTTTCGACGAGCGCGAGTTGGAGTTGCTGATTGGTGGTATCGCCGAAATCGATGTGGACGACTGGAAGAAGCACACAGACTACCGCGGTTACACGGAGTCGGACGAGGTGATTCAGTTCTTCTGGCAGACGATCCGGTCTTGGGACGGCGAGCAAAAGTCACGTCTCCTGCAGTTCGCTACGGGGACATCGCGTATCCCGGTCAACGGCTTCAAGGACTTGCAGGGAAGCGATGGACCACGTCGCTTTACGATTGAGAAGGCTGGGGAGATCAACAACCTGCCAAAGGCTCACACTTGGTAAGTTCTGAGATGTCTTGGTGATGGTGACCATTTGCTGACTTGCCCTAGTTTCAACCGCTTGGACCTCCCTCCGTATAAGACACTGGAGATGCTGCAAGGGAAGCTGACGATTGCAGTGGAGGAGACCATGGGCTTCGGGCAGGAGTAAGGGGTATGCATGCACAGCTTTTTTATTTCCAGCGGCAATGTGTACATAGATACGGGCGGGTTTCACAGAGGGGTAGCATGGCAGAGCATTGTATTCCTCTTCAGTGTGCTCGGTAGGCGCCAGTTTGTTTGGTGGGTGTTGTCCGGGAACACAGCGCGGTGACGGTGGGAGACTGGCTCAAGCTCCTCGGCTCTTTGGTATTGGGTGGTTGAGGGAGTAGTTATAGTGGTGAATTGGTCGCCACGGGCCCAGACTAGAGGTCGAGCTTCAAGAATGAGGGCAGACGAGATCTATTTCAACCTTGTGAGGTATAGCTAGGCAGCGATTTGTAAATGGTTAAGCAGCGACAGTTCGGGCCGCGTAACGGAAACCAGTCCATAGAAGTTTGTTGACGGATGTCATGTTTCTCAGAATACGCTGCAGTTTGATGTTGCGAGGTGAGTGTCAGTGACGTTGGGTCTTGCGGCTAGTCCCATAGTCCTGTAGTAGGATCCCGCCTTTCTTGGTCGAAGATCAGATAAGATATGGCTGCAGATGGGTGGACCAAGCGATGTCGCTGCAGCCGGATCCCATGCACAACTCCTCACTGTTCGGCAGGTCCATATCATCAATGCCGACCGAGGTGAGTATTTATTGCTGCGTTGTCTGATGATTCGGAACTAATTCTTCAGCGCTTTAGGGTACGCGGGTTCTCAGCTGTCTTCGCCTTGCGCTGCGCAACCTCCGTTTGTTGAGGTCACTTATTGAAGAGACTCTCACCGTTCACCACTATGACCCGCAATTAGACCTGGCGACCGGACATCTAAACGGAGCAATCAACTACAAACAACTACGTACCGGGAAACGTATATGCCTATCACAATCCTGAAGGACAACCACTCACCGCGGCAATGCCCTCCTCTATGGCGACTCTCCTCTGGTGGGGGGTCCGTCTGTCCCTTCTCGCGGGGTGTATTGCGCTTGTTATCCGCCTGCACCAGCATCCAATTCTGGATTCTTTCACTCCCGA
>Ga0247770_1001155_pt1 | contig 22384 bp, 5 predicted proteins | sample UWRJL136409B6_FD_179943 | JGI IMG/M metagenome (GOLD analysis project Ga0247770, IMG submission 179943) | Plant litter microbial communities from Arlington Agricultural Research Station in Wisconsin, United States - UWRJ-L136-409B-6 | ecosystem: Environmental > Terrestrial > Plant litter >... | reverse complement strand
GAGGGGGAGAGCTACGCGCGGGACGGCTACGAGGTGCCGGTGGGGGAGACGGAGACCGCGCTGGCGGAGATCTGGGCCGAGGCGCTGGGGGTGGAGCGGGTGGGGCGCCTGGACGACTTCTTCCGGCTGGGCGGGCACTCGCTCCTGGTGGTGAAGGTGATCGCCCGCCTGCGGGAGCGGGGGATCCGCGTCGGGGTGCGGGCGCTGTTCACCGCGCCCACGCTGGCGGCGCTGGCGGCGGACGTGGCCGGCGATTCCCGCGAGGTGGAGGTCCCCGCGAACGCCATCCCCATCGGCTGCGACGCCATCACCCCGGAGATGCTCCCCCTCGTCGCGCTGGAGCAGACGGAGATCGACCGCGTGGTGGCGGGGGTGCCGGGCGGGGCGGCCAACGTGCGGGACATCTACCCGCTGGGTCCGTTCCAGGAGGGCGTCCTCTTCCACCACCTGATGACCACCGAGAGCGATCCCTACCTGCTGGCGGGGCTCTTCGCCTTCGAGAGCCGGACGGGGGTGGGCCGGTACCTGGGCGCGCTCCAGGCGGTCATCGACCGGCACGACGTCCTCCGCACCTCCGTGGCGTGGGAGGGGCTGCGCGAGCCCGTGCAGGTGGTGTGGCGCCGGGCGCCGCTGTCGGTGGAGGAGGTCGATCTGGGTCCCGCCGAAGGGGACGCGGCGGAGCGGCTGTACGCGCGCTTCGATCCCCGCCACCACCGGATCGACCTGCGCCGGGCGCCGCTGCTGCGCGCCCACGTGGCCCGCGACGAGGCGCAGGGGCGCTGGCTCCTCCTTCTCCTGGGCCACCACCTGATCACCGACCACACCACCGGCGAGGTGCTGCGGGAGGAGATCGAGGCGCACCTGGCGGGGCGCGCGGACGCGCTCCCCGAGCCGCTCCCCTTCCGCTCCTACGTGGCGCAGGTGCGGCTGGGGGTGAGCCCGGAGGAGCACCGGGAGTTCTTCACGGGGCTCCTGGGCGACATCGAGGAGCCCACGGCGCCCTTCGGGCTCCTGGACGCGCGGGGCGACGGGTCGGGGATCGGCGAGGCGCGGCTGCGGGTGGAGCCGCGGCTGGCGGCGCGGGTGCGGGAGCGGGCGCGGGCGCTGGGGGTGAGCGCCGCGGCCGTCTTCCACGTGGCCTGGGCGCGGGTGATGGCGGCGGCGTCCGGGCGCGACGACGTGGTCTTCGGCACCCTCCTCTTCGGCCGGATGCAGGGGGGCGAGGGCGCCGAGCGGGTGATGGGGCCGTTCATCAACACGCTGCCCATCCGCGTCCGCGCGGGCGGCGTGGGGGTGGAGGCGAGCGTGCGGGAGACGCACGCGCTCCTGGCCATGCTCCTGCGCCACGAGCACGCCTCGCTGGCGCTGGCGCAGCGGTGCAGCCGCGTGGAGGCCCCCGCGCCGCTCTTCACCTCGCTGATGAACTACCGCCACGGGGCGGCGAAGCCGAGATCGAGGACGGCCGCGGCCGAGGCGCGGGCGGCGCTGGGCGGGATGAAGGTGATCCTGGCCGAGGAGCGCTCCAACTACCCGATGGGGCTGGCGGTGGACGACCGCGGCGACCGCTTCCGGCTCACCGTGCAGGCGGCGCGCGAGGCGGTGGACCCGGCTCGCGTCTGCCGCTACGTGCACCGGGTGCTGGAGGGGCTGGTCGACGCGCTGGAGACGGCGCCGGAGCGGCCGCTGGGGAGCGTGGACGTCCTCCCCGCGGCGGAGCGGCGGCAGGTGGTGGAGGAGTGGAACGCCACCGCGGTCCAGCTCCCGGCCGACCGCGCCATGCACGAGCTGTTCGAGGCGTGGGCCGAGCGCGAGCCCGACGCCGTGGCGCTGCACGTGGGCGAGCGGACGCTGAGCTACGGCGGGCTGAACCGCCGGGCCAACCGGCTGGCGCACCACCTCCGCGCGCTGGGCGTGGGGCCCGAGGTGCGGGTGGGGGTCTGCGCGGAGCGGGGGATGGAGATGGTCGTGGGCCCGCTGGCGGTGCTCAAGGCCGGCGGCGCGTACGTCCCCCTCGACCCCGCGCACCCGGACGACCGCCTCCGCTACATGGTGGAGCACAGCGCCCCGGTGGTGGTGCTGGCGCAGGAGAAGTGGGCGGAGCGCATCGCCGCCATGGGCGTGCCCGTGCTGGCGATGGACGAGCGCGCCTGGGCCGGCGAATCGTCCGACAACCCCGGACGGGGCGGGCTCGCCACCGGGAGCCCGGCGTACGTGATCTACACCTCGGGATCGACCGGGACGCCCAAGGGGGTGGTGGTGCCCCACCGGTGCGTGACCCGGATGATCGAGGCGCAGGACCACGGCTACGTCGTCGACCCGCGGAGCCGGGTGCTGCAGTTCGCCTCGGTGGGCTTCGACGCCTGCGTCTGGGACGTCTTCGTGACCCTCTGCCGCGGCGCCATGCTCCACGTCCCGCCTCCCGGCCTCCTGGGGGGCGAGCCGCTGGCGGATGCCATCGCCCGGCACCAGATCACCCACCTGACGCCCACCCTGGGGGTGCTCGCCACCCTCCCGGACGACGGGCGGGTGAAGTCGCTGCGGACGCTGTTCCCGGTGGGCGACGCCCTGGCCGACAGCGTGGCGCGGCGCTGGGCCGAGGGGCGCCGGCTGATGCACGGCTACGGCCTCACCGAGTCCACCGTGGCCGCCACCCTCCACGTCTACCGGCCGGACGACCCCAGCAACGGGAGCAGCGTCCACGTCGGGCGGCCGATGGCCCACTGGCGCATGTACGTGCTGGACGCGCGCGGCGAGCCGGCGCCCGTGGGCGTGGTGGGCGAGCTGTACGTGGGCGGCGCGGGGGTGGTGCGCGGGTACCTGGGCCGCCCGGGGCTCACCGCCGAGCGCTTCCTCCCCGACCCGTTCCCGGGGGAGCCCGGCGCGCGGATGTACCGCACCGGCGACCTGGGGCGCTGGCGGCCGGACGGGGCGCTGGAGTTCGCGGGGCGCAACGACCACCAGGTGAAGATCCGCGGCTTCCGCGTGGAGGCGGGCGAGGTGGAGGCGCGCCTCCTGGAGCACGCCTCCGTGCGCGAGGCCGTCGTCGTGCCCCGCGAGGACACCCCCGGGCAGAAGCGCCTGGTGGCCTACTACGTGGCCGACCAGGAGGTGGGGATCGAGGCGCTGCGCGCGCATCTGGCCGAGCGGCTCCCCGACTTCATGGTACCGGCGGCGTACGTGCGCCTGGAGGCGCTGCCGCGCGGCACCACCCGCAAGCTGGACCGCAAGGCGCTCCCCGCCCCCGAGGCGGACGCCTACGCCCTGCGCGAGTACGAGGCGCCGGCGGGCGAGACCGAGCAGGCGCTGGCCGAGATCTGGTCGGAGGTGCTGGGGCTGGAGCGGGTGGGGCGCCGGGACGACTTCTTCGAGCTGGGCGGGCACTCGCTCCTGGCCATGCAGGTCATCTCCCGAGTCCGGCAGGTGCTGGAGGTGAAGGTGCAGCTGGGCGAGCTGTTCACCCGCCCCGTGCTGGAGGACTTCGCGCGCGAGCTGCAGCTGGCCGCGCGGGCGGAGCTTCCGCCCATCGAGCCCGCCGACCGGACGGAGCGCCTTCCGCTCTCGTTCGCCCAGCAGCGGCTCTGGTTCATCGAGCAGCTGGGGGAGCTGGGGAGCACCTACTACATCCGCGCGCCCCTCCGCCTGCACGGCGAGCTGGACCGGACGGCGCTCCTGCGCGCGCTGGACGACATCGTGGCCCGGCACGAGGGGCTGCGCACCACCTTCGCGGAGGTGGACGGCGTCCCGGAGCAGCGGATCGCCCCGCCGGAGGCGCGCCGCTTCCACCTGGTCGACCACGACCTGGAGGGGCGCGAGGACGCGGAGGCCGAGCTGGCGCGGGCCATGGCCGAGGAGGCGCGCGCGCCGCTGGACCTGGAGCGGGGGCCGCTGATCCGCGGGCTCCTCATCCGCCTGGCGGCCGACGACCACGTCCTGCTGCTGACGATGCACCACATCGTCAGCGACGGGTGGTCGATGGGGGTGCTCTTCAACGAGCTCTCCGTCCTCTACGCCGCCCACGCGCAGGGGCGGGAGGCGCACCTTCCCGATCTCCCCGTCCAGTACGCCGACTTCGCGGCCTGGCAGCGGCGGTGGGTGCAGGGCGACGTCCTCCAGGAGCAGGCGGACTACTGGACCACGACGCTGGCCGGCGCGCCGGAGCTCCTGGAGCTGCCGACCGACCATCCGCGCCCCGCGCAGGTGGACCACGCGGGGGCGCTCCTGGAGCTGGAGCTGGACGAGGAGCTGACCGCCGGGCTGAAGGCGCTCGGCCGGCGGCACGGGACCACGCTGTTCATCACCCTCCTGGCGGGATGGAGCGTGGTGCTGGGCCGGCTGTCCAGCCGCGGCGAGGTGGTGGTCGGGACGACGACGGCGGGGCGGGGGCGGCGGGAGATCGAGGGGCTGATCGGCTTCTTCGTGAACACGCTGGCGCTGCGCATCGACCTTTCCGATTCGCCGACGGTGGCGGAGCTGCTGGGGCGGGTGAAGAAGCGGGCGCTGGAGGCGCAGCACCACCAGGACATCCCCTTCGAGCAGGTGGTGGAGCGGCTGGATCCCGCGCGGAGCCTGTCGCACAGCCCCGTCTTCCAGGTGATGTTCACCTGGCAGGACACCGTCCGCGGGGGCGGGCTGGCCCTCCCCGGGCTGGAGGTGGGGCGCGTGGGGACGGGGTGGGAGGACGATCCCGCGAAGTTCGACCTGTCGCTCAACCTCCGCGAGGACGACGAGCGGATCGTGGGCGGCGTGACGTACGCCACCGCGCTCTTCGAGCGGGAGACGGTGGAGCGCTGGGCCGGCTACCTCCGCCGGGTGCTGGAGCAGATGGTGGCCGACGAGCGCCGCCGCGTGGAGCGGATCGCGCTGCTGACGGCGGAGGAGCGCGCGCGGGTGCTGGAGGAGTGGAACGGGCCGGAGGCGGCGTACGTGGCCGACTCCTGGATCCACGAGCGCTTCGAGGCGCAGGCGGCGCGCACGCCGGACGCGGAGGCGGTGGTCGCGGACGATGAGCGCCTGACCTACGCGGAGCTGAACGCGCGGGCGAACCGGCTGGCGCACCATCTCCGTGCGCTCGGCGTCGGCCCCGACGTGCGGGTGGGGATCTGCGTGGAGCGGAGCCCGGAGATGATCGTCGGCCTCCTGGCCGTGCTGAAGGCGGGGGGCGCGTACGTCCCGCTCGATCCGTCGTATCCGGCCGATCGCCTGGCCTACATGCTCTCCGACAGCGCCCCGGCGGCGGTGCTGGTGCAGACGCGGCTGCGGGACCGGGTGGAGAGCGCGGCGGTGCCGGTGCTGGAGCTGGACGCGGCCTCACCCGAGTGGGCGGATCGACCCTCGACCGATCCGGAGCGGGGGGCGCTGGCGACGGGGCACCTGGCGTACATGACCTACACCTCCGGGAGCACCGGGCGGCCCAAGGGCGTGATCAACTCCCACCGCGGGGTGCTGAACCGCGTGGCGTGGATGCAGGAGCGGCACGGGCTGGAGGCGGGGGAGGCCATGCTCCAGAACAGCTCCTTCTCCTTCGACGCGTCGGTCTTCGAGATCTTCTGGCCGCTCACGGCGGGGGCGCGCGTCGTCCTCCCGCGGCCGGAGGGGCACCGCGACGTGGACTACTTCGTCCGGCTGATCAGCGGCGAGGGGGTGAGCACGGCGTTCTTCGTCTGCTCCATGCTGCAGCTTCTCCTGGAGTACCCGGGGATCGAGCGCGCCACGGCGCTGACGCGCGTCTTCTGCGGCGGGGAGGCGCTGTCGCCGGTGCTTGCGCAGCGCGTCCGCGAGCGCCTTCCGCGGGTGCGGCTCCACAACCTCTACGGCCCCGCGGAGTCCTCGCAGTCGGTCACCGGCCGGGTGTCGGAGGTGGACGAGGGGGTGGTGGTCAGCGTCCCCATCGGCCGGCCGGTGCCCAACGTCCGGGTCTACCTCCTGGACGAGGCGGGCGAGCCGGTGCCGGTGGGGGTGGCGGGGGAGATCCACGTGGGCGGCGTGCAGCTGGCGCGCGGCTACCTGGACCGCCCGGAGCAGACGGCGGAGCGGTTCGTCGCCGATCCCTTCTCGGACCGGGCGGGGGCGCGGATGTACCGCACGGGGGACAGGGCCCGGTGGCGCAAGGACGGGAGGATCGAGTTCCTGGGGCGGATGGACTTCCAGGTGAAGGTCCGCGGCTTCCGCGTGGAGCTGGGGGAGATCGAGGAGCGGCTCAAGGAGCACGCCGGGGTCCACGACGCGGTGGTGCTGGCCCGCGAGGACACGCCGGGGGACATGCGCCTGGTGGCGTACTGGCTGGGCGACGCGGTGGAGGCGGAGGCGCTGCGGGCGCACCTGGGGGAGATGCTCCCGTCGTACATGGTGCCCTCGGCGTTCGTGCGGCTGGAGCGGTGGCCGCTGACGCCCACGAGCAAGCTGGACCGCAAGGCGCTCCCCGCGCCGGAGGGGGACGCGTTCGCCTCGCGGGGCTACGAGGCGCCGGTGGGCGAGGTGGAGGAGGCGGTGGCCGCGATCTGGGCCGAGGTGCTGCGCGTGAAGCGGGTGGGCCGCTGGGACGACTTCTTCGCCCTCGGCGGGCACTCGCTCCTGGTGATGCAGGTGATCGCGCGGATGCGCCGCCAGGGGCTGCACACGGAGGTGCGGGCGCTGTTCACCGCCCCCACGCTGGCCGCGCTGGCGGCCGAGGTGGCCGCCGAGTCCGGCGAGGTGGTGGTGCCGGCGAACGGCATCCCGGACGGATGCACCGCCATCACGCCGGAGATGCTTCCGCTGGCGTCGCTGGAGCCGGAGGAGATCGACCGCGTCGTGGCGCGGGTGCCGGGCGGGGCGGCCAACGTGCAGGACATCTACCCGCTGGCGCCGCTGCAGGAGGGGATCCTCTTCCACCACCTGATGGCGCGCGAGGGCGATCCGTACCTGCTGAGCGGGCTCTCCAGCCTGGAGAGCCGCGAGGGGGTGGACCGGTACCTGGCCGCGCTCCAAGCGGTGGTGGACCGGCACGACATCCTCCGCACGGCCGTGCTCTGGGAGGGGCTGCGCGAGCCGGTGCAGGTGGTGTGGCGGAGGGCGGTGCTGGAGGTGGAGGAGGTGCATCTCGATCCCGCGCTCGGCGACGCGGCGGAGCAGCTGTACGGGCGCTTCGATCCGCGCCACTACCGCATCGACGTGCACCAGGCGCCGGTGATGCGCGTCAAGGTCGCCCGGGACGAGGCGGGGGGGCGCTGGCTCCTTCTCCTCCTGCGCCACCACATCATCAGCGACCACATCGCCACCGACCTGCTGCGCGAGGAGATCCACGCGCACCTGGCGGGGCGGGCGGACCATCTCCCGGCGCCGCTCCCCTTCCGCAACCTGGTGGCGCAGGCGCGGCTGGGGGTGAGCGCGGAGGAGCACCGGGCGTTCTTCACCGACATGCTGGGCGAGGTGGACGAGCCGACGGCGCCCTTCGGGCTCCTGGACGCGCGCGGCGACGGCTCCGGGATCGAGGAGGTGCGGCTGCTGATGGAGGAGCAGCTGGCGGGGCGGCTGCGGGAGCGCGCGCGGGCGCTGGGCGTCACCCCGGCGGCGCTCTGCCACGTGGCGTGGGCGCGGGTGCTGGCGCGCGCCTCGGGGCGCGACGACGTGGTGTTCGGCACCATCCTCCTCGGCCGGACGGGGGTGGGGGCGGACCGCACCGTGGGGCCGTTCATCAACACGCTGCCGATCCGCATCCGCGCGGGCGGGGTGGGGGTGGAGGCGAGCGTCCGGGAGACGCACTCGCTCCTCTCCAAGCTGCTCCACCACGAGCACGCCTCGCTGGCGCTGGCGCAGCGGTGCAGCCTGGTCGTCGGCTCGGCGCCGCTCTTCACGGCGCTGATGAACTACCGGCACGGCGCGGCGCTCACCCGGCCCAACGCGCCCGCGGCGGTGGACGGGATGACGATGCTCCAGATGCGGGAGCGCTCCAACTATCCGCTGTCGATGGCGGTGGACGACCTGGCCACGGGGTTCGGGCTCACGGCCAAGGTCGGCGCGCGGGTGGGCGCCCGGCGGGTGTGCGCGCTGATGCACACGGCGCTGGAGGGGCTGGTGGAGGCGCTGGAGGTGGCGCCGGAGCGGCCGGTCGGGAGCATCGAGGTGATGCCGGCGGAGGAGCGCGCGGTGGTGCTGGAGGCGTGGAATCGGACCGACGCTCCGTACCCGGCCGCGTCGTGCGTGCACGAGCTCTTCGAGGCCCAGGCGGCGCGCACCCCGGACGCGGTGGCGGTCGCGTCCGATGGGGAGCCCATCACCTACGCGGAGCTGAACCGGCGGGCGAACCGCCTGGCGCACCACCTCCGCTCGCTCGGCGTCCGGCCGGACGCGCGGGTGGGGATCTGCGTGGAGCGGAGCCCGGAGATGATCGTCGGGCTCCTCGCGGTGCTGAAGGCGGGCGGGGCGTACGTGCCGCTCGATCCGTCGTATCCGGAGGACCGGCTGCGCTACATGCTGGAGGACAGCGCGCCGGTCGTTCTCCTGACGCAGGCGCCGCTGGCGGAGCGGCTCATCGGGATCCACGCGCCGCGCATCCTCCTCGACACGGACGGGGCGGAGTGGGCGCGCGAGCCGGAGACGGACCCGGAGCGCGGGGCGCTGACGCCGGATCATCTCGCGTACGTCATCTACACCTCCGGCTCCACGGGGCAGCCCAAGGGGGTGATGAACCAGCACCGCACCCTCGTCAACCGCCTGGCCTGGGGCGCGCGGGCGTGGGAGATGGACACGAGCGAGGCGGTGCTCTGCAAGACCTCGCTGAACTTCGACGGCTCGGTCCGCGAGATCTTCCTTCCGCTGATGGCCGGCGCGCGGGTGGTGCTCGCCCGGCCCGGCGGGCATCGCGATCCCTCCTATCTCCTGGAGGTGATCGGCCGCGAGGGGATCACCACGGTCAACCTCGTCCCGTCGATGCTGGAGGTGCTGCTGGAGGCGCCGGAGGTGGAGCGTCTCCGCGGGCTGAGGCGCATCCTCTGCGGCGGCGAGGCGCTCCCGGGGGCGCTGCTGGAGCGCTTCCGCCAGCGGCTCCCGGAGGTGGAGCTGCACAACCTCTACGGTCCCTCCGAGGCCGCGACGGCGGTCACCCTCCCCCGCTGCCAGGCGGAGCCGGGGCGCGCCACCGTGCCGATCGGCGCGCCCATCGCCAACACGCGCGCCTACGTGCTGGACGCGGCGGGGGAGCCTGTCCCCGTGGGGGTGGCGGGGGAGCTGTACATCGGCGGGGCGGGGGTGGCGCGGGGGTACCTGGGGCGCCCGGAGCTGACGGCGGAGCGCTTCGTGGCCGATCCCTTCGGCCGGGAGCCCGGCGCGCGGCTCTACCGCACGGGCGACCGGGTGCGGTGGCTGGCGGACGGGACCCTCGAGTTCCTGGGGCGGACCGACTTCCAGGTGAAGGTGCGCGGCTTCCGCATCGAGCCGGGGGAGATCGAGGCGCGGCTGCGCGAGCACCCGGAGGTGCGCGAGGCGGTGGTCGTGGCGCACGAGGACGCCTCCGGCGGGAGGCGGCTGGTGGCGTACGTCGTCGCGCAGGGCGCGATTGACGTCGAGGGGCTGCGTTCGCAGCTGGGGCAGTCGCTTCCCGACTACATGGTGCCGGCCGCGTACGTGCGGCTCGACTCGCTCCCGCTCACCCCCAGCGGCAAGCTGGACCGCGGCGCCCTCCCCGCGCCGGAAGGGGACGCGTTCCTCTCCCGCGAGTACGAGGCGCCGGTGAACGAGACCGAGCAGGCGCTCTCCGAGATCTGGTCGGAGGTGCTCGGCACGCCGCGGGTGGGGCGGCGGGACGACTTCTTCGAGCTGGGCGGACACTCGCTCCTGGCGGTGCAGGTGATCTCCCGGGTGCGGCAGGCGCTGGAGGTGGAGGTGGCGCTGAGCGAGCTCTTCACGCGCCCCACCCTCCAGGACTTCGCCCAGGAGGTCCTGGATCTCCAGCTCTCCCAGTTCGATCCGGAGGAGATGGCGGAGCTGGTCGCGCTCCTCCGCGAGTCCGCCGTCGCGTGACGTCCCGATCCCGCGCCGCATCGCGCGGTCGATCTCTCGCCCACGACCGGGATCTCGTGCTCGCCGGGCCGTGCCAACTGCGTCATCGGGAGGATGTGGAGCAGGGGCCGGCTCCCGCGCCGATCCTCCTGATGACGTCGTTAGCGATGCTTGTTTGGGGATCGAGGAGAGGGAAGACCGAAAGGTGCCTCTTCGAGAGAATTTCGATACTCATCTCGGCCGAGGGCTCCACGGCGGGACGCGGGCTCCTCTCCCGGATCCGCTGAAAGGGTTGCGCGATGTCCCCAGGGGAGTGATCCGCGTCCATCGTGCGGCGGCGCCTTCGACCGGGTTTTAGGGCGGGGGCGCCGGTTCGCGCGGGGAAAACCGGCGGAGTCCACCATGAGAAAACCGGCAGAGGTTGTGGATCGGGTACGGATGACGGAGATTTGATGATCGCAGGATCCGGGAGCCGGAAGATTCGGAAAACGTGAGGTCCCGGAAGGGCCGGAGGATGGACGGCGAGCGCTCCGCTCCTCCGCCCCGGCGGCGGATCGGGGTCTGGGCGGGAAGGGGATCGACCGCCGGCCCAACAAGGATCCCCGTCACACGCGGGCACGACGCAGCGGCGCGGCAGTCGCGCCGCACCACCATCATCCTATGGATCGCACGCAATGACCCTGCACGCCGAGGCCGCGCCCGTGGGCACCCACCTTCCCGAAGTCGCCGTCCGTCCGGGCGCGGAGGGGACCCGGCACGTCCTCTCCATCCTGGACCTGTCGCCCGAGGAGGTGCTGTACCTGGCCCGGCGCGCCGTCCGGCTCAAGCAGTCCCCCACCGCCCCGCAGACGCTGCGCGGCCGCTCGGTGGGCGTCTACTTCCGGAAGACGTCCACCCGCACCCGCACGGGCTTCGTGGTGGGCGCCGGGCGGCTGGGGGCCACCGTGGCCACCTTCGGCCCCGCCGACCTGCAGACCAACACGGGGGAGACGCTGGAGGACACCGCCCGCACCCTCGCCGGCTACCTGGACGTGCTGGTGATGCGCACCAACGAGAGCACGGAGGAGATGAAGACCTTCGCCGCGCACCCGGGGATGTCCATCGTCAACGCGCTCTCCTCCGACGAGCACCCCACGCAGGCCATCACCGACCTGGCCACCCTCCTGGAGCACTTCGGGCGGCTGGAGGGGGTGGACGTCCTCTACTGCGGCGAGGGGAACAAGACCGCCGCCGCGCTGGCGCTGGCGCTCAGCCGCATCCGCGGGACGCGCCTCACCCTGGCCACCCCCGAGGGCTACGGGCTGGACGCGACGATGCTGGCCACCGCGCGGGCGCTGGCGGCCGAGCACGGCTCCACCGTCGAGGAGACCCACGACGCCGGCGCCCTCCCCCGCGGGGTGGACGCCGTCTACACCAGCCGCTGGCAGGAGATGGGGGTGAGCAAGGCCGACCCCGAGTGGCGGAGCGCCTTCCGCCCCTTCGCCGTCACGCGGGCGCTGATGGAGCGGGTGTCGAAGCCGGGGGAGACGGTGTTCATGCACGACCTTCCCGCCGTGCGCGGCGAGGACGTGGAGGACGAGGTGCTGGACGGGCCGCGGAGCCTGGCCTGGGTGCAGGCCCAGCACAAGATGTGGAGCGCCATGTCGGTGATGGAGTGGTGCGGCGCGGGCGTCGTGGACCACGAGATCTGAATGCGGCCATCGCCCCACCCGTCCATGCCGGACGCGCCCGACGCCGGCCCCGCGCGGCCGGCGCTCCCGCTCGCCTCCCGCGCCGCCCGCGGGCGCGCCGCGTCGCCCGCGCCCGCGCCCGCGAATGCGAGCGCGAACGACTTCCGCGTGGGGCATGGAGAGATCCACGCGCACCACGGCGAGATCGTGCAGGGGATGTTCTACTCCAGCGACGGGACGGTGGAGCACGGGCTGGTCACCCTCCCGTGCTCCCTGTACCGCACCCGCGTCCGCTTCCGCCCCCTGCGCTCGGGTCCGCTCACGGTGGAGCCGGGCGACCGCGCGCGCTCCCGCGCCGCCGCGCGCCTCGCGCTGGACGCGCTGGGGCGCACCGGGTGGGGCGGATCTCTCCGGATCGAGAGCAACGTCCCGGTCCAGTGGGGGTGCGGCTCGTCCACCACCGACGTGCTGGCCACCATCCGCGCCGTGGCCGACGCCTTCGACACCGTGCTGGAGCCGGAGTGGATCGCCGGGCTGGCCGTGGCCGCCGAGACCGCGTCGGACTCGCTGATGTTCGGCCCCGGGCGGGCGGTGCTCTTCGCGCAGCGCCGCGGCCGCGTCCTCCTGGACCTGGGCGGGCCCCTTCCCCCCGTGCGGGTGCTGGGCTTCAACACCGAGGGGGAGCACGGGGTGGCCACGCTGACCCTTCCCCCCGTCCCCTACACCGCGTGGGAGATCGAGGCGTACCGGCCCATCCTGGGGATGCTGCGCCGCGCGGTGGCGGAGCAGGACCCCGGGCTCCTGGGGCGGGTGGCCACCGCCAGCACCGCCCTCATGCAGCGCCACCGCCCCAAGCGGCGGATGCCCGAGCTTCTCCGGCTGGCCGGGGAGGTGGGCGCGCTGGGGGTGCAGGTGGCCCACAGCGGCACCGTCGCCGGCTTCCTCTTCGAGCCCGGGCCCGGCGCCGCCCGCCGGATCGCGGAGGCGCGGGACGGCCTCCGCCGGCTGGGCATCCAGTCCAGCTGGGAGTTCTCCACCGACCTCGCCCCGCACGCGGAGGAACCGTCGTGAGCGGTCCCATGATCCACGCCAGCTTCGTGGACGCCATCGCGCTCCCGCGGCTGGTCCGGCTCCGGCCCAACCTGATCGGCCTGGCCTTTCCGCTGATGAAGCTCCTCCCGGCGCGCTTCATCGTCCGCAAGGCGCTGGAGTCGGGCGAGCTGGCCCCCGGCGGGCTGATCGCCGAGACCACCTCCGGGACCTTCGGGCTGGCGCTGGCGATGGTGGCCCGGCTGGGCGGCCATCCCCTGACGCTGGTGAGCGCCCCCGCCATCGACCCGCCGCTCCAGCGCCGGCTGGAGGACCTGGGCGCCACCGTGCACATCGTCCGCGAGCCGGGGCCCACCGGCGGCTTCCAGCAGGCGCGGCTCGCCATCCTGGAGCGGGTGCTGGCCGACAACCCGGGGAGCTTCTGCCCGCGCCAGTACAGCAACACGAACAATCCCGCCAGCTACGCCCCCTGCGCCGAGCAGCTGGCCCACGCGGCCGGCGCCGTCGACTGCCTGATCGGCACCGTGGGATCGGGCGGGAGCATGTCCGGGATCTCCTCGTACCTGCGGCTGATCTGCCCCGAGCTGACCACCATCGGCGTGGACACGCACGGGAGCGTGCTCTTCGGGCAGAGCGACGCGGGGAGCGGGCGGACGCTGCGCGGGCTGGGGAACTCGCTGATGCCGCCGAACGTGGACCACGCGGCCTTCGACCTGGTGCACTGGGTGGGCGCCGCCGAGGCCTTCCGCGCCACCCGCATGCTGCACCGCGAGCACGCCCTCTTCATGGGCCCCACCAGCGGCGCCGCCTACCTGGTGGCGGACTGGTGGGCCCGCGAGAACCCCGACCAGCTGGGCGCCGTGATCCTTCCCGACGAGGGCTACCGCTACCAGGACACCGTCTACGACGACGCCTGGATTGAATCGAAGGGGCTGACGCTGGACGCGCTCCCGCGCGAGCCGGTGGAGTGGGAGCGCCCCCACGACGAGGACGTCCCCTGGTCGTTCTTCCGCTGGGGCCGCCGCTCCTTCGCCGAGGTGATGGAGCAGCCCGCCGGGGTGGGGCTGGTGCCCGCGTGAGCGCCGCGGACGCCGGAACGGCGGTGCTCTTCATCGAGAGCAACACCAGCGGCACGGGGCGGCTCTTCGTCCAGGCGGCCCGCGAGATGGGGTATCGACCGGTGCTGGTGACCGCGCGGCCGGAGAAGTACGCCTACCTCTCCCAGGAGGGCGCGCCGGAGGTGATCGTGGTCCCGCGCGTCGACGAGGACGATCTCCACCGGCTGATCCTCGATCGATTCGACGGGGGCGCGGGCGTGGCCGGGATCACCTCCAGCTCCGAGTACTTCATCGCCACGGCGGCGGCGCTGGCGGCGCGCTTCGGGCTCGCGGGCCCGGACGCGGAGTCGGTCCGCGCCGCGCGGGACAAGTCGCGGCAGCGCGAGGTGCTGGGCGCCGGCGGCGTCCCCGTCCCCGCCTTCCGCGCCGTCTCCTCGGCCGCCGGGGCGGAAGCCGCCGCGCGGGAGATCGGGTGCCCGGTGGTGGTCAAGCCGGTGGACGGGAGCGGGAGCGTGGGCGTCCGCGCCTGCGCCGACCCGGCCGAGGTGGAGGCCCACGCCGCCGCGCTCTTCGCCGAGGGCGCGGGCGACGCGCGGATCCTGGTGGAGGAGATGGTCCAGGGCCACGAGTTCTCGGTGGAGATGTTCTCGGGGCGGGTGATCGGGATCACCCGCAAGCACCTGGGAGACCCGCCCTTCTTCGTGGAGTCGGGGCACGACTACCCGGCCGACGTCACCCCGGAGGAGGCCGCGGCGCTCGCCGGATCCGCCACGCGGGGGACGGAGCTGCTGGGGCTGGGATGGGGCCCGCTCCACTGGGAGCTGCGGATCGATGGGCGCGGGCGCGCCGTGCCGATGGAGGTCAACCCGCGGCTGGCCGGCGGCTTCATCCCCGAGCTGGTGCGCCACGCGGAGGGGATCGACCTGATCCGCCAGACGCTGCGCCTGGTGGTCGGCCATGCGCCGGAGGTGGAGGCGCTCCGGCACGCCCACGCCTCCATCCGCTTCCTCTTCGCCCCCGCGGCGGGGCGGCTGGACGCGGCCGAGGGGATGGACGAGGCGCGGGCGATGGACCACGTGGTGGACGTCGTCCTCTACCGCCCCGTCGGGGAGGAGCTGGCGATCCACGGCGACTTCCGCGACCGCGTCGGCCACGCGGTGGCGTGCGCGGACGACTTCGGCGCGGCCTCCCGCGCGGCGGTGCGGGCCCGCGGCGCCGTCCGCCTCCGGGTGGGCGATCCCGCTCGCGCGGACGGTGACGATGCGTCGCTGGTGGGCGCGGGGGAGGGGGCGGCGTGAGCGAGGACACCGGACGGATCCGCAGGGCGCTGGACCCCCGCGCGCGGAAGATCGTCTTCGGCGACGACGTGGACGGGGCGATCCGCGACGAGCTTCCGCACTACGTGCGCATCGACCGCGCGCACCTGGTGATGCTGGTGGAGCGGGGGATCCTCCCCGCCGAGCGCGGGCGCCGGCTCCTGGAGGCGATGGACGGGCTGGTGGCGGAGGGGTACGCGCCGCTCAAGGGGCGGGCGGCGCCGCGCGGGCTGTACCTCCTCTACGAGAACTGGCTGATCGACACGCTGGGCGAGGAGACGGGCGGCGCGGTGCACGTGGCCCGCTCGCGCAACGACATCAACGCCACCGTCCTCCGGCTCCGGCTGCGCGGGACGTACGGGCGCCTCGTCCGCGAGGTGCTCCGCCTCCTGGCCGTCCTGGTGAGCCGCGCCGGGCGCCACGGGGCGATGACGATGGCCATCTACACGCACCACCAGGCGGCGCTCCCGGTCACCTTCGGGCACTACCTGGCGGGCGTCGCCGTGGCGCTGCTCCGCGACCTGCGCGGAGTGGAGGCCGCGGCGGCCGACCTGGACCGCTGCCCGCTGGGCGCCGGCGCGGCGGGGGGGACCACGGTGCCGATCGACGCGGAGCGGACGGCGGCGCTCCTGGGCTTCTCGCAAGGGGTGCTGCACTCCATCGACGCCGTGGCCTCGCGCGACCTGGTGCTGCGCATGCTGAGCGCCGCGTCCATCCTGGGCGTCACCCTCAGCCGGCTGGCGACAGACCTCCAGCTCTGGAGCACGGCGGAGTTCGACCTGGTCCGCTTCCCGGACACCCTGGTGGGCTCCAGCTCCATGATGCCGCAGAAGCGCAACGCCTTTCTCCTCGAGCACGTGCAGGGGCGGGCCGGGGCGCCGCTGGGCGCCTTCACCGCCGCCGCCATGTCGATGCACGCCACCCCGTTCAGCAACTCGGTCGCCGTGGGCACCGAGGGGGTGCGGCCGCTCTGGGGGGCGCTGGAGGGGGTGACGGAGGCGGTGGTCCTGGCGCGGCTGGTGGCGGCCGGCGCCGAGCCCCGGCCGGAGCGGATGCGGAGCCGCGCGGGGGAGGGGTTCACCGCCGCCACGGAGCTGGCCAACCGGCTGGTGCTGGAGACGGGGATGTCGTTCCGCCAGGCGCACCACCGCGTGGGCGAGCTGGTGACCGAGGCCGCCGGGCGCGGCGCGTCGCTGGAGGAGGCCGCCGCCGACCTCTTCCGCGAGCTGGGGATCGGCGCCGAGGCGGCGGGGCTGGACCCCGCCTCGGTCGCGGCGGAGGCGGCGTACGGCGGCGGGCCGGCCGAAGCCTCGCTCGGCCGCGCGATCGTGGAGCTCCGGCGCGAGTGGTCCGCCGCCGCCCGCCGGCTCCACGCCCGCCGCCTCCGCTGGCGCGAGGGCGACCGCGCGCTGGACGCCGCGACGGCCGGGATCCTCGCCGGCGCATCTCCCTCCCCGGACGGCGCGCCGTAGGAGGCGTCGGCGGGAGGGGGATGGAGCCGGATTCGATGGGATGAAGCGGGACGGCCCGTCGGGTGCGGTGCACGGTCGGAGCCGCGAGGGTGCGAGATCGGCCACTCCATGAGCCGAGCCGCTCCTCGTGCGGACAGCTACTTGCATATACAGACGTTTCTTGTGTGATACTGAGAAGTGTCGCACAGGCTCTGCCGATCGAGAGTTCCATGTTTCACCGAGGAATGGCGCCGTTCGCCGCTCCCATGTAACGAGATGGACCGCGTGGCGCGGGACACGGAGGTGACCACACGTCTCCGGGCGGGCGGACACCCGGGCGGGGCGGGCGGGAACGGGTCCGCGGGTGGTTGCCGGGGTAGCAAGGATCGGCTGTTTTAGATAGACTGTTGCATCGAGACAGGATGCCCCGGGACGGTGCGGACCCGGGAGCGACCGCGTCCGGGGCTGTCCGACCGCGTCCGCGCGGGGGCGGGGAGCCCCGGTGAGCGCGCTTCGATGGGTCGGGATGCCTCGGGACGGCAGGACTCAACGGAGGTGCGCTTCACGGACAGGAGCGGCACTGCGGCCGAGCACGTTCATGTCCGGGTGGCGCGCAGCGGTGCGAATGAACCGGGCCTTGCGCGCCTTCGCGCGTTCAGGAGGTTGCGCGCGCGGAGCGGACGAGAGGGTGGAGAGGCAGTGAGCGCGGCCGTCCGCGCCCACTTCACTTTGGAACCACGGCGCGACGCCTGATGAAATCCGATTCGACCCTGGCCGGTTTGACGCTGGACGACCGCAGCAGGCTCCTGAGCATGGCGCGGGCGCGCGAGCTGGCGCGCAGCGGGCAGGCGCTTCCGCCGATCGAGCCCAGCGCCCGGGAGGATCGGGTGCCGCTGTCGTTCGCGCAGCAGCGGCTGTGGTTCGTGGAGCAGCTGGGCGACCTGGGGAGCACGCACCACATCCGCTCGCCCCTGCGCCTGCGCGGGGCGCTGGACCGGGCGGCGCTGGCGCGGGCGCTGGACGGCGTCGTGGCGCGCCACGAGGCGCTCCGCACCACCTTCGCGCAGGTGGACGGCGTCCCGGAGCAGCGGATCGCCCCGGCCGGGGAGAGCGGGTTCCTCCTGGCGGAGCACGACCTGGCGGGGCGGGCGGACGCGGAGGCGGAGCTGGCGCGGCTGATCGTGGAGGAGGGGCGCGCCCGCTTCGACCTGGAGCGGGGGCCGCTGGTCCGCGGCCGGCTGGTCCGGCTGGCGGAGGACGACCACGTCCTGCTGGTCACCATGCACCACATCGTCAGCGACGGCTGGTCGATGGGGGTGTTCTTCAACGAGCTCTCCGCGCTCTACGCCGCCCACCGCGAGGGGCGCGAGGCCGATCTCCCCGCGCTCCCGGTCCAGTACGCCGACTACGCGGCCTGGCAGCGGCGGTGGGTGGAGGGCGACGCCCTGCGGGCGCAGGCGGACTACTGGGCGGGGGCGCTGGCCGGCGCGCCGGAGCTGCTGGAGCTCCCGGCCGACCACCCGCGCCCCGCGCAGGCCGACCACGCGGGGGCCTTCGTCCCCGTGGAGCTGGACGAGGCGCTGGCGGCGGGGGTGAAGGCGCTGGGGCGGCGGCACCGGACCACGCCGTTCATGACGGTCCTGGCCGCGTGGGCCGTGGTGCTGGGCCGGCTCTCCGGGCAGGCGGACGTGGTGATCGGCACGCCGACGGCGGGGCGCGGGCGGCGGGAGATCGAAGGGCTGATCGGCTTCTTCGTGAGCACCCTGGCGCTGCGCATCGACCTGTCGGACGCGCCCACGGTGGCGGAGCTGCTGGGTCGGGCCAAGTCGCGGGTGCTGGAGGCGCAGAAGCACCAGGACATCCCCTTCGAGCAGGTGGTGGAGCGGATCGATCCCACGCGCACCCTGGCGCATCACCCGCTCTTCCAGGTGCTGTTCGCGTGGCAGACCACGCCCCGGTCGGGCGGGGTGTCGCTCCCGGGGCTGGAGCAGGACGTGGTGAGCGCGGCGCCCTCGCACGTGCAGGCGAACGTCGACCTATCCCTCTCCCTGCGGGAGGCGGGGGAGCGGATCGTGGGCGGGATCGCGTACGCCACCGCCCTCTTCGAGCGGGAGACGGTGGAGCGCTGGGCGGGCTATCTGAAGCGCGCGCTGGAGGAGATGGCCGCGGACGACGCCCGGCCGGTGGATCGGCTGACGCTGATGCCGGAGAGCGAGCGCGTCCGCGTCGTCGAGGAGTGGAACCGCACGGAGGCGGCGTATCCGGCCGACCTCTGCATCCACCGGCTCTTCGAGGCGCAGGTCGCGCGCGCGCCGGGGGCGGAGGCGCTGGTCCACGAGGGCGTGCGCCTGACCTACGCGGAGCTGGACCGGCGGGCGAATCGCCTGGCGCACCACCTCCGCTCGCTGGGAGTGGGGCCGGACGTGCGGGTGGGGATCTCCGTCGAGCGCGGCCCGGAGATGATGGTGGGCCTCCTCGCGGTGCTGAAGGCGGGCGGCGCGTACGTCCCGCTCGATCCGTCGTACCCGGAGGACCGGCTGCGCTACATGCTGGCCGACAGCGCGCCGGCCGTCCTCCTCGCCGCGGGACCGATCGCCGCGCGGCTCGCGGACGGCGGCGTATCCACCATCGACCTGGCCGATCCGGCCCCCTGGTCGCATCTCCCCGACACCGCTCCCGCGGTCCCGGGGCTGTCGCCGGACCACCTCTGCTACGTCATCTACACGTCGGGCTCCACCGGCCGTCCCAAGGGCGTGGCGAACCGGCACCGGAGCGTGGCCAACCTCCTCGCGTGGAGCCAGGAGACGTGGCGGCTCCAGCCGGGCGAGGCGGTGCTGCAGCGGATCTCGTTCAGCTTCGACGTGTCGGTGCGGGAGCTGTTCTGGCCGCTGGCGGCGGGCGCCCGGATCGTGATGGCGCGGCCCGGCGGCCACGGCGATCCGGACCACGTGGTGGCGCTGATCCGCCGCGAGGAGATCGGCACGGCGCACCTGGCGGGTCTGCTGCGCGCCTTCGTGGAGCACCCGGACGCGGGGACGTGCACGTCGCTGAAGCGCGTCCTGAACGGCGGCGAGGCGCTTCCGCCGGCCGTGGCGCGGCGGTTCCTGGAGGTGCTGCCGGAGACGGCGCTCTTCCAGATGTACGGCCCCACCGAGACCACCGTGGCCTCGTCCGGGCTCCGCTGGACGCCGGAGGCCGCCGGCGCCGCCGCGCCCATCGGCCGGCCGATCGCCAACACGCGCATCCATGTCCTGGACGCCCGGGGCGAGCCGGTGCCGACGGGGGTGGCGGGGGAGATCTGCATCGGCGGGTCCGGCGTGGCGCGCGGCTACCTCGATCGCCCCGCGCTGACGGCCGAGCGCTTCGCCGCCGATCCGTTCTCGGCCGAGCCCGGCGCGCGGATGTACCGCACGGGCGACGTGGGGCGGTGGCGGGCGGACGGGACGCTGGAGTTCCTGGGCCGCGGCGACGGCCAGGTGAAGGTGCGCGGCTACCGCGTCGAAGTGGGCGAGATCGAGGCGCGGCTCGCGGAGCACGCGGGCGTGCGCCAGGCGGTCGTCGTCGCCCGCGAGGACACGCCGGGGGAGAAGCGGCTGGTGGCGTACTGGGTGGGCGAGGCCGTGCAGGCGGAAGCGCTCCGCGCCCACGTGGGCGAGACGCTGCCCGGGTACATGGTGCCGGCGGCGTACGTGCGGCTGGACGCGCTCCCGCTCACGCCGAACGGGAAGGTGGACCGCCGGGCGCTCCCCGCCCCCGAGGGCGACGCGTACGGGGCGCGCGCCTACGAGCCGCCGCTCGGCGAGGTGGAGGAGCTGCTGGCCGGGATCTGGGCCGAGGTGCTGGGCGCGGAGCGGGTGGGGCGCCGGGACCACTTCTTCGAGCTGGGCGGCCACTCGCTGTTGGCGGTGCAGGTGATCTCGCGGGTGCGGCAGGTGCTGGGCGTGGAGATCCAGCTGGGCGGGGTCTTCACCCGCCCCGTGCTGGCGGACTTCGCGCGCGGGCTGGAGACGGCGGCGCGGGCGGAGCTTCCGGCGATCGAGCCCGCGCCCCGCGACGGCTGGATCCCGCTCTCCTTCGCGCAGCAGCGGCTCTGGTTCCTGGAGCAGCTGGGCGGGCTGGGGAGCGCGTACCACATGCGCGCGCGCCTGCGGCTGCGGGGCGAGCTGGACCGCACGACGCTGGCGCGCGCGCTGGACCGCATCGTGGAGCGGCACGAGGCGCTGCGCACCACCTTCGCGCTGGTGGACGGCGTCCCGGAGCAGCGGATCGCGCCGGCGGACGCCGGGTTCTCCCTGGCCGAGCACGACCTCGCCGGGCGGGCGGACGCGGAAGCCCGGCTCGGGCGGCTGATGGCGGAGGAGGCACGCGCGCCCTTCGACCTGGAGCGCGGGCCGCTGATCCGCGGACGGCTGGTCCGCGTGGCCGAGGACGATCACGTGCTCCTCATCGCCATGCACCACATCGTCAGCGACGGCTGGTCGATGGGGGTGCTCACCCGTGAGCTTTCCGCGCTCTACGGGGCGTTCCGCCGGGGGGATCCGGATCCTCTCCCCGCGCTCCCCGTGCAGTACGCCGACTATGCGGTCTGGCAGCGGCGGTGGGTGGAGGGCGAGGTCCTGCGGGCGCAGGCGGAGTACTGGAAGGCGACGCTGGCGGGCGCCCCGGAGCTGCTGGAGCTGCCGACGGACCACGCGCGGCCGGCGCAGGTGGACTACGCCGGGGCGCGGCTGTCGGTGGATCTCGACGAGGCGCTGACGGCGGGGCTGAAGGCGCTGTCGCGGCGGCACGGGACGACGCTGTTCATGACGATCCTGGCGGGGTGGTCGGTCGTCCTGGGCCGGCTCTCCGGGCAGGAGGACGTGGTGGTCGGCACGCCCACGGCGAACCGGGGGCGGCGGGAGATCGAGGGGCTGATCGGCTTCTTCCTCAACACGCTGGCGCTGCGCATCGACCTGTCGGATGCGCCGACGGTGGCGGAGCTGCTGGGGCGGGTGAAGCGGCGGTCGCTGGAGGCGCAGCATCACCAGGACATCCCCTTCGAGCAGGTGGTGGAGCTGGCGGAGGCGCCGCGCAGCCTGTCGCACTCGCCGCTCTTCCAGGTGCTCTTCGCCTGGCAGAACGCGCCGCGCGGGAGCCTGGAGCTGCCGGGGCTGGCGGTCGGCTTCGCGGACGCCCGCGAGGACCGCGACACCGCCAAGCACGACCTGGCGCTCTGGCTAGGCGAGGCGGACGGCCGCATCGGCGGAACCGTCACCTACGCCACCTCGCTCTTCGAGCGGGAGACGGTGGAGCAGTGGGTGGCGTACCTGCGGCGGGTGCTGGAGGAGATGGCGGCCGGCGAGGACCGGCGCGTGGAGCGGCTGGCGCTGATGCCGGAGACGGAGCGCGCCCGGGTGCTGGAGGAGTGGAACGCCACCGGGGCTGCGTATCCGCGCGACCTCTGCATCCACCAGCTCTTCGAGGCGCAGGCGGCGCGGACCCCCGGCGCGGTGGCCGTCGTCTCCGAGTCCGGCGCGCTGAGGTACGCGGAGCTGGACGCGCGCGCCGGACGGGTGGCGCGCCGCCTCCGCGCGCTGGGCGTGGGCCCGGAGTCGCGGGTGGCGCTCTGCGTGGATCGGGGCGCGGAGATGGTGATCGCCCTTCTCGGCGTGCTCAAGGCCGGCGGTGCGTACGTCCCGCTCGACCCCTCGCATCCCGCGGATCGGCTCGGCTGGATCCTCCGCGACGCATCCCCCGTCGCGATCCTCGCGCACGGCGAGCGGAGCGCGGAGATCGACGCGCTCCTCGTCGCGATGGAGATCCCCCTCCTCGGCCTCGACGACGTGGCGGCGAAGGACGATCCGTCCACGGCGGACGATCCGTCG
>Ga0247770_1001154_pt1 | contig 22400 bp, 23 predicted proteins | sample UWRJL136409B6_FD_179943 | JGI IMG/M metagenome (GOLD analysis project Ga0247770, IMG submission 179943) | Plant litter microbial communities from Arlington Agricultural Research Station in Wisconsin, United States - UWRJ-L136-409B-6 | ecosystem: Environmental > Terrestrial > Plant litter >... | reverse complement strand
GGGGAACGCAAGCCGCCGGGCCGCAGCGTCATACTCAGCTCTTCCGTTCGCGTACCGGAAGCTCATATGGGTGCCAAACACGCTGGCGGTGGCGGTGGCATCTACTGAAGTTGTTGACAGGGTGCCACGTGCTGGGGTAGCAGCAGTCGAAATCTGGAACACCACAGGAGACGGAAGGGCTCGCGAGAACCTTGCCGCGAGGGGAGACTCCCAGGGGCTCTGCGGCGCAAGTTGGACTGTGACAGCGGTGATTGGAGCAGGCGGGGCCGACAGGCTTCCGCTCAAAACCCGCAGGCCAAAGTAGCTGTTTGGCGGCGCCGCGGCTGCAAAGGGGGGTGCGGGAATCCACAAGGTGCAGGCGCCGAAGGTAGAAGCGAATAGATCGCCGGGAACTGGCGTAGTGGTCGTATTAACCATGAAGCCGCCGCGCAGTGCGGTGAAGCCGGTCAATTTGAAGACGACGAGCTCGAGCCGGCGTCCCAGGGCGTCGACGAGAGGGCCCCGCGTCGACACAGGTACCAGACCAACGCCATGCTCGTAGCGGATGAAGGGCTGGGCAGCAGATTCGTCAACCCCGGCGGGGCGCAGGCATACGCGCTGGTTAATTACGTCCCTGTCGTCGCGGGGCCGGAGGGAATCTATGATTCTCAGGTCGTCCTCAGTCACAGTGGTTCCGTTCCGGCGGTCAATGCTAGTAGTAATGGGTCCGGGTGAGGCATCGTCGGACCCGTCGGCTACGACCGGAGCCGGGTCGACGGTGTCCCACGCCTGGCCAGATACAACTGCGTGAGTGATGGCCTCTCTGACCCTCTGTGTCTCGTCTTTGGACTGCAGTGAGGTGAGGCCCTTGAGAAGTTGAGCCAGTGGGTGGCGAAGGCTATCCCAATTTGCAATAGGTGCCATGGCTGTAATGCTGTGATTGATGTGCGTGATGAGGTGTATGCGAGACTCGGAAGAGGCGAGGAGATCAAGCAGCCCGGCATTGATAAGTGTAAGGAAGGAACGAAGCAAGCACGGATTGGAAGGTGGATCCACTATTCAACTGGTATTTCAGGCACACCTGCAGCTCAAGTTGGATTGAGGTAATCAAGCATCCTTCACATCACTTCTTCATAGGTAAGCAACATTGAAGTCCGTAAACGACTGAACGACATCTACCGACCCTTCAGTACTAAAATATTGACGCTGCCGTGGTCTCATTCCAAAAACCCGACCCAATCAAAGCTCATCGTCTTGGACTTGATCGGTTGTCTGACCACCCCCTCTCCATGTCTCCATATGCTGTGCTTCGGGGTGGTGGATGAATTAGGTTCTGCTGGATGGCTGGGACCATATTCCGCCGAGTTGCCGACTGCACGCCGGGAATTGCGGCCCGCGGCCCGAGATGCGACATCATGTCAATAGAGAAGATAAGATCTCTGGGGATACACGAGTACGGCGGGCTCATAGACACCCCTCGCTCAGAACCCACTCCGGGTTTACACAAATCCAGTCGCAACATTCAAGTTCTCATCCCTTCCAAGAAACCGTCGCGACAAAAGCTGCCATTGTCTGCAAAATGTCGTCCAGCGGCCCTTTCGACCTGGCCGTCCTTCCCTTCCTCCAGTCCTGGACTGGCTCACAACTGCAGATGCGAGTGCTCCTGATCCCTCGGAATGGCTTCATCGAGCCCTATGTGCGGTCGGATCCCGAATCCCCCAGATACTTCCCTGCAGCCGTGCTTGCATTCGACGTCTTCTTGCAACCAGGCACCGAGACAATTCCCGTGCGGGGCAGCGTCGGTGCGATAAAGACGGAAACATTTCGCCCCCTGGACACAGCCAAGCAAATCTTCGCTGAGCTTCTCGCCCAAGAGAATCCCACCGCAACCACCGGCGCACGGGGTCCATCGTTGCCCGCGAACCTCAACGTCTTCAAGCATCTGCCCGAGTCGTACTGCACGACGGTGGGGTACAGCCCGGGCTCGGGAGCCAAGGATGAGCTCTTCTCGACCGGCAACCAGTATTCGTGCGCCCTCAAGGAGATGGCGCGGCCAATCACGTACACACCCGTCGAGAAGCCCACGAGCAAGTCGTGGGGACAGATGATCTCGGGTCTCGTGCGTAACGCCAAGTTCGCCGAGCTCGCGGGCATGATACGATCTGTGACGGTGGACATTCCCTCGGCTCAGATGGACTCGGTCCGCCACGGCGCATTCGTCTACCTGCTCCCTGGTGCCGGCAACGTGGCCAATTGCGAGGCGTACTCGGCGCGTATCCCGGCGCTTGATACCGGCGCCAGGGAGCTGTTCACTCCTGTCCTGTTTCCCGTGGCTACTACGTCGCTGACCGGGAGTGACTATGATGATATCTTTCCCGAGGCGGAGGATTATAGCGACGGTTGGGCCAAGGTGGTCCATTGCCGACAGCCCCAACGGACAGAAGTTGTTAAAGAAGAAGAAGAAAAAGAAGAACCAAACGCGGGCCCACAGCTTCACGAGACGGCGGGCTCCCGTCCGGTTACGGAGATTGGCATCCAGATTGGCTGGGACGACCAGCAGGTGACCGTCTGGGTGGATCGCCAGATGGATTCCCGCAACGACACACTGAAGACGGGTCTTGGAGTGCGTGGCTATCGCGTGGACGCCAGATCCGCCGGCGAGGCCGATGACAAGTGGCGGTCCTTGGTCCGCGCAAGGGGTTCATACGGGGTTGGCCGCTTCCGGCGCGACGACTTTGACGACGAGTCCGCCGTGGAGGTGTACCCGTCGGCACCTGTCGACCCCGACAAGCAACCCAAGTTTTGGATGCCCATGTACTTCTCCACCTGGACAGGCCCTCCCCTGGTCGGCCTAGACAACGACCGCATGCTCCTCGCGGGTCGTGATGGGGCTGCAGACGGCGATGCGCCAAGGTTGGAAGGCGTCTCGGTGCCTGACTTGCCGCTGCTCTATGGCAAAGATTACGAGTTCCGAGTCCGCCTCGCAGACCAGACGGGCTGGGGGCCCCAGTTGGCATCTCGGCCCATCAACCCGGCCGTACACCCGGTCTGCAATATTCCATTCAGACGATGGGTCCGGCCGCTCGCACCGATACTACAAAACGAGTCGCAGATTCCTCCTCTCGGTAGTAATGACCAGGACGATCGAGCACCTCTCAGCCTCAGCTTCAAAAGGCCTGAGCTTCACTACCCAGCAGTCCAGTGCACAGGGCACTACCCCGACGCCGTGCAGCGACTGAAGGATATAATCCGCGTGAACCCGAAGGTCGAGCCGTCACTCCCCGACCCGGACGTCAACCGCTTGGAAATAACGGTGCAGATCCAAGCCCCAAGCCAAGATACGCTCGTGGTCGACGGGAGCTTCCGTCACCTGTACACCACCACCCGCGCCTTCTCGGCCTCCGACATGGACGTGGCCCTGGAGCTGACCTTTGCCTGGATCGAGTGCCGCGACGTCGACCGCCCCGACTTATCACTCCCCAACGACAGAGACCCCTGGCAGGGTAACGCATCAACCGGGCCCCTCCGTCTACCCAAGTCTCGCACAGTCCGCATATCCGTGCGCGCGCTCTGTAGGGAAGACACGGCTCTGGATTACTTCGGTGCCGACGATGTGCGTCGCGGCCCCGTCGTGAAGCTAACGATGCGGAAGAACGCAGCGACCGAGACGTCGCTCTTCGCGGCCTCGAGTCCTGACGAGCGGTTTAACGCGTATTTCCTACAGCCTGAGGACGGCACCGCCCAGCAGCCCGTGACCGTCGATGGAGCTTCACCACCTCCGACGCCTGTTTCTCGACTGGCGACGGAACTCAAGCTGCGCAACGATGGCAATACCCTCCGCTCACCGCCCGGCCGTAGGGTCGTATTTGCGTGCTCCGCAGGCCTGCGGCACGTCATGGGCCCAGACAGCGCGAGCTTAAATCTCATGGGCACCGTGTCGCGGCTCTGGCTCATCGCGATCAAGTTAACACTAGATAGAGACTGGACCTGGGACGGCTTCACCCACAATGGCATCGTAGTGGAACGAGCCATCGGCGAAGAAGGAGACGGAGACGGAGACGCTGTCGCATCTGTTGAGGTGATGCGTTGTAGCCCGAGTCGCAACGTAAACCGCGACGCCTTGACGGGCCTCGAGGTCTTCCGCGCCGGCACCGATCTCGTCATGGTGGACGCCTTCGACCCTTTGCAGATCACCACTACTACCGCGTCCGGCTTTCCTGCGGAGATCCGCGCGCGATACAAGGTCTCCTGGACCATCGTCCGAGCCGGCTCCGGCGGCGTCACCCCGACCGACCCCGCGCTCGTCTTCCCCATCCGCCTCCCCGTCACCACACCCCCATCCCAGCAAGCCAAGCTCGTGTCCGCCGGCATCGCCCTCAGCCCGTACATCGCTCTCGGCCGCTACGCCAGCAGCGCTCCCCGGCGCCGCATGCTCTGGATCGAGCTCGCCGAGCCGCCACGCGACCCGGGCGACCGCTACTTCGCGCGAGTCCTCGCCCGCGCCCCGGACCCTCTCCTCCAGAGTCCGGGTCCCCCCAGCAACCCCGCCCCGCCTCTCGCGCCCGAGCCCGACCTCCCCATCGACCCGGAGCCACTCCGTCGCGTCACGGCCTCGGGCGCAGACGACAACGCCGGCCTCGACGCCATGCAGCCGCTCATCGCCAGCACCACGTCGATCGTCCACTGGGGCCTGCCCCTGCCGCCGGGAATAGGCGAGGACTCGCCCGAGCTGCTTGGCCTCTGGACGTACGAGTTCCGCGTGGGGCACGGCGCGGGCCGCTGGTCGACGGCGCAGGGCCGTTTCGGCCCGCCTCTCCGTGTCGCGGGCGTGCAGCACCCGGCGCCGCCCCTGCCGTGCGCGGCGGCGTACCGTGTCGACGTCGAAATGCCGCCGGCGGGGGGCCAGGCCGGGGGGGCCGGGGGGGAGGCCGTGATCGAGGCGACGGCGCCGCTGGCCACGCAGGCGAGCAAGGGACAGCCGACGTCGGTGTGGTTCATGCTGTATGCGCAGGCCGAGCTGATGGATGGGAGCAGGCAGAGGAGGAACGTGTTGCTGCTGAGGAGACATGCGGATGCGTATGTGAGCATGGAGAAGCGTGCGCCGCTGGCGGGCGGCTTCGGTGTGGCGTGGTTCCCCCGCAAGGATGTGAGGGGGGCGCTGGCGGACTTGGGCTTTGCGTCGAATGCGCCGCTGAGTGTGCTGGCGGTGGAGTTGCTGCAGGAGCCCGGGGAGGCGGAACAGACGGATCCGTTGGGTTATGGCCTGGGAAGTGTGAGGATTTTGAGGAGCTCGCCGCTTGTTGAGGTTAAGTCTCGATGCTGATGGAGGCGATTTTTGGTGGTTGATTTTGCTGCAAGCGTAAGGTAGGTTGAAAAGATTCAAAGTGAATCCCGAGTCAGAGACGAGAATCGAGATGCCCACTACAATTAGATGCCCACTATAATTATTCAGGTTTCCGTGATGCCGAAACGGAGTTTTATCTCCTGCACATGCGCACTCTGCTTTGAATCGGAAGGTGCTCAGTTCGAACCTTTCGACAGTTGCGGCACTGCATCGCTCGGCGTTCCTTCCTATCTCGTGGCACATGGCTGGGACAAATGGTTTGCGCAGAGATCCGGGCGTCTGCCGCCCCTTCTGCCATAGATCGCTCTTACCCTGCACGTTATCGTCTACATCTCCCTCGCCGGGGCGATGCCGATCAAGCTGCAGGGTTACAAAGCGCGCGACGATGCCTCTCCCCCCGCATTCCGGTCGCTCGGCCGCCAGAAGCTGCGGGCAAGCGACATCATGTCGCTCATCTTGGTGGCCACCAAGCTCGCCGACGTCAGAAGCTGCCTTCTGGTCGGGAATGCTACCGATCCGGTTCGCGCACGTCATGTGGAAGAAGGTGCGGACGTAGAGGGACAGGCCCGACGATAGCGACAGGAAATAGCTGAAGCCGTCTCATTGGCAAGCATTGCGTGGGAACGCCAGATAACCTCCAACGCAACTGACCTGGAGAGACGACCCTGTCGACACGTCACCAACGACACAGCTTTCCCCGTTGGCCCCGAGATTTACAACGTTACAAGGTCACCCTGTATGAGGCTAACTTAAAGTCTGAGGAGCACGCAGAATGGGCGAGGCAGAAGGGCGTGGAGAGCGAGGATGAGAAGTTGTTGTCATGACGGTAACATTGCTTAGCCGCGCCCAGGGTGGTTAGTTTAAAGCCGCTGATCGACAAGGATTCGGAGAGGGTACGAATTTCGTATTTCAAGATGGTAAGGTGATGAATTCTTAATGCCGCATGAACTGCAAATCGAAGCTGAAAAGAAAGAACTCAAGAGAATTTACAGGAGAGAAAACAGCACTTTCACCATCTCGAGGTCCGCCTTCGTCTTCAGTGTATCTCCAACCTCTGGCAGTCCACTTCTTCGATGTCTGGCGCGTCGTCATCCGGATACGCCAGATGAGCCTCCCCCACCAGCTTAAAACCGCCTTGGGACCGCTTTCACAGAACAAGCGGAACTAGTCCCGTGTTGCACCAGTAGATTTCGTCTCCCGCCTCCATGGCCTCGGGTCCGATTCCCCACTTGGCGTTCCTGGTCTTGAAGATCCGCCTCCCCTGCGTTATGAGAGCTATGCGCTGAAGTGTCGTGCCAGCTGAAGGATGAGGAGGAGGGATCCTTGGATTGGTGGGGGGAGTGAGTAGGGTAATGAAGGCAATAATGTCAGGTTTGAAAACGTTCGATTTGTAGCTTCACAGATCCCGCGCCATGCTCTGGTAGATCGTCAATTCTACGGACATGCCTCCGTTCGATGGAAAATACGGGTAGAAACGAGCGGCATGTCTCAGCAAGTGTGGCTGATGACTCCATGGATCTGTGTACTTCGATTTCAGTGTTCCCTTTAGTGGCAGGTTTGCCTAATCGTTAACGGCCGAGACACTGCCCCTTATCGGATACTTGGCGAAGCAGGCGCAACGCCTCCTTACCTCGTCCAGCCATTCCATACAACCCCCCAACCGTTTGTGCCCTTCGGTAGTAGGTAGGGTCACTCGCTGTCCATAGGCGAGATTACTGTACTACGACGGACTAGCGGTATCTCCGTCCTGTAACGATCCACACGTTCTTATAGGGGTAGCGCATCTGCAAGAGGTGCGGCTGTGCCAAGGGTGACCACAAGGACAACCGACAAGGTATTTCCGATTCGTAGCGTCTGGGGTTTGTAACTGAGTTCAACCAGTGTTGGGCATAAGGATCGTAGCTTTTCATAGATACAAGGTGTCAAGCTCTGTTCGTAAGTATCGAAGTCTGTACTTGTATTGCTCACTGCTGTTCCAATCTATCTGAGCATAGGCGGCGCTGCCGCCCCTATATATCCGGATGGACCCGACGACCCGATAGTCATGGACCGGGTCCGCGGGCCCCTATTCATTCGTTGTGTGGTAGACCCGAACCTTAGCGACCCGACGTCGGCTTACTCCCGGATCGGGTCCCTGCCCATTGGCTGGTCTAGCGATTGGCTCCCGTTGTTCTTGTTTGCGCCCCGCCCGTGATGACCCATGTCCCAACCTAAATCATGACACTAGGGTTATGAAGCAGTTCGTTACCCAGAGGAGGAACTTCCAACTGGATAATAAGAACATTATTAGCACCGATTACAAAGACACTATTTATAACGGTATTTACAATACGTCCTAAGCCAGGCCATGGCGCCGGCGGTGCGGCGGCAGGGCCGTGGCTAGCACGCAGACAGACCTAGCCTCCTCGGCGGCCCTTCTCCGCCATGTCCAGGAACTAGCAGAAAAAACACACCGAATCCACCCCAGCTCGCAATGCCGCGTCGTCATGTACTCGTTGAAGGTTCAGCTCGAAGATTACATGGACGAGATCAAAGAATGGCTGGTAAGAGGGCAGCGTCCGGCCGTCCTGCCAGGAGCTGCCGTTGGCGGACTACACCCTTTTGCGAAATTTTTGAAGCACAAGTTCCGCGAAAAGACGATCCTGGAACGAGTTGCGTACTACGAGGACAAGATTGGCATATCTCTACACATTGTCGGCCGGTTTGTTAAATGCATCTCCCGGGAGAGCTCGACCGGCACGGGGAATGAGGCGGCCCTCTCCCCCAGCACAGCACCTGCGCGTCGCGTACAGAGGGTCTAACCCAGGTGAAACTCAGGACATCCATAACTCAGACGCTAGCAGTGGCTCGGCAGAAAGCGAGCAAAAGGCGCACTCAACGGGATCACCCGAGCGCAAGCCAGAGTTTGAGCTCCTGCTCCAAGCGGCAGATGCCATCACCAAGGCTGTGCGGGAGCGCTTTATCGGTTTCAACAAGCCATGGCTGGAGGGGCATCATCAACACAGGAAGCCTCCATCAATGCCTCTGTTCCAGACAGCAGCACCGTTGATCGAAGCCAAAGTCGGCACCAGCAAGTCAAGCTCCGAAAGCTAGCAAGACAGCTCGCCGCCCTGCGCAAACTCTGCACGCGCGAGGGGCTAGTCGAGGAGTTTTGCGAGGCGGAGACGCCTTTCGGGATCGCCGAAACATCGCTTGGCGAATGGACCGCAGTCGTCGAGCGCGTGACGGCCAAGCAGCGCCGCTGGCTAGACCTCCTTACGCTGAAATCTAGATCCAGTGGCGCGGCAGATGGGAAATAACGGGCGCTTCGCATCAACGTGTGGCTCTTCCAGACCCTCGAGGCCTGCCCCGAGTATGTCGACCTGCACCGTTTGGTGTTCCTGCAGCTCCTTGAGTTTGAGAACTCACGGGCCAGCAGGCTGCGTGAGGTCATGAATATCGCGGATCAGCAAAATCTCACCACCCAGGACTAGAAGAAGCGAATGTGCTGGTACTGGTTTCTCGACGGCGCGACGACCGGAGCACCCGGCAGCGGCCAGGGCGTCTGGAGCTCGGTGCTTGGGTCGGAGTCAGAGGCGACATTTCGGCCGCCAGACCCGGAGGACGAGGAGGAGGGTTGCAGTGTTGATGGCGGAGACAAAATATATAAATCCGTTGTAGGGCTGAAAAACCAGAGCGGCGGCCTGGCGTGGGGCAGGGAGTGGGAGTGATGGTGGCGGTGTGCCTAGTGTGCTGCCCGGAGAGGTTTTCCCTGTTGGCGCCTTGATGCTCAGCACAACAGATGAATACTATGGAAATATCCACAGCTGCAGGGATGGTGTTTCCGAGCAGCAGAGACTGGCTGCCAGGAGGGCGCTGGTGGACTATGACGGCGATCCGGATGACGTCCCGATCCGTCCTGCGGAATGTAGTTGAAAAGAACGGCCAGATCCGATGAGCCCAGTAGTGCGTTGCACTGAATCGGGCTGCGTATCGGGGGGAAGTGCGGGCTCGTGCCGTCGTTGTCGTACTCACAGTACCCGTTGCCGCTCATGTCGTTGCAATAGCGGTCAAAGCCCGTCCGCAGCTCGTTGGATGCCATCGAGGCCCGGGGTATCGTTTGGAACCGCACCTCGTCCTCGTCAGCAGCGCCGTCAACTTCATGTCCAGGGCCGGTGGAGGGGACAAAGGCGTAGTAGGCGTGTTGACTTAGCTGTACGTGTTGGTCCTGGACCTTTTGATTCTCGTCACCGGTTCGCCTCCGGATGACCGCAGGGCTATCTTGCCTCATCGGTACTGCTGCGTTGATGGACCTGAATGGATCCGGTTTGCCAAGTACCTTGAAGGTTGAGGTACTGGGAACCGAGCGTCAAATGCCGCTCCCGTCTTGAGTAATTCGAGACATCCTTGATGTAATCAGGTAGGGTGACATCGCGCTGCTGAGACGAGCTCGTCTGGGTGACACCTGTTTCGATGCCATGGATCTAGCATGAGAGCGTGTAGGGGGCCGCCAGGGGACAGTGCGCCGCTTTGCTCGGCGATAGAGAGCAGGCAAGCTGGTGCTCTCGCTTCGCCATCGCAGATTCAACTTTCTCAGATCTTCTTGGCTGTGATGGTGAAACTGCACACTCCAATAAGAAAAATAAGGTGGGTATCTATATGAGGTCGTTCATACATGACTGAGTAACAGAGCTGCGGCTTTCTGTTTTTATAACCGTGCCGGCCCAGTTCCGTTGACCACGCCCAAGTTTGTCGGCAAAGCTTCCTCTGGTGTGCAACACGGCCTGACTCAATGCAAACAAACAAACCGAAGAACCTCAGCGAGCGTCTTGACACATGCCTGTCTAATGGCAGCAGGATGAGTGACGGTGTCTAGTTAGTCAGCCACGCCCTGTCATGCAGGATTGGTGCTGTGTCACTTGAGTTTGCTACGGAGTGACAGCACTGGGGAATTCTGATTGCGAGGGGCGAAGCCTACCTAGGTACCTGTAAAGAGTCACTTTGGGGGCAATCAGCACTAGGAGCTCGCCGTAAATGCTGTGGACTTGGGCCAAGATACCACCCTGGATGTGCTTGGGGCATGCTCGTGGATCTCCCCAGGTCTCTCTTCACCATTCTGGGCAGGAAATGCTATGTCCGAGCCGCCTGGCACGAGACTGGCTTTGAGGTCGACACGGAGGGCCCAAACCGAACCACTGGCGCCCCAGAGCAGCCGACTTTGGAGGTAGTGAGTCACATTTCCTGCTAGATCAAGTACCGGCGAGAGGCGCGGTCTGTCCAGCAGATCTGCACAACAACGTCCGTGTCGCTGTCGACCGGCAGCAGCCGTCGCCGAAGTGGGGTTCCGTGCACCCGGTGCTTGGCGCGCCGACGGCATTGTGCCTGCGACACGCCGATGCGCAGACTCAGTCCCGCCTCTTCCTCAATGCGCGTGCGGCATTTAGCCTTCCACCCCTTCCCCCCTCCCAGCGTGCAGTCAAAGGACTCGTTTTGTGCATCACCAAGCATCAACAGGCGAAATGGCCGAGCGGTCTAAGGCGCTACGTTAAGGATATCCTTAATAACATCATGGAAACATGGTTCCGTAGTCCGAAAGGGCGTGGGTTCGAATCCCACTTTCGTCACAGCTTTCATTTTTGCTGCTGTCGAATGTCCATTCGACAATATTTTTGGTGTTGTGGGGTTCTCCACTAGAAAAGAGAAGGCGGAGCGGAGAATGGTTGAAGTGAAGGAGTTGGAGAAAGGGGAGAGGAGAGGGGGTTTAGGGTTGTCCAAGCCCACCGTGAGGGGTGGGATCAAAACTGGATCAGCACCTCGAATCCTTTAACGCGCCAAGAGGTCTGTCCCAATTATATCGGCTTCATCCGACACACGTTCTGCTCTGCTTTCTTCTCACCAGCCCATCTCTGCAACTCCCAAACGGTGAGCCCAGGACGTTCCCATTACTGCTGGATGCACTAGCGACCCCCCCGGTGGCTCCAAGGGAAGCCCGCCCTCCCCGCAAAAACAACCGAGCGAGCATGCGACGGCGCCTCCGACCAACACGGCGCTTGCGCACGTTCTGGCGTACCCGTTTGCCTTATTACCTACCCACTCTCCTAGTTCATGACACTTGAGCTTGAATCTAGCAACCAAGCACGTGCCTACAATAAACACACAAATGCTAACCCTCTCGCTGGGCCTGGAATCGTAACCCACGGCCCACAAACGGCGAGCTGAGGTCCCACATCCCTCGACGAGGCTTGAGGAGAGACCCAAAGCTCTAGGACGGGGGTTCCGAGATCCTGGTTGTGTTTGGTAAGAGAAATACTCTTGGTCTCTGGGAAGGTGCTTAAAACGACGGATGACACAAAGAAAGCAGTGGTCACTGGATCTGACATGCCAGTGAGGCAAATAATTGTCTGCGGGACAGCTCAGCTGCTGCTGCCAGGACAGGAAAGGAAAGGGCTAAAATAACTCGGTGCAGTGCAGGCGAGGTGGATAAGATTTCGGCATCTGGCATAAGTGGTGCAGTGCACGACGGGGATGCCCAGTGGAAGAAGCAATGGTGATTGTGGATGCCAGGTTCAGAAGGGGTCTTGCATCTGACTTTTGTTCTTTTTGTTTCTGGAAGGTTGATCGTCGTGAAGTGGGCGGTGGTAATCCGTATTGCGAGTGATGTAGTTTGGGGATCAGCGGTTCTCTGTTGTTGCGACACTTGTTCGCTCTGCCAGCACCGACACTCCTGAGAACAGCACCCTCGCTCTCACTTGGGATCCCTCTCCCCCATACCAACCATCACCCTCATTCCATGGAATCAAGATGAAGACCGCAACCCTAAGACGCACAACCTCGATAGTCCGCTCACTCAGATCTCGTCCTCGCTGCACGTGCCGTGATTTCCCACCCAAAGCAGATATATCGTCCTCTGCAGCTATTCTGCATCTGGTCCGGCAAGGGCGGTGTGGCTGAGAAGGAACGAGAGGAACAACGCGCCAAGATCTTGGGTCTCGGATGATCTGCAGAACATAGCTACTGCAGGCAGATTTAATATGCGAGACCACGGCCGCGGAACAAGTAGTGTTGCCACTGCTACTGCTCGACTACCTTGGCTGATGCTGCATGCGGGCGGCAGCCTGGCGGTTGGACATGGGCTGGCGGAGGAGCGCTCGCACCATGCGAGCGTGATAAACGGACGAGATGCCTGGTGGTATGGATTATGGGACTTGTTATTTGCTGGGTTCCAGGCTGTCTGGGTCTTGGAGAGTCGCACGAAGGTAGGGGTAAGATACTCAGAAGCGACGTGAGTTTTTTTCTCGGTTGGTTCCATGTCTTGGGAGCTGGTCCTGGGAGCTGAGTATGTGTGTGTCTGGTAGTTTTGTCTGGCTGATATTGGGTTCGGCGCGTACCCTGGGACGCGGGCTCTGCTCTCAAAGCAGGTACGTTTAGCTATTCCACTTAATCAGCCAGCCATCTCAGGAACGACAACACGAGAAGCGGTGCGAAGGTGACAAAAGCTGCGACTCATGACCTCTGCGAACGGATCATCTGCATCCGGCTGAGACCTGCGTGCATCCTCATTCCCATCGCAGATCATCCCCGCACTCTGAGGCCAGGGTCCCGCGGGTAACAGTGGGAGCGCTCGGGAACTTTGCAACGCGAGCAAATATTGGGTCGGGGAATACCACTCACGAAGTGCGGTTGTGCAAGGTCGATAACACCCTGCTGCCCAACCTGGCCGCCTGGCACTCACACCGCGCACGTGAAGTTCCAGAGCAGCTTGGCATTAGTCGCCGACAGCTCTTGGCGGAGAACGTGCCAGTGGGTTGGGGTCGGGATCCTGGCACGTTGACCCGCGTTGGCCTGATAAGCATTGGCGCGATAGCTTATTCCCACGGCACCAATGCTGGCTGTCGAGATGCGATTCGGAGGACTCGGGTTGAACAAAGAGTGCTCCTGGCATGGCGTGCACTGCTCACGCAATTCAATGCTTTGTGCAAGACGATTCTCCGCATGGCATCGTGTCTGCCGAAGTCAGGAACAAAGGAACGAGAAATCTCCAGAACGCACCCCGCTGACTCGGAGAAAGCAGGCCCCATCACTCAGCTCACTGCGGGGATAGCTCCACGGGTTGCGGTGCTGGTTGCGCCTGCTCAACCCGTGCCTGCAGCCAAGCCCAGGGCCTACCCGTGCCTTCCCCCAGTTGAGAACCCCGTGCTCGTTTCAATTGGCCACTTTGAGCAAGAAACACTCTTTCTCCCTAGAGTTCCACCAGCGACCCCCAAATGACGACATGTGAGGCTGGTCTCTCATCTTCCGGAGGCGTTGGGGGGACGGCGACTGAGAGCCGCTCATTGTCCTGCGCCAAGGCCCCAGCCGGGCACGACCCTGGCAACCCAGCTGCAGGCCAAGAACCACTCCCGACGACTCTCCCCAATTGCGTGCTCACTTTGGTCTGTGTCGCCATCTCCCCCAGAGCAAAGGAGAGCTCCTGTCGAGCTGCCTCAAGGTCCTAACGACCGAAAGCGCAAATGCCCAGGACGCGCCCAGGAATGCCCAGGACGCCCCTTGGACGGAGAGTCGCGCCTGGCCTGTCTTTCGACGAGCGCAAAAGTCTTGGGAGAACAAAGACGAGCGATGGCTTGCTGCCCAGAGAACTTGGCGGGTTCTGGGCATCGGGGGAGGAGGAGTTATAAGGTCAGACGGGTTTCCGAGCCTTTTGTGTGTGTTTTGTAGTATGGGCAGTCTCTGAGTCGCTTCTCTGCAGATCCGAAAAGCAGAATTCCGCGGAAAACATCCCAGTTTCCAGGTCTCTCTACCCACAGAGTCGCATCGTGAGAGCGACTGCCGGCGCTAAGATGGGCTTCTTCTCCAAGCTCAACGTGCCCGATGAACCGAACCAGTTCCCCCCGCCAGGGGAGGACGAGCAGGCCCTGGCCCTGGAAAAGGATTGGACGCTTGAGGAGGAGGTAAAGGCGAAGCGCAAGTGAGTTGAACCTATCGGCAGTCTTGGCGAGAGCCGCCGGGACGGGCCCTCCCCACCTCCCTGCGAAGACACCGGCTAACACGGCATGCAACTTCTAGGCTCGATTTCATCATCATGCCGCTGCTCACCTTGGGCTTCTTCTGTCTCCAGCTCGACCGCGGCAACATCTCCAACGCCATCACCGACAACTTCATGAAGGATGTCGGCATCACGCAGGATGAGTTCAACGTCGGCCAGCAGATGCTGTCGCTGGGCATCGTGCTCTTCGAGATCCCCTCCAACATGATCCTGTACCGCGTCGGCCCCGGCAAGTGGCTCACGCTCCAGCTCTTCCTCTTCGGCTTCGTCTCGACCTTCCAGGCCTTCCAGAGCTCGTATGGTTCCTTCATCCTCACGCGCTTCCTGCTGGGCATCACCGAGTCGGGCTTCATTCCTGGCGGTCTGTGGACCCTCTCGACATGGTACACCCGCCGCGAGTCCGCCAAGCGCATCATGTTCTTCTACTTCGGCAACCAGTTCGGCCAGGCCTCGTCCAAGCTGCTCGCATTCGGCATCCTGCACATGCGCGGCGTCGGCGGCAGGTCCGGATGGTTCTGGCTCTTCACCATCATGGGCGTCTTCACCATCTTCTGCGGCTTTGTCCTCGGATTCTGCCTTCCCGACAGCTTCAAGAACCCGTGCTCGACCTTCCTGCCGGGTATTTCGTGGTTCAGCCAGCGCGAGTTGCACATTCTGCGCACGCGCGTGTTGATGGAGGACCCTATGAAGGGCAAGAAGAAGAAAAAGATCAACTGGGGTGCGTTCAAGAAGGCCTTCACCAACTGGAGGCTGTGGATGCATACCTTCATTTCCCTGTTGAACAACGGCCCGCAGAGAGCCTTCGACACCTATGCGCCCAGCATTGTGACGAGCTTCGGCTTCGGCGCCCTCAACTCCAATGCCATGGCTGCCGTGGGCTTGTTCCTGCAGATCCCGACCTCGTGGCTTTTTAGTTGGTTCTCTGACCACTAGTAAGTTCCTCTTGGTCTGGGTTTAAGTTCCCTGAAACAAATGCTGACCAGAGTTATTAACAGCAACCGACGTGGTGAGGCCGTCATCGCTGGTCTTTCGATGCATTTGATCGGTTACATCTTCAACCGGTCGTTCACCGAGCTCATCGGCGTGCGAGGCGCACGCTACTTTGGCGTCGTCTGGACACAGACCTTTGGCACCTTCTCTCACCCGCTGAACATCGCGTGGATGTCACTGACATGCCCCGATTCCGAGGTTCGCGCGTTGGCTATGGCCATGTAAATTTCCCCCAGACTCTCTTCGATCTCGACTAGATTACTAACACTCCATAGGGTCATCATGGGCGCCAACATCGCTGGTATCTATGGCGCGCAAATCTTCCGCTCCGACGACAATCCTCTGTACAGACGCGGATTCGCCATCAACTTGGCCATCATCTCCACTGCCATCGTGCTCGCTACCATTCGCTACATCGACGACAGGATTAAGCGCAGCAGAGCGAAGGGCCAGGTCGAGCTTGTGCCTGAGTCTGGCAGCGAGGAGAACGCCGATGACAAGGGCATCAAGGAGAAGGGCACATATGTTGATGAGAGCCAGCCTATCAAGGTTGTGGGTTAGAATTAGGTTAGCCATTGGGGATAAGAAGGGGATAAGAGACTTGGGTTGTTCGTTCTAGCTAAAATGCCATGTGCTTTTCTCGAGTCTCAGTCTTGCTGGGATCTTGTTGCTGTGATTTCTTGGCTGGCCAGTTTATGAGTGCGAGGATGTTGCCTGTGGCCTGTTGAACCTGGCGGCGTAGATGATAATAGCGAGATGCAGTTCTGCATTGCGATACACCTTACACACGATATGATAGGCTCGAGTTACTTGAGGCATGCCCAAACTACGTTGTCACGGGCGCTGACGCGTCGCAACAGGCCTCAGCTTGATCGGTATACGCCTCAACTATACCGGGATACTCGTTTACTACAATAGAACAGACAACCCAAGAATACAAGAACGTCGCTCCCAGGTGAAACAGGAACCCTCTCCCCAAACTGTAACCCAGGAACTCTTGCCCCTCGCCATAAACCCTCACCTCGTCATGATCATGACGATCACCGTGACATAATCATCACAATATCGTCAAAATCCTCCGCCGTCAACGTCGCATCGTCCCCCCAGAACTGCTCCGGGCAGATCTCGAAGTACAGATCTTCTGCTTCGCTCCTCGCCTTTGCAGCGCCGTCCAAATCGCCGATTGAAGAAAGGAACTCGCTCTGCTTGAACAGTGTCCGGGCTCGCTCGGCTTTGTAGTACTTTGCTCCGGTGAAGTATTGGAGGGCGGTGGTGAACATTTTCCTGGTAGGAGGGAGGGTTAGCTTGGAGGAATGAGGTGATGGTGAAGGATGAGTTGATAGTGGTGAATGGATGAGGTGGCAGGGAATCGGAGGAGGGGGAAACTCACGCTGCTGCCTCGGCCTTTCCCTGCTTCCCGTAGTGCTCGCCCAGCTTGATGCGTACCTGGTTGGTCCGGAATGAGCTGTCGCCTTCGACTTTCTCGTACAGGAACAGCGCCTGCTCCCAGTTCAGGATCGCCTCGTCTGTTCGTCCGGCCTTCTCTTTCGCAACGCCTAGGATCTGAATGGTGTATGCGGTTCTGTACAGACGCACCGGAGGGCAACGGTTAGCAGGGCTCGCTCGCTCTGGGAATAAAAGGGCATGGTGAAACTCACTTGATCGACTCGATTGCATAGTTCTTGACATTCTTGCGCCGCCACTCTAGCATCTCCTCGAGTATTGGGCACGCTTCCGCGGCTCTGTCGAGCCCGATCAGCGCCCAAGCGTGGTGATAGTCTGCCCAATGCGGCCAGTAGTCACCCTCTAGAAACTCGGGCGTTTCCTCCAGTAGCTTTCGTCCCTGCTCCGCCACGGTGATAGCCCCCTCGTACTCGCCATTCATCACCAGACCGAGTGCGAGTTCCGTGTATGCCATTGCCCTAAAGGCACCGTCTTGTTCGGCTGGCGGCTTACTGTCCTCTACGAGGATCCGCTGCTTGAAATGGGCTTGGGCGTACTCGAGGCCTTTTTCGCGCTCGCCGAGGCAGTGGCAGATGCTAGAGAGACACATCAGGATGTCAGCATGTTGCTCTGCCATGCCAGGCTTGTGCTTCAGGACGATCCTTAGGGCAAGGTCTGCGAGCGAAATGGATCGGTCCCAGTTTCCGTAGTCTTTTAGGTGGCTGGGACCACGGATGTTAGCTCGCGGTTGAAGAATGGGTTGGTTTATGAAGGCTCAGACTCGAAGGGCAGGTCTTTCTGCTCTGTGTGAAAACCATGATGAGGAGTGCGGTAGGGTCTGCAACGTCACTCCTCACACTAGCTTGAGGACCCTCTCTCTTGACCGGAGCCTTCATACTCCAGAATTTGAGACTCACATGCTGGCGCGGGTGACCAAGGTGACAAATGTCTCCAACATCGGGAAAGACAACTTCGGAGTATACCGTTCGAAATGGCTCACGAGTCTTGAGACATGAGGGACAGCAATATTAGCAACCTCCCAGGCTTCAAGACGACGCCCAAAGGCGAAATACCGGTCATCGTTCCAATGCGACGCCAGGAGGGTTATTGCCAGCTGAAACGACTCGACAAACTCATCCGCAGACATCATCTGCCGTGTAACATCTCGCACAACACGATGAACCGAGACAGCCTTGGTCGTCTTGTTTTGACTCAAGAGATTGGCCGTGTTGAGCATCGTCGTGATGACACCGAACTCGCTAGCGAGAGGATATTCTTCGAAACATCCTTCGTCAGATTCGAGGAGGCTTTCCGGGATGGCATCGCGGTCGAGAAGGGATATGACTCTGAGCAGGGCCAGCGCCGTGGGTAGTACGGCCATCAAAGCCCAGGCCGTAGGGAGGGCCTCTGAGCATGTAAACTTCCCGTCGCGTAGAGCGGGCAGGTCTGATTCGTATGTGGACAAGGCTTCTTCGAGCGTCAGCCCTTGGATATTGATGACGCCCGCAACGTGTTGGACCGCGATGTGCGAGCGACCCAGCCGTTTAATCAGTTGGAAGGCGGCTTGCTCCTCTTGAAGAGGCAGATGAGGGCGCGTCATCCAATGAAGCACCTCTAAGGCCTCGTCGACTGTCGGAGGAGATAAGTCCGCGCCAGCGCCCGTTGGGGACAGATAGTGCCTTGCCACTTGGTCTCGGCTCGTTAACAAGATCGATCCTCGCCCTTGTTGGGGGATGTACTCCTTGAGTAGCGTTACGCTCTCCACGTTGTCGAATATGAGAAGCCACCGGAAGGGCTCTTCTTCGCGTGAAACAGCATTTTGCTCTTCTGCCGTGTCTGTGGGCGTCTTCAAGCTGTAGGGACAAGAAAGCCAATTCATCACGGTTATCCTGCTTGCCGTGTGGTCCTTGGACTGCGAAGGTGTGAGCAGTTGAAGCTGTACCGCGATTTTCGAGAACGCATCGGCAATTTTGAAGCTGTCCTCGGCAGAGATGGAGAAGACGGCATCAAATTCGCTCCCGCGAGTATGCATGTATTGCTTCGCGATCACGCTTTTGCCGACGCCTGCGGCCCCACAGAGCGCAAAACTACGGAGCTCTGAGGTACCATCGCTCTTCGTCGACGGCAATAAGTTGTCGTCTAGGAGCTTGAAAAGAGGCTCCCGGTCGACAAAGAATGCGCGCATTGTTCAAGTATTCTTTGTTTCTTGTGTCTCGAGTGGGGTCCCACCTATCGCGCTGGTCATCGGTTAGCAGATCTTCAAAATCCCGCGATTGAGGCAACACGAACGAGGTTGGCGGAAGTGAATGCGCACGACTTGCCGGTCTTGGTCTTGCTGAAATGTTGGCGCGGGGCTGGCCTCGTTTGGCGCTCCGAGACCTGGCCTTGCGGTTGGAAGGTGAGATGAAACGGTGCAGCGAGGGAGCCGAGGCTCACACCGGCTGCGAACTGCTGGGGATGAGAGCCGGGCGAGCGAGAAAACAACGCAAACATTATTCACATTGTGAGAGGGCTTGGTTGTAGTGATTGAGGTGCTAGGTATATAGCAATGGGCCATTGGTTGTACCAATGCCCTTGAGAATATGGTATAGCCTCTATGTCAACACTTCCTGTCTTGATGCCGAAAAGCGTGACTCACTGAAAGGAACCCAGTGCTTGGGTGACGACGGGGGCTGGATGGGAATTTTCGCAGAGAATTGTGCCAGAAGCTCGCAAGCACCGCAAAGCTGTGATGATTTCGGCGGATCTCTAGCTCCATCATGGAATGCGGGCTCCTATTCGGGGCTGGTGGAAAGGAAACCCCACCTTTTTGCCTGAGGTCGATCCTCTGGCCCCACTCACGAGAATGCATGACCACTGTCCTCGAGCGCGCCTACCTTAGCAAGTGAATAAAGGACGCAAGTCATTGCCGCGGACCAAATCCGCTGTGTTCTCACCTCTACCTCGGTTCCGCTTCCTGATGCTGCGGCGTATCGTTGTTTTTCGGCTTCTGGAGCGATCTTGTCATCGACTTTATGGTCTGCCGGAAAACGGTCTTCTTTGGTGGGCTTTCACACATTCTCCCAGAGCAGTGCCTCACTGTCTTCGCAAACTTCCCGTCGCAGCAGACCAGTTTGCAGCCAGTCTTCAACGTTCAAGATCGACGCTCTCTCCAGCCTAGCCATTGCCTCGTCCCAACTACCGCGAATAAAACCCACTGATCGCGAAAATGGAAACATTATGAAGCGTATGCTATTGGTCGTGTTCAACCAGTAGGTAGAAACCCTGGCATTCGATATGCGCGGTATGGCACCTGGCACCCAAATCACCGCGCTCGCTTTGAGGTTGCGGCGGATACGGCAGTTGAGGCTCCCGTTCGTCGGCACCATGGAGTCGCAACTCAGCTGCATGTTCGTTCACCTGCGGCTGGTGCAAGCCTCTCCGCCTTCTGTATTAATGAGGTTTCGTCAGATAACGGCCGACCTTTCTTGCGCTCGAGCCGCGATGTTCCCGACACGGCATTCCGTAATGTGGCGGTGCCTTGGATGTTAGGATGTGTGCTGCATAATAACCGGACCATCATTCTTAGAGGGGATTTGCGGCGAGGACATTAAGCTCCGGCGTCGTATGGCCCATCCAAGCGCAGGCGACCGGCTAAATGTTTTGTACCACCCGACGGTTCCTCCCGTTGGCCATAGGGCGGACGAATGCCGATCCGGATAATGTGTGAGCTGTATGGGACTTGTCACGCCGGGTGTAATATATGCTCGTCATAGCTTCCATGCGCCGGACATTGCGGACAAGTTCGAGACAGGTCATCGTCCTCTTTCAACTCGGTCGACTCGTCAGAATCGTCAGCATTCGCATCTTGCCCGCAACGGATACACTGAACCTAGTGATGGCAAAACTATCACACATCTGACAAGATGGAGATGGTCGGGGCTGTTGCCGGCATCCTGGATGTCACCGTCAGGTGCACGTCCAAGGTGTGGAAGCTATGTCAAGCATGGCACGATGCACCCGAAGATGTCCACTATTTGCGAGACGATCTCGCACGAACAGAGCACTTCTTCAGCGAGACGAAACAAGGCATTCAGAATACGATTCTGGGTCCTGAAGAGTTTCTCGAATTGAAAGGGACGACTCTGCGCCAGGAAAACCTGAAGATTCTGGTGGGAGAGGGAATCTGTGTAATTGAGCGCATTGAAGAGATCATCAACGACTTGTACATGGGTGGAGAGCACTCGGAGCTGCTGTCCAAAACTATGCGCATGGTGTGGTTGAGGTACAAATCCAAGGTTGCCAAGTTGCGAAAGGAGCTAAATACCATCTCTCTTGGTATCTGCCGGCTTCTAATCGCCCAGAGCGTGTAAGTAGTTGTCATTCCCCTCAAGGAACCTGGTCAAGCTTACCATTCCTAGGACCATCTCCGCTGAGATCCACGCCTCGATCGAGCGATCCGGGGGGGAAATTGTCGCCCATATTGAGGACCACCTGGTTGGTACAACAGGGAAACTCACGTCTCATATCGACAAGGCTCTTGGGTCCTCTGAGAGCGCAATTCTGACCCACTTCAACCATCGCTTCGACAAACTTCAGCACGAGATTGCGAGCTTGATGAGGGAGGAAGTATCCATGATGAAGGGCCAGGCGGTAATAGGTGAACAGCGGGGCGGTATACACTACAAAAACGTCCCCTCCCATCTGTTCAACGATTCCAGGCAGCCCGTTGTACCCCAGGACGTTTCACACATCCAACAGGACTCGCAATGCGACACCAGCTGTCCCTGCATATGTCATTCCAGCAAGACCGGCAGCCACTACAGCTGGGGAGTAGCAGCACTTACTCCTATCATGGGGTCAATCTCAGTGACCTGGTCAGGAAAACCGACTGAAGCTTGCACAGACTCCAAGTGCCGCGAGACACAGAGCCGCCGACCAACCCGCGAAGTAAGCATTCTCTATAAATTTCCGGACTGGGTCACCCGCGCGGCGCTCTCCGTTCTGTACTCAAGCAACCTAAACGGCACACCAGAGTTGGTGATACGTGTTCTGAATCCCATCGACGGTTCCCGCGTACTTATCACTGAGAGCATCTTTGGCTACATCGCCCGCAAAGACGTCGCTGGCGTCAAGAAACTCCTGTCTGAACGCCGCGGCTCCGTCTACGACGTTTGGGGCCGCGAGCTCCAATCTCCCCTCGCCATGGCCGTCATGAGGGGCATCATACCCATCGTCAAAGTCCTTATGCAAGCTGGCGCTGACCCATACCAAGAAATGTGGGTAGATGGCAAGAGCTCCCGGGGTGTGAGCGTATCCAGCCTCGCCCTGAAGCAATTCCTCTCTCACCGCGAGGCCGAACTCCCCGAGCTTCTCCCAATCGCGCGTCAGTTTGACCTCGAGGACCGCCCCGTCCTCCACATGGCTGTTACCGGCTTTCTCCACCTGGACCTCGCTTCCGCCCTCCAGAACCCCTCTCACCAGCCCGATATTAACCGCCGCGCGATGGGTGGCCTCACCCCCCTCCACCTGGCCTCCATGTGCGGCGACCTCGCGGCAGTCCGCCTACTCCTACGCGCTGGCGCAAACATCAACGCCCCCTCCGCTCATACCGGCACCACCCCTCTCCACCAAGCGTGCTCC
>Ga0247770_1001153_pt1 | contig 22491 bp, 21 predicted proteins | sample UWRJL136409B6_FD_179943 | JGI IMG/M metagenome (GOLD analysis project Ga0247770, IMG submission 179943) | Plant litter microbial communities from Arlington Agricultural Research Station in Wisconsin, United States - UWRJ-L136-409B-6 | ecosystem: Environmental > Terrestrial > Plant litter >... | reverse complement strand
CCGGAAGAAGGGCCGTTTTCCTGGTTTGGGAGGCTTACTGTCGACCGAGAACTCGATGCGCTTGATTGTATCTGTTACCATAACGTTTTCCGCGAGTCCGGCTGCCTTCAGATCCTCTTCCGAAGCCGTCCATGCCTGGAACACGTTCTCGAGCTTCGCAAGGTTGCTAACCTCTGGCACCCATGAGCGCACGTAACTGCCGTCTTTGTCGTAGTCAAAGGCTTGCTTGACCGGATTGAAGATCCGCAGCTCGCCCCTAGGGTCGTTGCCAACACCAGACACGTACTGCCAGTTTGCCCAGTTCGAAGACACGTCGTAGTCCACCAGGAGCATCTCGTACCACTCAGCACCGTACCGCCAGTCAATGCCAAGGTGTTTTGCAAGGAAGCTGGCCACGTTTTGTCGAGCCCGGTTTGAGGTGTAGCCCGTATGCAACAATTCTCGCTGGGCGGCATCAATGAGGCCCATGCCCGTCGTACCGGCGTTGAACCTCTTGAGAATTTCGGCAATACGCTCGGGGCCTGGGTTCTGGTCTGCCGAGGCCCGTTCCTTGGAATGTGTCTTCCACTTTGTCTTCTTCTGGTCTCCACTGTACCCAGCCCCGTCGCCCTTGAATCCTTCTAGCTGAAAGAGCTTGAGACCGAATTTCATGTGGCATAGCCGCATGTAGTCGCGCCACAGAAGCTCAAACCGAATAGCCGCGGTGCCGTCATTCTCGCCCGCTCCGTAGCCGTCAACGATCTCGAAGGCGGGGTCGGTGCCATTTTCGTAGCCCAGCAGCGCATGATGAATCTGCCGAGAGGTTATACAGCCCTGTGCCAAGTAGGCCGATAGCTTCGTGCTAAACTCAGTTCCGATCAGACCGTTCCGCGTGTCCTTATAGTTCTTCATGCCTTCCGATTGGATCAGGTGGGTTAAGCGTTCTAGGGCTTTGGTTTCTCCGCCCTTGAAAGGATGGGCCGAGACGGCGTTCTCTGGGAATTTCGGGACGTCCGCTATGAAGGAGGCGACGGGTTTGACCAACGCCTCTACTAACCCATCCAATGTTTCAGGTATGATGAATGGCGGACGTTGACCTGGAATTGCTGCCATATCCGGAAGTTTCGGCAAAGATCCTGGCTCCGGGGCTGGGAACGTAGCCCTCGGTTTCTCACGGAGGGGTTCACATTCTTTCCGGTATGTAGTGAAAACATCGGGCAACTCCGCCGGAATGTTCCCCTTAATATCCCGGCTTGAACCACGGTCAGTCATCCAGCGTGAGCCGTTCTCCACAAGGCTCGGGCTTAAACTCACTCGTCGATGAAATACTTCTCGTCTGTCCAGATCTTGAACTGAGCTCCCGTCTCCTCGCATAACGAAGATACGGCTTTCTGATCATCATGCTCCTCAGTCCCTTCATGGCTTGTCATCCAGATAGCACCAACAGAGTGACTATTCTGCTGCAATCCCTTGACAAGATCACCAACGGCACCAACAATGTCACCCACCCGGATAACCAGGCCACTCCCAAGAGCCTCGAGCGACTCTTTGACATCCCAAACCGCCTGCCCGATGAACGTGGCGCGGTGCGGCCCGCACCGCCAGTACCCCCCGACCCGGCTTTTGGCCTCGGGATGCGGGTTTTCAGCACCGCCCTGAATAAACCCAGAGAGCTCGGTTTGGTGGGCGGGGAAGACGTAGACGGGCAGAAGATACGCATATCCAAGTTCCTTAGAAGTTGCAATATGATGGATGATGGGATTGTCGGCGACCCTCAGGTCTCGACGAAAAACGACTAGGAGCGTTCTTTTGTCTTGGGACACCATTGCGAGCCTGGGGACGTTGCCGTGCTTTACTTTCCGAGCCGGAAGCGTCGCCCTCGAAATCTGAGGAGTCGGGTGCACCCTCGGTAACTTGGTAGCTGTGGCGCAAATCGATGACCCTTCAATACGGTAAAGGTTGGGCCGAGAGTTGTAGAGCGACCGGGTTTGGCGTTGTGTATGCCGAGAAGGGGGGATTCAAGGGCGGTATGTATTGTGGGACTAGCCGCGGGCTGGCGATGCCTAGTAGCAGGTGCCTTTTGGGTCACCGGTGCCAGTGAAGTGAAGATATCATGAACAAGGAAGGGATGGGTAGGGCGGTGAGATGGTTTGGCCACCACTGGTGCCTTGGTCCTGACGTATTGCCCTGACGATCTCCCGTTGGGACGAGAGATTCAGGGCCCCAGTATCCAACCGTCTGGAGAGGGCGTGAGAAGGGGCAAGAACTGGGATCGGGCAGGGGCCGATCGCTCCTTCAAATACACAATCGCCCGCATCCGGATCCGTGATGTCGAGGAGCTGGGACCATGGGTGAGCTCCCCGACCGGAGATTTTCTTCCTTGTGATGAGAGATGTGATTTGAGCGTGTCCCCAGAGTCATCGAGTGCCATGACATCTGGGGGACCTGGTACGCATGACAGTAAACAGCTTCACCGAGCCAAGACGAGGTACTCCCCACGTATCCCACCACCCCGGCCGGGTTGCGACTGCACCGGTGGTCATTCCGACTACCTGGCACCGCCTTGTTTGGTTAGACAGCGTCTTGGCCCTTGACAATTGGGAGAGAGCTCTGCGGGTTGCTAGCGCCTTCGAGGAGGTGCTCCACATCTGACTGCAAATATCGGCATTCTCTCTGATCAAGCCCACATTGTCACGGCTCATATCCCCGGTTTTTTTTTTCTTTCCAACTTCGTTTGGGGGTCAAATTAATCTTCCCTGGCAGCAAACCGTTGCAGTCGACTTCCTGATTAGGCATGGGGCGTCGGTGCTCGATCGCAGTTTGATGGAGACCACGGGAAGATTCCACGATCGGGGTTATGAAGGGCTATCGCGGGGATCGAGCCAAACAGATCCCCGGCTTCTGGCAGGGAGGGGTGTGGGCCTGCATGCTGAACCCTGTCAAGCTAGGACCTGGCAGGGAAACCAGGCAAGCTTGGAGGAGGAGTTGGCCGTCAACCAATGAAGGGCTGCAGCCCTGTCGACCGCCTTGCGAGAGACCAACAGGAATCTCTTTCGACCACCGAAGGCCCGACAATGTCAGCTTGGACTTGGTGTGTGATTTGGACTACGCTCATGCGTCTGTGGTGTGTTTTTTTCATGTTGTGAGCAACATCATGTAGCTTGCCATGCAGAACCCTTTCTGCATCGCCTGAAAGGCGAGACCTCCGACCGCCGCAAAACGTGGTGTTGGGGGACACAAGCGACGCCGCTTTGCCAACACTGACGCAATACCTCGAAGCTGGGTTCCGAGCCACACTTGATTTCCCATCCTCAATCCCATCAACAGGCAAGCCAAGCCTGCTCGCCACGCACACAGCCTCGCTGGCGATGTGCCGCTGGAAGTGGAACGATTAGCTACCGATCAGCCCGCTGCTGGTTGCGCTTAGGTTGTCAGCCCATCTCCCGCCGTGAAATATGGATGGGGAGGAGTGATGGCCCCTACATGGCGTGGAGGTTCTTCTGATACATGGTCAGCTGGTTGTTACCTGCGTGTACCGGGCAGTGTCACGGCGGCAGGCTTCACTACCGCACGCCCGTGGGACTGAATGAACAGCGGAGCTCTTAGTCCCCCTTAGTGCCGGGCTAATGTCCACATCAAGGACGGCCATCCAGGAACGACCGGCGCGGATGTTGAGAACGGGAGAGAAACTTAGGGTTACCTAACCCGGGTACGCACGCCCTGGCAGTCTGCAGCCCTTGGGTCCTGGGATCTTGGGATCGATCGATTGCCTTGCTGGGTCCAGATCAGAGCAGAGGTCTGGATGGTCCGCTCGCTCTTTCTTTCCAATTGGCCAAGCGGCGCCCTAGCCCGCATTGACATCAGCTGCCAGACAGCATCACGAGGCAACTGCCCTGACAGTTCCAGGTCCCAGGCTGTCTCGGCCGGCGTCACGGTCTGACCGGCTACCGGTTTTGCAGCCCAAGACCGCAAACCGCCTTCCCCCACCCGCCAACCGACGTGACACAGCTTGCTTCTCTGCAAGCTGCACGTGGAGGTTTCTGCAGATGCCCAGTTTCTTCCTGAAGTCATGCAGGCATCAGGCAAGGGAAATACCACCCTAGCTGAGTTGATATCACCCGCACCTGGCTATCTGAAGCCAGTTAGTGGGTGGAGCCATTGGTTCGTTGGAAGGGAGGCGGATCCGATCCAGCTATCCCCAGTGAGGCGGGCGGGTTCCCAGCTCGCATCGCCTTTCGGGTACCTATTCTCCAACGGTCTCGATCCTCGTATTGCCGCGTCTTGACGCGGCGATCGTGCGTCCTCTCAACTACGACGCACCACCCTACACTTAGTTGCTAAAACTTGCCCCGTCGTGGAATAGCCCGGTTTCGCGTGTCCAACTCGAAATGTCGGTGTGTTGGTCTGAGCTGGAAGAGGTCTGGCCGTTTCAAAGTCATTCAACATTGCGCTGTCATCGGCGAAATAACAATTAAGGGACACCCTAAGCCCCCATATAGACACACGATGCGCAGCAACATGGACCAGCAACGTCACCTCCCCTTGCTCTCCGAGACATCGTACTGCGATATCTGGGACAAGGCGGCTGAAATTTCGTTCTGGAACCTTTTACCCTGGTCGGAGCGTTTGGTTATCTCTCCATGGATCATTAGTTCGGGCAACATAGTCGTCAGGTTCTGCGCCCCTTGACCCTCGAGGTGGGTAGTCGGATGTCTCACATGTCTGCACCACACTACAGACATCGGCTCCTGTTGTACACTGAGACCAGTGGGGGTCAACTGAAGGGGCGGGTTCAGAGCTACGTACCAAGAGACCCTTGTCAGCAAGTGGCAACCACCGGTTTTGGACGGTGGTGTCCGATTGAAGCCGAACATCGAGGATATATCACCTTGCTGATAGAGACTTTGTCAGCGACTACCTGATGGTCGGCTACAGTGCAGGATGGATATACGTATGCCATAACATCTACTGTTGACAGGCCACAGGGGCGAGCCACTATACCACCTGCCGCACAGCTCTCAATCTACAGCCTGACTCTTCCGGGAAGTGACACTGCCAACGGCCCGTAGTCAGGCATTATCTCTCGGCTCACCGAATTCGAGCACTCTTCAGTTCTCTTTGCTGTATCTTCTGTTACCCGTTGCTATATCTGTTAACATCACTGCAAGTTGACTTGGATCTCAGACCGACGCAGAATGCGTCTGGCCGAGTGTACAGGGTTCGTAACTCCTGCCACGTTTACAAACCTGAAGAATACGAGTGACCTTGTCTTACTTCTCGGCGATCAATGATGACATACCAAGACGGTGAGAAGCAGAGCCTGGTTACTAGAATATGCTATGACTGACTCCCATTCTATGCCTAGTTATAAGACCTGCATGACTGCCGTTGGTTTTTTATTTTATCCAAATTTACATAAAAGATTCTAGAGGCAGCAGAAGAGTGCGGGACAGGTATTGCGCAATGTTCGGCTTCTATCCATTGAAGCAGCTGGCCTCTGTCACGCATAAGTTTTGAACGAATTATGTGCCTCCCCTCATGTAATATATACAGAGAGCTCTGGAGGGAAATCCAGTCAGGATCTCAGTGTCTAAGTGCATTTACACAGGTCGTTACACCTCCACCACCATGCGCCCTCCGCCTCACTCCATGGTATACTGCTATACATGGTACAAATCGCCCTTCACAATACACACGCCTCTAAAACCTCATATTCTCCTCTACCGTCGGCAATGCCAACGGCAATGTCCCCTTTCCCCCCCCGTTCTTCTTACCCGACCCGCCCACAAACAGCGCCTCAGCCTTGACTGTCACCCGACCCGTCACGGCATCTTCGATCGTAGCATCCACAAAGCTCTTGTAATGCCTCTTCCCCCTCTCGCTCTCAGGCAGCTCACTCTCCGCCTTCGGCTTGACACGCAGTACGTAGAACCCGTTGGCAAGCGTCGCCGCTTTGTACTCAAGCTTCAGCGTGGCCGTCACGCCCGACATTCCACCCCACTGCCAGAAGGCCGCACGTCCGCAGCTCTCGTCCAGCAACGTGGCCAGGGCTCCGCCATGCACTACACCAGGCCACCCAGTGATGGCCGCGCCAAAGTACACCACGCTGATGAGCTCGCTGGTGGCAGCGTTGTAAAACACACGCTGGTAGCCGCCCACGCCGCGCGAACCAGACAGCGTGCCCGCCATGATGTGCTGGGTGCGGTGTTCTGGTGTTAGCGTGTTATAGGCCTCCCATGAGGTCCAGGCCGGGTCGGCCGTGAGCTGCTGCACGAGTGGGATCTTAGCCGCTTGGGAGTGAAGGACTTCGATGGTGTACCGGTCATCTTCTGTGCCGGGCTCGGGTGGGGCGGGGGGCTTGACGAGGAGGCGGAGACTGGAGCCGGCCAATGTGCCGAAACAGAGGAAGGCAGCGGCCGAGATGAGATGGCTGGAGCGGAAGCGGGGGTTTCTACCGGCGGTGGTCCGTTTTGGTGAGACCGGAGGGGGTGGATGGGCTAGATCAGGGTGTTGTGGTGGTTGTTGTTCTTGTTGTCTTATGTCTTGGCGCCGTGCCGGGGAGGTTGAGAATGTTCGGGGTAGACATTGCGCTGTGGCGACCACGGGGTGAAGAATCCGGATAGGAGCACTGGACGCGGGCAACCGGCCTGCTTGAACTACCAGCCTTACTAGGCGAAGAGGTAATAACCTGTAAACCATGGTCGTTGAGACTTTACTGAACCTCGACGTCTCGGCAGGGGTTACGGACCGCGTGAGCCAGTTCGCGGTGCGGATCCAAATTGAAGGAGGTCACCGACTTCCCGACCTTTTGCGGCTGACGCTGTGCAACATTCCCGGAACAGGGGATCCGCAGTGATTGGTCAATTGGGTGGAGAAACTGCGGCGTCCGTGCTCAAGAGCCGAGCTCCTCCTCCCTCTTAGGCAGGAGTTGATCATTCCTCTTCCCAACGAGTGGTTTGCGATCGCCGGCAAGGGTCAAGCCGCCCTTCGACAACATCTCGTCGCACCCAACACCCTGTCGGAGTTTTTTTATTTTAAGAAAAAAAGAATTTGGAAGGTGGCACGGGTTGGAAGGTGATCCGCAACTGGAAGTTTGTGCCTCGGCCCTTGGGTCTCGAAATCCGACAAAGCTTTCGGCTCCATCCCGGTACGAAAACCCAGAACGGTCCGTCCGATGCCGCGCGACTGCCATCTGATGATTTGATATGCCGGATTTCCGTCAATGACATCTTGGTCTCCCGGGGTAGAACACTATGGGATGAACTAGTTCGCCCTGAACAAAACCTGGACGATAGATGACGAGAGCTCTCCTGCTGTCTTCAGCCCCACGGAACATCATGGCTGTGGATATTCCTTTTGAGGGGGATGGCCAGTCAGCTCGATCTATCTTTTCTCGTGGGTATCAAGGGCTCAGAAAAGGCTCAGAAAAATCACCTTTTCCTATGTGCTGTTGACACTTGTCTGGTCAACAGCCCACCAGAGCAAGATGACACCAATACCTCAGTTGTGGTGGTAAGCCCGTGTGAGGGTTCACTACTACATTGAGCAAGGTGACCCTTTTTACGAAGTAGACCCGAAGCCGCCATGGGTATACTATCGACGTTTGTCAGACTAGTAGGCAATTTCCTGGGCATTCTGTAATTTTTGGGGGGGATACTGAGCTCACCACTTAAGCTTTCCGATGCCTAAGTTATTTACGCTCTATCGCACTCGTATAATTCGGGATCGGCGACTATAAAGAGTCAGCTAGCTGTGCCAATGTGCACCAAGAGCTCTCTTGATGAAGATCGCCTGATTCTGATTGATAGGGTAGGCTCGCACCGCTTAACGTGAGAGAGAGGATTAGCGACGACGCTACAAGCGTCATCCGCGAGTTTATATGAGTAGTTGTTGTCGCTGTCAGGCGCAGCCGGACGACAGCTCCAAGTGACAAAGCGTGACGTGATTCTGAATCTCTAGGAGAACGGGGCGCAAAGAACACTGGGGGCCGTTTCGATTGGCTTGAAGTTTCAGTGATTTTAAGCCAAATCGGGTAAAGCGCAACCAGCAGTGACCGGGACGGCTTGGGCTGCGTCATTTTACCCCACAACAACTTTGTCGGGCAGCCCCACAGCACCAGGAGCTATCCACTTTGCGCCAGAAGCGTGAAGATTGTAGTGGAGGGCACACCTCTTTCAAACGAAGGGCTTTGACAGCTCACTTCCTCAATCACTTGACCTCTTCCATTTTCCTGTCCTGGAGCAAGCTAGCTGCAGCTCTCTCTTTAATATATTCCGACCATCCCAGTTCGCTGTTGTACGTTGATGTTCGACCCGAAATTGCTCTTCCGTCGCATCTACCTAACCAGACATTCCCGACCTGGGCACGCGCCCTTGGGAAATCGTATCTTGTATCATCAAACAATATTTGCTTAACAAGTAGCTGCTAGACCCTGTCGAGATTGCCGTGCGCAATCAAGAGGGTGCCCGTTTATGTCCGAGCAACAGCCCGTCCTGTAAGCCACCCAAGGTGCAGTGCATCTAATGCTGATCCCGCATCCTAACATGATTATTGTAGGTAGATTTACTAGAAAAGTTGGCCTTGCAGGTGGCTGGTGAACACTTGCGCCTCCTATTCGAACCCTCTCAAGCAACCTAAATCAATATTGAGTTTGCGACAACCTCTCAAGATGGCTATCAGTCGTAGGTTTTGCAAAATCCAAGATCTATCAAATCGGGTCGCACGTTTTCTGACATATTCGACTTCCAGACCTAGGCTTTAGCCTCATCTCAATCTTGTTCCTCGGAGCGTCTTTAGTACTGCTCTGGTTTGTCATTCTGTCCGGTCTGACCCATACCTCGCCGCTCAGTGAGACATACTTCCTCAGGGCAGATACGTCTGGCATTTCGGGCGCACGAAGCATTTCGCAGTGGACATACTTTTTTATCTGCGGTCTGGACAACAAAGACTGCGGCCCGGCTACCCCAGCACTTCCGATAGGGCACGCCTGGTCGGGCAGTCCAAGCAATGCCCCCGCAGAACTTGTTGGTGGCTATGGAGGCGACACAACCAGTTTCATGTACTGGTACCTCTGGCGCTTCGGCACTGTGTTCTACTTGATAACGTTGTTTTTCACGGTGGTCGCGTTTTTCAGCAGCTTCCTTGCGTGCTGTGGTCGTCTTGGTAGCGCTCTGACTGGTCTAATCGCCGCGGTGGCACTGCTCTTCAACACTGTTTCCGTTGCCTTGATGACGTATGTCTGCAAGCTCCCTACTAGTATGTTTGAGTCAAAAGCTTACATCCTTCTCAGTGCTACATTCGTCAAGATGCGCAATGCATTCCTCGCTGACAATCGCTCGGCTTCCCTGGGTCCGTATGCGTTTGGCTTCGCATGGGGCTCATGGGCGGCGCTCCTGATCAGCACCATCCTCTTCTGTCTCGGCCGACACGGCAACAAGAGTGACAGGGGCACCAGCAGCCGAGGCTGGGGCCGCCGGAGGAAGAGCACCCACAGCCGAAAGTCGTACGATGGAAGACGTGTTAAGGAAGAATATCCTTAAACCCGGCGGCAACGAGGTAATTTACGATGAATCGAGCGGGAGCGGGTGCGGGGAGAGAGCAAGGAGAATATGCTCTGAATGAGACGTGTGGTAATTGGGAGAGTGATACAAAATGGAGATGGGTAGAAACGAAGTAACGATCACACGATCAGTTATGGGCAACGAACGGCTCTTTAACAAGATTGGCGATACCTATGTAGTTGATGTAATCTACCTTGCTTCTGTTATCCAGTTGAGACATAATATGTGCGTTCATTGGAAGCTTCGAGCGTGCGGTGCCTCCTTGCCGATCCTTCAAGTTCTCACACCCTTTAAAGGCACCGAAAGCATGGCATTTGTGTTGGTGTCAACCGAGGGTAGTTCACGATACATGTCATACTCCCCATATTTCGGCACCAAGGACTTCAGTGGCTAGGAAAGGATATACCATGATGAAGAGTTTACTCCCGTCTGTTTTCAATTCTGTGTTTCCCCATATGTTCCTTCCCTTTCTCCTATCTTCGCGTTTCTCTCTTCGTCCAACCGTAAACCGGACTTCGTCACATGCACGGTGTCTTATGCAAGAATTTGAGGTAACTACCCAGAAGAAACATGGAAGCCCCCTCAGGGGATGGACTGCTCAATGCTAAACCCAAGAGGCCCTTGAAGGAAAAAAAAAAATACAAGTAAAGACCAATCGCGACCGAAAAGGCCAGCCTGATGCCGCTCAGACTTGGAGAGGTGAAACATATGGAAATCTCTTCATTCACTAGTTGCACTTCTTCTCTTGGAGCCGTACAGGTTTCCATCCTCTGGCAAAATTAGTCAATGGGAAGAAAACCCAATCAATGCTTTTAGGTAGGGATCATGGGACTGCCCACAGGGCTCACAGAGTCCAGGGGTGCGGCGTGTAGCGCGGGCTTTTCAGTGATTCCCTTTAGCAGACCTTTTTGCTTTCGCTCGAGGACGTTATTGACCCATTCCGCAACTTCGTAATCCCCCCCCACACCGCTGGTTGGGCCGCTAAGCTTGAGAGCACCTGTAGCATCGGCAAGGTCGTTCTCGGCAGCCGCAGCTTCAGCCTCAATATCTTCCGCGATCGTCTCAGGTTTGCTCAGGGACTTGATCCACGGGTGTGCTAGTAGCATCGGGTATGTGTGACGTTTTGCTGGAATCTTGTTGAGGCAGGAGCGGACAAAGTCTTTTGCGGACAATGAGTAGCCCTCGCTAGGAAGATTCGGGGGGTCGCCTTCAACGATAGCCTAGTGCAAAGGGGCATATTAGCAAGGTTCCCCGACGAAATCAGCAGGAAATATGAGCAGGACTTACGCTGAGTTGACTGAAGATTGTACTGGACACCTCCGGCGGATATGGATATTTTCCCATGGCGCACTCAATGACCGTCAGACCCAAACTCCAAATATCGCTTTGTACGTTGTAAGTTCCCGAGACGCCACCAACGCTCGACATGCCACCACCGCTGATGCGCTCTGGCGCCATGTAGCTCTGGCAGCCGATATTGGTCTTGGCGATACTGGCAACCAGATTGCCCGACACGCCAAAATCGCAGATTTTGACTTGACCGTTCGAATTGACCAGGATGTTCGTTGGCTTGACGTCACGGTGTATGATGTTGTGGTCATCCTTGAGCGTCTTGAGTCCCATGATAGTAGCGTAGGTGATTTTCCGCAAGACATTTTCGGGAATTCCACCTTCGTACAATTTGTCGATGCTGCCACCGTCCATGTACTCGATACACATGTAAACAGCACCCTCCTGGTAAAAGGCACCGTAGAAGTCGATGATGTAAGGCGACACACATTCGTGGAGAATGACAAGCTCCTTCAGGATAGTAGTGAACTTATTCTCATCCAGCTCAAGCCGAATCTCTTTCATAGCCATAACGACCCCTGTCGTAGAACGGTTGGAGCTTGACGTGGGGCTTATGGACGTGGAATCGGGGTTCGTTTCGTCCATTTCAGAAGAGAATGATGATTGGCGTGATGGGTTTTTGAAGCTGCTTAAGCCCTGGCCAAAGCGAGGGGCCTTGGGTTTGGCATGGCGAACCCTGAACACGGTACCGTAGTTGCCTTTGCCCAACTCGTCAAGGACTTCGACCTCGTCTAGGGATATAGCAAATGCTTTTCCGTTCGCAAAGTTCACACCAGTTCGTGTAATCGTCGCGGCGCCCTCGAAGGTAATCCAACCCTTATCGGCATCGATATAATTCTTGAAGTCGCTCAACTTCGACCCTCTGCCCTCTCCATTTATTGACGGCCCTCTATCCTCGTCGCCGCCATTCATGTCTGACAGCTTCGGCGTACCAGGCGAGGGGGATCCGGGAGCCCCTAGGCCTCCAAGCTTCATTGCCCTCCTCTCGCTCAAGCTGGGCGGTTTTCTCGGGCCAGCACTGGGTACCACCGGCGCGGACTTCGGAAACCCCGGGGGCAATGGGCGACCCATACCGGGTAACCTCATGTTCGCCCCCACACCACCAGCGAGTGCTCCGCCAGGATTTGTGTTCATGTTCATCCCCATTGGCGACCCCATGCCGCCGGAACTTGCGCCAGACGAGGCGGAATGCTGTGACATGGACGGCCGACCAGTCATACCCATCCGCTGTTGCTGGAGAGCCCGCGCCTTTTGCATAATATCCAAGGGGAGACTGTTGGCACTTGGTGCTGGCCGTCTTGCCGTATTCAAAATGCCGGTCACGCTGGAACTCGGACTCATCGTACTGCTGTACTGCGGGTCCGAGACGGTCCGCAGGGACGGGACTCTGCGGGGATGTTCATCTGGGCTCGAGCTGGGCGGGTCGAGCGGCGTGCTTGCTTCTGAGGATTCGTCGACCGAGCCAGGCGAGACTGGAGTGCTGTCGATAAATTCGTCGGGCGTCTCGGGCGATGAATGCCGGTGGTGTTCAGCCATGGCCGGAAGAGTCCTTGGTTTGCTGCCAAATGCCGTCTCTACCTCGTCGGTGACATGTGCTCTCGAAATGTCTGCCGGGTGAGTTTAAGGTTTTGCTGACAGAGATCTTCCGGTCTGAGAGCTGTGACCTGGAACGTCTGAACCGACAAGACGGCGCGTGGATCCACGCAGAATTCGTCTCCTTTCAGAAAGCCCAACGGAAGGAGTACAGTCTGTGCAGTGGGATGCGAATTCTGGACGTTCTGTCGGAACAGAGACCGAGATGCCGTCGGTTCAAGAATGCGCCGGAAGCGGGTATGAGTGCAGAGGGGATCGGATAGCAACCAAAACAACAGAGGCGATGTGTGAAAACCGCCGGTGGAACTGAATCTGTCCTGGGATGGAGCAAATTGCTGGGAAAGTAGACGGGAAAACCCGAGCGAAAGCAGGCGTTCTTAGAGTTGAGACCAAATATGTGGTCTGGTAATTCATTGCGGTCGTCTGCTGTCTCAAATGTCTGTCACGGATTGCGGGCAGGGGCATTTGCTCCGCTTATTTGCCCCTCCTTTGAGGATGGCCCTTTCTTCGAAACGTTGTAACCGCGCTTCTGCCAGCAAGGATCAAGCTCTGATAGACCCTTGTTGCTTTGGTGCCCTGCTTCTGAATTGCAAGCCCTGGCAGCTGAGATTTTGCGATCAGAAGAAGACCTGCGCCACTCCTACCTGACGTTGACGTGCTGCCCTGCCCAAGCCCCCGGGGATGGCGAATGGATACTTCCCACCGTCTCAGGTTCACTTCTGTCAGACGTTCAACGCTGCAGCTCGGTGATATTCAATAGGAAGACAAGAACCAGGAGGTCTAGCTGGGACTAGACATTGGGTGCTACACGATTTCCCTATGACCACCGTATCTATTGTATTTACTGACATGGTGAGATTGGAATGGTTGCACTTTGAGCGCTGTCCAGCGGCTCGGTTCCATGTATGTACAGGCCACCAAAATTCGACGTGGTGGTGCGGGGTTCTCTGGAGCTTCCCGGACTATGACGTCTGCAGAGTGCCTTTCCGCGGGGAAAAACAACCTGGAACTGACGTGCCATGGAAAAGCAGTCAACCACTCAAAGTCTACCAAGTTGATGATCTTCGTCCTGCAACACCAGTATTGGCCATTTAAGCCACCTTGCGTCATGAGAATAGCCAGCCTCGCCAGCGTTATCAAATGCAAGTGCTGTTTTGCTCTGTGAAACACTTCCAGAGGTGCTCAAGCCTGGGTAACGGTAACCAAGACGGATCGGCAGCACCAGCTCACGCCCCGCATTCTCCACGTAGTGGCCGCCCCAGCGATCCCATAATGGGATTCTTTGATGCTCTCGCCTCGCATCAGGCATTCTTGGTGGATGTCGTGTATGTTTGCCATTTGGACTGGAATAAAAGCGCAATAGAGCCGTCGCGATATTGCAGACAATATGCAGGAGAATTCTGCTTGCACTGCAGCGGTAGCTCCAAAAAGTAGCAGGCTTGCAGAATGGTGCCCCAATTGCCTTCCTGCCCGGCGCAGCTCAAGCTGAGAGAATCAAGATCAGTCCGCAGATGTGCATTACCATGTGCTGGAGGAACTGCGGCCCCATCTCTGCTGCCTGGCGCCTCGTTGCAGATCTCGGCTTGTGGGAACCCTCACGGCCTCCTTGCCTCGCACGCCTTGGTCCGTTTCCAGCGGAGATGATCGACTTCCTCAGCTCCTAGTTTAAGATGATATGTCGGGGCTGTTAGCAGCCACATAACTCGTATCAGTTGCCAGTGGCTAGTCGCGGCTCACGTGGTATTGGTCCGTCTCACACACCGCCCAGGCCATCAGGTAGCGATAGGTCATAGTAAAGTAAGAATCTAGAACTCTGCCACGTCTTCCTATCTATCCCTGGACGCCAAGTTATCTTGGCTTCGGATTATCGTACGCACCTTCAAGCAGCAGCTGGAGACTGCTTCTTGCCAATTACCGCTGCAGCCGGTCAGTGACACAAAGCTTCAAAGCCAGTACTGGCAAAGCTGTTGTCACAACCTGGAAGAGCCTAGGCAGCAGCTTGACAGGCGGGTGCCATCATGCGACGGAGTTATGTCCACTTGGCTTCAGTTGAACAATAAGCAAGATGCATCAACAGCCCGTGTGTCGTCGAGGCAATCCGGACCGCCCTGATTTGATGACTAGGCAGGAATTTAGGTGGAATGGGCTAGAGTACTCCGACCCTCGCGCAGGACGTGCACCGGGCAAGAGGCGAATGCTTTCGTATTCACCCAAGGCCGTTCGTCTGCCCCTGTTTTTACATGAACGGGGAGACGGGTACGTCGTACACTCGAGCAACGCATTTCCCAGAGTCGATGGGCCCGCTGTGCCAGCCAAACCTCGGAAGCCATGCTGGTATCCTGAAATCGACGTTAGGTCACCGACGTATCCGTAGTGCATCGAGCACAACTGACTCCGCACGAACAGCGGGGCGTCCAACAGGAGAACGAGTACTAAGCACGTTTTCTTGGTTGCGTCAATGTTGCGGAGGCTTTCATCAGAGAGGAACCAAAGTCGTGGCGCCGTGGCCCAGCCGCTGTGTTTGGGCCCATCGCTACGCCAAGGCTACCTGCAGTGTCAACGTCATGGCAACAACGCGTTGCGTTTCCGGGTCTTTGGCGGTATTAATATGGACCTCTAAGTGGAGTCCACCAGTGGGCCCAGTGTGCAGCCGCAGCGGTCTTGGCGCCCCGTTTTTGGTGACGGGATGGGAGACCTCCCACGCTGTTAGTGAGTACTAGATCAAGTATCGGGATAAAGGTTGTTGGCCCGCAGAGCTTGGAATTGGTACCCTGTGATTGGCTTTATGTCTTACGGCTAGAGTCTTGCACTAACGGTCACATCTTCAGGTGGCTTGCTTATCGCCCTCGTGCTGGCCAAGGTGCAATTCCCATTTAGGCGCGCCTTGCCCTTTCCGTCCAGGGAATCCCGTCATCTCGACCACTGGGGCGTCTTATCATGACCCAAGTCATTCTGTCACTATCAAAAAAGGCCTCAGCTGCGTCTTTTGCTCTGAGGTTTTTTTCTGTCTCTCGTGTTCTCTGCTAAAATCTCTCTTCTGGCACACCCAAAAAGCAGGCCGATCGAGACAGGTCTCAGCGGCGCCGCCCGAGTCAATCATCACTCAATCCGCTTTTCATTGTTCACTGTGCTCGCGCGAACTTCACCAGCAACGCTCGCCCAAAACGGTTTTTGTAACAAATCCAACCACCTCTCGCCACTCGAGCTCTGATTCCACCCAGCACGACATATAACCCGGATCCATCCGTCCTCTTACCGGAGATCGACTCCTTGCTCCCTGTGTCGCAAACCTTCCCGTTCCCCATATCGAGACTATCTGCTGGACAGATCAGGACGAAATCAGATGTGGTTCCCCGAGATACGGTCGCCGACGTCATTGCGGCTGACCATGGGCGATGCATGGGACCGGACCTCGATGAGAACGGCGTCGCCATTCGTGGTCTTCTCGAAGCAAGCACACGATTCACACCCCTCGCTCGACCATCTCATTGTCCTAGTTTTCGGAGCAGTCTTGGAGGTCGTATGTGTTAGCCTGCCTGGATACATCATTGCGCGGCTGGGGCACTTTGATGCAGACAAACAAAAGTTCCTGGCCAACCTCAATGTCATGCTCTTCACGCCTTGCCTCAGTATGCAGCAGCGATTCTACTCCCCTGATATGTGGGTGCTGATCTTGCTAACATATCAAAAGTTTTCACGAAACTCGCATCTCAACTGAACGCCGACAAGTTGATTGAGCTTGGCGTAATCCCCATTATTTTCGTCATTCAGACATTGGTATCGTACTTGGTCGCCACGGTCGTCTCAAAATGCTTCCGCTTCAACAAGCGCGCCTCGAACTTTGTCACGGCGATGGGTGTGTTTGGCAATTCCAACTCCCTGCCTATATCTTTGGTGATATCCTTGTCGCAGACGCTGAAAGGGCTACATTGGGACAAAATCCCTGGCGACAATGACGATGAGGTTGCCGCCCGAGGCATCCTTTATCTTATGATCTTCCAGCAACTCGGTCAACTTGTGAGGTGGAGCTGGGGTTACCACGTATTGCTTGCCCCGAAAGACAAATATGACGAGTACAACGACGAATCTATCGAAGAGGGCAGGTATCGCGGGGGGGCGAGCGACCATGAGGAGGAGCAGAGCCTTTTGTTGGGCATCGACCCGAATGAGATGGGCGATGAGGGTGTGAACGAGTCCCCAGAGAGCCCGATACAGACAGACGGGTCGGAATTTTATGAGCCCGCCGGCCGAACACCTGTTGCTGGGTCATCGATGGGCTCTCTCAGCGAGTCGGAAGATGAGAGCGACACGATCCGGAAAGGATATCAGAAGCCTCACGCCGCGGAGCTACACCATGTGAACCAAGACAACCTCAACAGCAACGATGCGGATGGAATCCTCTCATTTCCGCGCATCCGCACCGGCGACGAACCGGAGACTCCTTCGGGCATCAAGGGTCTATGGGTACGAACCAAGCCCGCCTGCAAGAGCATCCAGTCGAGAATCTCAAATAAAGTGGCCAAAGCTGCCGAACAGAGCTTCCAGGCCCTTCCGAGACCTCTTCAGGCTCTACTCAGATGCCTTTACACCATCTGGACGCGGACATACACATTTCTCTGGGAATTCATGAACCCGCCTCTCTGGGCCATGCTCATCGCCGTTATTGTCGCCTCGGTCCCGGATCTGCAGAGGCTGTTCTTCCAGGATGAGTCTTTTATCAATACCAGTGTGACCAGTGCGATCAGATCATCGGCAGGCGTTGCTGTGCCACTGATTTTGGTTGTGCTCGGAGCCAACTTAGCCCGCAACACGCAGAAACGCGATGACGCAGATATCGAGGAGAAGGAGATTGGAACGCGGCTTTTGGTAGCCTCTTTGATCTGCCGGATGCTACTCCCGACATTGATAATGGCTCCCATTCTTGCCGTGTTCGCCAAGTACGTGCCAGTCAGCATTTTGGATGATCCGATATTCGTCATTGTCTGCTTCCTCCTCACGGGTGCACCGAGCGCATTGCAGCTGGCGCAGATATGCCAGATCAACAATGTGTACGAAACGGTGATGGGCAAGATCCTGTTCCAGAGTTACGTTATTTGGTAAGATTTGAATCATTGCCGTACCCACACATGAGCGAATACTAACCAAATTTGCGTTTAGGATCCTTCCATCCACTCTCTTACTCGTACTGTGCGCGCTCGAGGTGGTTGAGTGGGCGAAGTGATCGGGTCCCTTTTGTCTCGCGTTCTGTGTTAATTTGCAGCCAAGTTGATATAGCGTAGCTTGGGATTCAGCTTCGGGAGACTGGTATCACGGTTGGTGTTATGGGTGTTTGCTATAGTGCCTATGGGCAAAATACGCGTTAGGGTCGGAAAACTTTGGTAGGAACTCGGTATGAAACATAGACGGGCCAATTCAGCGGGGGGTAACAGCGATGTTTTGACGGACGCTGAAGATGTATTATTAGCAAACTGATTTAGGGTTGGTATAATACCCACATGATGGCGCACGCTTGTGACCCCGGTCTTTCCAATGGAAGACAATGAAGAAGATGTTGATACAGATTGGATGTCAATAAGCCAAGCAAACTAACCCACCAACTTACACATCACAGCACACCATTCACTCCGTTGGCCCCCTGACTGTTTCCACCCGCGTTACCTGGGACGATTACCCAGTCTCTCACAGTTCCCTTCCAATCCGCAATACGGACATCTCGAATGTCTACCACAACGACGCGCACCTCCTCTCCCGCTACAAACCAGCCGCTTTCTTGTCCCGGCTCCCTTGGCGCGACACTCTCCCTCCTAAAGAAATTCGTCGGCGATTCATTCTCGAAAGTGTTGTTCTCGAGGTGCTTCTCGCGATAGAAGCTCTCTTCGTCGGTGCCGCGCTCGACAAGGCGGGCAACTCCGTTGATGGTGGCGCTGATGGAAGATACGGCACTCGTGTTGAGATTGAAAAGCAAGGCGGCCAGTGAGGATTGTGGTGCCCTCGACTCGGGACCGGGCGAGGCACGGCCGCTCCCCGAGAGGCGGCGGGCTGTAGTGGTAGTCGGCCGATGAGAGACCCCTGGTTCACGTGGTTAGAGGTTGTGTACCGGAGCAGAAAAGGCAGGATCGCTTTTGTTCTTACAGTCATGAACGAGCAGAGAGACGTTGGGATTCGCCACAAGGTTGTTCATCTTCTTGCTGGCTGGATTGGTGGTCATGACAACAACCGGGGTTGAAGAGAAGGGGGAGGAGGGCATATAGGTGTAGTTCATGAGCGATACATGTGGTATGTTGTCGGTGCAAGTGGCGAGGTGGAGGAAGCGCGCGTTCTCGAGGCATTGAACTACCTCCGCTGGAAGTTCAGCCGTCGTCTGCAAGTGAGTATCGCCGGCTGATGCCTCGTGGTTGAGCGGTATTTGGTGCTCCATTATGGACGAGGTGAACTATTGTTGGATGCGGACCGACGTGTAGGTCGGCCTGATGTAGAGAAAACTTGCGGAAATGCTGGGGGCAATTGTTGCAGGGCAGGCTCCAGGCCCGAAGAACCGTAGATACGCGATTAGTGGCGCGGCTTTCGTTCTGATTTATCGACCTTTTGCATCTAACACGCAGAGAATCGGGCCCAGAATGACTATTGACTTGAGAGATTTCAGAAGTGCTGTTGCTGAGAGATGGTCGTGATGTGGAGGGGCTTCGCAGGGGATCTACCCCCCTGTCATTTGGTCTGGCAGGGGCTTACTAAACAGATGCGGGGCATCTCATGTTGGAGGACCACCCCTGTCAACGATGACGTTGAAGCTGGGGAAGCTGTATTTGGTAGGCACCTGGCTCATCTGCCATCGACCACAGAGCACGGGGGTGGTTATTCCTTAATACTTTCTCCGAAATCAGGAGCTATGGCGTCTTTTCAGTGTATTAGAAAATAACGGTAGCTAGGAGGCTCCGGAGTCACGAGTTGATGGCACGTGTTGGGAGGTTGGTTCCCTCTTCTCTCGGCTTACAGGGGCAACGGCTAGTGTCGGCCTCTCCCTTGATCTACACCCTCATAACTCCCTCCGGTCGCTCTGCTTTGCCCTGATTTTGTCAACAGTCTCTAAGCCATTGGAGTTCAGCGGTGACCCGATACATCGAACTAGAGTGCGAGAAACCCACCGAGACGCCAATAATGCGTTCCATCAAACGTACCTCTCGCCGCCTTCGGGTTCCCGCTCTTGGCTCCACGCCGACCGTTCGGTTATCCCCCGCGATCTATCCCTCGACGGCAGCGCCAATTGCAACGCATGCCGCCTGCTCCAGCATCACGACCAATGTCAAACCAATTACTTCACTCTTGATTGCCAACCGCGGTGAGATCGCCCTGCGTATTGCCCGCACAGCCGCGACGATGGGGATCCGCACGACAACGCTATACACCGATGTCGACGCCCAAGCCCAGCACGCCCGCTGTAGCGCGAACTCACTCGCCCTCGGTTCTTCCTCGTCATCTTACCTCGATGGCCTGCGCATCGTCGCCCTCGCCCGCCAGCACGGCATTCAGGCCCTACATCCCGGCTATGGTTTCCTCAGCGAGAACCCGGCCTTCGCCCAAGCTTGCGAAGACGCTGGTATCATGTTTGTTGGGCCCCCGGCTCGTGCTATGGCCGAAATGGGCGACAAAGCCCGTAGCAAGGAAATCATGACAGCTGCTGGCGTACCATGCGTGCCGGGATATCACGGTGTCGAACAGGAGTCGGACCAGCTCCTTGCGAGGGCGCGCGAAGTTGGATTTCCGGTCCTCCTCAAGAGCGTCAAGGGCGGTGGCGGCAAGGGGATGAGAATTGTTCAGACAGAGAAGGAATTTGTGGGACAGCTGGGCAGCGCGCGGGCAGAGGCGCGGGCGAGCTTTGGCGAAGGCGGTGAGGTGATGTTGGTGGAACGATACATCCAGCGACCTCGCCATGTTGAGGTGCAAGTTTTCGCGGATAAGTACGGCAACTGTGTTGCGCTCGGAGAAAGAGACTGCAGCATACAGCGGCGACACCAGAAGATCCTCGAGGAAAGCCCCGCGCCGTTGCTAGACGACCTCACCAGGAAGGACCTTTGGGACAAGGCCCGAACAGCAGCCCTGGCAGTCGGCTATGTCGGCGCGGGGACGGTCGAGTTTATTCTGGATCGGGAGACGGGCGATTTCTTCTTCATGGAGATGAACACTCGTCTACAGGTAGAGCACCCCGTCAGCGAGATGGTGACGGGCACCGACCTAGTGGAGTGGCAGTTCCGAGTCGCTGCCGGGGAGAGGTTGCCGCTCACACAAGAGGAGATTGAGGCGCGAATCAACGAACGTGGTGCCGCCATCGAGGCTAGGATATACGCCGAGAACCCTGAGAAGGGCTTCTTCCCGGATTCGGGCAAGCTGGTACACCTTTCTACTCCCCAGACGTCGGAGGACGTGCGGATAGACGCAGGTTTTGTTGAGGGCGACACTGTTTCAGAAGCATATGACGGTATGATTGCCAAGCTAATAGTCCGGGGAAGGGACCGTGAGACGGCCATCCGGAAGATGGAGTTGGCCCTCCGGGAATACGAGGTGGTGGGACTAAGCACCAATATTGAGTTCTTGAAAAGACTCTGCCGCAGCCCTGCGTTCATCGAGGGCGACGTTGAGACGGGATTTATCGACAAGTGGAGGGATGAGTTGTTCCATCCAAGGCACACAAGCGATGAAGTTTTCGCACAGGCGGCGTTGGGCTTGCTGAACTCGCAGATCAGCCAGGCGTCTAGGGATTTGGCCAGCGGTCCTCATGGCGAAACACTCGGCTTTGGCGAAGCGAGTACCCAGAGCGAGCGTATGTTCTCCTTCCGTGCGCGCGATGATAGCAGCACAGAGGAAGGAGAGGTGGTCCAAGCCTCTGTTACACAAAAAGGTCATAACCTCTTTAACATCGTCGTTGTTCGAGAGGGCAGCAGCGACAAGCCGACCGTGTTCGAGAATGTCGTTTGCGAGTCGCAACCCGATCCTGCGACTTCCAAGGCCAAGTTGACGACATTCTTTCCACTCGCGCGAATCGACTCGACCCTCGTGCAGAACCCGGCGAAGGAACAGCACGTTACTGTGTTCCAATTGGGCGAGAAGACAGAGCTACAGCTAGTTGAGCCAGCATGGTTCGAGAAAGCTCTCGGGTTGAAGGAGGCAGCGGCGAGCGTGGTGGCACCTATGCCTTGCAAGATCCTGAGAAATGAAGTAAAGGAGGGCGAAAGAGTAGAAAAGGGGTCTGCGCTGGTTGTGTGAGTATCCCCTTTAGCTTGAGTGAGCTGCCCAGTTAGGCCGGCTAACAGATGTTGTGTCGTTTAGGATTGAGTCGATGAAGATGGAGACAGTCATCCGGTCGCCGCAGGATGGTGTAATCAAGAGATTAGCGCACAAGGAAGGGGTACGTTGTTTGACTGCAAGACCAACACTGAGCTTTTTCTGATAATTGTGTAATAGGATATCTGCAAAGCGGGCACCGTGCTAGTGCTTTTCGAAGAGGTTGAAGACGACAGCTCTTCGAATTAACACAATGATTACATTCCATCATTGGTCAACTACAGCGAGCGCGTTTTGTTAATGGTCTACGAGGTTTGATGAGGTTTCGGCAGTACTCGAACACCAAATCGGAGTGTGTTGAGCTAGGATTGAGCGGGCAATGGCGTTATGGCAGCATCGGACTCATTTTACTGGAAGTGAAAAACCATAGATGATACACATGATTTAGTGTTGGATGTAAAATACTGGCAGTTGTCTATGACGTCGTTGCGATGGCCTTGCCGTCCCCGATCTGTTTCGGAGCGGCTTCCCCAAGATTGAGCGTGAATTCTAGACCTAGATCCAGCCCCTTAAACCCCTCTTCCACAACCCAAGATTGCCCTTTCTCAAAGGTGTAAAGAACCTCACATGCGTGCCCCACGACGAGAAGCCCGGGGGGTCGACTCCCCTCCTGCTCAATCGCTTCGACAACATGTCTTAACGTCGTACGCATCACGCGCTGATCTGGACAGCT
>Ga0247770_1001152_pt1 | contig 22492 bp, 24 predicted proteins | sample UWRJL136409B6_FD_179943 | JGI IMG/M metagenome (GOLD analysis project Ga0247770, IMG submission 179943) | Plant litter microbial communities from Arlington Agricultural Research Station in Wisconsin, United States - UWRJ-L136-409B-6 | ecosystem: Environmental > Terrestrial > Plant litter >... | reverse complement strand
AGGTGCTGAGGGGTTTTCTGGGGAGGGAGAGGATTTATCACTCGGAGGTCTTTGGGGGATTGTGGGAGGGGAGGGCGAGGGGGAATATTAGGGGGAGTTTGGAGAGGTTGAAAAGGGGGGAGGGGGAGGGGCAGGGGGTTAGAGGGAAGGAGGGCGGTGGGGAGATGGAGGAAAGCAATAGGGAGGTTGGTGGTGGGAAGTTAGAAGAGCGCAGTGGGAAGGACAGCAGTGATTTAAATTAGCAGATGTTTGCTCGCTCAGTCTTCTGAGCCAGAGCGGTCGTCATATCTCATTACCGTGCCCAGCTGTACCCCTGTACCCAAATTCCTGATCCTCAAGTCACAATCAACCGCGCCGCCTCCCCCGCCAGTCTGCGTCGCTTGCGGACCTCAGCAACATACAGAACCAAAAACAAAATGCTTGCCACGCCGCCGAAGCCCGCGCACATCCCAAACCCCAGGATATGCTTCGGCGCATTCTCCGCCGGGAACAGATACGCGCCGTAGATATTGCCCGTGGTCGCCGCGCAGCTCATCATCCCGATGGTAAAGGCGCGCACCTCAGGCAGAAGATCGCTGAGCACCTCGGCGATGAAGGCCATGGCCTGCGCGAAGCCCACCCACGCGCCGGCGGTCATGAAGGCGATGAAGACGTAGCGCGCCTTGAAGTCGAAGACGACGGTGGTGATGATTCCTAGTATGCAGAGGAGGGCCAGCCCGCCGATAATGAGGAGGCCGCGGCGGTGGGGCATGCGGTCGCCGATGATGCCGCTGAGGATGGTGCAGACGAAGCCGACGACCCAGATTGGGACCTGAGGTTGGGTTAGCAGGGCGGACATTATGGTTGTGGCAAGGTCGAGGGGGGACGTACCGTCATGAATTGCGCTGTGATGGGGTTTGAGTAACCGAGCCCCTTGACCAGGACCGGGTAGAAGTACACCATTACGAGCGTGGCAGATATAAACTAGGTCATCCCTTTGTCAGCGCACTGTGCATAGATATGCAGCTTCCCTAACTAACAAGGCACCTACCGCTGAACCGGTGGCAATGCACCACGCTCTCCAATTCTTGACAGACCGCCGCATTGTTTCGTAAACCGACAGCCTCGGCTTCGAGTCCTTGTGGTCGACCAAGATCCCCACGCGCAAGAGGCGAGTTGTCGCCACGAAGCGTTCCTGCTCCGTGAGTCTCTTGCTATTTGTCGGGTAGTCGGGCAGAATGAACACAGCGGCGATAGCGAATGCAATGGTGATCACGCCCTCGATAATAAACAGCCACCGCCAGCCCCTGATGCCTTGGGCGCCCTCGAGGTTGGACATGACGCCGCCAGCGATCAGGCCGCCAAAGGCCCCGCCTAGTTGTGCGGAAGTTTGATATGTTGAGGTCCGCTTCCCCATCTCGCTGGGGAGGTACCAGTTAGAGAATATGTAGCATGCTCCGGGGGTCAGGCCGGATTCGAGCATCCCAAGGAATAGGCGGGTTACTATGAGTTGTGGGTAGGTGTTGATAGCACCGACGGAGGCGGTCACAATTCCCCAAAGGATCATGATGCCAGGGAGGAAGTGCGATGGCCTGGTGCGAGCGAGGATGATGGTGGAGAATGGGACGAAGACAATATATCCAACTACATGGTGAGAGGGCTTGTTAGCGGAGGTATGTTCCGCAAGTCACAGCACAGGTACGGTTGGAGTATTGCCGTTGGATGGGTCGGCCGTTGACTCACAGTAATACGTAATGATAGCCAAGCTGAACTGTGTTGAAGACAGCCTCAGATCGGCAGTGAGACCCGCAATGTTGGCATTACCCAAGCTATTTTGTTCAGCTGCATGTCAGCGCTCGCTCCCAACGGCAAACCCGATGAAACAGACGACACGAACTTTGCGCGGTCCATCCACGACAGGACGTTCATGATCCATATGATCGGCATGAGGTAGAGATCAATCTTCCGAACAAGCTTCTTCTCGAACTCGGGCGTCCACTGCGGCTCGTTCGCCACCTCGACCACAGGCTGGCCCTTCTCGTCGTTACCATCCTGAGATAGCGATTTCTCTGAACGACCCATTCCTAGTAGATTGGTACGTCGTATGCCGCGACTCTGACGGCGATGGCCAGAGAGATGGAGAGAATTGTGTTGGAGGGCAAGACACGCCGATGAGCTTACTGGCTCTCGGGTCGGGTCCCGAGGTGTCTGGGCCGCGACGCGTCTTTATAGGGATCATCGCCTCCCCAGGGATAAGGGATGAGCTAGAACGTGGCGCCTGAACAGGCGGGGACAAAGGACTCCCACGATCTGCAGTGGGGAACAAACGTCGAGCTGCACCCAGCCAAAAAACCAACGGCAGACTGTGCGCCCCCCTCAACGCCTGCCCTATGGCTGCTGGACGCCATTCGCACACCCCTGCAAGCCATACCGCCGGATCCCCCCAATCAGCCCTCCCAGAAAGAAACCCGGGGTGCCGACGCCGGACAGACACCGCTAATGCACTGCAGTCACCGCCCGCCGTCGCCCCAATCCAGCACTCATTTCATGATAGGACGGACGCGCCGAAAGACACCTCCCTCGCTCTCCTGCAACCGCTTGTATCCAGTCCCCACCCCGCGGTCCCCAATATTTCGCCCGCGCCCGCGCCGCGAAACGCACCTCGCCATGCCATGCCATGCCGGTCTCACCTCGCAACAGCTGCTGGCCCCGGGACGGCAGGTCGCGACATTATTGCACGCGCTGTCTCCTCCCTTTCTACCCAAGCACCGTCGACGCGTGACCCACCACCGTTCGGCAGGCAGTGGCGCGCTGCCCCCGCCACAGACATAAGCAGAGCCGCCAAGAACGCCATCGAATGTTCCCTATCAGCAGCACGGAAGGGATCTGCAGGCGGGGGTTACACACCTACCTCCCGGCCCCGCCAACACCCGCCGGATAACAGAAGGGAGGGACTGTAGAGACTGCACCGTCCCCGCGCGCGCACGCACACACGCACGCACTCGGATAACGAACCTTACCCACCACCTCCACACGCACACCGGTAGCAGATCCGAAAGACGTCGGGAATGCCGCTAACATCATAATCAGTTACGCAGAGCGGAAATTCCTCCGGCAGCAGATGCTGCGGAGGCCAAGCAAGGCAGATGCAAGTCATACCGCGCCGTGGTAGGACGGCGGTGTGATGGGCGGACAAGCATTGCGCAGAGCGAGCGAGCTTCCGCGATGCAGTACTCGAGTACAGCGTGAGATAGGTAAGAAAGATCTGAGGAGTTGACGAGGGGCGAGCCTTGCCATTGCCACACGAGTACCTATCATCCCCAGGCTTGCAGGCTCGCAGCGCCGCCAGCATATCACCGGCATGGTGGGATGCGTCCCCGCGGCATGCTCGCAGCTAGCACGCAACCCTCACACAGATGCTTTTATGATCACTCACAACGCAACGTCGTGCCCTCGTGGTGGGTGTCGGGGAGAGAGCTTGTCTGACCCGATTGGCGTGGCGCACTTTTAGAGGAGCGTGAAGTACAGCGAGGCGTTCGGTCACGGGTGCGCAGCACAGCGGCCCCCCCCACTGGAGCCGAAGAGGGAAACAAGACAGAGACAACGGGTGTGTGTGAATTAGTGTCGAGCATTTACACGACCTCCTACTCCGTGTTCCGATACCGATGTTTGTCCGTCTGCTGGCCGTCCCCGCGCGCGCGGGGCAATGAGATGCAGGCGGATGCAGGGATCTTTTGCAGCACACCCACCACAGCACAGCTATTTATTGGATTCTGGACGTTGACAACGGAGAAGGTGTGTGCTCCCGCTGCGTACGCGCATTGCCTACCTATGTTGCGCACTTCTGCCAGACGGGAGTGAAGTTCACGCGGAGGCCCTTGACCAGATCGGTGCTGTTCCCGCCGAGCGTTCCCCCCGAGTACGTGCCATCGGCCCGCTTGGCTCCGACCAGACCGGCGCCGATACGGATGGCTAGCAGGGGCACGTCTCCCGAGGCGGGTACACACGCTGACCACACGTTGCCGGTGGTGGGCTGGGTGTCAAACGTCTCTTCGAAATCGTTGCCCTTGACCTTGTCCTGTCCGATGGTGATGTTTGCATACTGAGAGGTTTATTAGCGGCCCGAGTTTTTTCCAGGAAGTAAGGGCTAACTCACGCCTGCGGCCATGCCGCCCAGGTTGGTATGGATAGAAAGCGAGATCTTGGTATCGGCATCAATCTGCGCCCAGCCACCGATCGTGATGCTCTTCACACGGACCTGCATGCCGACCGGACCATCGCCAAGGGAGATTTGCTCCACGCAGAACTTCTCGGCCTCCCCGGGGGTTTCGTCAGTGTCGGGTAGAGACAGTCCCCATTCGCGGAACACAAAAACCGGTGCGCCTGCCTTGGTCTGCTGGCTCACGGGCCCGCCGCCGATGGGGCATCCAGTTCCGTACACGGTCATATTCTTCACTGTGACAGCGGGCGGGGCGGGCGGTGCCGTCTGGGGGAGACATGTCGCCAGAGACGACAGCGACAGCAGGAGGGAAAACCCCCGCATTTGGTTCGACAGCATGGTTGGCGGTGGGAAAATTGTTGAAGTAACGATCGTGTCGGAATAGCGTGCTTCGACGAGGAGCTGTTGAACCACGAGCGCAGGGCAGGAAGAACAACATGTGATCGCCCCGCAGACAGCCGTGGTGTTTATATGTCTGCTCCCCAGGACAATCTGGCGGAATCGTACTATGGGAAGCGAGAAAAGGCCCGTCCGGAGATCCCCATGTTCCATTCAGGATGGCTTCCAGGTTCACTGTCGCGCGACGGGTGGGCTAGCCACGTCTGGCCACCGGAATATTGGAGTCGCTTCAGCCGCCATCCCGTCACAGGGGGCGCGCCAATGACGAGAGGCACCGGCGTTGTGGTAATCTAGTCGCTTGGGCGGATAAAGGCGGGTTGATGCTCTCGTTTCTAAATCGGAGCACTGGGTTGTGTTCTTTCCGGGTTCCTGCCAAGCCTGGCAAATAGAGGCCGACTCGCTGGGCTGCTTGCCAAATCTTGCTGCGTTTTTCGGTCCTCGCTAGTGGGCTTTATATCGGCTGCGAAAGTTGCGGACTTTGCCTTGCGTAGCGGTATTCCGTGGTGCTGTACGCGCAGAGTCGCATCCGCAGGTCCTTCAACGTCCAACAAAGGATGACAGGATCGAGGTTGTGATCCTGCCGCCTCGGTTTGACAACCAAGACGGCCGGGCGGATTGAGGATGTTCATAGATTGGGCAGCTGCGCAGGCCAGACTTCACGGTCCATATGGGGTGGCGAAAAGTCGGTGATGAGGTCCATCAGAATGCTCGGTTGCTTTTAGCTCCCTCGCGAAGCAGCTGGGCTGGCCGCGAAATCTGGGTGATTGCCAAAGTGGGTCCCAAGCGTCATTCCTTTCAGACATTCTTTCCTTGACTTCAAGTTGCAGCACTGCTTAATTGTCAAGAGATCAATTCCACCCCACCATCCGAAGTTAGTTTTGGCCAGCAAGACGTGCCGAGGTTGCATTCAAGATCGTCCCGTTGTCAGACACTGTTTCTTGGGGGCTTGGCATGGTCTTGACCAAATCTGTCGATCTTGGCGATGAGCCCCTGCGCAACCCCAAAAGTGTTTCAGCCACCATGGTGAAACTTCAAACAACTGTCGATCCACAAAATCAAGAGCATCCCCTTTCGTCCCAAAACTTATCACAACTATTGAAGCTGCTGAACAAACACCACAATCCGAGCGATGCGGTTTGCTTTTCCCTTTTTGTTAGCGGCGTGCGCAGGCGTGGCGCGCTCCGTCAGTCCCTGTCTTTGTCCCTGGACACCGCCGACGCCGTGTCTGGCCTGTGGAATTGACGAATCGGAGGGATTTCCGCAGCCAGGCGGGCCGACACGGGAAGAAGGCAGAAGGCGAGAGGTGTTCCCGCCAAAGTGGGAGGACGTTGGCAAGTGCGCCAGAACATGGTGCATCTTTGTGAACCGCGGATTTGCCGGCGGCGAGGGGTTGGTGGCCGTCACCACTAGACCGAACTTCGAGGCGCTCCGGAAGATCGAGGTGGACGCCAACAAGAGGGCTGCAAGCGTGCCCTCGTATTATGTCGACGAAGTCCCAGGGAAAGGCCTCGGGGTTATCGCCAACAGGACGCTGCGTCGAGGAGACGTCGTCATGACGGAGTACCCGGCCGTTCTCGTTCACCGTAGTCTCGAACAATCCACCATCCCGCAACGGGAACAGTTCGCCCTCCTGGACGCGGCCGTGGATCAACTTCCGCTGGCCCGGCGCGAAGCGTTCCTGGCGCAGATGGGGCACTTTGGCGGACACCGGATCACCGATATCCTCACAACGAACGCCTTCCAGCTTGACCTCGGCGGACCCGACGGCAAGCACTACGGGAGTTTCCCGGGAGTCTCCCGCTTCAACCACGACTGCAGGCCAAATGTGGCATTTTATATCAGCGACCGGCTGGCGCATATCACCACCGTCGTGCGCGATGTGGCCGCTGGCGGCGAGCTGTCCATCACGTACCTCGACTCGTCGACGCCGCGTGCGGAGCGGCAGTCTCGGACTCGCAATGCTTGGGGGTTTCCGTGTGGGTGTTCGCAATGTCGTCTTTCGGACGCGGCTTCAGCAAAATCGGATGACCGGCTGGTTGAGATGAAGAAGATCGAAAAGGAGATATCCGACCCCTTAAGCACTGGAGTGACGCCAGCATTGCTGCGGAAGCTGGTTAAGCTGTACAAGGACGAGCGGTTGGAATGCGAGGTTGGCGGGGCCTACACGCTCATTGCGTTGAACTATAACATGCTGGGAGACGCGACAGCGGCCGTCAAATTCGCAAAGTTGGCCGAGGAGGCGGTCGTCATTGAGGGGGGCGCCGATGTCGGGGACGCTCAGGCCATGCACGAGCTGGCAAGGGCTCCAAAGCAGCACTTCACGTGGAGAAGGAGATTGCCGCCGTCTTGAAAATTGATTGAATGTAACTTTCTCGCGGTGGTGTCGATTCGGTGGCCAGGCGTTCTGGGCAGCGTTTTGCGGGTGGCGTTGGGTGATGAACCGGGTTGGATTTGAGATTGAACAGTCTGTGCGATAGCGAATAGTTTCGAATTGATGGAGTGCCCATCATACATCAATGTTTCAAAGGGTATCGGCTTGTTCTCGATTGCTGCGAGCTGCTGACCGTGACGAACAGGCGACGCACGACGCGTCAAAAAGGCCTGAGCGGCCCGGACCCTGGAGCGCTTCTCCGTCCTGGGCCGTTTTGTGCCCCACTTATCTTCATTCGATGATGGATGTAGAACAAGGCGCGGATCCTGAAAAAGAAAGCAGTGACGTCGGAGATCTCGGCGTGGAACTTCATTCGTCCTTCGACTTCCCAGGGCCGCCAAATCTATAGCTGAATGTCTCCTCTGAAAGGTCCTTGGGCCAGAAGAAGGCCGCAGAGCTGTTTTCCGCCGCCCTTTCCGCTCTGGTACTACAGCTCTCGCTCCTCGGCATCGCAACCGTCAGGGTTTACCACGAACCCACCAAGGACCACATTGGATACGACCCACAACCATGTGGGCGCGATCACATGCACGCTTCCTTACCTGTCTGCTGACACAAACACAGGGGATCGTTTGAGGGGATCAAGTTCAAGTTTGGTAAGATCTACCCGATCGTGGGCTTCCGTTTTTACGATGAGCTGCCTTTGCGGTTTCGCGCTGTCTTTGGTGACTCGGCAGGGCACCCTGTCGTCTACGAGGGACCGTACAGCCAGGGAATAACGGCTAAGATCCGAAAGGAATATATGGGGTCGATTTAGTGACAGCTTTAACTTTCTTCTCTTGACTTCTTTGTTACATGCCTAGTAGTTAGAGAATACTTTCTACCTACTCGCTACTATAGTAGACATTGCCCTAGTACGCCCTGTAAGAGGGGAAACAAGTTACACATCTCCCTATATTAATACGATACAGTCTTTTACACCCCGCCCTTATCCTTCGAGTCGCGGATAACAGCCTGGTACTCTGAGACGAATCTGGGCTCACAAAATTTCCTTTTTCGTTTGTAATCCTGAGCTGAAGTAAGCTGGGGTGAGCTGTGGCTGATTTGTCCCGATCTTTCCCTGATTCTTCCCTAAGCTAGAGTGATCCCATATGTGGCCGCTGCATAGCCTCAGAGGCCCGTTTTTAGTCCCCTCTGCTGAAGTGTCCTATGGAAAGTAGACACGTAATGTGTAAGGATAGCTCCCAGGCAACAATTCGAATTTACGATGTACGTACGTACTGTGTGTGCGTGTGACAGGTGTGATGTATACTAGAAAGCTCTATCGCTAAAGCAGAGTAATCCGCGCCTTGTAAAAGAATTTGAAATAAACTAAAAGGATTTAATCACACTAATGCTTGCTAGAATGTATCACTCTTATAAGCCTTACAGGCCTGTAAGGCTCTGGAATATAGTGGCTTGTTTGCTATAGTTTAACACTAGGAATATAGAACAGCTCTGTAATACAGGGCTGTAAACAACTGTTATAGTGAGCTAGTCAAGCTTTATAAGGCTTATTACAGTTATAGATGCAGTTATATTATTTCTACTACCTATATACCCTCCGGGCTGTAGTTAGAGCCCCGCACGCTAGCTGGAACTCGTATAGTAGCTAGTGAATTCTGTAAAACTATTAAATATAGAAAAGTTTACAAATTAACTCGCGGCTATATAAATAAACCACCTCGTCGTGTCGCATAACAAAAATATCCACGAAATAACCCCCTATAATACAGTAGTTTACATGACTATAAGTGGTATAACTATAAGGCACTTTAACCCTAACTCTGAAAATAATAAATGCTGGTTAGGTTAGGAGAGTGATTTTAGATAACAGAGTTTTTATAGGCTTATAAGCGCTATAATACAGGGGATGACTCCCTGTAATTCCGTTGCAGGGTACGCAAGCTACAAGTGCAAGGTATGTAGGAGCGCTATAATCCGCAATGCTCTAGCCTATAGCTTAAAATTGGAGGCTTGTAACAAACTAATCTAATAGAGCACATAGCCTATAAAGGCTATAGCTTACAAGCTTAGTAGGCTTGTAGGGCCTTGTAAGCGTCTAGCTTGTAGTAAAGTTGCTTGAATTACATTAGAAGATACGCATTAGAATAGTAGTCTCTGTACTGCCTGACAACCCTTTAAACTAAAAGCTTAAAGGGCTTATAAGGCTTTATAACTACATATAGTTTAACAAGTACCTTTAACTATAACAGTGTTCCGTCTACGTTTTTAAACATCTTGATTAAGGTAGCTTATATAACGTACACTAGACTAAGAAGCTCCTGTAGTGGTAAGTTCCGTTAGTATAACTTTAGCAAAGATGTCTTGTAATAGGTGACGGATACTGCTTAGCAGCTGCATTCTATATGTTAAGTCTCTAGCTGCAGTACTTCTACGCTAAAGATTCATCTTTTAACTTAACAAACTTGACTAGGGAGCGCTTTAACAACCTATTTATTACAGCTGTTAATGAGTACAAGTCCGTTATCGGTGCTGCTGATCTGGAGCTGTCGCACTTCAGAAGAGCCGGCGGGAAGATGCTCGCCTGGCATAGTATAGCGGACTAGTTAATGCCGGTTAATGGTAGCACCGACTATTACGACCGGGTTCTTAGTAGGGACCTAAAAGCACAGGATTTCTATCGCCTGTTTTTGGCGCCAGGCGCGGATTATGAAGGCGCCGGCATCGCTGTGTCAGACGAAGACAGTCTCGATTATATCGTGGACTGGGTGGAGCATAGGAGAGCAAACGAGACTCTCAGAGCAGCGGGGACCACGAGGATGGGAGACCTGGCTCAGCGGGATATCTGCATGTATCCGAGAGTCCAGCACTACGCGGGCGGAGACCCATCTCTGCCATCGTCATTTATAGGTATATAGCCTGTCAGAGCTTACCACCTCGTACTCCACGCAACCTTATAATCCGAGCCTCGCTTATACCCCCCCTTGTGCTGCGTCCTTTGCGCACATTATGAAAACGCGGGGCTGCAGCCACATTCGCTCTCAAACTTTCTCATGCTTACTTTTCAACAACTTCATTTCTTCAGAGCCCGTTGTGATGATCACCATCATGATTTCCATCGGCAATGATAAATACTTTAGAAAAACCCCTTTTTTTATCCCTTTCGAGATGATACCCATGAATACAATTTCTCAACATCTAATCCATACATCCCCCTTATCTCAATCCAAACTCCCCTTTTTCATATCCATCAAAACTCTCATCTCCCCCCTCCTCCCTCCCGCAAGAAACCCTCACTGGCGTCTCCGTCATCAACACCCCCATCGCCGCGTGGCAGGTGCATCCTCTTTGGATGCTCAGCTCGGTGCTAGCAAGCCAGTAATTCGCTGCAGAAGGGGGCGGGTCTGGACCTAGCTGCTACTGCAGCGCCAACAACGCCGCAAACTTCGACTTGAACTGTTTTTTGTTAAATGTGCGCAATCCCTCAGAATCTTCCGGCTTGCGCCTTGGGGTCTGCTCTCGAGAAAGCATTGCAATCGCAAACAGCGAAACTATGTGATGGAGACCACGGCCAGCACAGCCACACGACCAATTAACGAACGGGGCTTCCGCCATGGTGAAGGATTCGCTAAGGAATATCACGGCAACGACCTGTTGGCACCGAAGGGGCACTGCTACTTCACAAAGTTACCTTTCGGACTAACCGAAGGCTCCAGCAAAATCCACGTTGGGGGCTCATTAGTGAAAAGCTCCCTCGCCACATATTTCCATCTCATCTCATGTCTACAAAGGGGTTAGGAAATACAATGATACTATAGGGTATAGGTCATTAGACGCCCGATAATTTAATAACAACAGGTAAGCTGTGAACTGTGCCTGTGCCTGGGCGTCCATCGTCAGCCACAAGTGGGCTTTGATTAGCCGGATCTGCCTTGGAGCGCGCGTAATTATATCCACTATAATTACTAAGCCCTGCCAAGCAATATTTCTCCACTCGGGTCAGCTTACAGTCGTAATAGGGAGATGATCTTTAATTTCTGATCTGCGCGGCTCTATGCGATTTCGCCCAGAAGGATTATGTTATAGATTGGTTCAACAACTTTCCACGCCATGTGCTCATTTGCCTCGCCGGGCAGCTATCTTACAGTAACACAACAACTCCTCTAGGATGTAGGATTCGGTACGTTCAAATATGTTGTCATCATGTCCCCCTAAACGTTTAGAAATACTTAAATGCTCAACTTCCACCAAGTCGATCTCGATATATTTCTTCATCACACAGCAACATTCCAACTTTACACTCACAACCTCATCACCCTAACTAACCCAACACACAAACCATCACCATGAAGTCCTTCGCTACCATCCTCCTGGCTGCTCTACCCCGTAAGTCTCCTACCTTTCCTCACTCTACTCACTCATAACTCAAAACTAATACCAATCGCAGTGGTCGGCATGACCCTCGCCGCTCCTACCAATGAGCCTGCCGCTGCCGTTGCCGCTGAGATCCTCGAGGTCCGCCAGGGAAGCCACCCCAGGGAGTGCAAGACGCCTTACAGGGTCAAGAAGGGGGAGTACTGCTATCTGATTGCCACTAACCACGGCATGACGCTCGAGCAGTTTCTTAACAGGAATCCTGGACTCATCTGTGACAATCTGTGGGTTGATGATATTGTCTGCCTCTAGATTGGTGGGGGGGATTGGGGGAGGAATGGGTGGGGGATATAGATAGCAATGAAATGAATTTTAGACTTCGAATGTCGAATTATCAATGCCCCTTAAAATATGTGGTTGGGTCTTGCTACTCTATTGCCTGAAGCCTGTCTATGTAAAGTGGTCGGCCAATAAGGGTAGACGACACCACAATGTGGTAATAACCTTGGCGGGCACCATATCCATCTACTCCTTCGAACTGAGATTTGCCGTGATTTGTTTAAGAAGTCCTCGAGGAAAGCGAATATCTTGCCCATGCCCACACAGCTACCATCCACAAAACATGGGCAGCTGACGAATCTTCCCGCGATGTAACCGAATACCCCCCACTAAGTCTTAGCTCGTTCTTGGGTAGGCAAATCACGGATGAGCAGAACGCCTTTAAACGGTTAAGTACTGTTGAAACCCCTTCAAGCTTCCCGCCGCCTGGCTTAGGAAATTTTAGCTGAGACGTGAAAAAGACATGCTGGATCGGCAAAGTCACAACGCACAAGCTGCGGGCAATGATGGGTTCGCACAGCTGTCCATACGGGATCGCCCAGATTGGCGCCGCATCTGAGGTCTCCTGAGTAAATGGATAGGTTACCATGATCATGTCTTGGGAGCGCCAGCGTATAACTTGAGAAAGTTGGCAACGGCCGGTGTGGGTGGCCGAGGGTTGGGAAGGGCAACTCTTACGTAAACAACAAGCTAGTTCTGCGCGTACTACTCTAAAGACCTTGCGACTGAAGAAGTGGCTATTTTTAGGCCGGATGAGTAGCATCAGTACCACTCCAAGCGCATGAGATTTTGCGTGGTAGAACCAAACAGGACTATGACTTTGTGATCCTTGGATTTTATGATGGCACCCCTAATATTGGTCCTAGACTTATCTGCGCATCATGGTGGGATTTGGGAGCTGATGACTTCTCCTCTTATGCTACCATACAGCTTGTATAACAGTTTCTGCCAGAGGCAGGACACACTAGATTCGGTGAAATTGATGGGGTTGAAACTGCTTGATTGTCTTGCTTGTGTATCTGTATGATTTGGTTTCGTTACCACATTGGCTCAGGATCACTGCCGTTCTGCCAGTGCCAGGCATCCAGTCAGCTCCTTATTTACCGTCTCAATATCCCTCTTAGTCACACATTCCATGTATCCGTTTCACTTGCACTGGAACTCTACAAACGCCCCAAATCTTCACAACGCAATGTGCGGCCACCCCTTCACCACTACAACTAGATGCTAACAACAGCCGCACGGGACTTGCATTTCGCCGGTCTTGTAGTCGCATTCGGGGTCTGATGCGTAAACTTATTGTGGAAATCTTATTGAAGTTAGGTACCTAGGAATCGCTCAACGGCCGTAATACTGCAACGCACAACAAAAAGTTGTCCCGAGAGTGCTACAAGGAGAGTCGAGCAGCTTAGACTCCGCTGGAATCGCTCCAGATACAGGACCTACCCTACATATATACGCCGGATCTAAGAAACGCGAAACTCACCAACCAATACATCAAACCCTCAGCTCAAGACTCACCAACTTCGCCATTCCCAGCCCAATCTCAACTTTCACATACGCCAACCAAACCAAAATGGTCCAAAACCTCCGCATCACCGTAGCAGCTCTGAACACCGAGATGAAAAACATCAAGCTCGCCGAGAAGCAGCACTGGAACACGTGGGATGACAACCAAAAAGCCCTCGCTGAATGGAGTGTTTACCTAACAGGGAGGCACCCCATCCGGCTGAAGAGGGGATGGGCGCGCTTCCGATATGTAAACTCATGGAGGAGGAAGAATGCTTATGATGTCCATCATACGACTGTTCTGGAAAAGTGCACCCCGCTTGTTTGACAAGGAGATAGAGCTGGTTGAGGAAGCGAGGCTGCAGCTGCGGTTGCTGGATGAGGGGGAGGCAGCGGTGGTGAAGGCGAGGAGGGACAGAAGGTGGTTGGAGAGGGCGCGGGAGCCAGATTATATGACGAAGGTTGAGGTTAATGGGAGATTGAATTCGCGGGATCTTGACAAGGTGAAAGGTGGGTTGGCGGCGAGCCGATGTGGGAAGGAGGTGGTCGACTGTTCATGAAGAACGAGTTTATTTACATTCAAGTTATCCTCATTGCTCAGGCCAATACTCGCCCTCTTGCACAAACATGACACGCCTGCAAGTGGGTATTTATACCTTTGGCGCCAAATTTCCCTCACAGCTCGCCGGCTTCTTCTTAGACCCCTTCAGTGGTTTTGGCTGAGATTGGGAAGTGCTGAATTGAGCCAATTCCTTCCTAACATTTTTCCTTCTCTGATCAAGATGTCCCTCCACGAAGCGCACATGGTTGACAGGAGGGGTCAGGTCTTGAAGCCACATGGCCAATCCGTTCGAGGTGACCATGACTGGGAGGGAATTACTGAGAAGGTATTAGTGCTGTGTGCGAGTAATGGAAAGCACCTCGCCTGGGTATTTTCCGATTGGTGGACATGCCTGTTGTCATGCATCTTGGCCAAATATGTGGAGAGAAAGTTGCGGATTTCGGTGGTAAGAAGTTGAAGTTGTCCTTGGGTGTCGTGCCTAGCAGTTGAATTAGAGGCTGAGGCATGGCAGTTAAATACGTCTTTTGCATTTGATCCCAGGTGCGATGAAAAGCAATCAAGCGATGGGCACGTTTGCGCCGAGTCCGTGTCTGTCTCCCGATATTGAGGCGGCCAATCAACCTGCAGACAGATGAGTGGCTATCAGCACTAATGTGCCCTTCGGAGTTGTGAGAGTCTGGCAGTCTGCTGTACCCTGCCAGCTGTCCGCCTGCTGGCGTGTGCGTGACAGCCGGGCCGGTGGCTCTCGCGGTTTGCTTGGGAATCGTACCCCGCTAGAACCACGTTTGTGCCGCCGTGGAGCACCAAAACAGCGGCCCCACGGATGTACGCTACCCGCATTCTAGTCAATTTTAACTTCTTCCTTCAACACACGGATATTGGAGTCAATTCTCGCCACCCATCAAGCGCCGCTCATTTCAGCAACTGAATTGGTCACGCCTGTCCGTCAGCCATGGATTTACCAGTGGAATTGCCCACGCCCCCCCCAACCCAGGCCTCTCCCGATGTCAATCAACCATCCCCTAGTCAACAAAATGCCACAGAAAATTTCATCCCCACCCTGCAACCAGCGCCCTTGATCCGAGCACGAAAAAGGCAGCCCTCCACCAGGATCCGATACCAGCGACGAGCGGTGCAAATTTTTGATAGCTCGACGAAACAGCCAAACTCCTTTGCCTGCCCATTCTACAAGCTAGATCCTGATACGTTCCGGGATTGCCGCCGTTTCGAGTTGTCAAGGGTGAAGGATGTCAAGCAACATCTGATGAGGAAGCACAAACCACCGCAATGCAACCGATGCTACCGCACCTTCGATGGGCCCGAGCGTTTAGAACATCATATTCGCTCCTCTGAGCCATGTGAACTTTCCGACCGCTCTAAGCTGCACATCTCGGACCAGCAGTGGGCCAGACTCAACCAGCAGTATCTTAGCCGGGGTAAGCCAGTCGAGCACCAATGGCTCGATCTGTGGACCATTCTTTTCCCAGAAGAACAGCGCCCTCAATCTGTCTACCTCGGCAACGACCTGGAGGAAACCAATTCCCAACTGCGCAGATTTTGGAACAACAATCGTGCCAGCATTATCAGCGCGGCCATCAGCCATCACAATGAAACTCCGAGTCTCGCGATGCATCACGATGCAACCCTCCCAATCGTCTTCGACCGGTTCGTCGACTGCTTTTTGAACGAGTTAGCATCACACCAAGTGCCTACAACGCACACCGACAACCTACATCGCAACGTTGACCAGAAACCACTCACAGTCGTCCCAGCTGCCACACTATCTCAGGGGCTCACATACGAATCTGCCCCCGAGCCATTTTCTTTCCATTTGGACCCTTTCCCCACCAACGGTTCTGGGTTAGATGACACCCTTGTATTCGATCTTCAGGCCGCGGAGCCTGGTCCGGCGACGGGGATGGGTGCCGAATTGGAACAGTGGTCGCTTAGACTGGAAATGGAGGCTGTTGACGAAGTAAGGAAGGGGGCCGGGGGTAATGGGATATGCTAGACTAAAGCTGTTCGAGAGAGAGGTTCGGGGTTACACGGGGTATGGGTACTAGGCGGGACTTGGAGGACCTTTGTATTGCGTTTTTCTTCTATATTCATATAGGTTGGTAGGGACTTAGGGAAACATCTTGATTTAACAGTGGAGTGTGACAAATGTCACATATGCCTAAGCTTACTGAAATGAGTCATTGTGTCTGAAGAATAGAAATCTACTTACTGACAAATTGCATACCGTATTACTCCTAAAACTTGGCTTTTAGGTAATACGATATGTTGGTGAAATTGATGGTGGACAATTTCGCTCTAACGAGATGTGCAGTTCAGGCTAAAGGCTACCTGTCATAAGGACCGGTGTAAGCTAGAGAAATAAAAAGGAATGTCATTTACACTGCAGTCTCTGTCTATTTGCACCGCGCAATGTACGTTATAAGAATGTACCGCGGAAATCCTTGAACACCATCTACAAGAATAAAAAAGCCTAGATCTTTACGTGTAAGGTTTCACTTACATTACTTAAGGCTTTATTCGCGTTACGAAAGGCCTTGATTGCAATTCATAGACTATTTGAGAGTGAAGGAACGTCTGTTTTACCACCTCCCAAAACTTTATGTTTTTCCAAGGCCAATGATCCGGCTTCTGGGCCACTGACCCCGATTTTAGGCCACTGAACCAACCTCTCGGCTAATGATCTCCTTTTTAAAATATACCAGTACATGTTATAGAATATACCAGTACATGTTATAGAATAGTACAGGACATCCTAGCTCATAATTAGAATAGCATATGATATATCAGCGTATAACAATGGGATTTCTTAAATATACCAGTATATGTCTTATAGTAGTACACAACATCCTAACTTAGCTTATAGGATAGTACACGATACTCCAGCTTAGATTTTGTGATCGTATTTAGTTAGCGAGGGTGAAATCACGGTTTTGTGCTTACACGCTGCTAGAAAATATAGACTATGAAGTCCCAGAGAGGCTCACCGGGCAGCTTATCTTGTTATAAAGCGGCGTCTAGTTATGTATGTTATACCACCCTGAAATCGAGGGCTACTCATTACTACAGTTGTGGAAGCTTTCGTTACCCATCTTGAATATCCCCTCTAATGTGCTTACCCTCTCTCTCGCAATCTTTTCAGATAAACATTGCTCCTAGGCTTCTTGCTTTAGCCTCCGATGGTTCAGAAGAAGCTAGGTTTCGGAAGTCGGGATCCGAAGGTCTAAAAGAGGGGTAGCTAACTGCCACTATCACAATCTTGCGTAAGCAACGATAATTCAATCAGTTCGAGCTGCAAGATATAATCAAATTAAAAATTGAAGTAATCAAAGCTATTTTTTGTAAAAATTAATTATATTGTTTTTCAACATTAAAATAAGTAGGTAAACTAAAACCTAATAAAGGTATTAATTTCTAGCCCCCACTGCCCTGTAGGCAACTGCTGGAAGCAGTTGCTCTCTATTACTGCGTATACTGCAGTTATGGCTCGCATGTGACGACCCTGCAGGCCGTCACTTGGGTCGGGGCGGCCCGACGAATCCCCGCAGGAGGAACAGTGCGGGAGGACAGTGTACACTGTCCAGACGCACTGGGCCAGGGGTGCAAAGACCCGAAGCCCCTACGACCAATGAGGTGTTGCTCGCAGTATGCCGAGTGCTCGCACCGCGAGCAGAGAAAACCTCACGAGCAGAACGCTCGCGGCGTGCAAAGTGCTCGCGCAACGAGCACTTGCGGCGCTACGAGCAGGGTACGAAGTACCTTCTAGTCAGTAGTATAGATAGCCATGGTTGTGCCCACAACCACCGTGAGGGACTCGGGTTCCTCACGCTAGTATTCAATTGTTCATTTGTGTCCTACTGTTCAGACTCACCTCTGTGCATTATAGTGACAACGACCTACAGTGACATTGAACCCCCCGTCTAGGAGTGCTAGCTCAACAAGCCGTCTTCGGAACGCCCCTTACCTGTTGGCGTCCTGCCATACGTTCTGTCTTAACCCGCGCCAGTCCTCTCGAGGCCTGTGTCGGGTGCAGGTCGTAATATCGCACTGCGGAGCCGAACCTTCTAAAAGGCTCTAGGGCCCACAGGACTTCTGTTGAGCCTCCCACAGCCTATAATAAGCCCTGAACTCTCCTGTATGTAGTCTTCTTCAAGTAAGCAACTTCATTCTTTTCCAGTCATTGTATAAGGCACTGCCTTCTGGACCCTCTTGTTTCCAGCGTTAATATTCGCTGTGACACTCTTATTTACAGTATCACTGCCCTGTAATTCAGGCCTTTGTTTGCTTCCTACAGCGCCTATGGCACTGTAGCCGGCTTAGACCAGTACAGCACTTCTTCCTCTAAGCCATAGCCCTGTATTACATGCCTGTGGGTTCCTGAAGTTTAACAATACCCTTAAGCTAAAAGATTATAAATACACTAATTTACCAGGATAGGGAACGGAAGGCACGTTAAGTGACCCACTTGGGCAGAAGATGACGCTAGGCTATAGTAGCAGTCATAACGTCAGATAACGCCCATTTCAAGCGGGAAGTAGCAATAGGAAAGGAGAGACGTACTGATGGTTTTTTCTCTACTGTACAGATTAGCACTGTGATAGTGACGACGGTCTCTTAAGGGCCGCAAACGGTGCATACTGTGACCATAGTGGTAAACCCGGGGGGCGATCCCACAGGGTAGCTTGGACGCGGCTCAGTGATAGTAAAGGGTACATCTGTCCAACCAGTCAAGCAGAGCCGCGGGATCGTGGTGACAAAGGTGTTAGGAGTAGGAGGTGAGCCGCAGATGTTCAAGCAGTCGGTGGCGGTAACGTATTCGATCACAACCTTAAACCCACTGCGCTAGTCCATAAAGGCGAGGTCATTCGCCAATAACACCAATGGAAGAGAGAGTAGAGTAAGTAAGCCCCTAAGGCCTCGGACGAGGTTCATTTTGGCGTTGAAGCTGGTTGACTTGGTCAGAATCTACAGCCGCAAGATGTCAACCGACACCTCGTTTACGCGCGAGGACCAACTGACGTAATCAAGCCGGGACTAAAAAGGCATGAAATACGAAAGACCGCCAAGTGTTGAGGGAGAAAGAGAGCATCGTAGACAGGATTCGCTTTGGGATAAAAGTCATACTCATTTGAGCTCGCAACCTTTCTATATCCCCACTATCTCCTTAGGAGCGCACTATCTCCTTAGGAGCGTCAAATAGTTGGCTGCAGCAAAAGAACGATATTATTAAATGGGCGGCTATTCGGCACTCAAGCTATTAGGTCCCTGTACGCCACACAGCTAATTATAGCTGGCATGTGGAGATTGAGCCAGGCTTTCGGCTAGGCGTGCGCCGAAATATTGAGGGGCTGGACAAAATCACACCACTCCAGCCAGAGCCTCGCGATACTATGAGTGAAGAGAAAGGGGGGAATTTCTATGGGGTTGTTCAAGGCCAACCCAATGATAAAGCTGGGAGAGCAGGAGGAAGTTTTCGCATCTTAACCTATGTCGTTTTCTAACCGGGCGTTCGGGGCTGCTGCTCTTGAATAAAAAATCTCTGCTGGTTAGAGGTTTTGAAACCGTTCTCGATAGTGAAGACTAAGCTTCTGGCTGGAAGCCAGAAAACCACAGGACAGATCACACAAGCAATACAATCAAGCAGTTGCAACGCCCTTCAAACCCACCAAATCCAGTGTGCCAGGGCTTCTAACAAGCCTCAGCCACTGAAGTGACGAAGCCTGAATGCTACCGAAAGGTTTATAAAAAAGAAGGTTGTGACTGGAAGCCATAACCACAGGAAAGATTCAGGCGCAATTTAATGAAGCAATTACAACCCCATCCAATTCCAACGAATTCCAAACGTTCAGTCTTATCTGACACCAGCAGCGGGCTGCTCAGCGATGAAACCTGAGGGCATCATGTCAGCGGCCCGCAGCCTGCCACAACCAAATCCCCCACCCAATATCACGTCATTGTTCTGCACCGGCTGAATTATGTGAATGTTCTTAAATGCACCTAAGTGTACCTGAGCATTCCCCATTGGGAGTGGGTGATTTTACTGTCATTAGTTGCCGCGATCAGATGCAGAGTGTGTTTGCTAGCCAAAGCTTCTCTGGGCTTTTATTGGATTGGCGTTTTGCTTGCGGGTCGATGCCGCCGTGGCGCCTGCAACATACTAACACTGGCAGTTTTCCAAGCTTTTCAAGCCCACCTCTTTCTCTCCTCAATTCCCACATCTTTGACCGACTCAACCATCTTCAAAACATGGGACGCACACTTTCTACAATGGCTTCATTTATTAGCCTCCTATTATTCTTACACCTTCCTTCGCCAGGTTCGGCTTACATGCATTTATCCGAAGAGCCTAGTTATTGCCAGGTGATTGGCGGCTCAGATCTCTACGGCGTCGACGTCCGGCTTGGATTTTATCTTCAATAGGCGTCGCTAGTTCTCTGCCGGATTTTCAAACTCCATGAAACAGCATCCCCGATCATGACATCCCAACTTATTGTTGTGGTCGCAATCGTCGTCAATGCTGTGGCCGGCTATCGACTCCCCGGCGCGTTAGGAAGGTACGAAGCCAATGACATCAATTTGGGATTATGTGTCTTGGTTATGCCGCTTGTTGCTGTGACCGTGTTCACCCAACCCCCTCCCTAGTTGTTGCGTTTGCGGGCGCTCCGGACACCGACCCTCGAAAGCCAAGAACGTGGCCCTGGCGCCCATGACGGAAACCAGGAACAAGGCGAGGACGAAACCCAATTCCACTTCATACGATCCATTTACCTGGCTAGCTTCTCGCTCGCGGCATCTGGATTGTTTTTCGCTGCTCGACGCCCCGCTGTCGCTCGTGAAGGTGGTGGACCTGGGCCTACAGTGTGAGTTTTTAACCCTTTTCATCTTCCGTACGATGTAAAATGAACCGTAAGAGGCGTCGGCTAATGTTACTTTCAAAGCTGATAACTTGCAGGTTTTGCCATCTAATTACGGCCGTGTGTTGAGACAGAAATGTCAACTTAATATCGCCTCGGCACTTACGGCCGGAGTAAAATAAGCACCGTTATCATAGCAGAGGAGAGAGATGTTGCCAATGAATGGGGAATTAAGTCGGGGCTTTGCCGCTTAAAGACTTTTCAGCATGAAAGTGTTGTAGTAGTGTGTGACATTGCCAGAAAGAAAGGGATTTAGGGGCCCCTGGGCGTAGCAAGTTTAGAGAAACTGGAAAATGTATACAGCAATACTTTCGGGCTACGAATATAATATATGGGGTTTGTCGACGTTTTAAATTTACAGGATTTTTTCTCTCCTGTAGTTAGAGTAAAGGAAAGCGCAACTAGGTGTTGGTAGAGGTCCCAAAACCCGATCCTCGCAACTATAGGCAAAATAGCCCGGAACTGTAACTCCCTCGCTCAATCTAGCTCAGTCTAGCTCAGGCCAAGGCGGCACTGCTCAGTTCCAAAGAAGGAAAGGGAAATTGGTATTGTCGACTTTAGGGTGGTGAAATCGTTGTTTCAGATGCAAGAATGTCTGCTGGAACAACAAATATGCATTTTTGGCATTGGGGATACGGTGTGAATAGACATTCTCGAATAGAAGTGGGCCTTCCACAGCTATTAGCCTCTCAACACCCTATACCCCGGATTCTGATCACCCACAACAAACACACCCACCCTCCTCCTACCAGAATCCCCAACCATCTCCCCAAACCCATACCTGCTCTTTTCTTCCACCCTCCCCTCACCCTTCCACGTCCTCCAAGCCCCCATTCCCGAAAACGCCCTCACAGCCTCAACCGAATCACAAAGATAATACATCCTCCCCGCCAAACTAGCCGGAGAAATAGGCATATCGGGATATCTAACCGCAAAGGATGCATACGCCAGCACCAACTCCATAAACACCAAACTTCCCACCGTCGTCCAGGCACAGATTATGTGCAGCTGCCATGTCTGGACAGGCGAGAATGGGATGTTGGAGAGGAGGATCGGGGTGAATCTAGCAAGGATATCGCAGAGCGCGATGATGGACGAGAAGACTTCTTTTCGAAGGAAAAGGGAGGGGAGGGCCGTGAAGACGATTGTTGGTGGAGTGGTTTTGACGGTTGAGTGGGGGGCGCCGTTGGGGGTGTCGTGCAGGTGGCGGTAGGGTTCGAGGGTTGTTACTCCTGTTTGGGTTGTAAGTGCTGTTCCCATTTCTAGCCCTTGATTTTGGCCTTGCTCTTTGACTGTTTTGAAGGGGCTGGCTGGTGGGAGGGTGAATCGGGAACAGGGGGTGGTGGTAGAGGCACTTACGAGCGTAGTAACGATTCCAAAAGAAGGTCAGCGCCACACCGAAGGCTGTAAAGAGAACCCGGACACCGAACGCCTGGCCGTCCATGAATCTCTCGAATGCCGTATCTGGATCCTGGACTGCCGTGTAGTATGTGACGAGGACGATCAGCCCCGCTATGTAGAGGAAGCCGCACCATTCGACCATCTTTCTCTCCGATATCCGACCATATCGAGATGCGGAGCGTTGGATCAGAACTCTGATGCTCAGGGGCCATATGTTAAATGCCTTTTCCAACGCCCCCTTTAGACTCCAGCCAGAATCTCGACCTCTCTTCTCCTTGCCCAACTGCGGGGCGGATTCCTCTTCCTCCTCCTGGTCCCGAACAATAACAACCCCATACTCTTCCTCCCCGTTCCCTCCCCTTCCAGGAAAATACCCCAACTTAAATCTCCACCTCTCACAACGCTCA
>Ga0247770_1001150_pt1 | contig 22521 bp, 28 predicted proteins | sample UWRJL136409B6_FD_179943 | JGI IMG/M metagenome (GOLD analysis project Ga0247770, IMG submission 179943) | Plant litter microbial communities from Arlington Agricultural Research Station in Wisconsin, United States - UWRJ-L136-409B-6 | ecosystem: Environmental > Terrestrial > Plant litter >... | reverse complement strand
GCGCGGGAGGGGGGGCAACATTGAGTCTATCAGGGGATCTTATATGCACGATGGGAAAGCCACCGTCCCAAGGAACTGACGCCTCCGGTAGAGCAACCGCCATCCCTTTATTTGATGCGCACCCACCCGTCTACTTCCCCACAGTTCGCTCGGGGCTGTCGGGAGCAGAAGGCGATTTAGCCTCAAAGGCGCCGAGAGGTGCCGTTGTCGTTGCGTGGTTTACTGGCTAAATCTCCATTGAGTCGCTTGTATGCTACCAGCGAACTTCGAAATACGGCGCTCGTTGCAAATGGTGTTTTTGTATTGCAATCGGCGGAATTATTATTCTGTGGACAAAATAACCAAGCTATGGGTGAATCTTGACAAGTCATTTCCTTGGCGACACAGTTGGTACGGGAGTATGGAAAAATTATTTTGCGAAATCCCACAGTCGTATTTGACATCGCGTGGCCACCATGGAAAGTGGAGGAATGCCACAAGACTGCCGTGGTTAGATGAATACAAATGCCGACGGCCTTGTCACCAGGAACGGAAGGTAGCGCGGTCGGCGTTGGTTACTCACCGGATCAAGGGCTTCTAGAATCGCTCTCTTACATTGTCCTCATCGAGTTAAACGTACCGAGGGTGGATATCGCGCCTTCTCAGACAATCCCTGGTCTGGATAAGTCTTTTCATCCACCTCCAAGCTCGGGCTCCGGCTTGGAGTGGTTGTCTGTTGCACTGATCAGACTGATCTCTCTGTAAACGTCGCCTCTTATGTTGCCTAGGGCAGCTCTGAATGCATTCAAGCGAGCCTCGTAAGATATCTCGGACAGTTCTGAGAGTTCGGATTGCTGTGAGTCCTGGATACATATGAAATACGAATCCTCGGCCCCCAGAGGCTTGTCCTCTGCTCCAGAAATCTCCTTGGGGCCGCCCGAGTATGGAATCTCAGGCTGCATCTCAAGGTCTGCTTCATGGGCTTGAGATACTCCTATCTGAGGGTCAGGGGTGCCGATTGCGGGCTGTATCGTATCCTCGACCGGAAACTGAGAGTGATGGGGTGGCGCATACGGGATCGAACTCGCGGCAGAAGTGGTTGTGGCTTGGCTTTCGTTGTTAACTTCGCTAGCATACATATTCTTTGCCCGCTCTCGCATGATTCCGTCGTGCCGAAATGCTTTTGTAGAGCAGTACTTTCCGAAAAGACCTTCGATCGTAATATCTACCCATTTTGCTTAGCAGCTTCTGGTGTGGCAGGAGATGCGTCAAACTTACCTCTCTCAAGCCATTCGCGAACGTCAACAGTGCATGGCCAGACATCCTCGGGCTTGAAGGCCTCGAGTAGATGACATAACTCATGGTATGAGGAGTGCCGAGAATACGGGAACGTAATGACTTTGGGCAAAGCTTCGTGATCCTTGCCTATGCTGGCAGGTAGTTTCTCGCGTATGAGCTGAGTTTTCTTCGCTATGGCTTGAAATGCGTTTACGAGCTTGATTTCGTCATTGTCCCCAAATGCGGCCCTCTCAATATCAAGGGGGATCTTACGTCCACTCGCCGAGGCATGTGTCAGGAAGAGGCTGATTTGCCCCTTCAAGTCGTCTGGCAGATCATCGTCATCACATATTCTGCAAAGTTAGTCAAAATTCCAGGCTCGTTTATCCTCTCAGACTTACAGACTAAGAAGAGATTCGATCTCCGCAGGGACGAGATAATCTAGCTCAGCGTCTCTGTTCAAATCGTCTCCGCCACCACCGACGCCGACTTCGGCAATCTCTTGGCCACCAGGAAGACGAGCAATCACGGGCTGTATTCGAACAACGGGAGAATCCAGTACAGTTTGGCAGTAGTTCTCCCTTTCGCAGCTGTGAAGGCGAACGTCCTTGTTGAGGGTCAGGCAGCCAGTGTGGAAGGTGTTTCCACACATAAATCCCACCAGACCAGCAGCCTCGGGGGACAGATGGAACTGTGCGCCAAATTTGGAAGCTGAATCTTTAGCCACCAAGGAGCCGTAAATGAGCATTTTGTATTCATCGACATGGATCTGGGAACGGTCAGCTGCGGCCGCGATATGGGCGAAGGCAAGCCAACCTTGGTGTCTAAGGCCTTGGACAAAGCAATCCACACATCCTCGTAGCTGCTCGGGTGTTCAGCAATTGCTTTCCATCATGCGTCAAGCGTACTGACCCATAAGTCCAAGCTTGAAAGTGGAAGATGGTGTCCTTCGGATATTTGGACACCTTCTCAAGCAGCTCACGGATTCCCTCGGATTTGGGCGGAAAGGAAAAGTCATCGGTGAAAGAGGTGTCAAGGTAGATAGTGTCAAGTGTCTTGAGCCCACATGAATACTCAATCAGGGCCGGAGAGCGCGCAATTGCGTTGACAAACCACGGCTCGCTCCTGATATCGCCGGTGTAGAGGGCAGCCTTGCCGTTGCCCTCAAATACTAGCAGTACTGGTATAAGCAAATGAATGGACTCAAACTGAGAAATATCGTGGACTTACAGAACATGACGGCGCCGGGGCAATGGTTGGCATTGAACAGCGTAACCTGGATATGGCTTCCAGGCTCAAGTTCCAGTACCGTTGGGGTCTCGAGAGGCAAAGGTTTCTAGCCATATTAATAAGCAGAGACGCCCAAGTTTCAGTGTTGTCAAGCTTACAAGCAGGTTCTTGAGGTGTTTGTACCGCTGAACACGGGCTTCCAAAATACCCTTGGCATAGTTGATGCGACACGGAAACCGCTCAAGTCGGAGTAGCATTTCCCTTGTGGCGGGCGAGCAATAGACACTAAATAAACAAGACAAAGGTCAGAATAGGAGGGGCGGTGATTTACAAGCATGTCTGCATACAACGGCGAACGCAGGCTCTCCAGGCCAGCGAGATGGTCGCTGTGGATGTGGCTCAAGAAGCACGCCAGCGGAGGCCGAAGGTCTGCATGATGACGAAAGAAGTCGACTGTTCCTTGTCAGAATTGGATTCACAGAAGCCTCCAAAGGCCCCAGAGCACGCACCTCGGATGTCTGGGAACTCGGCTACCAGGCCGTTGAATGTTGACATTGTCGCTGCGGCTCACCCACATCTGTGGTTGCCCTTGTCTCGCAAAGAGGGCCAGCGTCGTATCAGACCCACGCCAAAAAAAGATGTGCGAAGCGAGGGAGCAAGATGTCAAACAAAGGAGGCAGACGGAGCGGAGATCCCGACTGCAAAGAAAGCCGTTTCCTGAGAGAATTTAAGAGCCCGCGAAACACTAGGCAGAATACACAAAGACACTGCCTTGAAGTTCACAAGTTCCAGGCAGCTGTGTCTCCCAGAAGTCCCCACACTGTCGACGCTAGCTAGCGTAGCAGGCGTCAACGTTGAACAGTACGACAAGAAGCGCTGAGAGCCTCTGAACTAGGCCCGAGCGTCTTCCGGGGGTGGGGCAGCAAGTTCTCCCCAACAAACATTAGGCGCTCAGAAAAAGTAACCGCCATACACTACATTCAAGACATTTCTCCAAAGGTGGGGCAATCTCAATTAGAAATCACAGACCCAACATCCATCTAAGCACAGTTCTAGAACCTCCAAGCGGCTCGCATAGTGCGAAGAAGCTGCTCTCGTTTATTGTGAATTATTTTGATTTCTACTGGTCGTTGGATTGTAGCCTGATGTTGGCAATCTTTTGGGGGGCTTCCCTTTTTTGGAGTTGCACCGTACTTGGTACCCCTCATGTCCCAAGCGCATTCCTTCGCAGTGTTACGGCAGGTCTTCTTGCGTTCTCTAACAGCCTATTATTATAAGGTAAATGAGGCCTTTCACAGACCCGAAACGGTCTCTCGTAATACGAATAAGGCTTCTCTTGTAATAATCTAGGCTTTGCTGTTTGTCCAAGGGGTGGTGCAAACAGACATTCTCACATTCCTTTTGGAGATTCCGCCCCATCCTTGCACTAACAGTTCCCCACTCGCTGCAGTGACTGCAGTGCCGTGCATCTGCATCCTTCCGGCAGGGACAACCTAGGTTGGAACCCTGCGGGCCACCATTGTTTCACACCACACGGACCCGGCCAGGAGATGTCTTTGTAACACAGGAGCCCGCGAGTGTCCCTTCTACTTCCTTTCCGTATATGTTCTCGGGGGCGCAAGTGGGAAATCATTATACTTCTGTTTCTAGGCAATGCAATTGATCTGTTCGTTTCTTCAAGATGACGGCCGGCCTTAGCTCGCAGCTGCTCGAGTCGCTGCTGACTCCGGGGCGCATTGCGGTCGCCATTCTAGTCTTCATCGTTAGCTCCTTCATCGTCGACTTTACGTGGAAGCCGAGCTATCCAAGCTCCATACCGCGTGTTGGCTTCGGCGGTGGAATCACCGGTAACATTAGGAACTGGATCGGCTACGTTACACACTTTGGTTCCTGGATGGAAGAGGGCTACGAGAAGGTCAGTCAGTGTCTTAGCGGTTTCCTGCTGTGCTTCCGGTCCCCCCCCGCCCCCTCCTGTCGCTAACACGGAAGACGACAGTACACCAAAAATGACCGCGCCTATGTTGTTCCATCGGCCCCCAGCCGTCCAGCGGAGATTGTCTTGCCGCGCTCGCAGACGTCCTGGCTCCTCGAATTCCCCGACCGTGATGTGTCAGCAAAGGAGGCACATGCCGATGTGATGCACGGCCACTACCAGTTCCTCAAGACCGATGACCACTTCCCCGTCACGTCCCTTCACAAGCATCTGGCACGCAACCTCGTCGGTCTGCTCCCGGGTATCCAGGAGGACGTTCACGCGAGCATCGACGAGACCTTCGGCACCGATACAGAAAACTGGAAGACGCTCAATCTCTGGGAGGCATGGCTCGGCATCGTTCCACGGGTTACCAACCGCGTGGTGGTGGGGAAGGAAACATGCCGCAACAAAGCTTTCACCGACAGTCAGGTGGCCCTCGCCGACACCATCGTGCGCAACAGTTTCATATTGAACGTGTTCCCCAAGATCCTCCACCCGATTGTGGCGCCTTTCGTCGTGGCGCCCAACTGGCGGATCTGGCGGAAGTCATATGCCATAATTCGCCCGCTCATTGAGCAGCGCCAGCAGGACATGGCACGCAAGGCCGCCGGCGATCCGGCCTATGACACATGGGAGCCTGAGGAGTGTCTCATCACCTGGATGATTCGGCAGGCGCAAGCTGACGGGTGCGCGGATCAGATCGATTCCGCGCTCATCTCCAGGAGCCTGATCCCTATCGAGTTCGCGGCAATCCACACGACGGTCATCACAGGCCACAGTCTGCTGCTGGACCTACTCACGGCGGACCCGGAGCTGGGTATCCTGGATGTGCTGCGTGATGAGGCGAGCCGTGTGTTTTCCGGGGAGAAGACGGGCTACTGGACCAAGGCGGGACTCTCGAGCCTGCACCGTATTGACAGCGCGATCCGCGAGAGCATGCGGCTCAGCCACTTCGCGACGGCGCTGACGCACCGTAAGGTGATTGCCAAGGACGGCATCACCAACGCCAAAGAGGGCTGGCATGTGCCGTACGGCTCATACTTGTTGGTTGACCTGGCGGGGACGCACCACGACCCGGAGATCTACCCGGAGCCTAACCGGTATGACCCCCTGCGGTTCTCGAGAGAGCGGGAGGCATTCGAGGCACGTCCGCAAGACGAGCAGGATCCCAAGGAGGCGCTTCGGATTAAGAGACTGGGCATGTCGACGACGAGCGACACATACCTACCGTTCAGCCACGGGAGACACGCGTGGTGAGTACAACCAACCCAAGAAGCACAATGATACCCGAAGGCTAACCCAGACATAGCCCCGGGAGGTTCTTCGTAGGCCACGAGCTCAAAATGACCCTAGCATGTCTCTTGATGAACTACGAAATTAAGCCTATCGCCGAACGACTGAAGCCGATATGGATCGGAAATACCATAGTACCGCCGCTCAAGGCTATGGTCGAGGTGCGAAGGCGCAAGGGGACGGTGTAATTGTTTTAGTGACGGATGGCTGACTTACAGGAGTTTCGGTACCTACGCTAGGGTGCCACGGGGCGGGTGCATTGGGGATCATCAAACGGCAAGGCTGGGTGTGCGGTTAGAAGCTGGACTTTTTGCACGTTTAGACACAAATGATACGTAGCAACACCCTAGAGAGAAGAGGACGGGCGTTTGGGAGAATATACCTACTTCTACTACTACTACTACTATCACTACTCCCTAACCTGCCCCCTATTCACATACCTCCACCGCGAGATATATCCCGGCGCCGTTCCCGTCCCGCCATTACTCGTTGCATACGCCCCCAGCAACACCCCCGTAAACCCCCAACTGACCGCATCATTCGACCATACAGCAACCTCCCGCATCTCAGCCACCCGCCGCGCAGGCCCGACACTAAACACATAATGCGTCGCATTATCCGCCCTCACTTCCAGCGTCAGCTGGCCCCCAACCCAAACCCTCGGCACGGGAATCACCACCTCCGCCGGCACAGGCACATACGACATCCCGCGGATTCGCACATGGGGGATCAACTCCCCTGGGTTTTTATCGGTGTCGCTACCCTCGAGGAATGCTGTAGCGCTGGAGCGCGGGAGGAGCACGATGCCCATGTCGAGGTGGTGGTTCTGGGTGAGGAAGGCGGAGATGCCGAGTTCGGAGTTGAGGGTGTTAGGAGTGAAGGAGAAGTCGATAGAGTAGGTGAAGAGGGTGGAGGTTTGGCGCCGGGAGATGAATGTCTGGCCTGCGCCTGGGGCGGGGGCTGTGGAAGGGGGGGAGTGTAAGGGGCCGGCGTAGTTGCCGTTGATGGCGGTGAGGTTTAGGAACGAGGGGTTTAGGCGGAGGGAAGAGCCGGTGAGGGTGTAGTGGGAGGGGATGGGGGCGCGCCAGTAGGTAAAGTGGAGGGGGAGGGAGGTTTCAGAGGAGAAAGCGAGGTCGTCGTCGGCGGTGACGAGGGATCCGAGGCCCGGGAGGGAGAGGGAGGCTGGTGGGAGGGGACCCGGGGAGAGGCCGGTGATGGGGGAGAAGATGGGGAAAGCGGAGGGGGGCCAGCGGACGGGTGTTAGGACGGTTTCGCGGCCCATGGGGTAGTTGGTGTAATTTGGTCCCGAGCGGGTGGAGAGGGCGACCGCCCACCTGGAGGTGTTGGTTAGGGGGGTTTAAGAACTGGCGGTTTGAGGCTTGGCTTACCAGTTTCCGGAGCCGTCTTCGAAGAGATCGCCGTGGCCCACGGTTTGGACTTGGTAGCGTCAGTGCCTATTTAAGGGGATTCAATAAGATAGACAAGGGGTGCTCACATATGCTGGTGGTGTTTGCGTTGGTCAGGACGGGGTTGCCAGGGTTGGACTCGTACGGCCCGTTGATGGTCTTGGAGCGCGCCATTGTTACCATGTGACCTAAGCCGGTTCCTCCTTCTGCTGCGAGTAGGTAGTACCACCCATCCTTGCGGTAAATGTGAGGTCCCTCGGGGGCCTACATAAGTTGTTAGTAAACACTCCAAGGGGGCTTGTACCAAGCAGGTAATTACCATGCCACCCGTCCCATTCCATATGATGCGCCATTCACCCAGCTCTCCTGTATCCAGATTTGCCTCGGCTTGTTGGATATACGGCCTACGCACGGCATCCAGATATGAGTACACACACATCAGGACACAGGGGCGATGGAGCTCTCACCCAACTTGCCACGCATGGGCACCATTGATGTACGTTTTGCCATCGACGTCCCAGAACGGCTCAGTGTCGTAACCAGTAAAGTTGAAATGGATTGCATTCGACCAAGAGGCGTCATCGTACGGGTTCTTCCCCTTGAAGATAATCTGCAGCAGCACGTTAGCATATCCATATCCCCGGGGAAAACACCGTTGGAGCCCTACATTATCCCAGCGACTCTCATCGGACTGCGGACGGTCATCATCCACAAGCGTCGTAACCAGCCAAAAGGTACCATTGTTGAATCGCAGCGTAGGCGCCCATATCCCACTACCATCATCCATCATCAGCCCCATCCCCTTGAGACAAAGATCTCCCACAATTCCACGCCAAATCCCTACCTCGTTGATCTATTCGTCTCCGCCAGCCGTGGCAGCTGCTCTCCCCGATTCAAAACATGCCCAATGAGCTTCCAGTTCTGCAAATCCTTGCTCGCGTGGATCGGAATCCCCGGGAAGGCGTTGAAGCTAGACGAGGCGCAGAAGAAGGTCCCGTTCCACTCTGGGACATAGATGCAGCTTGGGTCGGGGTGAAAACCAGGCAATATGGGGTTTGAGATGGTGGAGTTCGCTATGTTGCTGGTCTGCGCCAATGCTGTGGAGGCGCAGACTGCGAAGGTAGCTAAGAAGGCAGTGAGGAGTGCCATCTTGGAGGGTTGACTGAAGTTTCATGTTTTGTTGGGCCACGGGCGTCAGCGAGATGGTTATTATTAAACAACGGAGCCATCGCCATGGACTTGGTTCGTGGTCCTGCATATTTTCTTCTCCCCCTTCTCGGCGGGAGGGAGCATCGCGTGCGTACCATTGCCGGGTAAAGGGTACAATAGATGGTATACGCAAACGCAGGCATACTGTGCCGAAACGAGGCCAGTAGGTTCGGGTCGGGATAGCCCGAATGTATTAGGCATTGGCTAAAACAAACTGTCAGTCTTGGTCCTTGTACTAGGGGATATAAGTGACGCCGTGGTTTTTGTAGCGCTTCGGGGGGGGGGGGGGGGGGGTTGGGGGGGGGGGGGGTGGTCTTTGGAGAGGTGGAGTATGCGGGGAATGAGACGGCACGGGTTCGGTACCTTGATCAGAGAATGTTCCTTGCAGCCGATAGCTCGGGAGTTGTATGGTCTTCTCAGAACAACGTCAGCTCCAACCAATAGATATTAGCCGGACCGTAGGTTGTAACGTCTCTGATTTCTGCGAAGACATACAGCTTGTCCATGTCAACAAAGCCCTTTTGTGCATTTGGGCAAGTTCGTGGAGTAATCTGACCGTGAACAAAGCCATTGTTGCGAGAAAAATACGCTCATTGAGTAACCTGTCCCGGGGAACCTCCAGCAATAGGGTGAGTTCGTATTTAAAGAGGGGATGGGTAACACAATATAAGGCAGTCCCTGTCTTTCTCAACTGTCCCCATTGGACTATTATTGCCCAACCAAGTGCGCTGTTGATCTGACCACAAAGTGTCAAACTTACCGTCGGTGACCGGATACCTACCCTTCGATACCATGGCAGACATTGTTGTCCAAGATTCGGCCTTCGATGCGGAGTATGAGACGGCCTCGGAATGCTGTTGGCCAGAGTCCCCCTTCCAGTCTGACTTTTCGTCTCCATCACAGTGCAGTTCCTTTTTCGATGAGCCGTTTGAGCATCGCTCAGATACAGACGCATCCTCAGTATCGGCGACGTCAACGCCGTCATTTTACTCGATGCACTCAGACGGCCAGATAGCCGACAACTTGGCCTCGGAGTCTTGGGTCGGCGCCGATGACCCTAGCTCGGGGGGCTCATCGCCCCAGGTAGGCCATCCTATCCTCCAATGGATGGAGAGCGTAGGTCAAATAAACCCTCCCGAGGGTTGGGCAATCGTAGACGCCAGAGACACCATCCAGGATGTTTCTGCTGTAAACGATGAGTCGGCAGGCATGGGAGATCAGTTCCATATCCGGACCGTCCAAGGAAACTTCGTCGTCATCGCCATCAATCATGATGAACAGTTTGATGACTCCGACCGGTCTGTTGATGATATCGAACCGACTACCGAATCTTCCACTGATCACACCGTATTGGCTTCCACCGAGAGCAGTGTTTGAAGCACGGATGAACAAAACGGACGACCGAGACTGATAATTTTAAGAAATCGGTAAAACTACAATGTAGCGGTGAATTTTTAGATGTGATATGAGAGAAATATGAACGAAAGGGAAAAAATGAAAGACCCGGAAGGAAGACGACACAAGCAAATGAAGAAAATAATGGAAACCAGCAAAAAGGATGGCAATTGCCGGGAATTGAGCCCGACGTGGGGGTCGAACCCACAACCTTGAGATGATCTCGTGAGATCGTAAAGTATCTTCATAAGAGTCTCACGCTCTACCGATTGAGCTAGCCGGGCGTATGCCTGGTTGTTGTTGAAGGTGTGTTGGGTATTTGACGATATGTCTGGTGGGTTTAGTGGGAACCTGCAGGTTGAGAGTCAAAACACTCCACTCCAGCCAGGGTCACGCGAGGGCTCAACCCTTGGGGGCGGTCTACGTCAAAAAGGGACACCTGTGACACCTGCAGTTTTGCTCTAGGAAGAAGGTCAATCGGAGACATGGTGAGTAAATGCAGAACGTTTGTTTGTTCGGTTGTTCGCTTTATTGGGAGACGAGGTGGTAAGTTTGCGGCCTGAGGTGTGAAGATGACAGGGCTGACAGGTCCAAAAGCTGAATGCGGTGCCCCACTATAATTTCAGCTGGCAGGGGGTGGACCACGTTGCCGTCACCCCTCCATCGCGATTCGCGAACTTTGCGTCCGTCCACATCAACGCCCAGCCCAAACCGAAACGAAAGGGCGTTGGGTTCATCGCTTCTCGAAAGAGCGCGTGCTCAGCGCTCTACGGTATATCATTTGCTAGATATCATCATCCACAGGCCTCACAGCTCAATCCCCCATCTCCGACGAACCGGCAACGATAATCGGTCAACCTCCAACCCTCGACACACCATCCTCCCCCCAGGCCGCGACAGCCCCCCCAACCTCCAAAATGCAAGGCTTCAACATGGGGCGGTACGTCCCACCGGACCAAGAGGGCCTCATCTCCGGAAACGCCCTCAACAAGAAGCACGCGCTCGGCGCGCGCGCCTCCAAGCTCGCCTCGGCCGGGATCCTGACCGTGCGCTTCGAGATGCCCTTCGCAGTATGGTGCACAACCTGTCCCAAACCCACCATAATTGGTCAAGGCGTGCGCTTCAATGCCGAGAAGAAGCGCGTCGGCAGCTACCACACCTCGCCCATCTGGTCCTTCACGATGCGCCATAACGTGTGCGGCGGACCCATTGAGATCCGCACCGACCCGCAGAACACGGCGTACGTGGTAGTTTCCGGGGGGAAGAAGCGCGATGTAGGGGATGACAATGACAGTCTGGTGAAGAGCGGGGAATTCTTGATCCTGACGGAAAAGGAGCGTGCAGAGCGCCGCGAAACGGCGTTCGGGAAGTTAGAGAGGACGATTGAGGACCGGGAGAGGCTGTTTGAGACGCGCGAGCGGATAGGGGAGTTGCAAGATACGGCGGAGCGGCAGTGGGATGATCCGTATGCGCAGAATCAGAGGCTGAGGAAGGTATTTAGGGTGGGGCGGCACGCAAGGGAAAACGAGGCGGTCAAGACAAAGGACCTGAAGGACAGGATGAGCTTGGGGATCGAGCTGCTTCCGGGAACGGAGGCGGACGCCCGGCGCGCCGCACTGGTGGATTTTGGGACGGTAGACGTTGCGGGTGATGCACATGTTGAGAAGGTGCTTGCACGGCCGTTGTTCGAAACTCACGTGGGGAAAACCGCTGTTGGGAAGAAGCACCAGGGGAAGTGGGCGCAGCGGAAGCTGAAGTCCGAGGCGGCTGCCGAGAAGATGCGAGAAAGTCTGGTGTCGGAAATCGTAGGGAACACTCGGGCGGCGAGGGATCCATTCCTCGGGTTTGGCAACAAGGATGCCCTCAAAGGCCCGCTAAGGCTTCCGGGCCTGAAGAGGAAACGAGCTCCAGGGGAAACACCGGATCCCCCTGAGGACGGGAAGGCAGGCACGGCCACCGGTGTCACGACGTCGCTGGTGAGCTACCAGACTGATTCGGAATGAGCACTGAGACTGGCCAGTCTGTGGTTGAGCAGAGAGACACCACGCATGAGATGCAGCAATGATACCCCTGGAACGAATGAATGATTTTGCAGCGCTACAGTTGGGATCTTGAACATTCCCTGGGCTCAAATGTAGAAGGAACATAAAAGTGTCCCGAGGCCATGAACGGCCTGCCCAGCTCCTGCGGGACGGTCAAGGTCGAAACCGTTGTGAACAAGGGTAGCTGTTACCCCTATTCCTCTTCTAGCCTTTTTCACCACTGCCAACGAGCCCCGATTGCGCTGAGGAAGCATACCTTCATTTCTATATTGCTTCGCTTTCCCGCCAACACACCAGACGATTCCGGCATATTCGGTCGGTCACATGCCAAAGCCAAGTATCCACCGATCCATCCGTTGTCGGAGGACGAAAGAAAGGAAAAATTCAAGGACGGGGGAAGTCGGCTTCCTGAAACCCAGTAAAACATAACCCAAAGCAAAACCTGTCCGAACCCCCTAACGCACTAAACACAAATTCCGGGGATATGATCTGTACTCCCTGATGATGATAGAAAGACGGCCAATAGCCGCCCTGAACCCTTTGCCCAGTATACCCCCTGACCTGACTCCATATGCGTTGCCTCTGGAAAGCAGATACACACACGCGGTGGCTCATTATACATCGTCCATCTTGCCCGCGGCTTCTTCTTCCTCTTCGTCCTCCGAGAAGCTCGCGATGGAGCTCATGTCGTCATCGTCTTCGCTCTCGGCACCGGCCTCGTCTGCGGCGTCTTTGCTAGCGTATCTTGAGACGTATTCTGTCACCATGTCAGGATCGTCCTTCCTGCTCGGGCATTGAGCTGCACACGAGGGAGTCTATATTATGCATACCCTTCACTTTGACGTCGTAGCTCTTCGGTTCTCGCATGAGCAGGGCTGCCGCCTCTCCGTTGAGCGGGTCCGTCGGGTTCGGGTAGCGCAGCAGCTGCGGCAGGAAGACCTCGAATATGTTGATCATGTCGAACATCGGCGACCACGTCTGATTAATGACGTCCAAGCAGACCGACCCAGACCTATTTTCCCAAGAATCATTTAGCTTCAACCACTTCTGTCTCTATCTCTTTCCCTGTCCAGCTAGGGGTACGGGCCGCCCCCCCTTTGCTCATCCCTCAACCCCCAGCCCTCACCCCAAGATGGGTCGTGTGAAAACTGCGTGATTGGCTGGCTTACAGTTCATCAATATTGGGGTGGAATATGCGATTCACGAAGCCGATGCTTGGCGACTTATACGGATACGTGTCGGGGAGCTCGACGTGCACCTTCCAGACACCACCTTCGAAAGGGGCTATTTCATCACGTCACGTTAGCCCTCAAGGTTCTTTTGCAGGTGGGAAGGGACAACCCACTCTCTGCAGGACCCTTAAAACGCACGTAGAACTCTTGCCTGCGATGTAGGCCATTGTCAGATGTACATATCCTAGTCTCGGTGCCTTCGGACGATCGTGGTCGGTTTGCGCGAGCTTACACTGCAGCATGGATCTGTCAGCCATGGTCGTTCCGACTGCGATCACGGGGTACGCAGCGTACGTACTGTTATCATTGACCAGCGTGACCTCGTAGTCGCTCATGAGCCTGTTGGGTATGCCGTCAGGTGAGCCCCGGAGACAGTGGACAAAACGATCGAGTCAAGGGTAAGTGCGTACATCTTCATGACCTAAAACCAAGCACTCGGTGTTAGCTTCTTTGAGCAGTTCTACCACCGGGAACTAAGGCAACACTCACGTCCGTCTCGATGCGGCGGCGCGGAGAACTCATGGTGGGCAGGCAGTATGGAAAGTTTTGGTCTTTCTCGGTGTAGGTTTGCTGTTCTTGGCGTCGAGAGATTAAGTATGTCGCTAGGATCGACGTTAGCTTGAGAGAACGGTGTGTGGCGGCTTTAGGAGAAGGTAGTTCCGGTAGTGGCGGATCTGTGTGGTTGCACGAGCCGGATGTTTGGGAGGAGGGTCGGAAACACGGCGGAGGATGGAGGGGCAGCGCTACCTTTTCTAGGTAACAACGGAACCTGAGTAGTTTGAGTCAGCGGTGGCGCCTGACTTTTTGGGAGCTGGCAGAGATCTGTAATCCGATATAGCTGCTGCAGTTTGTGACTTGATACGTGCCGTAGTGAAAGGCTTGGTTGGTGTTTGTGACGATGGAAGGAAGAATGGGCAGAATGAGCGGCTTCGGGGAGCCCACGACGTCAGGCCGTTCCCCTCTAGGATAATGCTATGCTACAGTGGTTGCGTGCGGCGAATGACAGGCCGGCTGGGCGATTGTGATTATGCAGCTCGGCGCTTCGATAAGGGAATCTGGAACCACTTCACCTTGAAATGACGCCCAATGGAAGGAACCGACCATTCACTTCAAGACAACTGGTTTGGGCGGGTTTGGAGTGTCAAATAGTGGTACATGATTACGACCCAAAGCCTTACTCTCGTCCCTAAATGCCCGGCTCAGTCCAAGCTAAAACATGACAACAGCAGCTTGTTGGCTATTCGCCTGAGAGGCGAAAGAGCAATGAGGTCTCTATGACCTGAACCTGTGCTGGTGTGGGGAACAGAATGACACACATGCTGACGCTTCACCAATCGCGGGGCCTCGCCAGCTCGCACCCCTGGCTGGGTCTTTGTTGCGCCCCGCCGAATCCGGTGTCCCGTCTCCCAGCAGCCGTTCCCTGGGAACACCAAAACCAGCCAACTCCTGTCCATATTAAACTAGACCGCCAGTTCTGACCTGTTTGTGTGCCCATCGCCGGTGTCCAGAAACCAGTCTCAGCAACGCAGAGCCGATGCGCTAATAGATTGAGAATCGAGCTGCCCCTCAACACCAGTTCTGGCCGAGCGGGGTTAAGCATACCCCGAGATGCGGGGAGCCGCGTCTGGGCAAAGGAGTAATTATGGAATCGCTGGCTGCCCCCAAGCCACGCGCCCTTCAACGGTGTTCAAGCCAGGTGGTTCAATGATGACCGAAATTGCCGGATCAGGCCACTGATGGACTGAAGGCCACCCCGACAGTGCGCTCTTTTTTCTGTCTGCCTCTGCCTTAAGCCATAAGAAGTATGCTTCATGGATACGATACGCACAGCACGTCCGCCACGGTAGAGCACGCGTATACCATACAGCAGCGTGGCATGGCATAAAAGCAGTGTGGAATACTGATCTGCACGACACAGCACCACCTGCATACCCACATACAGAAAGAACTACTAGAGGGCGTGGGCGCACCTTGAGGGACTGCTGACTGATAACTCTCAACCAGTCCGCGATGCCTCGGCTCCATCGCACACCCAATCAGGGGGCTCGTGCAACCCACCCATTGACCGAAGGGAGCCGGCCTCAACCTTTACAGCAGGCGAGCCGAGAGTCCACTGGAGCACCGCCCGCTGGCCGCCTGAAGAAAGCGAGCAAACTCCAGAAATTTTGGGGAGATACTCAATTGTACGCAGCAAAAACCATCATGACCTTGGGTTAAAAAGCTGAGCGGATTCGCCCCAACCATGGCTTCCAATTATTTCCCACTTCTTCCCTTTCTTGCAAGTGCGTGCCATCAATCCGTTGCCTTCCGCCCAGGGTTTCCTTTCATTTTCTCCATTTTCCGATCGCTGCATTCAAGCCAGGTGTGCTTTTAGGGTGCACAGCAAGTACCCATGCATCTATCATCCACACTGGCTCGGTCGGCCGGTGCTGCCCTGACACGGAGCACGCGACCACCCCTATCCGCCGTCCGGCCTTTCATCCAGATCGCGCAGCATGTCCGCCACAGCTCTCACTCTCCGATGGGCACACCGCCGGTAAACCCACGGAAGAAGGTCAACATCGGCACCCTCCGCTCGCTGCACAGGAGGGGTGAGCCTATCACGATGATGACCGCCCACGACTTTCCCAGTGCCCATGTTGCCGATGCTGCCGGCATGGACATGATCCTCGTCGGCGACAGCCTGGCCATGGTCGCCCTTGGAATGGAGGACACCAGCGAGGTTATGGTCGAGGAGATGCTGCTGCACTGCCGGTCGGTTGCGCGGGCCACCAAGGCAGCCTTCACAGTATGTCCCCCATTATTCCTCTTCCCAAACCCGTGCATTGGCACTGACGTCCCGCCACTCAGGTTGGAGACCTCCCCATGGGCTCATATGAGATCGCACCGCAGCAGGCCCTCGAAACAGCCATCCGATTCATTAAAGAGGGCCGTGTGCAGGGCATCAAACTCGAAGGCGGTAGGGAGATGGCTCCCACCATCGAGCGGATAACTTCTGCCGGCATTCCCGTCCTCGGCCACGTAGGCCTGAACCCCCAGCGACAGAATGCTCTAGGAGGCTTTCGTGTCCAAGGCAAGACGACACAAGGCGCGATGAAGATTCTTGAGGACGCTTTGGCTGTCCAAGAGGCAGGGTGCTTCGCCGTCGTCCTGGAGGCCGTGCCAGCCGAGGTAGCGGCTATCGTGACCCAGAGACTTTCCATCCCAACCATCGGGATCGGGGCCGGCAACGGTTGCTCCGGCCAAGTCCTGGTTCAGGTCGACATGACAGGCAACTTTCCGCCAGGGAGGTTTCTTCCCAAGTTCGTCAAGCGGTATGGCGACGTTTGGGCCGAAAGTCTCAAGGCGATTGAGACCTATCGGGACGAGGTCAAGAGCCGCCAGTATCCTGCCCCGGAACACACGTACCCGATTGCGCCCCATGAGCTGGAGGCATTCATCAACAGCGTTGAGAAGTTGTAGAATTTTTTTCCCGTCTAGTTTGTCTGTTAGCTTTGCGGCCGAGATCGCGTAGGGCAGTTTATTATGTTTAGCGTTGTGGATTTTAGTGCATTGGCCGGCGTCGGAGGACTTTTGATAGCATCTTCGCGGATACCATCTTACTACTAGTTTGAGATGAAATCGCATGAGACTTCATATGGATATTGAATAATCGATGTTTCCCTCATGTATGTTGTTGTGGAAATCATTAGCCGAACGCTGGCGTCATCGAGTAGGTTACGTTCAGATGGTCGCTTGAGTCTTTGAAGCACTACACGCGAAGCGCAAGTTAGCAACCCAGATACCTACCTTTCTAGCTGAGGAGGTGAGGTACTGCGAAACTCACGGTCCAGAGATTTCCCACCACTTCATCCAGGGCGGGAGCGAAGGTGTTGTTGATATACAAGAATACGCTCTCTGTTTCTTGTACCTTTAGTGTCTTGCGCAAGTAGGCCACAACCGCCTCGAATTTGTTGGTGCTGACGACCTTCACTACATCGCGTCGCGGTACGGGCGCTGAGCCGACAGCCCTAAAGCGCACCACGATCTTGTCCCGCGGGAAGCCTCCAGCGGCGGCCAGAGCGGTGGTAGCGTCTCGCGGGAGGGACATTAGCACGGTGGAGGCCGTCATGGTTAGGGGCAGATCCGGAGAGTCTCGGCCCTCGACTACAGGCGAGGCTGGGGCAGAGTTGTTGATACTGGTGTCCGGGATGGGCGACGACGCTGTGTTCGGTGGTGGGGAGTCCATTTTGGGACGATTTGTTCTTTTCGAATATATATAGGGAGAAGGAGCTACTGCGCACAAGGTGGACGGGGTTTCAAGATCTGTGTGAAGCTTCTAGAAAGGTGTTCTAGGTTTGCATTGCTGGCTTAGGACTAGGTGAGTGAGGTACAACTTAGGCAGCAGATCTGGTGAGTTTGTTGGAGATTAAGGTTTGGTAGGGGCAACCTAGCTAGTGGAGTTGGGGTGGATGAGGGAGAGGGTTAGGGTTTCATATGAGAGTAGCCTTTGTCCAAGTTTCAACAAACATAAAGCAATTTGACAGTTGAAAAATGGCCGGTGAAGTGAGGAAGAACTGGTTGAATCGTCTCCGAGCTTACCGAGACAATGGCGATCTGGTTTCTCCAGTTGTAGGAAGCAGGTGATAGCATCGGAAGCTAGCTGTTGAACATGGTTGCGGGAGAGACCCCGAACTCAAGTCATCACGCCACAAGCTCCAAAGTAGCTCCCTCACTCACCTCACTCACCTCACCCACCCGAACGACCACGAGCGGGAATCTCGATGGCATGCAAATGAGACTCGGTTCTACAGCATACCGGCGGTGATGCAGGCTGTACACGTGTATCGTATGCATGGCTCTTCAGCTCACTCGCCCACCATCTCGCAGCTGCGAGGGAAATCTAGAAGGCCCGCCGAGCCCGCCAAAGACTAGCAGCAGCCAGATCCCCCTATCGCAGACTTAAAAACTGCCTGATTTCGGGTCTAGACCCGTCCCTTGGGCCGTGCAGCAAGGCTGAGAGCCCTCAGTGGGCCAATCATAGGTGTCGTTTCCCCAAGCCACTTGCCGATTGACCCTTGCTTTGCCTCCAGCCTTCTCCAAGACAAAAAGTGGGGCATCCGAAAAGTGGCATGATAATAAAGAAAAATGGGGTGAAAATCGAAGACTCTGCGTCTAAGATCCCCCTCAGAGACCTGGGGCGTGGGAGGGCGAATCCCTCGAGGCCCTCAGTCCCTCGTACTTTCGAGAGTGAAATGTGCCATGTTGCAGAGTCACGCCATGTCAACAATTTTCTCAGCGGCCGCAACCTAATTGGGTGTTCCCCTGGCCTCCTCTTCCGTCTGAGTGCGGTCCGATACCCGTCAAGCCATTTGTCGTCGCTCTTGTTCGCGCCCGTCTGCGTTACCGCCGCGAACGACTAGATGCCGTCCTGACACTTTGACATTGCAACCTCTTACTATTTTCTGCTCAACTCTACCTGCTTTCCTGGATTCTCCTCCTCGGGGCCCTCCGCTTAGCTTCCGGTCTTGTGTGTCTGGCCGATGTTGAAGGTTGCTGGACGGCAAGGGCACCATCGATTGCCGCCTTCCCACCAAACTTCAACACTCCCTTACCTACGCCACAGATGGTCCCCGTAGCCTATCCTCCTTGATCCCCATCGTATGCGCCAGACAATCAGCAATTGTTGGCACCTTGGGAACTCCGGCCGATCTCTATTGTTCCGGTCTGCCCTATCTTCGCAGCTGCCGTCCGGGTCCGTTCGTTTACACAACCACGCCGCCGCGCCCGCGTCAATTGCTGCGCGGGTTCGTCCCCCGGCGCCGCAGTGTGGACTGCAGCCATTGACTTTGTCCTACGAAAATAAACCGCCGTTGCCGTCGACCAAACAGCTCACTCAGCGACGTCCCGAGTCGAATCGCAACCTTGCGTGCTGGCCAGGCCCCGGTCGCCTGCCGTCTGTCTACCCCAGGTCTGCTGTCTCTCGTGGTGCAGCTCGCGATCCGAACGGCGCCAGCCAATCCGCCCCGGCCCACGACGTTGACTTGCTGCCACACGTCTTATACTGCTCCCCTTGTCGGGTGCTGCCGCCTCCTCGAACTTGCGCCTCCCTCCCCGCATCGCCAGTCAAAGCCGCATGCTTCTGACAGCTTTTGAAAGGGTCCCAAGTCTGCATCTTGAGAACCATCTTAGTTCTTCCCTTCCAGCCATCGCTCTTCTGCCCTGGACGTAGGAGTTTGCAGGGGTTACTTCGCGCCTCTTGTTGTCGGTGTTTAGCGATCAGCAGCCGCCACCAGACCCCAACGTCGAATAAAGTGCCAGCGCCACTTCAGAATCGCAATTTATTGGTATCTGCACTTGCTTAACAGCTGCATGGTGCCCAGTTGCTCCTCCACCTATTCCCCCGCTCCGTCTAAGCATCAGGAAGAGCCTCGAGGTCGGACCTCCAGCACTATTACTATACTCAGAAGACGCTCCGGCGCGGGATGCCCAAGTGATAATGGATCCCGATCCGCTCAGACACCTTGAGTTCTTCTCGGTACCTAACAATCAGGTATGGACATCCCAGAATGATCTGGGCCTATCAATACCCTCATCGGTTTGCTCCGCTGCTGACCCAACCCAGACGGTCAACCCTGTTGATCAGCCCTTCTCACTTGGTGGACCATCCACTTCCCAATCCCCATCATTATGGGACGCCCCAGCATCGTTCGGCATTGGGTCCGATGTCTCTGGGCCACCGTCGGCAGGCCACACCGCCATGTCACTTGATTCGATCGCACAGCCAGCACCATCAACAGGACTGACGACCATGGCAAGTCTTCCAACAGGGATTCCAATATCCGCCACCGCAGGCCAGCCGAGGCCAGCAATTCCTATGAGAACATCGAAGTCCAGAGAAGGTCACCAAAGAAAACGGTCTAGGATAGGCAGCGACGCAACGCCATTTGACTCGGTTGACTACTGGATCGACTTCGACAAAGAGGACAACCTCGCCGATATCCCGGAGGGTATAGAGATGTCCAGGTCAGACGTCAAGGGGAAAGGGAGGGCTTTCTCGGCATCACAGAGGTAAGTGGCGATGACGAGCAGGTGAACTTCAGCTGGAATTGCCGTTGTTGACAATGGAAAAGGCGGCAAAGCATCGCCCACGCTTCGACAGTATCCGCGCCCGCTCGTGTTCCTTCGAAGGCACCGAAGGCCGATGACTTTTTCGATGACAGTGCGATGGACAATGCGCTCTCGGACGACGAAGATGGATTCTCAAGTATCAACCTCGCCGACCATCTCTCAAGGATAGACTCGGCGCCCCCGATAGACGTCCCCCCCCGCGAGGGTCTCTACTCAACGCCGCTGAGCTGGGAAAGGCCGCAACCGGGGCTTCGCATGGACCCGCTCATCGGGCTCAATAATGCAGCTTTGAATGAAGCCGAGCAAAGGAGGCTAATTGCCATAGCTATGAACCCAGGGCCGAGTATGGGCGGGCTGGGGGCGAATGTCAATCTCAACTTTGGCGGGTTTGCTCCTGGTTTCAGCCCAATATTCGGCCAGGGGCTAGGAGTTGATCCCCTTGGCCTCAGCTTCGATCCGGTATCACCACCAAAATCTTACGGATCGCGGTCTCGCCCACCACCTCAGCAACCCAGGAAGCAAGGGAGCGTGAGTGATAAGGGCAAGGAGAAACAAGAAAAAGAAGAGAAGCCAAAGGCCGGAGGAGACCGAGCTGCCCACAATGACATCGAGAAGAAATATCGGACAAACTTGAAGGACAGGATTGCCGAGCTTCGAGATGCCGTCCCGGCGCTCCACACAATCGGTGAAGATGAAGAGGACGACGGGTCTCAACCATCTAGGGGAGCGAAAGTTAGCAAAGTAGGTTGGAACCTGAATATTGAGCTCACAAAAGAGGCACTGACCATATTTTAGGGTGCTGTTCTCACGAAAGCAACTGAGTACATACATCATCTTGAACGGAAGAATAAGCAGATCATGCAAGAGCATAGGAGGCTCTCGCAAAGACTGCAGGCTTTTGAACAGTTACTCGCTGCGACAGCACGACCGACATATCAGATGCCAAGTTACAGCAGAACTTTATTCGACCCCAGAGGGTTCTGTTGATGTCTTGCCTCATGACAGGTCTTGCCCACGTGTACATATCTTTTTTTAATTTCCGGACAGGTAGCATATTTAAGGAGCAGGCGCATTGTGTGGTTACATCAGCGAGATGTGATGGCCCAAACAGATAGGGCTCCTTACTTGAGTGTCTGACAGCATGAGTTTGGTATTGCCTAGCCCGCTGGCGTTGGAGATATCGAGCGACTGGTTCTGGCGAGTTTTGGGGGAAAAAAAGGTCTTACCTATGAAGTGGAATCGCATCCCCCCTTTTTTGGTCCAACTTGTCCAGTCTGGTGCGCATAATGTCGGTTTTGGGCGATGATAACATGATTTCGGGAGGTCTGAAGGAGACTTCACATGCAGCTGTGCCACTGGCATACCGGCAATCAACCAAACCTAGGAGTTGGATTGTCAAGGAGTCAAATTCTGCGCCGAGCGGACGCAAAGCCTGGCTAGATATGCATTGAACACAAGTGATGTACCCCCCCACATGTACAATACATTTTTTGTCCAGATACAAATATTTTACAAAGCCCCTATTATCGCTCCTCTCTCGTCTCCTATACAGATAAACACCACAGCCCCTCAATCTCTCAACGCCTCAATGTCGACAACCTCCTTCACCGCCTCTGTAGTCAACACCACCGGCCCCTCTTCATCCACACAGACACTATCCTCAATCCGCACAGCCAAACCCCTGAAATGCTTCGGCCACCGCTCGTCATCAGGGACATACACCCCCGGCTCAACCGTCACGCAGTGCCCCTTGCGCAGTGCGCACGACCTCCCATACCCAGGCACATCATGCACATCCAGGCCGACATAGTGCCCCACGTGGTGCGGGAACAAAGTGTCGAGGCTGCGTCCGCCGGACGTCAGGTCAAAACCCAAGGCGGTCAGCTCCTTGCGCAGCCCGTCTTCCGCGGCGCGATGGATCGCGTCGAGAGAGAAGCCTGTGTTGGCGCGGCAGAGAGACACGCAGTCGCGCTGGACGGTAAGGACGGCAGAGTAGAGATCCCGTTGGGGGCCGGAGAAGCGTCCCGATACAGGCCAGGTGCGGGTGATGTCAGTGATGTAGGAGCCGTATTCGCCGCCGGCGTCGACGAGGACGGTCGAGCCTGGCGTCAGGGTGGCGGTGTTGTGGACGTAGTGGATCATGAGGCCGCGGGTGCCGCCTGCGATGACGGGGACGTAGGCGGGGCCGTCGAGCCCGTGCTGGGTGAACTCGTGGGTGAGGAAGGCGTTCAGGTCTTTTTCGAGGGTCCAGGCGCGGCGCATCGCGGAGGTGATGGCGCGGCCGGAGATGCGGCCTGCATGGCGCATCACGGCGGTTTCAGCGGGGGATTTGATGGCGCGCAAGGGGTTGACGAGGGGCTGGATGGGGAGTG
>Ga0247770_1001149_pt1 | contig 22556 bp, 29 predicted proteins | sample UWRJL136409B6_FD_179943 | JGI IMG/M metagenome (GOLD analysis project Ga0247770, IMG submission 179943) | Plant litter microbial communities from Arlington Agricultural Research Station in Wisconsin, United States - UWRJ-L136-409B-6 | ecosystem: Environmental > Terrestrial > Plant litter >... | reverse complement strand
GCTTCATGGGCACGTGGTGGTAGTGGGGGGTGTCTTGGGCGCCGTTGATGGTCTCGTGGATCTTGGAGACCTTGCCTCGATCCCTGGGATCGAGGGCGAAGTCGAGACCGAGCCGTTCGGGGCCGAGTTCCAGGCCGTGGAGGAGATCGTGCTGCTGCTGCGCGAATGTATTGTGGGCCGGGTCTTGAACCTGGATTTGTTGATCGGCCGCCATGTGTTGGGCAACAGGTGAGTGGTCGCCGTGCCACCGGCCGTGGGTTCCGACTGACCCCGGAGAGGCTACACTGGTGGCGGGAGTTGAGCCGGTGTTGGTGGGCTGCTGCTGTCGCTGCTGTTGCTGCTGTTGCTGCTGTTGCTGCGGTGGTATCGGTTGGAGACCCGAAGCCCCTGGACGGCCAAGGATAGGCTCGATCATGGCGACGACCGAGGCCAAGATGCTCTTGACGCTGTCCAGCTCAGCCTGGACGGCGGTGGTCTGCTTTACTGCAGCCTGCAGCTCCTGATACGGCTGCTGCGACTTGAGCTCGCGGATCTCACGCTGGTACTCCTCGTTTTGCATTCTTTGCCGCTCGCGGATGGCGCGTTGGGCCTCGCGGTCTGTCATGGTCAGGTCAGCAACAACTGGACACGCCCTCTCTGTTGCAAGCAGGTACTTACCATTCGCCCTCTTCTTGGCCAGCTGCTCGGGCGTCAGATTCGCCACCCCGCGGGACCCCGGGGCCGTCTTGCGCTTCTTGTTGCTGCCCCGACCATCGCCCCCACTTCCGGCGATATCCCCCGGAGTCTGGCCCGGGACGGAACTAGGAGTTGCACACGCCGACATCGACACGCTGCCCTGTGACTCCGTCGGGCTGGCCACGCTCCGCACCGTCGGAATGGACACGGCAGCCTCGTCCCCTTCGTCATCATAACTCAGGGCCCGCTTCTGCTTCCCATGGGCAGTGGCCCCGCCGAGCTCGTGCTGATAAACGGCATATCTATGCCCGTGCTCGTGCATCACGCCGGGTCCCGAACCGGGACTGGCAGTGCCAGTAGCAGCGCGTATGTCGGTGAGTTTAGTCATCCTGTCGTGGCCATTTCCATTTCCATTCCCGTTCCCATTTCCATTACTGCTGTTGTCCACCACCACCGTCCTCGGATCCATAGGGTATTATCCCCCCTAAATTCCGTAGCCCTCCTCCAATCCCCCCCCCTTTTCGCAGCGACCGCAGTAAACAAACAAATAAATGCTGCGAATCAATTCCTCCCAAAAAAAAAGTCTACACAGGTAAGAAAGGAAACCAACAGGTGGTTCCCAGCAGCACAGCAGGTCGCCACACCCACTGTAAGCCTCTGAATAGGTAGATATTTCTCCCCTTTTTGTTCGGGACGCACACCCCGCCCGTAGCGATCCCTTCCCTTGCGCACCGGCAATTGGGAGGGTGTGTAAGTGGGTTGTCGCGTCTCACGACAGCGGCAGCAGCATCGGCTCCGCTCTCGCCGACTGCTCCCCCTCCGCTGAGCGACAATTGTGCAACGGCAGTCGGATCCGTAATCCGGTGGGACACACGCGGCGGATTACCTGCGGAGCAACTGAACCGCTCGCTGGGCGCTCAATCCCAGCACGGTCGGTCGGTACTGCGTACTGATTAGGGCCGAGTTGGTGCTGAGAAACGAATCAGTCGCGTGGGCGGCAAAAGGCGCGGGAGGCCCACGTCCCGAGTCATGCGGATGCCAAGACCCAGGGCGACCCTGGCTATGAGTTCTTGGCGCTTCCCGACTCGCATCCCGATTCCCGAACCACCAAGTCAACGAAACAACGAGCGATACCAAATTGCATCACAGCCGGAACCGTCTTGTATTGTAGTTGTACAGCAGTCTCATGCTCGTATGATGCCGCTAACATCATCTATCACCACACCTTCTTCTTCTCCATATCTGTTATTCCGTATTACCAACCAATGTAGACGCATCCTGAACGGCCCTCGCTACTCAATACTTCTTCCATAGCGTCCACCTTTACTCTCCGCCTTTCTTCCCCTTCTTTTTCTCCATTTTCTCCTTCCTCCCCTTGCGTTTCTTTTTGCCCGGCGTACTGTCCTCGTTACTGCTACCAGTACTTTGCCAGCCCTTGCCAATGCCATTGACCTGCCTGTTCTTGCCATTGCCAACCTTCCAGCCGTTGGAAAAACTAACAAAGCGCGGGTCCTCAAAAAGACTATACGTACAAACGCTCTGGTCAATAAACATCGGGTGTACCTAGTCTGCCGAAGCCCTGGCCAGTGCCTCGTGGAGGTGCGGTGGCAGTCTATACTTGAGCTGGCTCGTGTATGTCGTTAAGTCCACGCTCATCTGCTTTAGGTCGTCCACCATCATCCTCGCTGTCGACTCATTTCCACTAAATTGGCCGCTCAGCAACCGCTCCCGCTGTTTGGTGCAGCAAATGATGGTCCACATGATCAGGTTTGGCACGTTGATGGCGACAGGCTGTGCCAGACTCGAGAACCGCGAAGCGAACTGCCTAATTGTGTTGGAGTTACCGCCCGCTGAGAGCGGGAGGATCTCCAGCGCCTTGATCTTCTGTTTGCACAATCATCGTTAGAAATCTGTAAGTTGACGGGCAGCCGAACAGGAAACTTACATCGAGGCACTGCGGCCACCTTCCGGCCTCTACCAACCCCTTGATTTCGCTCATCTGCAGGAGCACCGAGCATGCTACCCGATTCTGGTCCCGGATATTCTGCCAGAACATATGGTCCCGCTCGTACATGGTCATCATGGTGCGTGCCAACTCGACCGGATCGTCGATAGCCGCTAGACTTAGGCTGCTGCCTGGCTGCGCCGCCGCGTCCTGGCCCTCAACCCGCGGCTTTACCGGCACCAGTCGCATCGGGTCTTCTCCGATGTCTAGCGAGATGGCTTCGCTCAGCGCGCGGCTGACAATCGACACCACCGAGTCGTAGTCCCCAGCCAGGTGGTACAGCAGCACCGCATCCGTCGTGCGTCCATTGTCGTCCGCAAAGCTGGCGGCCTGTAGTGTGATGGTCCGGATGAAGTCATGCTCCTGCCCAAGTGCGATGAGCGGGCCCCGCTCCTCAATCACGCCCTTGATGCGTCGCCCGTCAGGTCGGATATCACCAATCAACCTACTGAACTCCCTCGTCTCGAGCACAAGTTCCCGTAGCGCCTCGTGACAGAGCTGCGCCTGCTGCTGGCCACCGGCACCCTCGTCCGCGTTGAGGCAGATGAGTACAAGGTAATCGACCGCGGCACCAGCGTTGGCCGCACGGAAATCGCGGGTGTAGTAACCCAACATCCGCCCAAAGTTGATCTGCGGGGCGCCCCGTGTGTTGTGTGATAGCAGCTCGTTACCCGATGCCTGCGCATCCGTTGGGCGGAGCAGGCCGTAGTACGTCAAGGCAGTTGCGAAATGGACCGCGTCGACATATGAGAACTGGTACAGGTAGGCGATGGCCTGCTCATACATGCCCGAAAGCAGCTGCAGGTAGAAAAACATGCCAAACACCCCGTTCGTATCCTCGGCGGGGGTCTTGGGGAAATGCTTGAGTCCCACTTCCCGTACGCTCGCCTGGAGCTCGCTCAGCCCAAAGGATTCGCCAGCTAGGTCTCTCGACTTGTCCGACTCCCGCGCCAAAGCGAACTGCAGCCAATACCAGTCGTAGACGTTAGGATCTAGCTTGTCATCGAGACTCCTGTTGCTGAGGTCGCAACGTCCGATAATTTTGTAACACGCCATCCGGAAAGGGTCGATAGAGCCCTCGGGAGCGTTGCGGATTCGCTGGTTATACTCGTTGGCGCAACGGTCCTGCATCTGCCTCTTGAGCTTGCGGTCGTCGCTTGACGCGTAACTATTGATGTAGCCAAGGAATGCGCGATCTATACTGCGGAACTGGTTCTCATTGTTGTTGACATACTGCGCCGCCTCATGCACGAAGCCTGCGCGGAGGAGAAAGAATAGGATAGCCCATACGTATTCGTTGGCCGCCGACTGCAACTCGGTGTTGTCCTTGACGAGGGTCTTGCGTGCAATCTTGAGCCGGACGTAAGCCTTGATCTTGCTTACTACATCGGGCCGCCCACCCAAGTTCGCGTCCTGCGGATACTTGGCGATGAGATTGTTGACTTCGTCGTAAAACTTCTTTTCAAGGAAGCGGCGGACGCCTTGTAGAATCTTGGTGCGCATAGCTACCGCACTCTGCGATTGTGGGTTAGGGTCCAGGTAGGATTTTGCAAACTCTCGCTCCCGAGGAGCCACACCCAGCTCTGGATTCTCGCCGACGACGTCCATCATGCCCTGGTACGCCTCGACGATTTGTGGGGCGTGTCGATCTCCTGACTTGGCCTCGATTTCGGCAAGTTCGTAGAAGATGCAGACCGGCTGGCCTTGTAGGCGAGCGATGTTGAGGTCCTGAATCTTCTCAGCCAACTTGCCCTGCTTCTCACGCAAGAGTCGGTCGTCTAGCGATGATGCGACGCCGTTCAGCGGACCTGTCGCATCCTTGCGCGGCTCTACGTCCGTGAACTCTGGGGCGTGCGAGCCGATCCGGCTCGGGGTCCCGATCACGGAGCGTTGCATACCCGATCGTCCCAACATACTTGCTCTCTGTGCCTCACGATCTCCGGGGGCTTGGCTGGCCGCCTTACGCCGCGAGCGTCCGAAGCCTCCAGCGCCACCCTGGGCATCCCTTGCCGGAGTACCACTTGCCGCACGGCCGGCGCCCACCTCCGTCTCTCTAGGCTTGATGCCGAAGTGCTCATAGATGCGCCTCCTCTGAGCATCCCACTCCATCGTCACGTTGTCCTCGAGGAAGCTGTCGAAGTCACGAACCGACCGATCCAGGCCATCTGCGATCATGCTCAGTGTCGTTTTCGTCTGCAGGTTGGATAAATATGTCTCAACGTCCAGCTCGGCGGCACTACCAGCCGCAGTAGACCGCTCGGCGCGGGCTTGGAGACCGAATGAGCCAAGGTCCCTAACTGCGGCGCCCGGATCGACGCCCGACGCGGCCAAGAAGTAATGAGCCTTGCCATCCTGCGCAGCGCTGGCGGCAGCGGTGCCGGCCCGGGGGCCGAGGTTCTTGAGCCGTTGTCGTAAATCGCCTAGGCCAAGCTGGAGACTCGGGAGCTCGCCCAACGCAGTTTCGCCCTCTGCCCGCTTTTTGTTCTTCTCGAGAAGACTGTCGAAGTATGAGTCTGTTGTCGCCTGGGATGGATTGCCGTTATTGTTTGTCACGCCAGCCGTCGAAGCGCCTCCCAGTATGCTTGCGCCCATACCAGAAGCCAGCCCGGGCGCGCCAGTCGCAATCCCAGCACCGGACTGAGGACCCAAAGTCGAGAAAAGCGACGAGCGAGCCGGTGCAGTGGTACCCTGGGCGGCCCCAAATAATCCACCACCTCCCGTCCCCTGCTGTGCAGTGTTGATGTTCAGGCCTAGGCCGCCTCCGAGAAGCGACGGCTTACTGCCAAACAACGAAGAACCAAGCCCTGTCGCTTGTGGTTGCTGCTGCTGCTGCTGCTGCTGTTGTTGCGGTTGCTGGTTCGTGGATTGGCCAAACAACGAACCTCCAAACGGCTTCGGAGCCGCTGCGGCACCGCCGAACAGGCCGCCGCCGCCTGTTTGTGTGTTCTGCGCCTGTTGTTGCTGTTGCGCTGGTTGCCCGAAGAGCGACCCGGTCGTGGGAGCTTGGGCAGCAGTCCCCTTGCCGGCGCCGAAGAAAGACATGGTGGGAAATCGAGTGTGGGCAGACTGCGAGCTTCCGTCAGAGTTCGACGCGTGCGAACACGCGTTTTTGATGTCGGCGAAGCAAACGGACTTTTAGCGGTCGTGATTTTTGGAGCTGTTTTTTGAGAGGAACAAGCATGGATGAACGAAGAAGACTGGCGTCAAATTGTGGGGCAAGTGAGACATGTACCTCTACTTCCATTTGCTACTAATGCACGTGCCAACCCAAGTATCTTTGTCTTGCAGTTTCTCCGTCAATCAACAGCTGGGCCTGAGCATCGCATCCATCTATGTCAACAAAACACCGTAACGCTTCACCCCACATCTTCTCGACCGCTGGTTCATTAACACTACGAATCACTATTTTTGTGTATTAATTATTTGCTTCCGCGTCTAGACCCTCTCCTCCCCTCAGCTCGTTCTCTGGGCCACATCAAGAAATGAACCCTTGATTGCTTCGTCAATCTTCCGCCTGTATTCCTGTTGGGTCCGGCACTGGTCGAGGAACACTTCATACTTGGCGTCTAGGAGTTTCTTCTCGGCTGAGTCACTTCGAGACCACACAGTCTTACCCGGCTTGCTCATGCGGTCCATGATATTCCAAAGCGGCTCCGTCGAACCATCCTCCTTGGCACTGGCTGCCTTCGCGCCGAGCATCGCCGCACCGTGGACCACCGCAGCATTTACATAACGTGGGACCAGCACTGGCATATCGCACGCCGTCGCGATCAGATCCATGAGAATCTCGTTTTGGCATTGGCTGCCCGACATGAAGATGCTCGAGATCGAGTGCCCCGAAGCGTTCATTGTCTCCACGATCTGTCGCGTTTGGAGCGCGATGAACTCCATCGTCGAGTAGTACAGTATGGCCATGCTGTCCCTACTCTTGTCGTTGCTTATCCCAATGGCTGCGCCCCGCATGTTGGGGTCAGCAATTGGTGATCGGTTGCCCCAGAGGTCGCCGTAAAAGAAGTAATGGCGGCCAAGATACGAGATGGAGGGCGCATTCGTCTTCTTGACGAGACTCCTAAGGTGGTCGTTCAAGAAGTCATAGATGTTCTTGCCGGTGGCCTCGGCCTCTGTGACCGTGTCCTGGTACGCGGCATGCGTCTCAAGCATGTGCTTCATGAGCTCACCTGTCGCAGACTGGCCTCCTTCTGCCATCCAGAAGCCTGGAATCAAGACGTCTCTGTACGGACCCCAGACCCCTGGTACGAAGACGGGGTCTTTTGACATGGCCAAGTGGCAGGTGGAGGTGCCAGCAACGGCTGCCAGTCGCGTGAATGCCTGCGAAACATCGTTCGGCGCAACCGACTCATCGAGATGGTCTCGGCTCAGCTTGACCTTAGCACCAACCGTCCCAATCCAGCCCGCATATGCGTCAATGACACCGCTGCCGATGGCAACTCCCTTCGGCAGCCCGAGTTCTTGGGCGGCTTTCTCGGACAGGCCCCCAACCAACTCACCAGCACTAAGGAATGAACCATTCTGGCTTGGGTCAGCTAACCACTAGACAGCGAAAGACAGCAGTGTAAAGGAAAGGGCTCACCACCCTATCGACTCCTCCGATTCTCTTGAAGTCCTCTTTCACCAAGTCGCCCAGTCCAATGGCATGGTAGAAGTCCTCCTGCCATCCTTTGACACTACCGTCGACACCAACCGGCACATATCCTTGCTTACAGACGGAGCTGCAGAAGCTTCTCGTCTCGTTGCCGGTTGCCATGTGTGTCAGCGCATCCACCAAGTCATAGAACTTGCATTTGTCAAAGAGCTCGGCGGGCATGTTGTTCTTCAGCCATAGAACCTTGGGCATCTCCATCTCGACGCTCATGGTGCCGCCGACATAGCGCAGCAGGTTGTGTTTCGTGGCATTGATCTGATCTGTCTCAGCCATGGCACGGTGATCAAGCCAAAGAACGATGTTGCGGTCGTTGCCGTCATTTGCAAAATCCGGGCCCGTAACGGGAACAGGCTCGTCGGTATCATGTGCCAGCACGGCTAGGGAACAAGTTGCGTCGAAACCGATACCCCGGATTGTGGCCGGGTCGACCTTCGCCTCCGCCACAACTTCCTTTACACATATGCAGATACACTTCCAGATGTCGGTTGTTGATTGCTCATAGCGCAAACCGCCGTATGAGGTTGGCTTCCAAAGCTGGATGGCCTCGGTGGCGAGGGCCTTGATCTCGCCCGTTGAGTCGATGAGACATGCTCGCGCAGAGCCCGTCCCGACATCGATGCCAATGTAGTGATCCTGAGATAAGGTGAGCGTCGCGTTGCGGGGTGTCCTTGCGGGATAGACCAACTTGAGATGTTCTGCCATGACGCCATGACGGTCAGCTCAGTTCTAGTGAACGAGGGATCTCACTGAGCTCACGACATTGTCCCGGCTTCGCTCAGGCAAAGACCGAAAATGGACTTGAAGGCTCAGTGGTAAATTTGTAACAATTTCTGCGCCGATTGCACGTTTAAGTGTGTCCTTCAACTGTCAAAGTAAAAGGTCCTGATCAGAGTCTTGCATGGGAGACGGGTTCGTTTGGTCTTGACTACACTTCCGTTGTTGATGTGGGACTACCGGATACAGCCTCCATCCGACCGCGGTGGACAGTGTCGTTGAGGGGTAATTCCGGGTCCCACCTGCTTCTCTCCATTCGGCTGCAAGGCTTGGAAAGCGGACATGATCCGCTAGCAGTAGAGCGACTGCCGGACAAACCTATCATGGGAAGGCAAAGGGGTGTCCCTTCAACGGGTGCACGATCAGCGGTGATCAGCCGCGCCCGACCACGACCACAGCGCCGCTGAGCGCGCCAATGGCTGTTGTGGATCATGTCAACGGAAGCGCACGCGCAAGCCCCAAGGTAGGTGGTCACGGTAGTGTAGACTGATCGCCAACACACACCAACTGACTTGAATTGTTACTATTCTCGACGCAAAGAACCAAGTTTAATCGACCTAGCTCGGATGCAGCGCTGACGACGCTCAACGACGGTATTCACTAAAAGCGTGCGTTTGAGGTTGGACGGTGATACTGCAGCTTTTCTCATGGCGAGGAAACACGGTTTTGAAACTAAGAGAAATACATTAGCAGGGGCCAACGTCCTGCTCCAAGAGGGATGCCTTCCTCCTCGCCAGTAGACTATCCCGATAACCAGCTTCAATTTCCATGAGGCCTCTGATGAAATGGTCAATGATGTGTAAAATTGTGGTTATGTGAAAAACAACCTGGTGAAGACAGCTTGACTGAGTGGTTGTGGTTGCAATTGGAGGCTTAGACGTATGCCTGTCCTGAAACCTCAAATGCCGGTGTGCAAAATCCAAGCTCTTCGCAACTTCAACATTGGTGCGGCTCTCTCACATCACACCGAACCTCTTCGGCGACGTATCCAATTTTGCAATCGGCACAGAATGGATCAAGACAACAATCTATCGCACGATGAGATCTGGGACGACTCTGCGCTGGTGAACTCATGGAACCAGGCGTTGGACGAGTACAAAGTGAGCGATAAGAGACAAGAGACAGCTCAGCCCCACGGATCTCGAGACCCCGAAAGCTAACACTCTGCTCGCAGAAATATCACAGCGTCCATGCCATAGGAGGCACGATCGAGGACATTATCGAGTCCGACCAGCAGTAAGGATATCTACCATCCCAGGAAGGAAAAAAAATGAATAATCATGTGTGGTGCTCTGACGATCGTCTCAGGAGCGCAGCGAGACGGGATGCCAAGCCTGAAACAGAACCCAGAGGCGAGCCTATCGACAACGGAGACGCAACACCACAGCTGAGGAGCGACGAAACGCGCCCAGAAGTAACCTCAGATGAGCCTGCTGCTGCAAAGGTACGGATCTAGAGTTGCAGGTAGATCAAACAGGCACCATCACACTCAGCAATCTCTGTCGTCAAAGCTTTTGCTGCATGCGCATCCCCGATGCGAATCCTGGCAGATCACAAAAGCTTGGCATGAAACACTCCCCTCCTCCTGCTCCTGTCTCAACAAACCCCCGCCCAGCCGTCTCATTTAGGAAACCTTGAATTGGGGAATACTAACATATGCTTGTTGGTTTTGCAGACTGCTGGACAAACTCCAGGGACGATTCAAGGTGGTGGCATCCCAGCAATGGGGCCGCAGGTGATGCTCGGTTCCAGTAAAGCCTCTCCCGTCTGAAGTGAGACCCACGACAACGAGAGCTAACGCATGCCCCTAACAGTCCAAGATGAAAGTCTCAAAAAGCTTTTGATGTCGTGGTATTACGCGGGTAAGATCTCTTCATCTCGTCCTCCGATGGTGGCGGACTGCTAACTATTTTAAGGATATTATACTGGGCTCTTTGAAGGAAAGCAACAGGCGCAGGCTGAGATAGGCGAGCAGTAGTAAGAGCAATCATTGGTAAGATCACAGATTGATCCGCCTTGTGCATACGTAGGCATCACGCATGTAGAATCTTGTCAACTGGAATTGAAGTGGAATACCGCCTGTGAGGGGATGCCCCCGCGCTGGCAAACATAGCAGGGTGTGGGCCTGAAATGTGGGGTGACCTGACCTGAGAGGTTCTGGACCTTCGTACCCCCAAGCGAGGCGAAGACACTGATCGACGTCAAAGCAACCATCTGCGACAGCCTGTGTTCCAGGGCTCCAATTTTACCACGGCTTGGTCATCTTCCTTGTCTGAGCTCCGGCATGGCATGTGTCAACCGTTGAAGACTTCAAGCCTTGCCTACCTTGATCTCTCGCCATCCGCCACAACCTTTCCAGTTGTGGATAACGGAAGGCGTTGTTCGTCATCCGGTCTTCCCTCCACCAAGGGATCCCCAGTCTCCCAACCCAACCGGGCGCCGGATCTGCTCGATGCCCGGCTTGCGCGTTCTCGGGGCTGGCTGCGGGAGTCCTGCCTATCTTCATGGCCCCCATGCTTCCCTCGCTGATCAGTTTGGTTCGTTTCATGCATCACTTGGAAGGCTGAAAGTTCCACAGCCAACAAACGTGGCGGGCTGCCTCCATCACTACTTGCCTCCCGTGATACTTTGTGTTGCCGCGAAGGCGATCCCGGGTCTCTGGCTGCGTGGGATGGAGAGCTGTTGGCACTGGAGCAGCCTGTTGGGGACCAGCGAGGCCGAGTCGCCGTCATCCTGACCTAGGCCACTAAAGAAGACCGCGATCAGATCCAACGGTTTCTTTCTGGAACTTTAGGTCCCATCCCGGAGGGCCGGATAAATATGGCACATTTTAGTTGGGCATAGGCGTCCCTGCAGAGCCTCATGGAACACCAAAACAGCAACCGCCCGGAGAGAAATCGGGCTGAAGGGTGCATTACGTAGACCCCCATCTCTTTCGTTGGACGGATGCGGATCGGAATCGAGTGGCTAGAGGGCAGTGCTCCTGGGTTCGCCATTCAGATGGCGTGTATTTCCCCAGAAACACTCGAGGTCGAAACCAATGCGGGCCACCGGCCATTATTCTAGGGGTGGCCGTTTCGAGAAACCGCCGGCCCCTCACGGCTGCCGAAGACTCCGCAAAGGGTAGCTCTGTTTAAGCGCGCTGGAGAACTCAGCCCACGGTTGTTTATAGCAGCATTTCGCTGGCCTGAATTCGAGGACATCAACGCTAGAAGAACACAGCACGTCGAGGATACAACGGAATTGGTGGTGCGTCGTCGCCTGGGAAGACCATCGAAAAGGAGAGATCCGATTCCGCCCCACAGCGACTCAGGCACAGGGCCTTTGCCATGAGGCTTTCGGCCAATAAAGTGCGGACTTGGGTCGCGCTGGGCCCCACTCCGTCCCATTTTTGCATGTCGTGGGGTCAGAGCGGCGGTACCTTTTCTCGCTTGGCGGGAATGCCAAACACTCTGAGACGGTTGTGTCACAGCTTTGCTCCTGAGCCTCCACCCCCGAAGTCACGGCCAAGAGCTGTGTGGCTGGCCCCTGCCGCCCGCCCTTTGCAGCAACTCCCGGGAGTCTGCACGCTGCAGCCGTGCATCTCCCTTTTGCCCTCCAACCGGTGCAGTCGCGAAACCGCCGTGCCCTTTGGGGACAACCCCTTTGGCTGGACTGGCTCGGGATCCTGGGATAGCGCTGCTGCGGCTCCACAGCGGGTGACCTGCTCCTGCTTGTGCCTGCGGGCAGCTGCCACGCCGAGCAAGGAGGCGCTCTCGCCATGTCACGGTGATGGCCTCTGGGCTGTTTCGAGACTGACCCCCCCCATCCCTGGCCGGCCCGGGGTCTTGAGACCCTCGGATGCAATGTTCGATCATCATGCTCCCATTTAAGCACCAGTGTCCTGGCTCCCTTCAAGAACCGGTCTTGTTTCCCCTCCTTTTCTCTCTCCCATCTCTCTTCTCGACGTTGCCTTCTCTGTGTGTGTTCACTCATTTCTGTTCGCCGTTCTTTTTCATAACCAACTTTCACTTCTTACGAGCAGGGACTCGCCGCATCCAGATCTTATTTTTCGACCGTCGTGTTTCTTTCCACACACAAATCTACAGCATATATCCTCACCGGCGATAATAACGAAGATATAAAAAAGTCATCAACATGAAGTTCTCGACAGCATTCGCTCTGAGCGCGGCCCATCTGGCGGTTGGAAAGTCGGTGCAGAAGGTTGCTCCCCGGGAGCCCCAGAGTGGGAGAGTGACGGTCAACGGTGTGCAGGCGTCACAGGTTGAGCTGGCTGAGTTGCAGAGGACATTCGGCTTCGCAGGCGGCAACGGTGTTTCTATCAACGTTCTTTGGATCAATGTCGGTGGCGGCGCGGCCACCACCGTTGTCAACTCGGCCCAGACTGTTACTGTCACGCAGACAGTGGCTGGTGCCGCCGGTACCGTTGCTGGTGTTCCCCCGGTTGCTGGCGCCCCCGGCGAGGTTGCCGCGACCCCGACCGATGCCCCCGCTGCATCTCCGGTTGTTGGCGGAACTGGTGCCACCCACAGCGTCACCGTTGGCGGTCCCCAGGGTCTCGCATTCAACCCCCCGCAACTCGCAGCCGCCCCCGGTGATACCGTCATCTTCACCTTCCTGAGCCAGAACCACACTGCTACGCAGTCCGCGTTCGACACTCCTTGCGACCCGCTTGCTGGTGGCATGGACTCTGGCTTCCAGTCCAACCCCAACAACACCGTCAACCCGCCTCCCCAGGTTGCTATGCAAGTCATGGTCAACACCCCTCTCTGTAAGTCGAATCTTCGTCTATGACATTCAGAATATGAGAAATTCTAACAGCTGGCAAATAGGGTTTTACTGCCGTCAGAACAACCATTGCGGCAAGGGCATGACCTTCTCCATCAACCCCACCGCCGATAAGACCCACGCCATGTTCCAGGCTCTGGCCATCTCTCAGCGAGGCAATGGCGGTGGTAGCGCCATCACCGGTGGCGCTCCCGCTGCTGCCCCCGCCGCTGGCGCTCCTCCCGCCGCCGCCCCCGCTGCAGGCGCCCCTCCCGCTGCCGCTGCTCCTGGTGCAGTCCTCCCATCCGGCATTGTTGCTGGTGCTGGTACTATGGCTGCCGACGGCTCATGCCAATGCTTGGTATCGTGCCAGTTCGACAGCAGTCAATTCCCCGCTGCGGCCCAGGGTGCTGGCGCATTTGGCGGTGTTGGTGGTACGTGATAGTTCCTAGTCAACATATCTTGACATACCTGACTAACATTACGTGTGTAGGCTCAGTACCAATGGCCATTCCCGCTGCACGGAGATTCTAAATCATGAAAGAGGCATCTATGGTGTAACTACCCTAGCTCCATGTTTTTTTTTTCACTGTGGGGGAGTTGATAAAGTGGTGGCGGGGTTGAGATCCCTTTTTTCTAAACTTCTGTTATTTTTTCACGGGAAGGGGAAATACCAATTACCTGTAGATTTATTCTCTCTTCCCTCTATCGCCCTCTCTTACTCCTTATTTCAGTTACCGCCGTTTTTGGTTGTTGCGGAAGCGAAAAAGGGGAAAGAGAAGAGGAAGAGTTGAGTGGGCGGCGGTAAAACCTGATATGACTGGCTCGTATTCTTTCTGGATGCAAAAATCTTAATATAGGACATGAAATGAAGAACTTGTTTCTTCCTTGTGTGCTGTATTATTATGTTTATCAATACGTGACCTTTGCACTGGTGGTTTGTGACGGTTTCAAGGAAGACACCAATTCGGAGCCTACAAGTCAGCACAATCCAAGGAACAGCGAGTGACACAACGCATCACGCAACTGACTGGGTAGTAGGTAGAATAAGCGGGGAGAACACAACGTTTTCCAGGTAAGCTCAATCCAGAAGCAGGAAAACAAATAGCGCGCAGTAAAGGCAAATGGATAATCATAGCTTGCCACAAGCCTTATTGCGCCCCCAGTGGTATGCCCCGTGTCATCGACGCCATCCCACCATGCTTAACTAAGAAATCACAAGTATTCAACCCTATCCCAACTCCACGAAGCGTTTTCGAGGGTGGGGGTAGGGGTCGGTCCCTCTCCGGGTGCCATTGCTCCCGCATCGGTCGATCGTGGTATTTACTTCTTGTCACCAGATTCGGCCGCCTTCTTTGCGTCGGCTGTGGAGCAGAACTATTAGTATACATTCCTGAAAAGGGGGACGTCTCTGGTCCGTACCAGCTGCTTGCTTCTGGCGCATCTTCTCAGCTACAGCCTCCTTGTCTCGTGCCATTTCGGTACCACTCTTGCTGTTGCCCTTTTTCTGTGATGTCGCAGCGGGGAAGAAAATAACCCCAATGAGTCAGCAAGAACTTTTTCGCCTTTCGTTTATATTTGCTCTGACTTGTGGATTATGCCGAGGCGTTGCGGATGCCGCTACCTCCGGGTCCTGGTGATAACAGACCCATCCGCTGGCTGGACGAGCCTTGACGACATGGCTCGCTCGTCCCAGCTCGAGCGTAGAGGCCTTGTACGCGTAGGTATGTGGGTGTATTTGTCGGAAAGGGGTCATGTGGTGTTGAGAGGGCTTACCGTGGCGGCCAGCTTCTTTTGGTTTGCCTCTCGGGCCTTGTCACGCTGGTTGCCGCGCGCCATGTCTCGGCTGTCTGTCGACCTTTTGATTCTCTGCTGTGGGGTAGTGAGGATTGGTTGGTCGTTAGATGCCAATTGAGCCGGAAACAAGAATGGGTTGCGCGCGAGCAAGAGGGCCAAAGTCGAAGCTAAGCGCGTGGTACACTGACGTCGGAGGGTCAGTGGTGGGAGGTCGAGTTGAAATTTGAGGATCAAGGATCAAAGATTCGGTGGAGGCCGCCTTTTCGAGAGTTCAGTCCTCGCCTGACACCCGGGGGCTGTGCAATTCTAGGCGCTTCCGCGGCGGGGAATTGAATTGAGGCGAGTTACACTCAGCCAATCAAATAGTTCAGCTCCGGATTAGACGCAGGAAGACGAGGACGAAATGGCGGCAATTGCTCGTTGTGCTACGGGCGCCTACCTTTTCCACTGCAATCTTGTTATTTTGATCGAAGCGGCGACTAATACTCGATGTTGAAAGTGTGTCGCAGTAAAAACAGAACCGATTGGAGGTTTTGACGCCTTTGTCCAAATCTTAAAGACGAAAGAGCTCGTGTCATTGCAGCCTGACTTAGCACGTGACACCCTCTGTTCCTGCTACTTTTGCCCTTTGTAATTTCCATTGTTACCCATTCGGAGACTCCGGTTAGGGGAAGCCTTGATCTGACATGTCCCGGGTTTGGAAATATTCTAGATGACCCTGATGGAATTAGCCGCATTGTCTTCTTCGCATTTCGTTCACTCTGCCGGTCGATCATCTGTCAGTACCATCAACAGCTTCCACAAAATCGGACGAGGGGCACCGAACCAGTTCAGGTACCGGACGCCTCTCATTGCGGGGAAAGAAACTCTTGTAGGGCTGGCGGGGGCAGTCTTTGTCGGGTTGGTCCTCTTCAGGCGCATTGCGAATTGCAATGCGTAAGGTGTCTGCTTTTTTGTGCCATGAAATAAACAACCCGCTTCAGATTCTTCTGCGGTAAAGCAAATTCCATGAGTCTTCTCTCCAATTGTCGTCCTTGTGCCTGAAGGGTGCCATTGAAGTAACAGGTGCAATTTTTTAGTGGGTCCAGACCAAAAGTCGGGACGCACGAAAGGCTAAATGGATGTGAAACGGCCTTGGCTTCGACATGAGCCAATCGACGCGTCCTCTCCACGCGGATTTGACGATGCATGTCTTGTTCCGTGCACTTTTCCCCAACGCATCACCTCTCCGCTGTATCAGCTCTGCTGTCTGGGGAGAGCTGCCCTGGCCTCCAACACGGGGCCCCGCCAGAACCATTGGACCATAGCGATCTACAACATTCACTATGCGCTGGCAGCCCGGGCAATCCACTGGCTCAGCCGTGGGCTCACGGAGTCACTGATCGTCGCATTTCGACGGCCACATGGCAGTCTGCTCGAATCGGGAGATGCTCTCAGCAGGCGTCAAGGAACGCGATGCCGCATCTGGAGCTTCAGCGGTCTGTATCACCCGGCTACTGGTCCCAGGGACCGGCTCAAGTGCTCGACCTCCCATCCACTTGATGAAACCGGGCAGCATCGTCTGGTTATCGGTCCCACATGTTGTTCGGCGTGAGACCTCGCCAGCGCCTACGGGTCTATTGGTCGAAAGGTCATGGAAACGTTTGGCCCGATGCGAAACCATTTTGAAGATGGCCCACGAACCAGTTCTTTCCTCCTTGGCCCCCTGTCCCAGGCCTTTCTCAATGCGGTGCTGGTCTTTCTCCCCGGATCCTATTCTAGGCCAGCGGACAATAAAGGGCATTCGAGTCACCTTAAAGACTGCTCGCCACCTCCACCCTTTCAGCCGTCTGGTCTATTCACGGCTTCCTTCTACTGCAGGGCTCCATTGTGCAAGTGAACAATGAGAGGCTCCGGAGCTCATTGAACTATTGTTTCCTATTGTCCCCCTCAACCACCACGTTTTATCATATTTCTACCTGTAATTCCCTTCCGCGTCTACAACTTTCTTCCTTCTCGACATATTCTTGAGAATCTGCTAGCCAGATATACAAAACACCACATCACGATCTCTGCTGGCAGTTGGTCATTCTACCGTCGTTCATTCGTTCGATGTAAGCACACCCTTCAAGACATACAGAACACATGACATCTAACAATCAACCAAGTCTTTGCATTCGCCTCGCCAACATGTTCGATCTGGGAGCGAACTCCAAGGTCCGGGGCTCTGGCCACCTGGTCCTCAATGCCCTCCGGGCACTCACAATCATCGGTTTGGGCACCGTCATGGTCGCATGCTGGGCCATGATCGTCATGTCTGGAATCACAAGACACTTCGACTTCTTCGACACCATCTCTCATTTTTTCGTCTTCGGCATCGCCATTTTCCTTACTATTTCTGAGGTGAACCTCTTCAAGGCCTACTTCGAGAACAACTGGCCGGTCCTGAGCCCGACACACTCTCTGGCATGGCTGGGACTTGCTCTCGTTATCATCGGCTGCAGCATCATGGGCGATCTTGTCAAGCCCGCCTACAGCCAAGAAAACCTGGGTCTTCCCATCTGGCGACTCGTCATTGCTTCGGCCATCCTCAGCATCACATTCGGCATTTCCAACATGCTGCTCTCGGTCATCTTCCGCGACGGCAAAAATCGCATCACCGCTCGTCAGATCCGTACCGACGGCAACCTTGCGGCGCCCGGCTACAAGAATTCCCCCTACGATGTCAACTCGTATACCACGTACCCAACGAACCGTGACGACTACTCGCAGCGCAGCAATTCTCTCCGCCAGAAAGAGCAGGAGGAGGAGGCTGTTCCTGCTTCTGCGGCGCGTCGCTTCACCCGCGCCCTCAACCCCAAGAACTTCAACTTCCGCAAGTCCAGGCTACAGATCAGCGCCCCAATGCCGTTGGGTGGCCACCGCGACATAGAGCATGGTAGCACCGACCACCTAAACGACCGCGCCAGCCCCATCATCCCTGCTGTCCAGCGGCCACCAACAGCACTCCACCCTGCATTCACCGGAAGCAGTCGATATAGCGAGGCGCACATGACGCGATTCGAAGAGAAGATCTAGGAGCCTTCTGAAATGGATATCGAGACGGAGGAAGTAAGGGGGCCGCGGTACTTAAAACTCGCCAATTACTATTGACCGCAGGAGGGGAATAAAACGGACAAGGCGTTTCACTGAGGTTGGGACAAGGCGTTTGGGTTGTGATTTGTTACATGAGACTTATACCCGTTTCTTACTGGGTTCTGGGTGGTTGCTACAGTCTTCCACACGACATAATACCTTGGGCTGGCCATTTTTTTGGCCGGCGAAATATGAAAATGTTTATCTGAAATTTTTTGTGCGGCCATTGATTATATGAAAGTCCTTTGATCTCATGATGGTTGATATGAAGGCTTTGTCCATTGTTGTTACTTCCATCCGTAATCCACGGTTCATCCGTCTTGGCTCCCTATTGCAAGTGACAACAGTGAAATGTGACATTCCGCACTGCAAGTCAATTGGCGGGAGCTCCATACCCTAACCCTTGGCCCACATTGCTCGTGCGCAGCGCCGTTTTTCCACCCGCATTTGGAGTCCCTTCAACAGCCGCCAAACAAAGACGACGAACGACTCCTCATCTTCCTAGCAGCTTTTCCTCTCCATTCGATCGGCGGCAACTGTGTTTTCCTTACGACTTCATGAACTACAGCCCAGCCACATCTGCATCTTGGTGGTAAACTTTCCGGAGAATCGCTAAACTGTGCGGAATCCAGTTCCTTCCGCCAAACTCTGCGACGACCAACCTCTTTTTGTCGAGCTCACCTGCGAAGCTATCTCCGAAAATTCACATTTCGCCTTCCAACACCAAGCCCCTTCAAGTCCCACAACTTGCAATCAGTATCTCGAGAAAATAAGTAGCCGTTTCTGGATGGTATACTGGTGTTGATTAGGGTGCTGCGCTCAATAGGCACAGGCCAGGAGCGTGCGGAGGATCTGTACCCGGCCTGCTGGGTCTGCTGCTCAGTGAGGGCGCCAATAGTTTTTTTTTTCTCTATTGCCCTCGCCGCTGAATTGGCGGATTGCGCATCTCGCAAGAGTACACTCGGATGCTCTGAAACTTCCGGTTCGCATATTTGTGCTGGAACTGCTTGGTTCCTGGTCCATCCAACGTTGACCTTGCGCCACCATTGAATTGATTGCCCACACTCTCGCCACCCTCAACACCATTTGCCCCGACATAGCCATGGCGGACAACGCCGACGATGTGGCCGATGATTATCGGCAAGCTCTGGAAGACTTGACCATGAACTCGCGTATCGAAATCGCGACCTTGACTAACATCGCGAGGGAGAACGCGAACCATGGCCTGGCGATCACCGAAGTTCTCACAAACCATATCAAGAAGGTGTGTCCTAGGATGCCGACAGCAGGCACTGCAAACTCATTTCTTCTAGCACGAACGAGTGCTAACCTCACACTAGGTCCCACCGGCTCGGACGCTGCCGGCTCTCTACGTACTGGACTCGGTGGTCAAGAATGTTCCGACGCCATACGCCCTCTATTTTGGGCCGAAGCTCTACTCCATCTTCATGGGAGCGTACACCAAAGTCGATAATGGAACGAGGCGGAAGATGGACGAGATGCTCAAGACGTGGAAAGAGCCCGTCCCCGGCTCGATCTCGACGAAATCGGTTTTCCCTCCTGAACATGTCCGACCTATTGAGCATGCTTTGGTTGCGTTTCGACAGGCCGCGTATGCAGCGAACCAAAACAGTTTCCAGGGACAACAACAGCTACTCCGCGGAAACCGAGCGCCGATTCCTCCCCGCGATACACCAACACCACCAAATACGAGGCCGCTCTCACAGCCAGCCGGACCCCACAGCCAGCAACCGTTCCCAGGATCAAACGGCCATCCACCGCAGCACATGGACCAAACCATGGCCCAGCAGCAGCCGTATCCTATGCGGCCTCACCACGTACGCCTCCCTTTCTCCCTCATTCGCCGGATTTATCTGTTAACAATACTTGCAGGACCCCAGCTTGATACAGCATCGTGCCCCGCCACAAGCTCCTCCTATGGCCATGCCTATGCCCACGGTCATGGACCAACTCTCTCGCCACGCTCCTGCAGGAGTGAGCATAGACAAGCTGAGAGATGATATCCAGCAGCTGATCATTGTGGAGAAGAAGGAATTTGTGCGGAACCCACTTGATACTAGTAAACAAACAAGACTGAAGGCGTTGCTGGACCTGCAGACCATAATCCAGAGACCAGACATGCCTCAGGATCAGTTGATGCTCGTTAAAGAGAGAGTTACTGAACTTGCTGTAAACATGCGGGCCGCGCCCCCAGCCCCTGCTGCCGCGTACGCGGTGTCTACCCCGACCCCGCCGGTTGCTGTCTCACAGTACCAAGCACCTGTGCCTCCAGTAGCAGTAGCACGCCCGCCCTCGGTAACTCCTGGGGTTGGAGCAGCGGCTTCTGGTGGTGGTGGTGTTGGTGGTGGCGGCGGCGGCGGCCTAACGCTGGACGCGCTCCTTGGACAAGGCGCGCTTGCTGCCTTGCTGTCTGGGGCTCCCAAGCCGGCCACCCCCGTGGGCAATGGATATACTCCGTCCGCAACGCCACAGCTGCAACAAGCAGGTCTTCCTCGACCCGGGCCGGCAATGGCTGCAATACGGTCGCCGCCTCCGCAGGTGCCGGCCGTGCAACCACCGCCTGCTGCTCCGTCCGCTGGCTCCTTTTCCCTGGCTGGCAACCCTTCAGCACTCCTAGCCATGCTTAGACAGTCGGGCCTCATCACGCCCACCGGCGCGGGAACACCACCTCCTGCCTCCAGGACACCCATGACAGGCCACACCTCACTCCCGGGCTTTGCCCCTCCCCCTGTCAAGGCAATCATCCCGCCACAGTTCACAATGGCGAACCTAAGACAGTAAGTTGTATCTGGCAACCAACCACCGGTCCGTTAACTAACACAACGCCCAGCAACCGCCCGCACTTGACCGCACAGCTTCATGAGAGCCTCGGACCACCATGCACCCAGTGCGGCAGACGCTTCCGCACCGACGAGGACGGCCGTCGCAAGAAGACGGCTCACATGGACTGGCACTTCCGCGTGCATCAGCGCATCGCTGAGTACGAGAAGCGCGGCTCGTACCGAAGTCCCTTTGTCGATGAGATTGTAAGCCCCCTTTTCACCTTCCCCCCCTTTCTTTTTGTGCTCATGGCTCTAACACCGCCCAGGACTGGATCGAAACCCCCGTCACAGTCGACATCGACTACGTCGCACCCTCAAACAACACTACCGGTGAAGAGGGCGGCGACTCCGCTGCTACCACCTCGTCGACTCGCAAAGCCGCCCAGCAACAGCTGCAAAAGTTGCAGTACATCCCTGTGCCCGACGACTCGTCACGTGTCAACAGCATCTGCCCGATTTGCCAGGAGCGCTTCGAGATGAAGTGGCTCGACGAAGCACAGGAGTGGGTGTGGATGGACGCCGTCAAGATTGGAGACCGGGTGTTCCATGCCTCGTGTCATCGCGAGGCTGCGGGTGATCGGCGCGAGGCTACCCCTGGATATGGAAGGGGTACACCGGAGCCGGTTCTAGGGAAGCGGAAGGCTGAGGTATGTTTTGAGTTCCGTGATTTGGGGGGCCAACATCAGGATAGGACTAACATGGCGCAGGATGACTTTCAGTCGGCCAGAGGAAAGCTGAAGATGGAAGGATATGGATATTGATGGTTGATCCTTGATAACCAGAAGGAAAGAAAGCCCATGGCGGACGGGCGGTACATATCGTGTGTGTGTGTGTGTGTGATTGCATTGCTATGGCGCGAAACGGAGTGCAGCGGGTTACGGCTGGCGGGCGGCATTTTCTATTCATTTTGCAGCGAAAACTCCCCCAAACGAAAGGGAATGATGCCCTTGAGATGATGCCAAGGTCAAGGTCAACAAGAAGACAGCGAGAAGGAACCAGCAAAAGCGCATATGTATTAGGTCATGGCACTACTATGCTATTGACCTCACCTCATAGGTAGACGATGAAGAGAGAAAGCGTCTGGTTCCAGTCTATAGAGGCCAGAGGCAGAATCTAGCGTCTTGATATGAGAGGGTATGATGAGAAGTATGCTCGCCCTAGACACTCGGGAAGAGTCCGCCGATCTAGGACAGCGAGCAGAAAGCAATATACCATATATCAAAAAAATTAAAATAAAATAAAAAAAAGAAAGCCCCCCGTGTGCAAACTTCTTCCCGCACCACGTACTCCTCGTGATGTTGTGTCACGCAGCGGCGAGACTAGGAAGTTTGATCACTGCATGGCAACTGCTTATTCGAATCCATATTGCATTTTTAAATGCCATCCGTCCCAAAAATATGCTGTTCTCTCTTTTCCTGTCGGAAGTAATTATATATATGTAATCAGTATTCGTAATATTTTCCATTCCCATTCCCATGCTCACTGTTCCCAAGCCGATTGCCGGTGACGGCATCGTCTAAAGTCCTCTAGTAAGAACAAACAGGTTGACGCCTTTCTTTTTCTTTCCTTTCCCCAATACCGTCCAAGTAACAACCCGCAATACATTCAAACGCCTGAAATCCTTTCCCCCAGTTCCCCCTTGCGTAATCCCGTGCCCATTCTGCATCCACCCACATTCAAGCAATGTAACGCCGCCATCACACTTCAGAACGTGATCTCCCACGACAACGACGACCCGAACTCCCCTAAAGAACCCCCCCCTCACCAATTCCCCAATGCGAGCGCCTCGCCCCAGCACCGCCGCCGGCACTCCCGTTGTTATTGGTATTCGCCCCACCAACCCCGATCACGATGCTATTCCCAAGCCGCACACCCTCCATTGTTGTCTCGTGGCTAAGACTAGCGCCGTAGTCGACAT
>Ga0247770_1001147_pt1 | contig 22588 bp, 3 predicted proteins | sample UWRJL136409B6_FD_179943 | JGI IMG/M metagenome (GOLD analysis project Ga0247770, IMG submission 179943) | Plant litter microbial communities from Arlington Agricultural Research Station in Wisconsin, United States - UWRJ-L136-409B-6 | ecosystem: Environmental > Terrestrial > Plant litter >... | reverse complement strand
AGAAAAAAAAAAAAAAAGAAACTAAGGAGTTAAACTCCCTTTAATTAAAGTACTTATACTATTTTAAAGGAACTGTAAGTTATTAGGGCTGTGTAGTAATACTTCCCCTTAAATGTCACTGTAAGGTCTAAAGGTAATATATAGACAGCCTTAAGATATAAAACTAATAGTGGGAAGGCGGGAGACACTTAGGAAAGGAAACCCACATTACTCCTCTAATTCTAAAAGCTAGGAAGCTTCCCCTATAGAATTTCGACTCTAAACTCGCTTAGTTTAAAGATTTAAATTCACTTCCCCTTATTAATTAGGAGTAAGATACCGCTTCGCTTAATAACTTCTTACTTATACTTAACTTCCTTATTCTATATAGTATCCTCTTCCTTTTAATTAAAGATAGGTTCACTATTCTTATTAAGTGTTAGTGTTAAGACGTCCTTTATATCCAAATCCTTTAGGTTATACTTATTAGGATTAGGGTTTTTAAGAGTAAGAATAGCCTTATTATTAAACTTTACGTAAATATTATTTACCTAGAAGAACTTCTTAACTCTCTTTAACAGGTAAGAGGTTTTAAATTATACTTTATTAAGCGTCTTAAAAACGTAAGTTAACTTAAGCTTAACCTTCTTAACTCTGTAAGGGCTATATTACTGATACGTTAACTTTCAGTATATAAATATATTAATCTCCCGTATACTGTCTTAAACTAAGATAAGGTCTCCTTCTCTAATTAAAGCAGATTAAGGTTAAAACTTATGCGTAAACTTCTTCTTTTAGTAGTTAGCCTACTTTTACCTTATAATTGTAACTCGGTCTGTTATAATACTTATATTGTACTAAGCTTTATTAAGGTATCTTGTTTTAATAGCTACTAACGCAGCTCTAACTTTAGGATTAGGTTACCCTTCATCTAATTAGACAGAGACAATTAAGTCCTACTTAACAAGACGTTATAAAGGGTAATTAACCTTAACTTTAAATATTAAGTTAAAGCCTTTTACTAAGTAAAAAGAGGTTATCTTATAACTCTCTTTAAAGCTTATCTTATTAGTATAAAGAACGTAAGGAAGCTACTTCTTAAATCTGATAACGTTTCCACTAGTAAGTTTGGTTAATACTAAGGCGATTTAGTAATAGCCTCCTTTATTAAGTCTATTAGCTTTTAAATTATATAAGGATATAATAATATACTTAATACAGAGTTCCTTAAGGTATTCTTTTAAGAACCCTTTAAACTTAAAGCTACCGTTTATTAAGACTTTTAGTAATTATCCCTATTACAGAATAATGTAGTTTATTATAAAGGTTTTCACTGCTTTTAAACTTTTAGTGTGGAGGACTTTTACTTCTAAGTACCTAGAAAGATCATCTTATCCTTTAATTACCTATATCTTCTTACCTTTAGGCCTAAATGTAAAGACTTAAAAGTTAAAAGTCCACTTTATAAATGGTTATAAAGATAGTGTATTATATTCCGGTCCTTCTTTACAACGCTTACTATTATAACGTTAATAGTTAGGATAGCTTTTAATCTAATTCTTAACTATAATATATATTCTTTTTTAATAATAATACTTAGTAATCTAATTATAGGTAGCCTTACGTCCTTAATAGTTAAAGAGCTTATAAAGACGTAACCAGATCTGTCTTTACAGCTTTAAACAGTTTATAATTCTCTACAGGAGGATACTTATACCCTTAAGTAGCTGTGTCTAAAGGATCTTATACTTAATGATATACTTATAACACCTAGTTTTCCACTTTTAAATCGCTAAACGTGACTTCTTTATAACCCTAAGTGGAATAGTAAAACTAATTAAGTAGGCTATAATGTCGTAAGACTCCTTTTTCCACATACTATTAAGTAACAGTTTAGTTTAAAGGTTTACATTAACAGTTTTCTAAGTAAAGATTTAGGTATCGATAAAGTTATTAATATCCTTTTCAAGCTTAAGTGCCATCAGATTAAAGGTACTAATAGGTTTTCGTGACAGCCCGTTAACTACAGTGTTCTTAGAATTAAGTATATGTTTAATATTAAAGTTAAAGTTCTAGATCTAAGCAATCTATCTTATGAGAAGGGCGTTAGGCATATTACTAACAGCTTTATTTAGCTGATGAATTAGAATAAAAGTATTAGTTTTAATAATAAACTTAACTTTATAAAGGTAGTAACAGGTTTACTTTAATATATTTAATAGTCCTTTAAGTTCTTATTTAGTAACGTCGTAACGTTTCTTAATATTAGATTATATTCTACTTTTAAAGTGGTAAGGGTGCCGTTTCTTATCTAGCTTAACTTACTTAATAACTCCTTCCTATCCTTTAAAGCTAACATTAATAACTATAAAGATAAGGCTATATTAAGGGTCGTTATAAGTTATTACTGCTAGGATTAAAGTAATAGTAACCTTCCTTTACAGGAACTTTATTACTGTCTGCTCTCTTTTAGTCTATTCCTACTATATATCCTTCTTTATTAGCGCGTATAATAATGCTGTAACTTATCCGAATAACTTAATTTAAACTTAGTAAAATCTAGTTATTCCTATAAATAACCGGACTTCTTTAATATTTAAGCAGGTTCTTTACTTATTTACTTTAATAACCTTTATCTAATTAGGGGAATATCTGTCTGGTAAATATAAGTAACTTAGTAGAATAGCTTTTACTTAAACTTATTATAATTTAATTAAAGTAACAGTTACTTCCATTAGTTTACAGTTAATAAGTATAACGTTTAAGTTTATTAAATACTTAACTACGTAATGTTATAAACTAAACTTAAGCTTTTCTTTACTATAATTATGCTATAGCCCTTTAACACAGATATTATTAAGAAACGGCTGACACTTATGTAAGATAAAGTTATAAAGTATTTAAATTACAGCTTATATAAACTAAGCTACTAAGTTTATTACTTCTTAAGGAAGAGTATATATCCTGAAAAGTCTAATTAGAGTAAAGAAAATTATTATATCTTTACTTATAACGTTTAGCTTAACGTAATCGTAACTAAAGAAAAGATTTAGGAGTGAGATAAGTTTATAACTTTTAAACTTTTTACTAAACTCTTCTACACTTAGTGGGCTGAAGGTATTACGAACTGTAACTCCATTTATCTTTTAAGTATTATTAATTAGATAAAAACCGCTATCCTTTTTTTAAACTATAAATTAATTATTATAATACGCTGTATAAGATTCCTTTAAAACTCCTTACTACACCTTATCTTTAAGGATTTAGATAAATTTAAGAATAAGAGGCTTTAGGATAGGAATATAACTAGACTACTAAGCCTTATAAGGGACAGTCTTAATCTTTTATAAAGGTATAATCTTTAAGCTGATCCGGCTGCTTTCTATAAAGTCTTACGAGAGAGCTGCTTCTTTATTATAAAGGATATAAATAAATAGTTTAACTTCTTTTAATATTAAGTCTTTTATAACTTTATTAAGGATATCTTATAGCCTCTCCTTTATTAACCTTATCCCTTATTTAATTAAAGAGAACTTTAGTAGGTAATACTTATTAAACTCGCTACTATATTATATATACTTTTTTACTTTAACTATTCGTTTACGCTTTTAGTTTAGATCTCTTTTAAGAATAGAGCCGTTAAACGGAGCAGTATTAACTAATTTAACCTTCTTGTCAGCTTACTTATATATAGTAAAGCTTTTAGTTAAAACAGGTGGTTCCTTTATATCTAGTTAGTAAAGTTCTTTCTTCTTATAACACTTACGTATCCCTAAGACCTCCTATAACTAGCGAACTTCTTCCTTTAAGGTTATCTTCTTCTAATTAAAGGTAGAATTATTTAATAATTAAAGGGAAAAAGCTCTATATTATAAGTCGTTAACTAACGGTAAGGTAAAGCGTTTAAAAATGTTATTAAAAATAGCCCTGCCATTTTCATTATTTAAGAATCTAATAGGTTCTTTACCTTTCTCTAAACCCACTTACTTAAGGACATACTTCTGTATTATAGGGTATGTTAATCCCTTTAACATATAAGTATACTTATTAAACGTACTGTTTTTCAGTTTAATTAAAACCATTAACTACTAATATTACAATATTAGCGTCACTAAATAAGACCTTAATAGTTATAATATACCTAAGTTCTTTAAAATCTCCAGAGTATACTTAGTTTAACTAAGTGTCGTTAAAAAAAAGGACTTTAAAAAGTAAATTGTAATTTATAACCTTATATTTAAAAACGAAAAAGTGAACTAGATATGGCTTTTTATAAAGGAACAGTAATATCTTTATCTCTTTAATAAAAGGAACAGGATCTGTGCTATTAAGCCCTTATAACCATATGGTTATATTAAAAATAAGGATGTTAAGTACCCTTATAAATATATATACAATTACATTACACTTTAACCCAAAGTCTAAGAGAGCTAACACCTTCTTTAACTTAAGAGACTTAATATTAAGGTAAAGATTAAAGAGTAAATATAACCTTATAAACTTCCCCTTAATGTTTACTACTTTAATTAAAGCAATCTGTTACGTAAAAGTCCTTATAATATCTTTATTAAGGTCTTTAAGAGTGTTAGTAATAACCTTCCCTTTTTTAAGATCTTTTTATAACCTGTTATAATATAAGTGTAACTTACTATTACTGTTAACACTTATTATTATTATAACTGTGTTCTCCTTAAACTTCCTTTAATTAAAGAGCTTTAAATAGCTTACTTTAGCTAGGAGTTTACTTAAGATATTGTTATCTAGTTTCGCAGATCTTAAGTATATAAAAATTAATTAGTTTTTATCGTTTTTAAGGTAAGACGTAAGCGTAACTTTTAAGGGTAGTAAAAGTTCTAACAGTCTTAAAAGTAATTCCTTTATCTTATTACTTAATAATTAATTAAGCTATTTATTAATAACTTTATTTAAGGGTTACCTGTAAGCTAAACTTTATAAGGGAATAATCTGTATTAATACCCTTTATTCCTTGATCTTTAAAGAAGTTATTAACATTTCTTTAACTTTTTCACTTATCTCTTATATATCTGAAACTAGTTTCTTATAATTAGAGATAAGTGTAACTTTAGGATTTAATCCGATCTTTAATAATTATATATTTTATAATGTAGAAAGAGTAGTGTTAATCGTTCCTTCCCCTTAACTTTCACTATCCTTAACTTCCTTAACTCTCCTTCTTTTAGTAAAGGTAATTAAGGTATACCGCACACTTAGATCTATATCTAATCCTGAATCGTTATCAGGTTCGGCACTAAAGCTAGGAAACTTTAAGGCTTAAATGTAAACTTAAGCACTTTACTAATACTTTACCGTTATCTTAACTTTATATAACTTAAGGTAATTAATAATTAGTCTCCCGTTAGGACTAAAAAGGCAGTTAACACTTATCTAAGTAACGTTAAGCTTTAGTTCTCCTTTAATTAAAGGATTAGGGATATCCCTATAGTTAAGCTCTGGCCTGTTTATTATTTTAACTAAATTCTACTGGATTTAAAATCCTAACTTTATATCTTTAAGTTACTTATACTATTCCTTAAACCTAGTATAGTAGGGCTTTTAAGGTCGTAATACTAATACTGTAATAACGTAAGGTTTAAAAATTAACCTCTTCTTTATCTTTATAACCTCCTCTTTTAAAAGTCTATTGTCTTAATTAGGTCTCCCTTACTTACTAATAACTAAGCTTAAGTATAAATTACTATAAGTGTAGTAAATTAGTCCTAATTATAATAAGTAGTTTATAGTATAATAAGTAGTTATAATATAACTAGGTTATAAACATTAATAACATATAGAAGTTGTAAACCCTTAGCTATAGGCTAAAGATAGGTAAGTATCTCTTTACTTTCTTAATTATTAAGTAAAAGTTATAACTAATTCCTCACTTTCAGCAAACTATACTACCTTTTATTAATATTAAGTATAGATTAATTTAACTTAAAGGATATTAGGCTGTTAAGGGACATTAGTGCTAGAATATAACAGGTTTAACTTTAATTACTTAAGGCTCTTAGTTAAGGTATCCACTTTCCTTTCCATCGTTAGGGTTATAGGGTGAGGTTTTTTAATTCTAATTAAAGGGGGAGGACTTTCGGTTTTAACCTTTAGGGTAAAAAGGAAGTCCTTTACACTATCCTTAGTAGGGATAAAAGGGGTTTTTAAGGAAGTAATTACCTTAACTGCTCCTTTTAAGGGATTAAGAAGCTGTAGGTAAGTAAACTCCTTATTTACTAAATAGCTATTAGATGTAAAGCTGATAAGCCACTCCCTAAACTTATTATAGGTGATGGTCTTAATATCCTTATTAGATATATCCTTATATTAATAAATAACGCTTTTAATAAAAGGATTAAGTACATTATAAAAGTATTAAGTAATATCTTACTTAACCTTCCTGTACTTATCTATATTTAACTAGGCTAAGAGTTGACTATATTCTTAAATAACTACGATAAAGCTTAGGGCTTTCCGATCGATAGGGTAGTTATAAAAACGGTAAAGGGCTTTAACTAGCCTCTCTTTCTAACGAGGGTTTTAATACTTCTAGTACTTCTTCATTTAAGTCTTTAATCTATCCTATAAATATAATTTTATATTTTCCTTCTTATTATAAATCTCTACCTTTACGTCTTTCTTATATTATCTTATCTACTTAAGGAAATGTATCTTATCTGTAAGGTTAATGTAATTTTTATAATATTTATTAAATGTTTTTAAGTAATCGGTAATACATTCTCCGTTAAAAAGCTTATTAAGCCTTATATCTTAAAAAGTTAAGAACTGCTGTTACACTAATATAATGTTTTAATTAATAAGAGACTGTTCTAAAAAGACTGTGTTGTTAGATAGAGTTATTAGGGTTGTTAAGATTAACGTTTCTTTAATAAGGGTTTTTAATATCTTAATAAGAAGTGTTAATAAAGCTTATTAATACGTTTAACAACTGTAAGGGCTTCCTTTTTATAACTTAATTATAATGTTAGTTTAATTAAAGGAAAACTGGTATTCTAAGTCTAGTAATACCATCCCTTTATTATAGAGGTACCTTACTGCTAGTCTGATTACTTAAGTAACGCACTATTTTCCGATTTACTTGTTAAAAAGGACTCTTATTTTAAGGCAGACCGTTAAGATTACTATTATAACGTTTTTAACCGATTTTAAGATTATGAAGCTAATAATGTTCTTACTTTTAAACTAAGTAGCTAACGCTAAATTAGATTTAAGTTACAGCTAAGCATTAGCTACTAGGTTCCCTAATCTCCAGTCTTACTTTCTTAAATCTGTTTAATTAAAGGAACGACGCTATTAAAGGACTCTAATAGCGAAGAACAAGATGTATTTCAGTACTAGTAACACGTAGCTGCTTTTAATGTTTAACTATAATCTTATAATTTTACTAAGTTCTTAACTTAATGGAATTTTCCTAAATGTTAAGAACACACTCTACCCACTTTTAAAGGACTATAGTGGTTTAATTAAAGGGAGTAATGATAAAGCACGCCCTTATAATAAGCAAGTGCTAGGGATTTAAACATTTTATTATTATTATTATTAATGGTGGCCGTACAGGGTTAAACTTATAACGTTATGATTTTGATGAGATATTAAGCATCGCTTAATATTAATGTTTACTTTAATTAATAATATTTTTATTATGTTTAAGGAGCTTTCAGATTAGTTTAGCCTGGCTGCTAAGTAGCTCCCCGATAAAGCCCCTATTTAAACTAATGCAGTGATATAATAGGGAAGAAACCATAAGGAGAACCATAACTACAAAACAGTGCTGTTAGCCTGAAAGGCTAACTCCCAGACTATTAATCCTCTAATTAGAAAGATATAAATGTAACTGACGTAGAAAAACAGATACGTACCTAGTATGGAATAAAACTTAGTATATAACGGTACTTAGCATAAAACGGAGCCTAGCATAGAATAATAAAGGAAACGCGACTGTGGATTAGGTTATCTTCTTTCGATTAAAGGGCTAGAATGTCACTAGGCTTTTAATAGGAGGTCTTTGTAGTGAAAATTATCGGAATAATAATTGTTAAAAGAAACGCGGTTTAAAGAACCGCGCGGCGCGGCCCCTTTTTAACGGTGGCACGCGCCAGGGAACGCATTACTATATATATAAGCAGCTACAATAATATTACATACAGAGCCTAAAAAGAACAACAGGGTCGGCCTGAACAAACGCCCTAAGTCATTACCAGTTAACCAGTAAAGGGTAAAGTTACTATAATAAGTTCTTAATAATGGTAAAGTTACGTACTTAAAAAACAGTGTATGGAAATTAAACTAATTACTCTTTTAACAGCACCAGATACTAAGGTGTTATAATGTTAAAGTAAGGGTAAATCTTATTAAGCTAGTAGATTTGTAAAACTTAACCACCTTAGGGTTTAAAACTTTATTTATTAAAGATAGCGACCTTAATAAGGTCTAGCTACTGTTTATAGGCCTTGCTTCTAAAGATCTTTCTCCTAGCTTTATTTTCGATTAATTTAGGCTTATAATTTAAGGCTTATTTAAACCTTTATTATAAACAGACTTAGTAGATTTAAACACTGTTATTAGAGAAATTATTAAGATAACTTTAACAGATACGGAATCTAGTAAGTTATCTACTAATAAAACTAGTGAAAATATTATAGAGTACCTTAACGATATCGTTTTTATTTCTCTTACGTATTATTTATTATTAATACTTTTAAACTTACTACTAGATTTTTCTGTTATAGAAATTCTCTTTAGGGATTTACGCTTAGACTAACTGATATTACCCTACCTAATAATAATAACGTTAAAGACTATCTATTTTTAAAAACATATTATTTAAAAAGTATTTATTTTTACAAAGAAGGTGTAATAACCCTGCAGGCTGTCACTTGGGCCAGGGCGGCCCGACGAATCCCCCGCAGAAGGAACAGTGCAGAAAGGCAGTACGCACGGTACTGCGCACTGGGCCAGGGGTGTAAAGACCCGAAGCCCCTACGACTAATCGTTAAGTAATCACTCTGATCTCGCTAAGAGCACGGTGATCACAGTGATTAGAGGTATTCTGATCATTATAATTACTCCTCGTGTTAAGTAAGTATAGTGATTAAAGGTACGAAGTACCTCTTAGCTAGTTAGTATAAGATAGTTATAGTTATATTTATAACTACTGTAAGGGACTCTAGTTCCTTACGTTAGTATTTAATTATTCATTTATATCCTACTGTTTAGACTTACCTTTATATATTATAGTAATAACGACTTACAGTAATATTAAACCTTTATTTAAGAGTGTTAGCTTAATAAGTTATCTTTAGAATGCCCCTTACCTGTTAACGTCTTATTATACGTTCTGTCTTAACCTGCGTTAGACTTCTTAAGACTTATATTAGGTGTAGGTTATAATACGATATTAACGTCTTAGTTCTAAACGCTGTTTGTTAAACTTTTAGATACTACTTCTCTCCTTTTAAATATATTGACTTCTGGAAAAGGTAAGGAGATTAAGGAGGCGTAAGCTTAGCCTTAGCTCCTTACTATTAATAAGTTAGCTATACGCTTTAAAGACTTAAACTTTAATTAGTAAAGACTAATTAAAGAACTTAACGAAGCCTTCCCTAAAGACATTAAGAGTCGTATCGGTTTTATTAAGAAACTTTAAGCCTGACTTAACGCTGTCGAGCTGGAGAATAATAACCTTAAGGGCTTATAGAAGAAATAAGTAAAGCTCCCCTTACTATCGCGCTTTAAAGGAGACTTTACATAGCTAAAGTCCTAGATAGCTTAGCTTTAAAGCTATATCACCTACTATAATAAGCAGTTCTTCGAAAAAGAAGGAAAGGTTAAGTTCGTTAGAGCCTTATTAGATAGAGTAACTACTTACTAATATGAACCTTATGTAAAGATAATTAATAACTTCTCTGTAAATAAAGCGCGTAAAGAGGCCCTTAAGACCTAAGCCCTTTTTGATAACTTCGACGTTTTTATTAACTAACTCCGGACTAAGTTTAAAGAACTGGACGTATTAAGATAGGTTAAGTAACGCCTTATAGCCTTAAGGTAAATGTCTTTAGTCTTTAAGTTCTCTATACGCTTTAAGCTAGAAGTAGTAAAGACTAAGCTTAGCTAAAAGGCTTTAGTAATATTGTTCTGGAGTAGTCTAAAGGAGCACGTTACTAGAGACCTTTACTAAGAGGATTAACTGGACTGCCTTTAAGAGTTAGTCGAGATAGTTATTAAGGTAGATAACTAGTATTATAATTATTATTATCAGAAGAACTTCTAGAAGGAATAGGTCCCTTATTAGTTAAGTAAGCTTAAGAAGGGGAATTAGTCGACCGTGATAAGTTACTACCTTAAGTTAATAGATATTAGTATAATAAACTGTTAGAACTGACCTAACTATAATAAACCTTAACGATAATAATAGTAGAAATAGTTTAAAGACTTATCTTAGGTCTAGTGTTTTAACTGTAATAAGAAAGGATATATAATATAACAGTGCCTATTACTGAAGTAAGTTAGTTAAAAGCCTGTTCTAGAAGGAGGAAAGTACGTTAAGTTTAATTTAAAAGATATTTATATTAAGATAGCAAGTAACGAAGAAGACTGTACTTAGATAGATAAGTGTAATTTAAGAGACGAAGAAGAAGAGGAAGAACCTTAAGATATAATGTATTTAGTCCTTAAAGGTATCTTAAAAAAGTTAATTACAGAGGTGTAAGTTGTAATAGACCGACTTTAAAGTGGAAACTTAAAACTGTTAGAGGTATAGGTTACGGAAGACTAACTTTAAGAAGAGATATTTTAATTAGCTATTATAAGTTTTAAAAACCTTACCTTATAAGCTTAAAAACTAAAGAAGTCTAGGAAAAATCTTAATTTAAACTTTACCAAAATAGTCAAAGGAGTTAAAGAACTAGCCCTTTAAGCTACATAGGTAGTGAAGTAAGCTCTAGAAGGTAAAAGAGAATAAGTCGAAAGAGTTAAGTTAGAAAAACGAAAGTTCTTCTTAACAGTACCCTCTGAAACTCTTAAACACTTTAAGTATACTGAATAGATCAGCACCCTTACCTCCTTAGAAGAAGGACAGCTTAGATAGTTACCCTATACTAAAGTTAGTGTGCCCTGGACTGGTACCTTAAAGGTTTCCCGGGAAGGTATAAAGTAAGCACACTAGCGGAGAATCTAGGAGTTAAAGGAGAAATATTAAGAGTTAGTAGATGAAATAAAGGACCTGTAAGTTAAAGGCCTTACTGTAACAACAAAAGATAAAGCGGTAGAAATCAAGTTATAACTTTATAACAAAGTTCGCTTTATTAATTAGCTTAAACACTACCTTATTAAAGAAAACCGTTTTGTAGAAGAATAAGCTAGGTTATTACTACCTGAGTTTTAAGAAGAGGTTTAGGAAAAATAACGGACCTAGAGGTAAGTAGAAGAAGAAAAGAAGAAAGGTGCTACTTCCTCCGTTCTGTACTCTACTACTACAGCACTTATAGTTAATATCGATTACCCTAGCTACAGGGACGTACTGTAAATCAACTGTATGTATAACGATTACGCTCTTAACTGGCATTGTAAGCCTAAAGCCCTCTATAACCACTTCCCTAGCGTATAAAGACGGGACTACGCCGTTATAAGAGTAGAGTTGGAACTAGCCCACTATTAAGTCTCCTACTTTCTAATAAAAGAATCTAGTAATAAGCGGAAAGTCACCGTAATTAACTAAGCCCCCGCTACGTGTTAGTAAAGAGGAGTACTTAATAACTGCTTAATTATAACGTGTTTATTACACTTTAACAGAAAAGCTAGAGAGTGGTAGAAATAAGAAGACTACTAACGGATCTAAAAGTAAAAAGACATTACTGCGATCTAAGCTTATAAAGTGTATTATCGACTTATTAAGGACTTTAGGAATATCGTACTATTTAAAGTCGACTAGATACTAAGGTATAAGAACTTAAAAAAAGTTAATTACTAAGTCTATTAAAGCTACCTGTATTTCTAGAAGGAATTAGGAAAAGGTTACAAGCCTTCCAGAAGGGCTGGAAACTAGTAGTTTGTTAGTTAGCGAAAACCTTAAGAAGAAGGAAAGGTATTTAGAGGTTAAGTTAAATAAGACTTTAAGGATAAATAATTGTTATAACTTAGATGTTAAAGGAGTATAAGCATTATTCTGTTAATATTAATATAACAGATAGAAGAGGAAGGCCGTTCAGGGTAAGAGCAGTGATTAATAATAAAAGTACTTTTAACTTAATATACCCCTTATTAGTTAACCAAAAGAAACTCCTTAACTAAGAGTATAAAGAGGTTATTCCTATTTAAAATGGAGAAGGAGGCTTATATTAGTACAATAACGGTAAAGTTACCTACTACTCGTTACTCCTAATTAAAGTAGATAGGGACGAATAATAAGTAAACTTTAACGTTATATTAATTATAAGGTATAATATAATCCTAAGTCTACTTTAGCTAGAAAAGTATAACCCTGTAATTAACTGGAGGAGTAGCTACCTTACCTTCAGTAAATCCCTTAACTGCAATCACTGTTTAGAGAGAGTTAAGAAGATACCGAACTGCTCTAGAGATATATAAAGCACTTAGAAGCATACTAAACCTTTAGAACTAAACACAGTTTAGGTTAGGTTTACTAAGACGGTTAAAGGACTAAAAGGTCTACTGTACTGTCTAAATGACGATTTAAAAGGTAGAAGAAAGTAAGAAGCTGATTTACAGATAAGCGAAAAAGTTAACTTATTTAAGGTACTTGCAGAGTATAGGAAGTTTACTTTATTTCGAAAAAAGATACTATAACTATTAGACTATAGACTATAGGATTATAAAATTAAGCTAAAGCTAAAAACAAAACTCTACAGTTTCTAACTTTATTACTTAAACTTCCAGTAGGTTAAAGCCTTAAAGGAGTATATTAATGAAAACTTAAAGAATAGGTTTATCGTAGAGTCCTAATCCTTAATAAGGTACCTAATGCTGTTTGTCTTAAGAAAGGGAGACAGTAAGTTATATATAGTTATTAATTACTAAATATTAAATAAAGATATAATTAAGAACTGTTACTTATTACTACTTATTACGGAAATGTAAGAACGGATTACTAAGGTAAATTAGTTCTTTAGCCTCGATTTCCTTATAAGATTTAACTACGTTAGAGTGAAGGAAGAGGATAAGTATAAAACAGCTTTTCGAACTTGTAATAGGTATTATTAGTACTATGTTATACCGATAGGATTAATAAACGCCCCTATAACGTTTTAAGGCCTTATCGACAGTATTCTTTACCCTTTCTTTAATAAGTTTATCTTTATATATTTAAATGACGTCTTAATCTACTTTGAAACTTTAAAAGAATACCGAAAGTATATACAATAAGTTCTAACAGCTCTCGAAAAAGCGAAGCTAATAATAAACTTAGAAAAAAGCCATTTCTACGTTCAGGAATTAAACTATTTAAGGTTTAGAGTAACTCTTAAAAAGCTTAAAATGTAAGTAAAGAAAATAAAAGCAATTAAGGATTAGTCTACTCTGAAGAACTAAAAAGAGTTATAAGCCTTTATTAGCTTTACAAACTTCTATCGCTGTTTTATTAAGTACTTTACGAAAATTATAAGATTACTTTATAAACTTACAGGTGAAGGAAAGCTATTTAAATAGACCGAAAGATAATAAAAGGCGTTTAAGAACCTTAAATATACTTTTATTATAACGTTAGTCTTAGCCCTTCCCGATTTCTTAAAGCTTTTCTAAGTTAAGACTGACTCTTTAGAATTCACTATTAGTAGAGAACTTAGCTAAGTCCAGGATAATAAGAAACGTTACTTAGTTACTTTCTTATCGAAAGGAATTTATAGCTTAGCTTTGTAATATTTAATCTATAATAAGGAACTAATAGCGATTATTCAGTGCTTTACTAAGTAAGTACTGTATTTAAATAATATAGAAGAACCAGTTTAAGTCTTTTCAGACTATAATAACTTCTAATATTTCTTAATAAAGGAACTTAGCTTACAGTAAACACAGTAAGTAAAGTTAATAGCTTTATTCCACTTCCAGATTCATTATATTAAAGGAAAAGATAATAAGTAAACTGATACTTTTAGTTAGAGACAGGATTATAAGGATACTAATCTAATCCTAATCCTTATTATTATATTTAACGAAGTAAGGAACAGTATATTGGAATATATACTGTAAGTGTTAGATAACTAGATGTTAAAATAAATTATTAATATCTGTATAAACTTATAAATAAAGTATAATATCTATTAGTAATAATAAGACTTTTAGGTAAAAAGATTAACAGAAGGAACCTGTAAGTATAAATGCCTTTTAAGAGACTTCTTAAGGTATATATAAAACTGTAATAAGGAGTACTTAAAGTATCTAAACTATAATAAAACTAATTATTAACTAGAACAGTTATTAGAAGGTGTAAACAGTATACTTAAACTAGGAGTAAAGCTTTAGTATTAAGAGAAACCGTACATTTATAATCTGGATAAATAGAAAAAGTACGTTTAGCAGATTTATAAGTCTCGATTTAAAGGATATATAAGTTAAGCTAAGACTCTTACGTAAGCCTAGCAGGTGTACGCTTTCCTGGGAATGAAGAAGTTAGTTAAGGAAGTGATTAATAACTGCAATATCTGCTACCGAAAGTAAAACCGACGTTATAAGCTTTATAGGCTTCTCGAACTACTCCCTGTATTATAAGCATTATAAAGTTCTATCTTACTCAATTTCGTTACTAGGATCTTAAAGTCTAAGGACCTTACTATAAGAGTTACTTATAACTAAATCCTTATAATAATCGATAGATTAATAAAATAAGCTTACTTTCTATTAACTTTAAAGGACATAATAACGGAATAACTTACTTATATCTTCGAGAAAAAGGTAATTTCATAACACCTTTAGTTAGATAATATTATTATAGATCGAGATAAATTAATTATGTTAAAGTTCTAATAAGGATTAATATAAAGGATAAGTGTGAAGAGTAAACTTTCAATAGCCTTTTACTTATAAACGAATAGTTAAATAAAGTAAGTTAATTAAATACTTATAACGTATCTTTAAACTTATATTAACTTTAAATAAGATAATTAGCTTAAGCTGTTACTAATAGTACAGATAGCTTATAATATAATATTAGTTAAGTTAATAAGTATATTACTGTTCTTTACTAATTACGGTAAAGAGCTTAAGCTCCGTTAAGGCCTACTTATTAGTACCCTTTAAGTTGCAGTTTATATAGATTAAATGTAAGAACTGTATAACTACTTGTAAGTTAAACTTAAGTTTATATGTGAATAAATAAAGAAGTTTATTAATAAATATTAGACTAAGTAACTAGTGTTTAAGAAAAGACTCCATTACGATAATAAATAAGTTAAGGGACCGACTCTTTAAAAAGGGGATTACGTTTACCTTTTTTCACAAAACCTGCATTCGAAATAACTTAGTAAGAAGCTTAACTTTAAAAGGTACAGACTGTTCTAAATTAAGAAAAAAGTCGTTACCTCTAATTACAAATTAGATTTACTTACTAGTATAAAGGTGCAGATTAAGGTTTTTCACGTTTTACTTTTAAAACCTGCTTTAAAGGGAGTTCCGTTAGAAAAGAAGATTAAGATTAACGTTAACAAAGATAAGTATAACGTTAAGGAAGTTATAGATTTACAAAAGGGAAAAAACATGTTTAAGTATCTTGTTAAGTAGTTAGACTACAGCTTTAAGAGTAACTTGTGGGAGTTAGTTAAAAATCTTAAATGCTTAGACTTAATTATAGAGTTCTACCGAAAGAATCTAGACTGATTAAAACTATCCGTAAAGAACGTGAAGCGAAGATTAAACTAGTTAATGTAGCCTTAAGGAGGAAAACTAACTAGTTTACTCTGAAAATAGAAAAATAAGATAAGATCTGATATCTAAACTGCTAAACTAAAGAGTAAGACTACCGTAAGATTTAGAGCTTAAGAAGTAGTAGGAAACTCCTTAGTAAGTATAGAAGGACATTTGTTAAAAGCTTTAACTAAAGTTATAAGGACCTTAAACCTAATAAGGAGGTTAGGCCTTTAGAGCTTCCAGTAAGCACTACGTGAGAATAAGTATTATTAGGAAAAGAAGTTAGTAAAAAAGGGGGCTGCCTTTTGCGCACTGGAAAAAGAAGTTACGGATTAAATTAAGAAAAGGTTATTAGCTGTAGTAACTCCTTAGAAAAAGAACCGGCAGGTATCCTTACTAGAAAGCCCCCCTAGTTAAAGGACTCGCTAGCTTTAGGAGGAGTAGCTAGATAGGCCTCCTTTTATTCTTAGAAGCGAAGGATCTTTACCTCTTAGCTAAACGTAGAAAAAGCTTGCTCTTCCGTCTTATAGTACTGGACTTTGATCTACTTAAGTTAAGTAGTAGCTTCGTAGAGCTTTCGAGTTTTCAGCTTTAAGTTCTATATAGTAACGTTGTGTTTGGTATTAAGGTAGTGTTTCTTAGAGAGAAGCTGTTAGAGGAAAACGTCGTTATAATTAAACGCATTACATAAAGACGAAGCCTTTACTAATAAGTATTTAAAGTAACTGTCTGATCGTGCAGTAATGAGATAGGAAAGTGATTTCGAAGAATAACGATTATAAAGCGATATTTACGATCTAAAAGTTAAAGTGAAGTCTGTAAGGTTACAGTAACGAGAGGTACTGTTTTTTAAAGTACGCTTTTATATATAGTTAATAGGTATAGTTACGTTAAGAAAGAAGGAACACTCTTACTAAGATTCTTTATAGAAAAAGAATATTGAAGAGGGGGAATTGTGTGACGACCTTATAAGCTGTTACTTAAGCTGGAGTAGCCTGATAAATCCCCTGTATAAGGAACAGTGTAGGAAGACAGTACGCACGGTACTGCGTACTGGGCCAGGGGTGTAAAGACTTAAAGCCCTTACGATTAACTAGTAGTTGCTTAGTCTTAGCAGGAATACTCACTTACTAAGCGTTTGTAAGACCTCTGAGTAAAAGGTGTTTAATAACAGGTTACTTAGTTCCTCGTTAAGTGATAAGCTATTAAGTAAGGTATAAGGTACTTTTAGTTAGTTAATATAGATAGTTATAGTTGTGCTTATAACTACTGTGAGGGACTCTGGTTCCTCACGTTAGTATTTAATTGTTCATTTATGTCTTACTGTTCAGACTTACCTTTATGTATTATAGTGATAACGACCTACAGTGACATTAAACCCCTGTCTAAGAGTGCTAGCTCAATAAGCCGTCTTCGGAACGCCCCTTACCTGTTGGCGTCCTGCTATACGTTCTGTCTTAACCCGCGCCAGACCTCTCGAGGCCTGTGTCGGGTGCAGGTCGTAATACTTATGTTAAGGTAGTTAGAACTAGATATGAAGTTGCTTTATTCCGATGTTTTACCGAAAGCTGGGGCCACATGCGAGAGCCTTACGCACAGGAATTCTGCAACCCAGCTGAGTTATAGCAGGTGGAATTTACCACCTGCACCGTTAAGTCCGCGATGGAGGGGGCGGTAATCCTACTTAACGTTCGATGTGCGTGGCTCTGCAGTACCACAAAAAGATGACAAGTTCTGCTATGTTTTACCGCCCTTTTAGAGAACTCAGGTCGGGAACCTCTGGTCATTCCCTCTTGTTCGACAGCTGCCGAGACCCCTCTCTACCGAACCGGCCTGCACCACATGGGCTAAGCACAAATCCATCTGCCAAACCCTTGGTTTCGAAACGCCCTACTTCCACTACCGCGAATTCATCAAGCGTCTCAACCTCGCATCCCTCGCCGAGAAGGTCAAAGACGGCAGCGTCATGCCCCTGTTGGTCTGCTCTCGCGTCGAGCGCCTGACGCTGACGGGGTGCAAGGGGTTGACCGACTCGGGGCTTATCGCCCTCGTCTAAAACATCACCCACCTTCTTGCGCTTGACATCTCCCTGGATCACCAGATAACCGAGGCCTCTATCAATTCTATCGCCCAGCACTGCCGTAGGCTACAAGGCCTGAACGTTTCGAGCTGTACCAAGATCTCGAATGAGAGCCTGATCAACCTAGCCCACAGCTGCAAGTACATTAAGAGAGTAAGCTTCCCCTTTCTGGTATTTACCGACGGTTTTATACGTACGAGATCTCCCTTGTCAATATATAAATGTGCGATCTACGCTAACCCCTTCCTTTCCCGTAGCTGAAATTGAACGACTGTAACCAGCTGAACGACGAGGCTATCATCGCATTCGCCGAGCATTGCCCCAACATCCTTGAGATCGATCTACACTAATGCCGACAGATCGGCAATGAGCCCGTCACTTGACTCTTAGCTAAGAGCCAGTCCCTCTGCGAACTACGACTTGCCGGCTACGACCTAATCGATGATACGGCCCTCCTGTCCCTCCCGAATAACAGAACTTACAAACACCTCTGCATTCTCGATCTCACGTCCTGCTAGGAGCTGACGGACAGGGCGGTTGAAAAGATCATAGATATGGCCCTGCGCCTCAGAAACCTTATACTAGTGAAATACTGTAGGATTACAGATACTGCCGTATACTCCATTGTGCGGCTCGGCAAGAACCTACACTATATACGCCTAGGGCCACTACAGACACATCTCAGACGACGCGGTCAAGCGTCTAGTCCAGGCCTATAACTGTATTTGATATATTAACTTAAGCTACTACATTTATCTTACAAACGACTCCGCTATAAAGCTTACCACTCTCCCTAAGCTGAAGCGTATAAGCTTAGTCAAGTGCGCCAATATTACCGACGAGAGCGTATACGCCCTTATAAGGGCCAACCAACGAGTGCGGCCTCGGAGAGACGTAGAGGGGAATATTATACCTGGAGAGGTATATAGCAGTACCTACAGTAGCCTAGAGAGGGTATATCTAAGCTACTATACAAACCTAACCTTACCAGCAAGTTCTCTCTTACCCCGTATAATGATCAAGCTAACCGTATATAGAACATCTTAAGATTAGTGAACTCGTATCCGCGTCTAACGTATCTCAGTCTTACCGGCGTCCAGGCTTTTCTCCAAGAAGACTTGGAGATGTACTGCCGTGATACACCCGCTGGTAAGATACCCTAACCTACCTTATATACTGGATTGGCTGACCTGAGGGTGTAGGGTTTACTGAGTACTAACGCTCTGTTTTCTGTATCTTCTCCGGGCAGGGTGTTTTGGGAATTCGTCGATACCTTAACCAGGAGCGATTATTCTCGGATCCGCGAGTTCCGCCGCTGCCACCCGCCGACCCCATTCTGCTTGCCGGCCCGGAGTACAACGGTGCCGTGATTGTAGACCCGGTGCCCCCCCATACGCTCGATATCGACGGGGCCTTTGAGGAAGCCGAGCCCGATGCTGTGGACGACGAGGGTATTCTGGAAGATGGTACGGAGATGGTGATCGATACACAGCCTCTCCTAGATCCGCACCCTTCGAATACTCCCCTCGGCGCCTCGACTACGTCCATAATAATCCCTTTACCACTAGTACCCCCGCTCCTTTCTCCGAACGCTACGACCGATGCCCGACCGATACCGTTACCGTCGCCGGGTGTCGAGATGGAGGCTTTCAACTACGTAGGGAGCTACCGGCCATACGTACTACAGCATTTTGCCCCTCTGCGTGGCGTTTCAGTCCAAGATACGATCATGGATGGGAGTAGTCCAGTAGATGACGCTGCTGGTGTACTGGAGGACGGAGAGCCTGCCGGGATCCCGTCCGGGTCTTACCCTGGCGGAGCTGAGGGTTATCCTGCGCCGCCTCGTTCCCCGGACCATATGGAGGGGTTACCCCGCGGACCCCAATCTGCTGGGGCGGCGGCGATTTACCAGGGAGATACAGTTCAGAGTGTAGGTCCAACTTTACCGCAGAATAGTACCTGAGTACTTGTCGACCATTATCTGTGCTGGGTCTAACCACTTAACTCTTCTCATTGCCATGCCAGCTTCTCCTCAGCGGCCGCCCAGCGTTCTGTACCGCAGTGGAACACGGATCTCCTGCCGGCCACATATTCTACGCTGACCCACTTTAACAGCCGCGCTTTCTGGTACAACGTTGGAGTATTGATACCCTAGACTTCTTTCTGGTTTCTTTGTGCTTTTCCTGGCCGCTCCCGTGGTAGCAGTCCGCTGTATGGCCTGGCCCGCCTCTGAGTTTTCTTTTGGCATGTGCTCTCTGGCTTTGATGACTGCGATGGGAGTCTACGATCCGTAGTGGGGGGGAATGGCTCGGATATTATGCATTTGGCGGGTAGTCAAACCGGGGGGCGATAATAGGGACCGGCGCCAGCGCTGTATTTAATCTCCTTGCTCTTACGATATGTGATGCTGTTCGGAATAGGTGGTTAAGGAAGCGGGGTTACTAGGGGGCGGGAGTTTAGTGCTCTGTATGAAAGCATACGTGGAGGGCGCCATTCCGCCGCCATTCCGAGATTCGGTTTGGTTGGCGGGATCTGGCTTGGTGTTGTTATGTTGGGGAGTAGTCTAGCGCGCCCCGATGAGCAATGAGAATAAGTAGACCTAAATGAGACAAACGCAACCATATTGCTCTTGTCTACTTGCTTGTGGCTGCCCAGTTATATCACGGTGCTCTGGTAGTTCAACAATGTCTCAACTATCTCAACAATCTATGAAGGATGTCCACGCGCCGGAGTCATGGCTGTGGGGTACTCCCACCGCAGGCAACCCCTTAAAATATCCCCAAAAGCTACAAGCACACCAATCGCCCCGAACCCTGACTTAACAATCGGCTTTGCTTGGCTTGGAGAGTAGTACAAAGAGTGTACGATTGGAGGATATTTACAAGTTATGCTGCCTTGTCTAATGCTATATTAAGTAGCTCGGTACTGCGCCCGAGACAAGTCGTCGAGGTAGATCAATGCCTTCTATGACTTCGGACTTTTTTTCGTCTTCATATATTAGATTTTATTAAAGTTTAAATTTTGCTTTTTTACCATATGTAATCTTAAGAAAAAGACTTACTTTTTATAATATTTTAACGGATATTATACTTAATAAAAACTTTATTAATCGATAGAGATTTGAGTTATATATCTTTTCTTCTTTTAAATACAATTTTTGTCAATGTGCTGGTGGTAGAAATTGGAATTCAAATTTGCGTGGTCTGTTAAGGATTGTATATAAATTAGGTGTGTGTACTAGCGGTTCGAAATAGGGGTGGTCCAAAAATAGGCCCCTTCGCTTACGTACCTTTTCTGCTGGCAGAAAGTTTACACTTAGGATGACAGAGACCCAGTTCTCGACCCGTAGCCTAGGTTTAGTATAAGGCCTAGATATGATCCGCACTGAAATGGCCAGTTTTCTTTTCCGGAAGACCTAATAGCTGTTCTGTTGTGAGCTGCAATCCATTGGCAGGTCTGCTGTAAAGACAAAGGTTATAATGGAGGCAAGTAGGTCATTTAACCCCTGACCTAATAAGAGGTCCGGTGCTGCTGCTGTAAGCCATAACCCATTGTTATATCTGTGATTGTGACACCGACAGCTAGTTAGATTAAGAGCTGGAAACTTGGCCCATCGGCAAAACCATAGAGCTAATATTTTGGACAAAGTATATTATAGCTCTTGAAACCACCACCTGCCAGAGTTTTTAGCATCATAAAATCACCGTATCACTACGACATAAAGCTAGATATTAAAACTCTCTTATATTCGTTTTCCCTTTTAAGTGATAGTAATTACTTAGATGAAAAGAAGTTAGGTACAGACTGTGCCTAACTATAACCCGGCGCCCAGCCTTAGATGCATGTAGATAGGACAGCGGCTATATACTGTGAAGAGCTAGGTAAGGCACTAGGTTATTATGGCGATATCTAGTGTGGGATTTTCAGAGCGAGTATCCGACGTCGCTATTCCCCCCGGCCATCTGGCCCTAACTGGATAGAATTCTTAGACCTGGCAGCTTATGGCTAATCTCTCTCCCGACTTTCGTGAAAGAACTAGAATGGGCCTCGTGTTGGGCCAGCAGATAGAAACAATGCCGAAAAGGTCGACAGTAGAGCTGGTTGCGGCATTAGTGTAGGAGATGAAGGTTAGAGACACTTAGCCTCTTGGACTCTGGATGGTTAGAAGGTATAACGTCGTGTGTACTATAATGTCTGATGGGAATGATCCAGGTGTGTTGCGTAATCAGAGCCTCTCTTGAGGATCTCGGCGAATCAAGTCGGCTGGAAAACGCCACATCTGGCGCTGACAATGGGCCAACTTAAATCGCCACTAACGATGGGGAGCACCATCGCACCGGCATGCCAATATTCCGTATAAGCAAATTATGTCTCTTAAGCCCGTCCCTTATTAAGGTGGATATGATGCCTGGAAGGCGAAGGTCAAAGGGGACGGGTGGCGGGGAAAGCCCCGAGATTCTTTGGGTAGGCCTTCAAAGGGCGCCATGGCAAGCCACGATTGTTTATGAGTGGATACCGGAATAAGAAACAGGCCACATCAGATCATGCGAGCATCACGACACTAGACCTTCACAATACCGACATGTACTCCCATCTACATCTAGGGACACACCTACATAAACTCACCCGTGGCAATAAATC
>Ga0247770_1001146_pt1 | contig 22596 bp, 23 predicted proteins | sample UWRJL136409B6_FD_179943 | JGI IMG/M metagenome (GOLD analysis project Ga0247770, IMG submission 179943) | Plant litter microbial communities from Arlington Agricultural Research Station in Wisconsin, United States - UWRJ-L136-409B-6 | ecosystem: Environmental > Terrestrial > Plant litter >... | reverse complement strand
CCCCATTCGTCTCTGTGCTTAAAAGGGGTATTTACTGCTTGTGGTCTTAGGGCTCCAATGGTAGGCGTCGTGTCACTGCATTGTCACAACGGCGGTGATTAGTACCATATTATTATTAGTATTATTATTACTACTACTACTACTACTACTACTAATCCCATTACTATTTTGCCAATGTTTACTTCGCGATGATCTCTGCTGTGGTGGATCGAGATGGGTTCCGATGTGCGTCTCCCGGCAGTGGGACCCTTCGCTGTTGTCAACAGGCATCACAGTCAGGTATGCAAGTGTCACAAGTGTCACAAGTGTCAGAAGTTAGCTTGTGGAAAGAAAGTTTGAGCTATATCTGTCACGCGGTCCAGCATCGTCGATGTCATTCTTTGAAGGCTCGATAGACTTTGATAACGGTGAGCTCTGCAATCACTAAAGATACACGAGCGGCTGTCATGTGGCCTCCTCAGCGGAGCGGGATCGGTTTGTTGATTGAAGGTGTCATACACCTGCGAGTTAGTATCTAATCAATCAATGGGCTAGACCACCATTGCGGAGCATGTATTCGTACAGAGGGGGGTGGGCGAGGGGAGGAATCAACTTGCCACCAGGCACACGTGGGAGATCGGCAAAGATACACGCTTGCATGAGACGAGAACTTCAGCGTCTCCTTGACGGAGATTGCGAACCTTATCCGTTGGTGATTGATCTCATGATCGTGTTCCCCATGTGTTCGAGATGGGTGTTGAGGGTTGTTGAGACGCTTGGCCCTTTTCTGTGGCGCGTTATATAGGCAACCATCCATGAACTTTGCGATCAACCGTTGTGTTGTAAGTTGTGTTTCACTCGTTACTTCGCCTCGCCGGGTGCAGTCTCCGGGAGCTTCTGGCGCAGAACAGCCCCTATCTTCCAGGTGAACAGATGCCTGGAGAGGTGAAAACATGCAGGTGTTTTGCCCTGTGCTGCTTCCCTACAGTTAGTTAGACGGCGAGCCTTTGCCTGTCCCCCCCTCGGCCCCATGCGGCAGAGCAGAGAACTTCCGAGTTACCCTAGGAACATTTACTCGCCGACAATACACCCCCAATGGGGGGAATATGTTCACCATCGTAAGTGACGCTGTTCGTTCTGCCGAGTTTCGAGGAACCCGAGAGCAGGCAGGTTCTCTGCCGTTGCCCAACCAGAGGCCCATACCCATGACCTTGTGAGCTCATTGCCCAATACTGTTGCTTCCATGGCGACCCCAACTCCCTTTCGGTGCAGCAAAGGTTGACCGGCTTAGACATCTACACTACTTCCAAGTCCCGATTGCTTCTGGGATCAGGCCGGCTGGACGCAGGCAGCACACCTCGGTTCTGCATCATCCTGCACTGATTCGGAGCTCGATGGGGTCGACGGAAGAGCGAGCGTATCCTGTCGCGGCACTTTCCACATCTTTCCGCGACTGCTTGAGCCCGACGCTAAGGCACCCGGATCACCTCTCGCGTACTTTCAGTGTTTCCAATGTTTGCCGACTGCCTACCCACAACCTTACAGTCTTACAAGGACGGAGGAGTTCCAGGAGTTCAACAGCCCACCCCCCTATTGAAACGGAAGCCGATCCTGGGGGGGGATACTGGCAGCCTGGCGCGGCTACGGGCTGGCACAACCCGTGTGACAGAACCCTTCCCAGCCGAACTCACAAGTACCCAGCTCACGCACCCCAATTGGGGCCCAGAACAGTTCAATCCGTCTCAGCCGCTGTCGTAATCCCAAGGCCGAACCAGGGAGAGAGATGAAAGTCTCGGCACATCAAGCCACTATCGATCCAGCCTGCTGAACTCAGAATGGCGGGAACTGGGAGGCCATCGACAGCGAAAGGGGGTCACTCGGGCCTTGACAGCGCGGTGAGCCGACGGCCCAGAGGCATACGCCGGCGGCAGCTGTCATTGGAAGCATTGAGTGGAGGAGGAGGGCGTCCCAGGGTCTTCTGTGGTTCGTGGGTCGAAGGCTGCAGCCATGGCGTTCTGCGGCTTTTCAGCTCAGGTCGGTTGTCCGGATCAGGAATGGCACCTGCGGTGCCAATATCTAAGGGGGTCTGCATCTGCGATCTAGGGGCAAGGAGAGAGAGAGAGGTGAGGCGAGGGTGGACAGGGAAGACAGAAACTGCGACGAGGGCCTTCTGGCTCTTGAGGCGGCAGTTGTGCATTTCATGATGCCGTTATTCCCACGCCCCCCATCAACAACCTCCTCTGCCTCCCTGCATGCCCTAGCGCCTCCTGGGACAACAGGTGGTGGGCTGACGCCTCCCGCTGTCCTTGGCGCCTGGCGTTCTGCTTCGGGTTCAGGTTTGCTCTCGTCGTCTTCCATGTTCTGTGGGATCCATCGGATAGAGGAATAGCAGCTCGAAGAAGTGACGTCTCTTTGTCGGCGAAGGCGGCGTATCATTGGCAGGAGCCAGCTCGTTGCCGTCCTTTCCTCGTTGCGCCATCAGCCCGTGCCTGCAAGTCGGGGAGCAATGTTTCGAGAGGACAAGCTGAAGGTATTGTATCCTCGCGGCAGCTGTCTCCAGCTTTCATCACCCCGCCCACAGTTCCCTGGCGGACGGGCCAGAAAAGGGACCGGCGGCTACCAGAGACGACATACCCGCTGATAGAGACCTAGCAGTTCGATCGAAATACCGAGTGGCTATCCCAAGTCAAATGCGCCATGGACACGCCACAGCCAGTGTTTGGCGTGGAGGAACCGTGGCGATCGTTCAGCGCACCATTGTTGGTTAGGCCCGCCAACCACAAGGCGCTGCCATCGCCATCAAGCAAGCCCCCTTCAGCCCGTCCCAGTCGTCCCGGGATCCACGCGAAATCCGGGAACCCGTCTGCTGCCGTAATCGGCGACTTCGGCGGCGGATAACATGCTGTCATTCCCACCATTTCTCTGGAAGTCGGACGGGCTGTCTTACTACCCACACAAACGTCTTGAGGAACCGGAACCGGGCACTTGGAAACTTCCAACGAACCTCTGCTCATCGGAGACTCCCCGAGACAGTCGAATCCCGAGGCAGAGGCCGTCCGGAAACTATTGAATTGAATCGGAAAATATGGCCTTGCGCTTGCTTGCAAGGACGATGAGGTCAAGAATGCAGCCGCAACCGCTGTGCTCGCTAATTCTGGTGCGACAACCACCGTAGCTGGTGGAACGGTATACGAATTACCGGAGAGTGTCTGATACCCGGTCGGGTAGGGCGCCCATGAATCGAGTGGCACTCGTTGTCGGTGATACCGCGGTTGAGGGGAGAGGGTTGTGTTGTGCTCCAAACATCTTATCGACAGCCGGACACGGCGTCTCAGCGTCCTGGCATCTCAGCCCTTGGATCTCAAATTCCGAGTGGAATACTCGCCCAGCGACGCATTCGAAGCACACCGTTACTGAGACCAAGCGATTGTGCAGGCAAGGTCGTCAAATTAGGCTCCCCGTGAGGCTGGGACGTCGGTTTATTGGGCCGAGTAGCCGTGCAGTTGCATTGCGGGCCCGTCCGACGTATTGTGCAGCTGTGGTGATCACCTCGCCCTGGAGCTGAGAGTTGAGCCGACTGCCTGCAAGCAGCTCGCCGGCCCTGGCGCAATCCGGCCCTGGGGCGAAGAGGGGAAAGCGACGAACATGCCAGCTTCCGATGGATGGATGCTTGCATGATGATGGCCCGTGCAGGTGATTTTGCTCAGCAACTTCAAGGTTCACTGCGACAAAGATGTTGGGCTTCTTACTCATAGTCTGCCGGTGCTTTCACTTCGACAACGGCAGGAGGAGAGCATAGGAAATATCCCCCTTTACTTCAAGGCCGCCCTCGCACCCTGGGAGCAGCCTTCTGGCATAGTGAGAATGGAAATTGTTGATACTCGAGCACCACAAATCAGTAGATCTGTCAAGGGTTCTGGCGTTACTCAGGATTTGGCCCTCAACGCAAAGCCTCACCAACCGAACTCCAACAAGCCGAAATCGCGCTCGGTTGGTTGCCCCTTCTTCCTTCCGCACACTGTTGGTTGTGCCTTCACCTCGAGGACTTTGGCTCAATGTCCCTTCTATTGCACCTGGTTTCGTACAAGCAAACTCAAGAGTGCAACCCGACGCTTTTTAGAGATAAAAAACTCTCTTTCTCGACTATGACACGAACGGAGTGCCTATGTAGTTGGGCAATAGGTCTTACCAACCATGAAGCAGGATTTCCGGGACGTCGAGGTAACGATGATCAAGCTCGTAGTTGAGAACCTTCATCAGATCAACCTGAACATGACTGTATTCAGTGCATTTGCACCCTAATAGCCAAGTACTGGCGTATTATTGTCGCCAAAGATGTCAGCGCGAGAAGCGATTGGATGGTCCATGGGATCACAGCAGCACGATCGACGTTTGACTGAAGACGTGTTTGGTGTCAGCCAAGACTTGGGTACCAGTACCTCCAACCGCACGGGCCAACCCCGACTTGGACTCGCCTCGAAAAGCATCAAAGGCAGTTCAAAGTACGAACGAAGCCAACAAAGGGAGGTATAAAAAAGATCGAAAAACAATGGCTAACGAGGATGATTATCTCATCTTCGTCAATGACTGCAGCCATACTCGAATATATGCTGGGGGTCAAGAGACGGGGCAGACTGATTGTCTCCATTGATGTGGAAAGTGGGATCGTGGGTGACTTGACCACATGCACACTAGGTAGACCCTGGTCCCCCCACCCAGTGAGCACGTTTCTCACATCAAGAAGCATCCCAGAAAAGCACCTTTAAAGGCGTCGGGCTGCGCTTGGCCGTCCCCGGATGGTTGGACTTCCACTCCTCACTTGGCGCCCCGACAATACCTTTTTATGCGGCCGCCATCGAAGTATTTCTCTGATTCTCGTTTCAGACCGCATACAAATAGAAACCTTCTCTCCTCAGCCTCAGCGCTTCGCAACCAGCGTAATTGTTTCACAAGGGCAGTTTTGGACAAGCCGATATAAGACGGGACCCCCAACTTCGACAACCTAAGGCCCAGACTTTTGCCCTCAGCAACGGCTAAACGGCAGTTGGCGATCCTCGGCTTCTGGAATCCCGCGCAGCTTATACCAGAGACCAACATTCGTCTTCCCCTTCGTACGGCACTTCGTCATCCCAAACCATACCTCGTCTCTCACCAACTACATCACTACGCAAAATGGACATGCACGGGATATACGCCCGCCACGGCTCTGACCATGGCAGCACCACCACCGCATCCGAGGCCAACAGCGATGGCATGGCCATGGACGGCGGGCACAGCGGGGGCATGATGTCGGTGTTCACGACAGTAATGGCGACACCATTGTACTCGACAGCCTGGACACCCACCACCACAGGCACCTACGCAGCAACATGCATCTTCCTCATCGTACTGGCGGCGCTCTTCCGCGGGCTGCTGGCAGCCAAGTGGTGGCAGGAGAACCGGTGGCTGGACCGCGAGCTGAACCGGCGCTACGTCGTCGTCAACGGCAAGGCGCCGCTGGCTGAGAATCTCAGCCGGGATTCGTTGGCGAAGCACGGCAACGTGGTCCTGAGCGAGAACGGCGTCGAGGAGAATGTCGTCGTTGTCAAGAAGCGCACGTTTGGCCCGCGTCCCTGGAGGTTGAGCGTGGATCCGGTGCGGGCTGCCATTGACACGGTGATTGCAGGAGTTGGATATCTACTGTGAGTCTTCTTGCTGAAACGCGCGCATGACGATGAGCGTTTGTTCTAACTGCGATGTAGGATGTTGGCAGTCATGTCCATGAATGTTGGCTACTTCATCTCCGTTCTCGCAGGGACTTTCGTTGGCAGCCTTCTTGTCGGGCGATTTATCACAGGTTCAGATCATTAAAGCAGTTTGGTTCCTTTTGCAATTCACTGGGGAGTAGCTGCGGCTAGGATGGCACGACATTTCGGGGCGTACGGATTGGGATTTGCAACTATCTGTATATTTTCATGGTTCAGCGAGCGTTTGGATATGGCTTCGGCTTTGGATTCTGGAATAGAGAAGCCATTCGGCGTGCTTGTGCTGGTGCCAGTCCGTTCGGTTCATCATCATCGCCAACACCAGTCGTAAAAGGCCTTTGATAGCGATCAACCTAGTCGCAAGTAACGCTACTTTCGCGACGCTAGTGGCCGACGTGCAGAAACATGCTCAAACTCCCGCAGCGCGGCGCCGCTGGCGGGGCTGGGCTAGGCCTGTCAGGGACCGACACCCAGGGTTCCCCACACTGGGTGCGCTGGTGGTGATCGGGAATTACGTTACAGGCACAGGACAAAGCCACCTAATTCTGGGTCCACCACACCACACTGCAACCGCATCTCTCTCCGCAACACACACTGACGTGCATCACGCCTCGTCCGGAAACGGGTATCTGGTACGCTGCGTATGTCATATCTCATTATAGCTTTATTTTGAGCCTCATCGTTAAGTCGGCTGGGTAAATCCAGCGACGACGTGCTGGATCGCGTGTTCCACTGGGTAAGGTACCATTTTGCACCATATTCCAGGTTTCCAGGTTCCAAGCCGGCGTGTTATCCCGAGACCCTGGCCAATGTGGCCGATTTCTACGGAAGGTATGCGTATAGTGGCTCTCCGTACAAACTTATAGCACCAGAGAGGAACGGTGCTGGATCCGGTTTCTTTGCGACTCGGTAGGCGAGTTACGAGTCAATCTCGACCTCTCCTCTTTGGGCCTTCTGCGCTTGACGGACGATGTTGGGCTATATTCCCTTTTTTGGCGTTACCAGACTTGCGACATACAGACGCTCTCGATAGACAGCAAGCTCTGATGGATAGGTCGAGCCTAACTTCACATTTCTGGAGGCGCCAAGGGGCGTCCGCTGTCCTTCCTCAAAGGTGTTGATTCGGGGTTTACGCCTATCGAAGACAATGTTCTCTCACACTGACACAGAGACCAAAACTAGGTAGGGTAAAGCTTTCCACGCTCAAGAGCGGCATGTTCAAAGAACCCGGAAAGGTAGAAGAGAGCTGGGTACGTCTAATTCCCATGTAATGGGTTGAGCGGGCAGTCAAAAGGTTGCGACGACGGAGACTGACTCCTCGAGGAAGCCTTCCAGGTTCTAATACTTCTACATTTACAGGGGCATATACTACTGTCCGTTCACTCAACCAGATAGCAAGTATCGAAGCTAGTCCTTTGCGTCTGTGTACGGCTGTCGAGTCTGTTTCGCCCCTCACACCCGCTCTCTCAAGCGGGCCGAGGCCATACCGGCTTCTGTTGGTGTTTTTGATGCGAAGAAAAGCGCGACTACGCGCTTGTACCACGACTATAGGCCCCCAGCTGCTATTATACAGAAGGCCGAACCCGCTGCTTGCTTCTCGAATATCATCTAAACACATCAGGTAAAATCCAGAAAGTTAAATCCCGCGCCAATGCTCCCGCAACGGCCACCAATGCTCTGCGCCATGTCCCGTCATTCTCTAGTTGGCGCTTACCCTATCATACCTAGCTACACGTACTCACTCCCAGCGTTTCTCAAAGTAACAAAGTCAATCCAAAAGCAACTTAAAAACCCATCCCCACAATCCCAATTCCCCAGCCCAGGCTAAATACCTTACCCAGCTCCGTCATCTCCTAACCCCTTTCGGCCTCCTTTGACACAAAAGCCTGGGAATCCACGTCGGCCATTATCGCCCATCTTAACAAGCTTTCCGCGTCCCAGGTTCTGCCCCGGCGTGCCAGCCAGCCTAATTGCGGTGTGCATTTTTTCCTCCTTGCCCGCATCCAGCACATGTGTACCTAGGTAGCGTACTAGCTACAGGGTTCAACAACGTATATGCCCCCCCCCTCCATCAAACATGAAGTCAACTTTCCCAAAGCAGCCTCCAGCCTCCCTCCCATTGGCTCGCACGACAAAAGGGCGGCTAACCAGATTCATACACCCGAATCACAACAAATGATTGTCTTGCCTCCCCTATTATTTTGCATTTTATCCTTTTTTTCTCTTTCCGTCGAAGTGGATTGCTTCTTCAACCCCTTTTGACTTGTCTGGGTTGCAACGATGATGATCTCAGGCGAAGCGCCGTGGGTGCCACGTGCGCATCACCGCGGACATGGAACCCAACGGCTTGTCATCATCATGCAAGTCATCGCCAGATCCTAACGGCTATCTAAGCCACTGTCTTCAAAGGCGGAACGTAAGAATGAATGGGGATAACACTAGGTGGTGTTGGGTAAGGCGGCATCGCCCGCCCGCCACACTGAGCTTCAAATTGAGTCTACAGCCTCACAGGAATCTAGGCAGTTTCGGGCATCTAGGCAGTTGGAAACTTCCTAATGGGTAAAGTATACAGTACCCGTTCAAACAGCCCTATACCCAGCCCGACTCCAATGCTTGTCCTGACGACACTCCAACTGGACAGGAGCTCTTAGCCTCCTTCGGGAGAAACATCACAGAACAGCCTTTAACAACAGGGCAAGCATATTATCGCGATCATATTGTGACGGAAAGAGGTGCTATCATACAAAGTAGTAGGTGTAAATGGTGACAGGCGCCTTTTTTGCTCTCTCCGATGTCCAGCGCCCGTTCCCTTTGCCTCATCATCCCCCGCCTAACCACTCCGTTCACCGCCTGAAAATAGCCTTGGATTAAGCGGAAACCGACAGAAAACATGGCGAGTGCCTTCCCTCAACACCCCTTACTCCCTTCTATTGCACGAGCAGAGCAAAAGCCGCCGCCGGCAAATGAACACAAAAAGCAGAGAGCCGAACCGAATGATGGCAGATCAACGGGCAGCGAACGGATGGAATGCGATGGATAAAGCGAACGGCGGACCAGACCGCAAGACGAAGAGAACAAGTCCAAAAATTAAGCGCGCCGGAAGATGTCATCTCGGGGTCGTACCTCGGCCAAGAGGAGAAGACAGGCATAAAAATAACGATCGCCGACATTCTCATAGTTTCGTGTCTGGACGACTTCTCATGGATCGTGAATCGTGTTCGCCCGCTTAAAAATCCACTGAATGAAGACGAGCCGTTGGGAGAAAGTTCGCACGTATATCTGCAGCTCGAGGCGCCGCTAGTCTCCGACATGGTGTGCGCGTAACGACACAGCCTTGCAAATATTGGAAGAAGGCCACCTTGATGTAATTTTCAGTTCCTATCTCCAGCTGTATCTGATCCATATTCTCAGGTCGACCGAATGGGCGATGTTTCATTTCGGTCAGTGTGACCGGTCGTGTCGAGACGTAAAATCGAGGGGGAACGGTGAAGACAGAATACGGTAGATGAGGAACCGCCGGGAGTGTATAACAAAGACAGAATGAGCATCAAAACATCCCCAATCAAACGCCGGACCGAAGGGAGTCTCGCGGATGATTGGAAATTCATCCGAAAGATGTTGAGAATAACGTTTCACGAATGCATTAATGCTGGGTATTGGCGCGAAAGTTCAGAGTCGGGGAAGCAGTTTGTGAGGGTGGTTATGACTGGTGCCCAGCGTGCTGCTGCAAGCTCGACTGCGGCATGTATTGGCCGCCTCTCTGTTGTTGTACGTAGCTGGTATATGCCAGAGCTTGCTGTGGGTCCATTCCGACGTTGGGCATATAGCCGGGAGGCATATGTCCCTGAGGTATTCCAGGCCGAGTTTGTTGAGGGGGGAGATGAGCACTCGTGGGCTCTTCTGGCGAGTCCACCGCGTTCGAGTCATCGACACCATTCTCACCTCCAGCGGCCGGCTCGGGAGCATTCAGACATGCCTAAAAAGTCGGAGTTAGCTAAACGCGCACTGCGATGTGGGAAGACATTGGCTTCGAGTCTTACCTGGATGAGGTTCTTGCCTTCTGCCTTGGTGACAAGAGGCTGCAGCTTCGGTGTCGTGAAGGTGTATACGAGACCGGTCTCTGAAACGACGAGCAGTAGTACCTGAGTACCTGTCAAGACGGATAGCTCATACGCCTGGTGCAACAAGGTTTGGGTTAGCGATTGGCACGTCCGTCGAGAGGTCGAGCCAGGCGCGCGCCGTGTTCCTCGCCGTTGAGGAAAGGGAACAAGCGCACGGCTGAACTTTGGAGGGGGGGCATGATGGACAAACCTTCTTCATGATGCCAGCCTTGCGCTTTGAGAATGTGATATGGCGACGCGACTTGTCGCTGATAAACTTGATCTCGATCTTGCGACGCTCGCGGCCGCCCTTCTCGTCATCATCGTCATCGTCGTCGGGGGCGCTGGCGCGGGCGCGCTTGACGCCGCGACTCTCGCCGGCAGCGGGATTGCCATTGCCGACCGAATGTGGCTCGTCGAGCTCGGTCGGCGAAGTTTGGTCGTGAGGGTCTGTGATGTCGGCCATTTTGCGCGGTCGAGGTATAGTCGAGGTATCACGAGGAATACCAAAAAGGCAAAATGGTGGAGATGCTGTTTTGAGCGTTGTGCCGATGGCCTAGACTTGATCTGGCGTTGAGCGGAGAGGTCGCCTTTTTGTCGCAGAAACCTGGTTGGGCGCTGCACTGTATCGAGTCTGGTGCTAGCGGAAGGAAGCGAGGAATCACGTTTAATTTTTATTTGCTTTGTCTGGCTGGTGCTGGGGCGGCCCAGGTATTTTCGTCCGTGGCATGCGCTTTCCTCTGGCTGGCTGTCTTTGCCGGTTGCTGAGCAGAGCAGTGCTGAGTGCCAGTAGCCGACAGTGCAATGCACACGGTTTGGCGATTGCGAGCGAGGACCGGGAAGGTGCACGCAAACACACTGCGACTCTGGTTCGCTTCACAGAGAAACCGAGGCGACGGTTGGCTGGATTTGACCTGTGTCAGATACCCTTTCGGACTCGAAGTTCCCCTGTCTAGGAACTGGGTTGCAGAAAATGCCAGTTTCCTCTTGGGAGCACTTGACTGAACGGGCTTGGTGACAACGGGATGATTGAAAAGAGGATAGCGAGGCGGTGGCACACCTGCGGGCCACGGCCGGACGGGCAGACAGTTGAAAAAACGAAGGCGGGGGGTGGCGGTGGTCCTGGAAAACCTAGGTAGGTGCACAGTGCGGAGAGCGGACGAAGGGGGTTGGTGCCTTCTGCTGGAGAGGGGGGAAAGGGAGGGAAGGCCTTGTGGGGCGGGCGGAAAGGCCAACAGCTAGCTGTATCGGGATGTACGAGCACGCGTGCCCAGGAAAATTGACAGCGTTCTGATGAGATGGTGGCTGCAGTTGACACTGTCGCGTTCCGGGCGCACAGGCAAGGTACTTTGCAGCAGCAGCAGTGCAACCAGCGCTTTGAACAGCGGAATCTTTTGGCGTGAAGGTAGGTTTCTGTCCTCTGTCCATACGCGGGCAGTTACAAGATCTACACTACTCGCATAGTCAAACGTCAACGTTCTTCCCGTTCCATCATGTCCCCCTGCGTCCGCAGCATTGTGGAGACGAAGCTGTGCTCGTGTCTTCAACTTTGTCTTGCCAGAGCAGCGGGACCCGTGGCGTCTGGACGCTGATCGCCTGCCTGCGTACTTGTCAGGTGACAGCCATCAACAAGCGATGCCGCTCCTGGTGTGGCCGCTTTTGCAGCGTACAGCAGGCGCAGTTCACGCCTCCCCGCCGTTCAAGCCAGCTCTGCAGAATCGGCTCGCAACTCTGCCAGTGAGTGGTGTCAGTCAGGGTTCCGTCAGCAAGGGCAAGGGGCGGCTCCCTCAAGCTAGCAATGTACACAGTGCGGCCTACATCGAGTGGGACTGAGCGGGCAGGCAAGTTGGGGTCAATGCAGGGAGAGATTGCACACTGTGGGAAATCGATGATATGTCGAGTCCAAGCCGAAGAACAAGGGACAAATGACATTGAAAAATCAACGACGAAGAAAGTGGGGCCACATAAGCTACTGTGGATGATGCCTCCGCGCAGAATCTCGTCGGCGAGGCTTGAGGGGGGATCACCAAGTGCTCTGTGCCATTGGCCTTGGGCTTGGGGCTTCGCGACATCCATGCTCGCGGGGGGAGCCAATGCCTTGCAGTTCCGTCCGGCCACTCCCAGGTTCCATCCGCAGCTTTCCAGACCGTCAACGCGGAAGACTGGGACGAGCGATTCAACCGGGATATCTTCGTCACTCACGGCCGGCACCTTGACTGCGGGCGGCGAAACAACTGAAAAGTAAGGTCAGAAGCGAGGGCCCCGCGGATTTCGTGCGCGTAAGGGCTTCCGGCAGGCCACTTGCATCTGACATGATGTGGCTGCGGCGACTCTGCGCACACGGCAGGCTGCTGGCTGAGGATGCGGGTGCGGGGTCCCAACCTTCTGTCGCCGCTCCAGCGCTGGAATCGCTGGGGCCTCGCAAAGAGAGAGATTGCACGCCGCTCGCCCTTCACGCGTCCGAGGCGCCCCGAGGCGTTCCCCCGGGACGGGCAGGCAGCAAGACAAGGGGGTGGAGGGGCGGGGCGATGTCGCGAACCACTTGGGATCAGGTATATCCAATGATGAAGGGCCGACAGAAGGCGCTATCTCACGCATATCCTCACTACCCATGAGACGATGCAAGGCGGATGGTGAGACTGGCCTGGACTATCGAATCCCAATGTGTCGCTGGAAATCAACGGCTCCTGGTGATAACCGGCGGAGGGAGGATTTCAATTTTGACCTGCAATATGTCCGCTGCACAGGCCTGCTATTGCCTGGGGTACGGCAGAGTACCGCCCCAGCCGGTCTGTAATTAGAATCTCTTTGGTCAGAATAGCCCGTGGACCCGTGGTGTTAAAGGGCGGCTGGGCCTTCCAGTCCCTCGGATCGATAAAATAAAATTATGAGGCCCTCTCCCCGGGCTGTCACGACGTTTTTGGTGGCCGTTTATAGGCCGAAATGGCTAGGTAGCCTGACGAGGCAACGAGAAGCGGCGCACTGTGCCCGCCTCCGTCTCCCCACGGCCCATGGGTTCCTGGGCTTTTAAGCGATGCCGACCTAGCCATGCGGATTCTACGGATGTTGACGAACGAGCTTCGACTTGGGCATTCCAACGGCCGCCGTTGCGCTTTGCGACTCCCGCAGACGGGACTTCCTCAACTCCTACCTCCAGTAACAACGCCCCGAACAAAGATAGGGGAACGACTGCTTGTCGTTGCTGGACCAGTCTCCAGCGGAGTTGATTGTGCCGCTTTCCTGCCCCCCTCCCGCCCCCCTGTGAGCGAGGTGTGCAGGGGTGCTAAAGCGGGGGTGTGCGATAGCGTGTGATTGCGTGTTAGGAGGATTTGCAAGCTAAAAAAGGAGGCAACTAGGGTCTGAATGACCGGGATAATCGTGAAGATTTGGTCAAGTTCAAACTGATCTTGAGTTCGCAAAGTTGAAGATGGCAATTGTAAGTAGGGAAAATGAGTTGGATGAATCTACAAAATGGGGAGGGATACTGTGCCCGTGGCACAAGACGGCTGCATATCCACACAGTGCGAATTCTGAAAAGGAAAAAAGTGCAGACCAAGCAGGTCTTGCTCTCGCCTCCGAGGTTGTTGGCCTGTTCGGTGGGGGACGGGTCGGTTTGATGACAGAGAATTTCTCTTTGACTTATTTGGAAGAACCACGGTGATATTCCACAATGCCAGAGGTTATTCGGCATTATAGTAGGCTTTTCTGCTACGGCTGCGGATGTGAGGCTAACGACCAGCACCAGAATGGACGACCAAGTGGGTTTCTCAAAAAGAGAACTTCTTCTTACGGATGCTGGCTTCGCTGTGATTCGCTGGTAAAGGACCGGCCAGGGAAGGCCTGTCGAGCAGGTCAGCGAGACCAACCCCACTTGCGCAAAGTTGGATGTGTCTTCCATTCTTGTTCTGACTAAGCTTTCTTTCTCAAAGCCGCCGCCTCTCTTGAATTGACCTCTCATTCTTTCGATTTGTCCTCGACTCCTGTAAATAGTTGTGCTGACACATCCCGACTGACACATTGATCATCACACATACACTACATGCTGACTCCGGCTGAAGCTGTGTCATGTCGAGGACTGGGTTGTTTGCCGACGTCTTCGGAGGCCCGAATTGGGAAATTTAGCGATAGGCATCCCGTGGCGCCGGCGGCCGATGGTTTCGGCAGCATATGCCCCGGCGCCGACTAACATCGTATCACTATCCCGATCCCTCGGATCCACCTCCCTTCCCGGAGAGTGTCCCTGGGGTCGGCCCAGGTCCGGGTTCAGGGACAGACGGTCGGCGTCTGCATCCCGACTACAGACACCACCGCAAGTGTCTGCGGGCATCAACTGCCATGACTGAGATATTCTGTGATTTGATCTTCTGGGTGCGAGTACAAAGTGCTTATGAATGGGAATCAGAAATGCTGCTGTTTGATTGGCCGAGCGGCTGTTATCCGCTCAGCTTCCTCTCAGCCTCCGGATCCGCACACTATCGGCGGGCCCGGAGGTCGTTATCATGTTCGGAGCTGGCTCCTCACCGCGCAAACCGTGATGGAAGCCGGGCGCGTCAGTCACGGGACTCCAATCTAGATCTGACCCTGAAAGAGTCTTGGCAGGCGTCACAATGAAGCATCGAGGGGTTTTTAACCTTGAAATGGTTCGATTGTCGACTTACTCTCAGGTCGTATGATGGCTCGTGCGTAGCGCTTCGGTCAATGCCAAACCCTTCGCCCCACCCTCAACCCCTGTCCCCCGACATCATCTGAAACGGCTTCTGTTAGGGACATGCGAATCTGCTGCGATAACTCAAGCCTTCTCCATCCCGACTGTGGCAGAATCGTGCAATTCGATCGCTACGCTGGCGTTATACCCCAAAACTCGTGCTCTGACTGGTGCGTTAAGTGACAATCCATGCGTTGTGGCAGGCTCAACTGGCTGCCAGGCCTCGACCCATCCCTTCCTTCCCCGTTTCTACTGTCGCGCTCCATCTTCCCAAGAGTCCTGAGACGGGACTATCCTGTCTCTTGGCGCCCTAGGTTGCGTGTGTCTGGAACGGTCTTCGTTTCTCCTCCACCTCTTCCTCCCTTCCACTCCTTTCCCCGCCAGCTTTAGTGGCTACCGACAGTGTTCTTCTCGATGTCGTGACTTGTCGTCCGGTTACTTTCCCTTTCTCTTCTTTCGCTTCGAATTTGATACACTCCTTTGTCGGTGCTGGAAGTCGCAGGTCGATCTCGCCGTATTTACTCGAGGCGTATACCACGAACCGATACTTCAGACGCCGGTCGTCAACTTTGAACGCGGGCAGACTTTGTGAAGGAACGCGAGCGAAAAACACCAGAGGGCAGCCCGGCCTTGTTTGGAAGTCTAGGCTGCTCTTCGCCGACTGGCAACCGACGTCACTATGGCGAACAAAGTGACGCTGGCCTACATGGTCAGCGACTTCCTGTTCGTTCTCATGGGCATCTTCATGCTCGCCTTCTCCATCATCGTCCGGAACATCCAATTCGAGGAGCCGCTGAATGGGAGGCAAGCGGCCAGAAATCTTCTGTACCAGAGGTTTCCTCTGACGGGTGAGTGCGGTCTGCCAACGTGAAGTGAAGCTGAGAGCTGACGGGAGTTTTATTTATTTAGCTGGTATTGCGAACTCCGTCCTGGTGTTCGCCACCTTCCTCGTCACAATTCCCGGCATCATCACTCCCGCTCGCGCATGGCTCAAATTGGGTGGTGTGATGGCCACTGTCTCTGCCATGTTCAGCATGATCATTGGCCTGTACCTCTGGATCACCACCCTTCAGACCAAGGGCGATTTCGCGCCGCTCTGGATGGCGCAGCCTGCTGCAATCCAGGATCTCATGGAAACAACCGTAAGTATTTTCATGAGCGGCTACGGGTAATCCGGGAAACTGACTCGGTATATAGTTCCAATGCTGTGGCTACTTCAACAGCTCGTCACCTGCTTTCGTGACAAACCCGACATGCCCTAGCCCCGCCGCTGCTGCGCTCATGCGCGGGTGCGCGACACCCATCACGTCATTCGCCAATATCTTCCTAGACGACATCTTCACCGCTGTTTTCGGAATGGTCGGCGTCGATGCTGTCTTCATCATGGCGACTGCCTGCCTGCTGAAGGAGCGCAAGGAGCGTGAGCGTTTTCGCCACATCGATGAGAAGAGCGGCGCAAGGGGAAGCTTCTAAATTATCTTTCGTCCACCGAATGGTACCTCGGAGATTCTTTGTGACTTCTCTCGGATCGGAATCTCTGCGGTAGCCTAAACCACAGACCCGAGATACGGGATAACGATGACCACTCGCTCAAACCAACGACCGCCGCCGTTTCCTCAAGGGTCTCTTAGCTTCGATTCAAGATTTTTCTGAGATACCCCAAGCCAGCTACAGGACCATTTAATTCTCCCTAGGAATGTGGAGTTTTTGTATCGGACGGACAGTATAGCAAATCAGAATGGGAGAGTCTGATGTTGAAGTCGGTTGGCCGAACCAGCATTTGTTCTTGCCGCCCACAGAATGTTGCATTACGTACCTATCTTCTTACCAACCCGTCCTGTTTGCTTCCTCCTCCTTTTTGCCTTCAAGTTCTGCAGCAAAGCATTAGCCTTCAATTTTAGCAGACACTGGTACATATAAAACCCAAATAGATTTAACGTATATAAATAACTCAAAGTAACCCCGGTCAACTCAGCGTGTCTCCCCCTGGTGTTGGATGTCTTGGGTTCATATCGACAGACAAAGTGGTTTGTGTACTGTATACGAAATAAAGTAACGCTATGTAGAAACTCCTGTGCTCAATCCAGCCCATGCCCCGAAGAGATATTGTTTTATCCCAAACCACCGTTCCCTGCTACTGTTGCTTTATATATTGGACCCTCGCACATGATGCAACTGAACTGCCAAGCACAACAGCGCACCTGGCAGTCTGATGATAACCCTATGTTTTAATCTTTGCTGTTGCTCTGCTCTTACAACAAGGACTGCCCCCTGGCTCTATACCATTGCACCATCGTCTTGCCCACTGCTTTCACCTCGTCTGATGCTACCACTGGATGCTGGCCGTGGGGCACTCAGCCGTAATATTGGTGTACGGGCAGCTCCATGATCACCATCATTGCCCTCTTCCCTCGCCAATTGTGAGGATGGCTCTCCCTCTGTTGGTGGACCATCCCTGTACCTTTCTGCGGCACCCCAAGTCGCAGGTGAGCTCACTACCCTCGGGCTCGCTGGCGTTCCTTTGCTCTTATTCCACCACCGCAACCGCCAGATACTCCCCACGGCATCTTGCAATCCAGAGGTCTTGCGAGTGCCAGCTGTGGCTCTGCGAGCCGTAAAGCCCGGAAAGCCAGTCGACTTGCGACGGCGGCGGAAATTCCGTCTGGGCGAAGGGTCCGCTGTGGAGGGACCCCCGGCACCGTCACCTTGGCTGAGCGTGGGAAAGTCACTTGTCGACGTACCGCTCCTTCTTGGGAAAAGGAGAGACGTTGTTTCGGAGGATCCAGGGAGAGTAGTCGACCGCCGGCGGGTGAGGGGGGAGGTCGGTTCCGGCGACTCACGATCTTCGAGCTCGTCCCAAATCTCTGCTCGCTCGGTCCATCGCGAGACGAGTGACGAGGTTGGCCGCTTCCGCGGTGCCAAGAGTGGGCGTCGTTCGCCTGAGTTGGAATCACCGCGCGTGGGTTGGAATGTCTGATAAGACACCTCGTGTGCTGGGAGGATGCTCTCTTCTTCATCCCCAAGGTCCGACGCAAGCAACAGATCCTCTTCCTCTTCCTCGCCGTCGGTGTCCTCGACAAGACCAAGGCCTGGAGCTAACGTCGACTGGCCAACACCGGGAGTGTGCTGCTCATCGCTGAGGCGCCATGATAGCGCTAGAACGCCAGAAAGGAGAATGACAGTTCCAAGCGCGATGAGGCATGCGCGAAGTGGGCTGATGAGGTCGGTCTGACGGAAATATATTAGCCCGTCGAGAATGGCGATAATGTTATAGATGCAGAAAATCAACGGGTAGAGGACGGATGTTGAGACCAGCTTAAGGCCGCGGTGGAGATAATAGAGCTGACTCAGGGCGAGTGTGACGAGGCCCAAGACGAGCATCCATGACTGCCAGTGTACGAACTGGTTATCGCCGTCGGCAATTGTTCTGACGAGCAGCTCTACAGCTGACTTGGCTACCAGCAACGAGTGCGCTGACAGAATGCCACTGATGCAGCCATATGCGAAACCCCTCGCGAGACGAAAGCGCGGATCCTGCTTGATGGTCGTCAGGTGGGCGACAAGCTCCGTAGCGACGGCGATGCCAATCACAATGACCGCCTGGAACGACATCCAAATCACGAACGGCCGTCGCCCAAGTAGATCTAGTAGCTCACTGAGCTTGTGCGCAGGTGAGGGAATCGCGCCGAATATAGCGATCAGTACCGCGCCACCGCACACCAATAGCGTTCCCCACAGCGACCACCTTGTGAAGGGCTCCCCGAGTATGATAGTAGCGCAGATCGAGTTGAACACCAAACCTGAGGCCTGCAATGTCGAGAGGACGGGGAGGGGCAGCATGGATATCTGGATGGAGCTTCCCAGAACATTGGCGATAATGAACATGCCCATCCCGAGCTGCCATCTCCTTCGTCGGTAGGGCGGGCGCCTCGCGTCGTAGGGCCGCTTTTCGTCTTCAAGAATGTGTGATTTCCGTTGGAGAGTAAGGCCTAAGCTCTGTACGCTCGTGGACATGAGGCCAACTACAATCCCAAGCTAGTTCCGGCGAGTGTTAGCTGGGGACAGCGCCCCTGAAGGAAAACGTCAGCGAACTTACAGCGATACTCCCACCAGGGGAAAGGCCGCCAATAAGCCCCATTACGGTCAAGAATAGGAGTTCATCTGATAAGTTGAAGCGATGTCGCGGCCGTTTGTTGCATGGAAACGGGAGCCTTGGTTGGAAGATGGGGTCGATGGAATCGTGGATAGCAGCTGAGGTAGGAGGGTTGTCGTTCGAGGCGGTGATTGCGAGTGTTGGAGGATGGGAGAGAAAGGATCGCGGTTTATGGGAGTAGCTCTGCTGAATGTTTTCTAAGGCTAGTCGGTATCTGCGCGCGTCTCGTTGCCGGGACCGTTGACACTGTCAATCGGTCAATGACGCTGTGCATGGAGGCTCAAGGACCCTCTTCAAGCGCTCGGGGATGCGGTCATGGGGTGCGGCGGCGGGCAGCGTGCAGCCGAAATTGAGACACCCGTTCGCAGCCGTCCGTCGTGAATGCGTAAACGGTCTACCTGTCGTTGTCACGCGAAGGGTGGTATGTTACTGGGGCCGGAATTGCGAAGAGCGACGGGCTGGATGGTTGGCATGCGAAACACCGGACCTGGCCATGGCTTTCTCAACGCTTTGGTTGACCACCGCGAACTAGCCCTTGACGCTGGCTCCAGTGGGTGGCACTGCAGGACGGGCTACGCCTACGCAGCTTGCAGCGGAGCGGCAGACAGTCTCCACCTGCAACCTAACCCTGTCGATGCGCACAAGCCACAATCTCCCTGCTGTGGCTGGTGATTTAGCATGGTGGGGTTCGGTGTGGCTAGGTAGCTGTCGAGTGCGCTGACTCGGAGGAGGTCCCGTAATCCGTATCTCTGGGAGCTTGCGTCAATCCACCTGGTTGACATCGTCAACTCTATATCCAAGTAGATAGACACCGCGAGCCGGCCGCCAATACGATTACAGCCCAACCTCTTCGGGGCTTACTATCCTAGACACTTATTTCTGCCCCTTTTTTTGCTCAACGTCATTGCTTTTCTGGAACTGTAACTCTGGGGCTCGGCGTTGTTGATCACCCTCCACCTCCACCTGCTTCCCCCGGCCCTTCGCAAGATCGGACCTCGTGCAACAACGTCTACAATTCCCTCACCTCAACACCAGCCCCAGACCCGCCAATATGTCACGCATCCACGCTTTGTCCGATGACCAGGTAGGAGAGCCCATCCTCCTCCTCCCCCCGGCCCACCCTTGCCGTCCCCAGAAACAGCGCAATGGACTGACGCCATCGTCTCTAGGTCGGACAAGAGCTCCAAAAGATGACGGCGTTCATCAAGCAGGAGGCTAACGAGAAGGCGCACGAAATCAGCATCAAGGCTGACGAGGAGTTCGCCATCGAGAAGTCCAAGCTCGTCCGGCAAGAAACGGACACCATCGACTCGACCTACACCAAGAAGTTCAAGCAGGCCACTATGTCGCAGCAGATTGCACGATCGACCGTTTCCAATAAGACACGCCTGCGCGTGCTGGGCGCCCGACAGGAGATGCTCGACGACATCTTTGAGACGGCCCAGAAGCGTCTGAGCGAGGTCGCCAAGGACAAGAAGAAGTACGAGGCCACACTCAAGGGCTTGATACTCGAAGGCTTTTACGCCCTCAACGAACCCGAGCTGCAGATCCGCGCACGCAAGACCGACTATAAGATTGTTGAGAAGGCCATTGAGGCCGCTGCCAAAGAGTACAAGGACAAGGTCGGCAAGGAGATCTCAGGAACCATCGATGAGGAGAACCCCGTGTCTGAGGGAAGGTAAGATTCCCCTGACTCCATGGAAGTATAGGCAGGCGCACGTGTTAACAACGGTTTTCTTCTCACACACAGTGCGGGTGGTGTTGTCATTGTGGGGTTTAACGGCAAGATCGATATGGACAACACATTGGAGGCGAGGCTGGGACTTCTTAGGCAGAGTGCCCTCCCAGCCATGCGCGAAGCCCTGTTTGGTAAAAACCCAAACCGCAAGTTCTTTGACTAAGCGATGAGCGTATAACTGCAGTGATCGGGGAGTACAGACGGCTGTAAAGCCCAACCACCTAGCCGGCACCGGAGAGCATATTTGCAAACGGGGCTTGTTTGGTGTATCGCTGTTGCTGTTTCGAGTGGATGAAAGACTGGGAGCAAGCGCCAATCGTCTAGTGGAAAAGACGTATTTTTAGGGGGTTGTATGATACAGTGGTGGGGATCATAGGGTGAACTCATAACCCACCATGCCACCTAATAAAACATTCATAAATAATTGATTAGTTGGAAGCTGGTGATGTTGTTGTATTTGTTTTTGTTCTGGATTTTTTGATATGTGTGATCTTGCTGGGGGAGCAATTTCTCTTGTATCTGATGTGCGATACATGCTGCAGTTAAATCTTTTCACGGCCTTGCGTCTGGTCTTAGTAGTATCTCTTACATTGTTTCTCTAAAACCCGACATGATTTTCGAGTCTTGCTGCTGTGTCCAGTAGTAACCAAAAAATTATACTAATCATGTTTCAGTCGTAACAGCTGTGGCGATCTATCCATCATGATGCCTCTGTTGACTTCTTCTTTCCTTGGAGGAAGTTCCTCATGAACAGCTGCTGTCTGGGGCGGTCCACTTCTTCTTGCTCCTCCGTAATCCCAAAGATATTCGGCATCTGTGGTGGCCGAGTTCTTGTGGCATGCTCTAGCTTACGCTCCAGGTTCTGCAGCTTCAGACGCGCGTCCAGACGTGAGGCAGATGATGCACCCTGCCGTTGGATGTTGGTCCACATCACCTTAATCTTGCGTGCGAGCTCGTCAACCTCGTCGTTGAATTGTTTCTTGGAGTCGGGTGGCGGACAACCGTCCCCGACTGCGTATCCAAGCAGCTCGGCGAGGGCGGCGACCTCATGGAAGTCGGCGTGGTGGCGGTCGATTTTGAATTTGTCGGCACCAAGCAGGTCAATGACAGCCCGCAAGTTGAAGGTCATCTCAGGCGGGACGTAACCGCGCTGAGGGTCCTCGAATATGCAGACAAGGGCAAGGCGCCGGCGCAAGTCGACTAGGCGAGGGCGGAGGAGAGGGATTGAAGAGGCAGCGTCACAACGCAGGGAAGTTTCGGTGATGTGGTTATAAAGGGACACACAAACGTTGCCGCACTGGAAGGGAGTTAGCTGTTGTGCAGGATAATAACGAGGGGATAGCTAGAACTTACAAAGTTGTCCCATGAGTCCTCGGGGACGGCAGCAACAAGCCAATCTATTGCATCTTGGTAGTCTCTCGCAACCGCCTGGTGTTCGCGGATTATGTTGTCCATTCCAAGGCGAAGCAATATGGAAACACTCCGCTCCAGCGACCCCAAGTTTTGCGACGCCGATGTATCTATCAGGACCTGAAGAAGGGATCGAAGAGTGGACCAATCTTTCCCTGCATAGTATTCTACTTGGCCAAGCTCTTGCTCCGTCGCTTGTGAGGGCGACTCAAAGGCCCGCTGCGATGCACCCGCCATCCTGAACAGCCGGTCGATGTGGTCCCCATCAACAATACGTCTTACTTGGTCTGGGCAAACGCTGAGCAGTCGAAAGTACCCATGCCGCAATTTCCGGGAATCTTCTACTAAGACGTTTCGCAAGACCCAGATGAAGATGTCGTCGGGTAGACTTTTTGTTTTGGACTGAACGTTGTAGGGGATTCTGTCTTCGAACAGTTCAGACCTGCCCTGATCTGGAGCAAGAAAGCTCCAGAGTCCGGTTGCTGCCAACTTGGGGAACGGAGGGCGGGCTTTGATGCTTGGGCTTCCAGCATTAGCCTGGACCTGGTCGTCGAAGAAGTGCCAACACTTCCGATGCTCTGCCGTCTCGGTGGTCCGCTTCACCGCCCGAAGAAGTCGTTTGCGGGCGCCTTCATCCTGGCTGTTCTCTACGTCGGACAGAACATCTAACATTGTGTCATGGAGGTTGATGGGCGGCTTTGCGGCATGAGTTGCAACAGTAGGGGCGCCCAGAGCCACGGCCGCGGCCTTGGCGGCATCTTCGCGGG
>Ga0247770_1001144_pt1 | contig 22660 bp, 26 predicted proteins | sample UWRJL136409B6_FD_179943 | JGI IMG/M metagenome (GOLD analysis project Ga0247770, IMG submission 179943) | Plant litter microbial communities from Arlington Agricultural Research Station in Wisconsin, United States - UWRJ-L136-409B-6 | ecosystem: Environmental > Terrestrial > Plant litter >... | reverse complement strand
TGGTCCGAATTTCGTGGGCGATGTATGATGGGAAGGTCGCATAGCTGGCTGACGACGCAGATTCAGAACGCTTGTCTTGATTCGGTGTGTCATTGCCAAATCCAGGCTCGTGCAGGCATGAAGCTGTCTCCGTTATACCAGACGCCCCTAACGTTTCGGGGCATGGCCGTGACGCTTGGAAGACAGCAGGTTGGTGTGCACTCTGAAGGCTAATATACGCCCCTGCAATTTGCTTGTTAACCGAAGGGGAGGCCTGGTAGACCTGAGTTGTGGGTGAGTGCTCCATAGACATATGACCGTATACCGGTGTCCAGCCACCGCTCGAGTCAAGCACCACGGCGAGACCATTATGCTGACTGGCCAAAGCGTTGTTCGGAGGTGTTTGTGTGTATAGCTCAACGGGCCTTGTTGCGATGGGAGCAAGATGGACCGGGTTGGTGATATTGTTGAAGGCTGGACGTAGGGGCGCGGCTTCCCGTCGGTAGGATTGTGACGAAAGTCCTAATGGGGCGAGGGAAGGAAACATAGGGTTTATCAACGGATCATTTAGATCATGGGGTTCGGGGACAGCATCCTCCTCCTCCTCAATCTGGGCGGCATGTCTCTGCTGGGGCATGATTGACGATGAAACAGGCCCCTTGCTGCAAGAGGAGTAGATGAACGCGCTGGGCGAAGGAGAGTCGCTGGGCGAAGGACGCGGGTTCATGTCAAGCAATTGTGAGGACTGAAATTGACTATGGTACCCGGAGTACCGATACCGTCAGCCATGGGCGCTGCGAACTTATAAGAGCGGAGGGACAAGAGAGCACTGATGTTGAAGGCCTTTCGAAGGCTTAAGCCAAAAAGAAGGGTCCCCTTCGCTAGTGCGAGAAGTGTCTTGTTACTGAAAAGACCGCCCATAGCTTTCGTTATTACAGGCCTTTCTGCATTCTTAGCAAGCCTTCCTGCATTTTAAAAGGGCTTCATAATATGCTGAAAAGGCCTCTGATGTGATAAGCCAAGGCCTTACCGTCCCAGAATAAGACTGTGTGAGGATTCCATTCCAATAACGTATTCTCGCACTGGCTAAGGGGTCCCTTTCTTTTAGCCTAAGCCTTCGTACACTTGTTAGCTAATCGGCGCCACACTGAACACGCTGGTCCTGTAACGACCATATTCTAGAAGAGCACTCAAAGCCCATGTCTCAGACAGGGAAATGTCATTGATACCCGGTTGAGCGCTTGCTAAAACATATCTAAGCGTTCCAAATGACAAGTCTTCCGTCCACTCCAGATGCTATATTCCGAGTCAGTTGGTCTGATACTTGTGGAAGACAGGTGAAATAAAGAACTTACAGCTAAACTTCCTCACCGAGCTACCAGAAGATTCATACGGGCGAAGAGTCGTGATAGTGTTTTGATGAACCGTCTTGAGCTGCGTGTCATCCTTTGTCTTGCCCCTAAGATCCATTTGCCTGAACATGTTGAGGGCAGAGTCCTCGCGGGTGTCGCTCAGGCCCGGCCGCCCTTTTGCCTCAAGTGTTCCGCTGAGCTGCCAGCCATTAATTCCACCCTTAAACCGGAAGGCTTCACAATCATATCCCGCGGCAATAATTCCGGCCTCTCCGTTCCAAATAAGGCTCATAAAGGGCAGAAGTTGGGTGTTGATGCTGATGACGGCTTTGGGCGGCTGATCCGGTCCGCTTGGGTAGACAACAGTGATGCTGCTGTCGTGAGCGGCGTAGGCCAGGGCATCGCCACTGGGAGAAAATGCAACAGCGTGAACCCAGCCGGCAGAGTTGTTCAGGTATTCGCCACACACGGTGTTGAACGGCAGCCTCTCACCCCATACACCAGGCTCGGGGCGGGCGTCGACACCTTTGATGAAGCTCGAAAAGACGCGGGCGTGCGCATCCGTCGACCCGGCGGCGAGCAGCACAGAGTTGGGGTGCCAAGCTACAGTAGTGATGGTACTGCGGATGGGCTTCTTGAGGTGCTTCGAGACCCACCAGTCGTTCTCCTCCTCGAAGTAGCAGATGGCGATCAGCCTGTCTCCAGAGCCGACAGCAAACTTGGTTTCCGAGGGCGACCAGCGCACAAAGGTGGCCGCCCTGTTGATTCGGAGAAGCACTAGTGTCGGCTTGTATCCCTGCGGCGAGGGCTCCCAGACGAGCGCGTTGCGGTCTGGATGGCGACGGTCAGCTCCATCGTTTTCTAGTGGGGTCATCACTCATGCCGCCTCCGACCATAGCTTACCCTGGGAGCACGAAACAATGCGGCCCGAGGTCGGCGCAATGTCTACACTCGTCACCGTCTTATCGTGGCCCTTCAGCTCATCGACTAGCTTGAAGGTGTTGCCAACCCTGCTGTAGAGCTCGACGGTTGTGTCTCGCGCGATTGCAAGTGTCTTGCGATCAGCCGAGAACGAATGGTCGGCAATCGGGTTGTGGAAGAGGTGGTGGACCTCGGGGGGTGCAGCCATTTTGACGTGTGATGCGATAGGAGTAGCTCTCTACTACCGCTCAGTTGAGGTAGTGTGGTGGTGGGTGTTGGTGACAGGAGATCGCAGGTCAGGGGGCTGACGAGGCGTTGCGGAGGGGCTCCATCATTCCTGCCCCGCCCATGATCTCCCGCTGCACGCACCCCCGGCGTAGCTACCAGTGACCCTTGCGGTCCCGATTTTTCTTGTGAGACTGAACCTCAACCTTGTTAACAATACGCGACGACTAAACCAACGACACTCCATTCAGCACTTAACGACGATACATTGCGCCTCAACACATCCACCATCGCAAACTGTACGCAAAAAAAAAGTCAGGAAGGACGAACCGCCCCGAGGAACGCGACAATGGCCACCCGTGGTCCTCCGCCCGCTGGGCTCCCAGCAAAGGTGGTCTCGGTGCCGCCAAACCAGACACTCTACGTCACAAATCTTCCCTCGGCAAAGATACAGAAGGAAGATCTTCGCACCGCACTGTACATGATATTCTCTACATACGGCCCTGTTCTAGATGTTGTGGCGCTCAAGACGATGGCGATGCGCGGCCAAGCACACATCGTATACCGAGACATCCAAACAGCGACCCAAGCGATGCGGTCGCTCGATGGGTTCGAATTTTTCGGCCGCCCAATGGTGCGTTACTATATACATGTACTATGTGACGCCATCACAGCGATGCTAATGCCGAGCTAGAAAATCATGTACGCAAAGTCGAAGTCGAACGCCATCGCGAAGCTCGATGGCACCTTCAAGATCCCTACCTCCGCTGCCCAAGTCGAGGTCACCGACCTCCAGCAGAGCATCTTCAATGCCCCCCCAGTTCCCGGTGCCTCCACAGCTGGCACAAATGCTGCGCCCTCGGCACCCCACGGCCTCCCGTCACGGCCACCCGGTGTTGATCATGCAATGGCGGATGCCGGGACGCCTGACAGCCGCGGCATGAAACGTCCAAGAGACGAGAAAGAGGAGGAGGAGGAGGAGAAGGAGGAGAGTGACTCAGACGTCGCCATGGAGGAGGACAGCGACGACGAGTGATGCTTTTCCAGGCGACGAGGATTATGACGGAAATTGGGACCCCAGCAGAGGAGGGCCAGCGCTCTTCAGCTCGGGCTTACGGTTTGAGAGCCATTTCTTTTGGCACCCAAAGCCCAACACAGCCGCCGACAAGACCAAGCCATACCATGAGGTAGGTCTCTTTGGAGCAGTCGAATTTCGACATTGATTCGCCGAGAAGGCAGGGGTGGACGAAGAACGAGGGAACACCTGTGATCGGGTGATGCTGAACGTGGGACGAAAGAAAATGGTTTGTTAGTCTAGACCTATCTTGGCATACAGAGTCGCTAGTTAACTGCTTTGACAGCCAAATGTTCAAGAAAAAGAAACATACATCAGCAGAGATGCCGCCCACTGCGCCAGCGCTGCGGAGTCCGTCCTTGAACTGGTCCGGTACGAGACGCCGAAAGACGGTGTCGATATTGAAAGCCTGCTCATCCACAGGGAGATCGCGAAGGCTGAACCAGAGGCATGGCGCCTGATATGTCGGGTGCAGATGTATTTCATACGTGACACGGCCCATCTGCGATACCGAACCTCTAGGCAAGACAGACTTGGTACTGGTGAGATCATCTTCACAGGTAGATTGAGGACAGACCCATACCTCGTCAGCTTCTTCAGCGGCCATCATGTCTTTGTCGCCTTCGATCTCCATAGCATCGTCTCCAGCGCCGCCCCCAAAGGAAAAGTTCTCCAGGCAGGAAGCGAGGTCTCCATCGTCTAGTTCGCCATCCAGGGGGCGCACAATCTGAAGGTATGTGTTGTATTCAGGACCCAAAAAGAAAGAGGTGTTGAGGGCTGTACACACCCTAAGCCTCCACTGCCTTCGCAGGGGACCGAGCGTGGCTTGGCAGTATAAACGGTCGAGGTGATGGCAGACCTCGGCAAATTCCTCGCCAGTCAAAAACGGGTAGTTCTTGAAATCAGACGTTGACGACATGGTCGCGACGTTGTAACTGCCAGTATCTGCAGCCGCGTCAAGGCGTCGAGGTATTCGGGAGGCTTCGGATTAGAACTGACTTGGGCACCGAGTCATGCACTGTGCCTTGACCTGGTTTGGTGGTTCTTGGACGGTATCTGCGGATGAGGTTGGGGGTGCCAAATCATATAGTGGGCCAAGAAAACAGGTAAAAGAGAATCCGAAGATGGGCATGAGATGCCTATCACTTGTCAGGTTGGTTGTTGAATTCGTTTCGCGCTAGAATATAACTTGAGAGTCAAATCACTGCGAATTTGGGCGGCTCTTGCCAAGATTTGTAGGAACAGGGTTAGGGTCGGATACACGCCAATGCTTTGATGCTGTCCTTTTCTGTCTGCCGCCAGCAGCAGCATCCACCTCGCATACGGATACAATACCGGACTCTACGGGAGCGCTAAATAACGGACAGAGCGGCTATTTGAAGCTGCAGTGCTGCTGCATTTCTGTCTGCCATATGCAGCTTTTGCAATAAGGGCCACCTGGCGACTTTTTCTGTGTTATTCTTTTTTTGGTTCGCAGTATTGGCGCGGCTTTTCGTCTTGAACCTCGCTCTCATTCCAAGCTGTCTCCTAGGAAGGAAAAGCATAGTTCCAATCGTCCTCACAAACGAAATCCTTCCCGCGCAACAGCATTGATCTTGGCTCCATCGTGGCCTGTAACCCTGCCATCGCCTCAAACGCGGCCTTAACTAGCGCCCCGGCTGCTCGTCCCACCCGCCGTTTACAACCGAGAAGAAGCCCCGTGGCATCACCCCTCGTCGACCCTCACCTTGCGCCACTCGCCGAGAGTAACGAATTTGCGCCGACCCCGGCGAACAAACATCCGAGCAGAGGAAGAGAAACAGGAGAAGCGGCTGCTGAGGCGAAGGAGCAAAGCATTCTGTGGGGCGCGCCCAAGGCGCATCGACAAAGGAACGAGACACCCGGCGCTCACGAGAGGAAGTGGTCATGTCGTTTTCGATACCAAAAAATGTGCCGTCATTCTCGAATCCACAACGACAATTCGAGGACAGGGTCTGGTCGTCATCTGGCGTAGCGTCCAAGCGCTCAGCACTCAACGGGCCCGGCGTGCTGGGTGGCGTGCAGAGGAGCATGGGAGACCTCCTGAGCCCGGACCGCGCCGCCCTTCCAATGTATAAGGACAAGCCGTACGCGTACTCGCCTTCGGGCAGGCGCTCGATTTTCCGGAGGAAGTCAGTCTGCGGCCTTTTTGTTCTGGTGGTGTTGAGTTTGATATGGTGGACCAACATGTTTGCTCAGCCAAGGGAGACGGCCAAGAGCAAACTGGGCGAGTGGGGGTTGATGCCCGGCGAATCGAAGGGGAAACACGATTGGGGGGAGAGGAGGAAACGAGTGGTTGAGGCAATGGAGCTGAGCTGGGGCGCCTATGAGAGATATGCATGGGGTGAGTCTCCTGTGCGAGTTTCTGGTGATCGTCTTGGACCCGTACTAACTCTTCCCTTTTTCCAGGATACGATGAATTCCACCCAATCTCGAAGAGTGGGCGACATATGGCGCCTAAGGGCCTGGGCTGGATCATCATTGACTCACTGGATACCCTGATGTTGATGAATATGACCAAGGAGCTCACGCATGCGCGTGAGTGGCTATCAAAGTCGCTGACTTGGGATCAAGATCAGGATGTAAACACGTTCGAGACGACAATCCGTATGATGGGCGGATTGTTATCCGCACATTACCTGTCCACAACGTATCCGGATATGGCTCCGATACCCGATGATGACCCCGGGAAGCCGGGCGAGGACCTCTACTTAGAGAAGGCAAAAGACTTGGCTGATCGGTTGATGGCGGCATTCGACTCACCGTCTGGTATCCCGTACGCCAGTGTCAACCTGGCCAAGTTTAAGGGCATCGAGTCCCACGCGGATGGGGGTGCATCATCAACAGCCGAGGCGTCGACCTTGCAACTCGAATTCAAGTACCTCGCCAAGTTGACAGGCGAGAAGGATTTCTGGGACAAGGCTGAGAAGGTGATTCAGGTCATCGATGACCAAGCGCCGAAGGATGGTCTTGTTCCCATCTATCTCCACCCAACCACCGGAGAATTCAGGGGCAACAATATCCGCCTTGGTAGCCGCGGAGACTCGTACTACGAGTATTTGATCAAGCAGTACCTCCAAACCAACAAGCAGGAGCCAGTGTACGAGAAGATGTGGAAGGAGGCACTTCAAGGTGTTAGGAAACACCTTATCACATACACCTCGAAGAGCAAACTTACCGTCCTTGGAGAACGGCCGAACGGGCTAGAGGGTGACCTCTCGTCTAAGATGGATCACTTAGTTTGCTTCATGCCGGGCACCATCGCGCTAGCGGTTACCAGCGGCAAGCCGGAGTGGGATGCCACCGTTTCTAAGAAGTGGTCGAAGCAGAACGAGCGCGACATGCAGCTTGCGCGGGAGCTGATGCAGACCTGCTGGGGAATGTATAAGTTCATGGCGACGGGGCTGGCGGCCGAGATCACTTATTTTAAGGTGGATGATCCGCCGCTGCCGGAGAATACGCGCCACCAGGCGCCGGCCGACTTTGACCCGGACCCGAATGCAGAGTGGCGGCAAGATTTTGAGGTGCATCAATACGACCACCACAACCTGCAGCGCCCCGAGACAGTCGAAAGTCTGTTCTACATGTGGCGCATCACGGGCGATGTGAAATACCGCGAGTGGGGCTGGGAGATGTTCAAGAGCTTCGTCAACTACACGGCCGTCGAGGACGGCGGCGGCTTCACTAGCTTGTCCGACGCCAATATTATCCCTCCGGTTACGAAGGATAACATGGAGAGTTTCTGGTTGGCGGAGACACTCAAGTACTTCTACCTGCTCTTCTCGCCGAATGATCTGCTCCCATTGGACAAGGTTGTTTTCAACACAGAGGCGCATCCCTTCCCGCGCTTCGATATGGGTCCGTTGTTCAAGACAGGCTGGGAGAGGAAGAAGCGGGACAAGGAAGGGAAAGTCATTAGTGTAGCTCCGTAGGATATGGTGAAGAACAAAAATTTTGGTCATTCCGATTGTACGGGTCAAATATGTACTCGACAAATCATCGATGGGGGCCGGGTGTTTGGCTTTTGTACTTCGTACGAAGTACTGTACAGTGTAATTGCATTTCGCCCGGGGAATTGACACACACACTGTACAACTAGTCCCATGCTGTGCTACCTGCTCATAGGGCGTCTTTGGTGTAATCTCAGGTGGGTTCCGGTTCTGGGTAGTAATACCAGATGATAGGAGAGGAAAGTCAGAAATACGCAGCTCCGGTATTCAAGATGCCTCGGTGCTTGTAGATGAGGTTCTTGTTCCACCATGTCTGTGTACTTCAATTCAAGTCCTCGTCCAATCCCCTGCCACGAGAAAGATGGCCCTTTTTTCCCAAAAGAAGGCTTTCATGGGAGAAGTGAAGGATGTGGAAAAGGGGGGTAAAGCTTTATTTGGGCGCGCCTTGATAAGGTGAGACATTCTCGGACGCTCGGCAGGACCAACGATTGGCTCTCCCACCACACTCTGCGAAAGCCCCAAGAGAGAAGAGACGTGGAGGCACCAGGAAGACTGAGAGGAAGCGAAAAGATAAAGATGACAGCGTCAAGACGAACAATGCAAGGTCATACAGGCGTGTTCGATCTGACTTGAATAAAAATCTTCAGCGCAATTCTATTGGGCAGGGCTTATCAGTCCGGGGAACAAGGAGCAAGCTCCAGGCAGGGGCTGGGCCGCTGAGCTGTCCGGGCGCTATGTCGTAAATTGATCCTCCCCGTCTGTTGGGAATGGACCATTAGCAGGGTCGTGTTATGCACATGGGGTTGGTTGGCGGTCAGAATGAATGGCATCAGGTGCGTGGTATTCCATATTGACCTTCATTGCCAGCACGCACTCGCGTCAGCCGACAGCACCGTTTCTGCCGGAGAATTAGGTCTTGTCCTGCACGTACACCCTGGCTGGTGCCTTCCTCGTACTTTAAAGTTTGCGAGGTGAAGAAAAAGGGTCACATCGCAGCTGTGTTGTCGGCCTCGCTTGGGTTAACATCTCATTGGAAGGGGGGGGCCGTTCCCCCATCTCGGTCCCCCAATCACCCCCCAATCCAGCTCGGCGGTCGGTCTGAATCCCTCACACCCAGCAGCCAGCCAATACGCGGTCGTCGCCAATGCTGGCTGGACGGGATGCGGGATGCGGGATACGGCAAAGTCATGGCCGCGCCGCAAGCCCAGATCCCAAGCCCAGCTGCCAAAAGATAAGCCCAAGGCCAGCCTCTTTCGAAAAGGGACGAGGCACGGTGCTGTGCTGTGCTGCACGACCTTCGCTATCGACCGTCCCGTTTCCTTCTTACTTTCCTCCTCCCAATGCCTCCCAATCTCGGCGGAAAAGGGCGGAAACAATTGATGCGCCAGACTCCAATTCAGCCAGGATTTACCTGCCGGGCAAACAGCGAACGTCGTTGGGCATCTAGCAGGATGCCTTTCCGCGATCAGTGATATGAGGACCCCACCGAACGACTAGGCTGCCGCTCTCCTACACAAGAAACTGGCTGTTCTCTGGAAGTCAACCACTTGCGAGCGGTAGATCGCTGGGCAGACAGACCGGGTGGCGACGCGAACCGGCGCATCAGGGTGACCGCCGGTAGAGCTTGTCGGCGCAGACAACAGACGAGCAGCAATGGCTCCGGACCGTGATTTTGAGTTGAACAGATTCAGCTTCAAGGAGGATTCGGTGGCGCATGGGAGCATCTGGAGCACGCGGGAGCCGGCGTACCTGTACGATGACCAGCCCCGCCGCAAGCGGGACCGGGGCCGTGATGCCTTCGGCCGGTGGCTCGACACCTTCCGGCGCGATCCTAATCGGCGCATGACCCCCAAGACGGTCGTGCACAGCCGTGAGGATCGCGAGAGAGCTGCCGGCATGCGCAGCGATACCATGGACTTCGAGGCTGGCGAGGGTACCGATGCCGACTTGGACGACATATCCCCTACCCGCCAACATAGCGGGGCACACTACTTTGACCTGGCTGCCGCAAATTACAGTACCGCACATAGTTCCCTGGCACGAGAGTTAAAGGGTAGACATCTCCAGATGATTGCTATAGGGGGTTCCATCGGTACGGCTTGTCTTCCGTTCGAGATCTGTCTGTCAGCCGTCCATCCAAGTGCCCCCACTGACTGAGTTTGGCGTGTTCAAGGTACCGGCCTCTTTGTAGCAAGTGGGAAAAGCCTGCATATGGGTGGCCCAGCCTCACTATTGGTGGCATACGGATTCATCGGTATCATGCTGTATTGCACAGTCCAAGCCCTCGGCGAACTGGCCGTCACGTTTCCAGTGGCCGGCTCCTTCTCGGCCTACTCAACACGCTTCCTTGACCCGGCATGGGGATTTGCCATGGGATGGAACTATGCAATTCAATGGCTGATTGTGTTACCGTTGGAGATTGTTGCGGCATCTCTAACGGTAGGATACTGGAATAGCCAACTGAGCCGGTCGGTGTTTGTTACCATATTCCTGGTAATCATCATCGCCATCAACCTCTTCGGGGTTAAAGGCTACGGCGAAGCCGAATTCGTCTTCGCCATAATCAAAATCACGGCCGTTATCGGCTTCATCCTTTTAGGAATCGTGATCAATATCGGCGGTTTCCCTGACGAGAGCTACATGGGCGGCAGATACTGGACTAACCCAGGCGCTTTCCACAACGGGTTCAGAGGGCTATGTTCCGTCTTTGTCACCGCTGCGTTCGCATTTGCAGGTACCGAACTCGTCGGCCTTGCCGCAGCCGAGACTGCGAACCCACGGAAATCGTTGCCGACGGCCATAAAACAGGTCTTTTGGCGTATCACCCTATTCTATATCGTCGCCCTCACCATTGTCGGTCTTCTTGTACCATACGACCACCCGGAGCTCCTCGGGGCCACTAGTATGGTGGATGTAACTGCCTCGCCGTTTGTTATCGCCATCGAAAGCGCCGGTATCCAGGTCCTACCGGGTGTTATGAACGGCGTTATCCTCGTAGCGGTTATCTCAGTCGGCAACAGCGCCGTTTTTGGCAGCTCTCGCACTCTCGCAGCCCTCGCAGATCAACGCCAGGCTCCGGCCATCCTCGGTTATGTCGACCGTCGCGGCAGGCCACTGGTTGCCATCCTCGTCGCCAGTCTAGTCGGTCTTCTCGGCTATCTTGCCGACCTCGAGCAGCAAGCCGACATTCTTGAATGGCTTCTCGCCGTGTCGGGTCTCTCCTCTATATTTACGTGGGGATCGATCTGCCTGGCGCATATTCGCTTTCGTAAGGCGTGGGCCGCCAAAGGCCGTTCCGTCCACGATCTCGCCTTCCGTGCGCAGGGGGGTATCGTCGGCTCCTGGATCGGACTGACTTTCAACATCCTTGTCCTCATCGCCCAATTTTGGACCGCCGCCTTTCCAGTCTCCGCCCCCAAACCCATTGGCGAATCCTCTACGGAAGGTGACCGCATGCCTGGATCAGGCTCATCTATCACACACGCCGATCCCACGGCGCGAACCATCGCGCAAAACTTCTTTTTGCAGTATATGTGTGTCCCTATTGTCGGGGCGTTTTATATCGGACATAAACTGTGGTTCGGCACAAGGATTGTGCGCACCAAGGACATGGATATCGATACTGGCCGCCGCGGGTTCAACCTCCCTATTCTCGTTGCGCAGGAGCGAGAGGAGCAGAATAACTGGCCGCTGTGGAAGAAGGTGTACAAATTTATTTGTTAATTTCGCTCCCCCGTTGAAAATATTTACTGGATGGGATGGGATGGCATAGGATGGGAATGATTCGAATGATACTTACTGGATAGCGCGGCGTTCATGGGCTGGGAAGCAAGCGGGCTTGAAAGGGTGGCGCCAAACGATTGCGGAGTTGCGGGTTTGACTGGAGTTATGCAGAAGGTTGATGTGGTGTCTCTGTCACTACAACAGGGTTGCTAGGACGGGCAGGCAGAATTGGCGTTCGAGGTGTCAGTCTTGTTATCGGAAGAATATGGCGGCCCAAAGTCCTAAGGCGTCGCTCACAGCGATCAAGAAGGAGTTGTGTTCTGTATTCTGCTTTCTTCCTTGGTTGGCTCTGCGAAGATACCTCTGGGTTTGGACTCCTGCTTCATGGTTACATCTGGGAAGAGTTCCTCGAGGGTATGGGGTGGTTTTGTGTACGGAGTAAATAGCCTTGTGTAGAATCTCCCTGACGCTATCATGATGCCATGATAGAAAATAGACCTTGGCTCGAGTGAACCCATTTCCTCATCTATACTTCACGGACACAGGCATATTCAGTGAGTCCAAGCTGTATTCTCCTATCTCACTGACTGGCTACTGATAACGACAAAGAAATCATGTAGATCCGTCCGACACTCTTTCTCAAGACAGTACAGCACCGAAACATAATAGAGAGTTTGGTATACGGTCCGCAGTAGTCCAATCCTCAAAAAGGCTCAAGAGAATCCGTCCATTCCCATCCAAGCCCCTCAAAACCTTAAAAGACACGACCTGGCAACACGCCGAAGAATACACTCATCTTACAACTTTCCTTCCACAAATACAGATAAGAAAGCTGATGTGTAGCCTGTGGCGGGCCTCGCCGAGAGGGTGCGACCATCAGGGCAAGGCTGACAGCGGAAGTTGTAGTAGGGCAGCCCAGCCAGATTGATAGATAAACAGAAGAAAGAAAAGGCGAGTTTGTCAATTTCCATAATCCGGGGTGAGTTGCATGCATGCGGGCGATGTGTTGTGGTGCTTCCTCGTGAGTCATCAACCGCGTGCATAATACATATATTCATCAAAAGGGGGCATCATCTGCTTGTGGTTTCCTTCCTTTCGTAATAGCGGCCAAACTCGTCTGTCGGTCAGATGGTGAATGATTTAGTAGTCCCAGAAGTTATCTGATTTGGGACCAGCCTTCTGTTGCTGCTTGCCAGGAACGTTCCGGGGCAATTGGTTGACCTCGTCACCAAAAAGCCAGTCTCGGTTAGTGCCTTTCTTGCCACCCATCCCGTCGCCTCCAATATTGATGCCTCTCTCGTCGAGACCCCTGTCATCAACAACTTGCTTGGGGTTTGGGTTGCTGTTCTCTTTTTGCGCAGGAGACTGGTCATACGACGACCAATTGCTCTCCATCATACGGACAGCCTTCATGCGATCGTCGCCAATCTTCGCAGCAGCCGGCTTAGCTCCATTGCCATTGTTGGGACTCGGCTCGTCTGTCACAGTGAAGTGCGAGTCAAAATCCTTCGAGCGGCCACCGCGGTTCGTAATGTTACCAAGCGGCACCGGGCCAGGAGTCGGGGCGGAACCATCTTCATTGTAGAGATTGTTCTCATACAAGCCCAGTCCGTCATTGTGCGCAGTTCCGCGAGGGTGGTTAACAGCGCGAGGCTCGGCCTGGTTGGGGCCGTCGTCAATGAATTCAAACTGTGCTTTAGCGTCGCGACGTGGCTTGGGTTGGGCACCGTGTCTTTCGGGGCTTTCCTCAACTACATCATCCTCGGTTCCCCAGTGACGGACGTCCCGAGCTTTGTGCATGACGCGGGTTGCCGTCGGCTTCTGGGGCGTGACGAAGTCATCAAACGACCAGTTGGTGTCGTGCTTTGTCTTGGGCTTCTCGGCGAAATCTACGCCAGCCTTGGGCGCATCCTGGGGCTCTGATCCGTCCGCGAAGTCGAAATGCGAGTACTTTGTGGGGTTTGGGCGCACAAATTTACTCGACGAAGCCTCCGGTGTGTCCTGCAGGGACTCATTCTCGTCCGTATTGAAGAGACGACTGGGTTGGTAATTCTTTCCAGCACCGATCTTCGGCGCGATAGCCTTGCTTGGTGATTGCGAGCGCTCGCGGCCTCTCGTAGGTGATGTCTCTTCATCCACGGGCTCATCACCTAGGATCTCAGTGAAAGATCGCTGGTGCGGGCGGTTTCCAGCGTAGGGAGAGACCACAGCTGTAGGTGCGTTGTCGGCGGAATCTCGTGGCGCGAAAAGAGCCAGGGACGCATGAGGGTCGCGCAGAATGTTGCTTGAATTGCCTCGAGAGCGGACAGGCAGCTCCTGGCTGGCTGCTGCACCAGCGTTGGACTTGACACATCTTGCTATGAGACCAATCTGCTCACTGCTGTCGCGGATCGGCCAGTTCCGGCCAGTCTTGCCAATAACATCGAGCTGCTTCAAAAGCGATCCCTGGTCCCAACTCTGGCGAATTTGCGTAATCTTGCCATTGAGATCAAAGGAAACCATGTGGATCTGCGCAATGGGTGTATGGTTAGCGGGGGTATAATCGCATCGAGGGGCAGTGGCTTACGATCGGCAGATAGACGGTCCGATCAGCCAGGAAGTTATCATCCAGACCAGGAAGGTAGGCACCTCCGCCGGAGACGAACTCCAATGTGGTATCAATCTCTACCGCAAGAGCATGCTGGCCCTCAATGGCAGACAGAACGGCCTCCTTCTTTTTCTTGAGCTGGTTGCGCACCGCTCCTAGATGCTTGATGATCTCAGTTGGGCTGGCAAAACTGGTGGTCGTGGTAATGTAGTGCAGTGAAGCGTTTGCTGCCAGCGCGGAGGAGTTGGGTGCGGCAAGAAACTGTTTGTATGCAGTCTGGAGCGCCATATCTATGACGGGCAGCGACTGTGTCGCAAAGGCTGCAGAAGGGTGGCGGTAGCTAGTAACTGTCCTCAGAGAGCGCGAGCGAAGCGGACAAGGCAAAATGGTTTGTGATCGAAGCTCTATTCGGTTCGTTGCAAATTCTGAATATCAGAAAAGAAGTGGAAATGGAGAAGAAAAAAGCTCGGGGGAGGTTCAGATGAAGGGGCAATGCACGCATCTCAGAACGCGTCCCCGGGATGCAGCTGCGAGTGTGCAGGGGCGCTTGGCAGGGCAGGCGTGGGAGACGAGACCCAGGAAGCTGAGCTCTGGCTGTTGATTTCGTTGGTGCCCCTCCTTCCCAAGTTCCCACTCCATGGATGTTTACACTTGCAGCCCGAACAAAACCGGCGCGGGCCAGTGAAAACTGAGCAAAGCGTCCCACGCTGGCACTTCCATTTACTAACGCTCCGCCAGACCGGCCTGGGCACAGTCCGCCTTTGCGACTCGAGAGCCGTTGGAACTCTACTGTGTCGCCCATGGTTACGTACATTTCCCACCTCCAACGCTTTATCTTGTCCTGGAACCCAATTCTGTTAGCAACCCTAGGCTTAGCGTATGCCCGTATATGGAGCAATAGCCAAAATCCGGGAGATCGTCTCGTCTGATCTCCCGCGATTGCATGCGCGATCGATCGCCTCGGAGAGATCAAGTTGTTTCTCATGGTCTCTCCAGCATCGATACCACGATACGTACTTCGTACCTATGGAAGCGCTCCTCTTCATATCCCCTAGGCAGGGGGAGGGCCAGAGGATGGAAAGCAGGGCCTTGTGTGTCCGGAGTCCCGACGGGAGACGGCATTTTCATCCCAGAATTCCGTGGCATCGTCTCCCTTATATCCCCATCATCATGCCAGCTGTCAGGGGATGAAATGTCTTGTTTGTATTTTTATGCGAAAGAGCCCCGCAAACCGTGTTGTCTCGGAACCGACAGGGGTGCCGCAGAGGGGTTAAGCAGGGGCATGCGTTTCAACCACGCGCTATGCCCAATTTCGTCGCTCATGTTATTTTCGGGGCGCGGTACCCACCGCGGTGGCTTAAGACCCCTTGGCAGCTGGCCAAATTAGGAGTGCGGCTTCGGCAGACCCCTCCGGAGCAGTTCGCAACAACTTCAGGTCCAGGAACAGGCTGACATTTCTACGCTCTTTAATTCTCAACCGGTGTTGAGAAGAGTACATTGCGAGATGGAGCTCCAATGGCCAAACAGAAGTCGGGGAAAATAGCAAGCAGACTATAGACACGCTGTCATCGCTGGCTCGACTTCCATCTTCTCCTGCTTTGTTGCTTGGCGAGGCACCTCCTTGGCTGCAAACTCGCATCTCGAAACATTTGCAGCTCTTCCGCGCCACAGCAATTGTTTCCGCACAATGAGCTGCCTTGCGAAGCCTCGATTGCACCTTGGAAGGAAGCAACTGACGGTAGATCTTCATGCATCTCGGCGGTGAAGCGATGTCGGGATGGATGGAGGAAGGCTGACATTCAACGTCATTTGCCCAGGTTTAGCTCGTTTCAGGTGAGCACTGCCGGCGTTGACAGCAGCCTCACCGTCGGCATTCCTCCATTCATCGTGGAGGTGTCCCGGTTTGGGTCCTCAAATGACGATTTGCTCAACCCAAAACATCAGCCTCCCGCAGCTACACCTCTGCCGGCATTATAAACGTTAGCTTGTCAAGGGTGTTGCTGATTGCGGCTTGGTGTGAAAATTTATGGAAACACTAACAGTGGGCCCCTTGTTGAGCTAACGTTTATAATGCTGGCGGAGGTGTAAGTGCGTGCTGGGGGCCACACCCAAGAAGCCAGATGGGTCCTCATTACAGGTTGACTCGCCGTGCTGTTTATGCCACCTCCGGTGAGCCGCCTACGCTACGTGTTCGACCCGGCCGCGCACTAAGTAGGCGAGGCATGCTGGACCTTGACGCTCCGGGGTTGTAAGCCTCATGGGCTCGTCGCGTTATGCCTTGTTCAGATATATCATTCTTACTCTCCCCCACGCCGTCCACTCAGAGTGGTTGCGGGAAATAAACAACAGGACGACCGGCATAGCGGCCTTCTGTTTTCGTTTTACTCCTGTTCAGTATTTCCTTGATGTCCGAATGCCAAGATCTCATATCACCGCTTTGCTCGCTCCGATATCCCGCTCAGCTTGCCCACGATATCAGGGTCGCCCTGCCCCGAGTTGAGGAGTGTCTACCACTACACACTCACTTCTCATGACCCTCGAAAGCTGGCTTTGGTCTCCTGTTCTCACATCACGTTCACCAGTCATATCCTCGCTTCATACACCATGCAAATCAAGCTCGAGGCTGTCCCACAGCTTCCCACGAAGCCTCAAGTCCATTCACAAAAACACCACAACACCTACAACGGAAGCCGCCATCTCCCCATCACCACCCGAGTGAAGAGATCGGCAGCACCCCGGGGCTTCCAATACACCAGCGACGATGGCTGCGCCCATCACCACCTTCACCGCAAGCCTCACCATCACGTATACGAGGTGACGCTCTACTACGCGCAAAACCGCGCATGTACGATCTACCGATCCCGAGACGACTTTGTCGCTCTCGAAAGAGGCATGACGCCATGGCGTGGCCCCGTTCCCCTGCGTTCCACCGGCAGAGTCGACATCAGCGATCTCCACCGTTTCCTTCTCGAGGCCCTTGCCAAGCGCCCAAACGATTGCGCAGTCGAGTACTTCCTACGGAGGAGAATGGGGGACTGCGGCTACTGAGCTGAATCTTAACTCTGACAATGGTGCTCTTCACTGTATCCCTTCATCAGGTCACTGGTTCACAGCAGCATAGCCTTCTTGACCAACATCCTATGTTTCTTATACCACATTCATGATAACACTTCTCTTATTATCCCATTTTTTATCTACTTAGTGGTTCAGCTTAACAGACGCGGCTTCAATACCCAGGGCATTGGTTGGGCATTCCCAGCGCGGCGAACATAGTCAGTTATGATTGTATTGGGTTTCTTTTCTTTTCTTCTCCCCCTTTTTTACATGGGAGATACTGGACATTCGATTTTATTTTATTTTCAATGTGAAAGGGGTTATGGCCAGTCCCAGTGATGCCAAATCGCTGCCCAGGCGAAAATCAGACCACAGCTTAGCATTGGGCCACTACAGTTATGATACCTAGGATGGGCTACAAAGTATTGAAGTAGCGCCAGGAACTAATACATAATCACTCTGTTAAGAATCAATGATTCAAGACAACTATATTTGCACATATCTCCTGCCGAAGTTGGAAGTGATATCTACCTACCTTACCTACCTCTCCAACTCTTCAACACTCGCACCCAAAATCTCATACACCGGTATCTCCGCCAGCACAGCCGCAATATGACGCAGCGTCGGAAGCTCATCCCAGCTCCGCGCATCAATCTTCAACTCCACTCCCTTTCCACCCTGCTCGGGAACCACCACGGTCCTCCGTCTCCCTGCCACGGATATGTTCCTCCGACAAGAATCCTGCGCCTCTTCCTCCCAACCCTCCTCTTCCAAACATTCTGGTTCCCTTTCCCATTCCTCATCCGAGTCCCAGTCCTCCTCCTCGGAGTCGTCAAGTTTCATTATCTCGCCGCTTGGGTATGCCAGGACGTCGATTTGCTCGGGTGTTTCTTCGCTTTCACGGGTCGGTGAATCTGTCTTACTGACTAAACCTGATAACTTGATCTCAATAAATGACACACCCTCCGAACTGGCCACGACTCGACAATTTGCTGTGTCTTTATCGTACTCGACGGATACATCACACTTTACTCGCGGCCCATATCGTGAGTTCCCATCTCGTGAGTTCTCGGAGGCAGTGGGCGTCAGCATCAGCGGGAGATATGTGCATAATTTGCTGCAACCGTTAAAAGCCACGGATTGCGCGCCATATATGTACAACCCCAGCTGTGTCGAGGTAGTGCCGTCTCCGAAGGAGAAACTCTTGGCGATGAGGCTGGCTGTTGCGACGGTGTCGGGTTCGAAGAAGCGGAGACCGGTGCTAGAGGGGAAGAGGGTCTCCAGGAAGGTGCGGGAGGTTTTGAATTTGGTGACTGTAGTGGTGATGAGGTTTGGGCAGTTCTGATGGGGCTCGGTGGGGAGTGAGTAGAGGAAGTATCCTGTAGGGTGGGAGTGTTTTCGGAGAGGAAAGGGGCCAAAGGGGCATGGGAGGTGTGGCCAGGGGTGGGCGCGGGACCAGCGATGATGTTGGAATATTGCACGGGAGTGGTCGATTACGTCGTGTCCGAAGTTGTAGTTGGTGTAGGTCATCACTGGGTAAGTAGGTAGTCCTGTTAGTGAAGGGTAGGTAGTGTGTTAGTGCGAAAGTCACTTACTGTCTACGCTGGGTTTTCCATCCTTCCAGTCCTTGCCTGCTAGTCGTGAATATTCCTGGATTGCATGCGCTCGCTTGTAGCGGATCTCCTCATAAATCTTGAGGCGCTCAGGGATATCGCTCGGGCTTGTGCCCCATGGTAATACGGAGGTCAGAGCTGCTGCATCTTCGATTGCTTGGCCAGCACCTTGGCCTTGATCTGGGGCTGTGTTAGCAGTGGGCAGTTATCGGAAAGAAAGAAGAGAAGCCTACGGGGCGTAAAAGGATGTGCGGCATCCCCGAGTAGTACTAGCTTCCCCATTCTCCACGTCGGAAGCTTCTCCATGTCCAGAAGCTGCCATACTTGGACGGCGGAAGGGTCAACTTTACCCATGAGAGCCTTCACGGCGGGGTCAAAGTCTCGAAAGGTCTTCAACACCTGCTCTATAGAGCTTTGCTTATTCCATTCTGCAGGGTATACGTTAATTTCGCAGGTATGTGTCCGGAGTCTCTCGGGCGGTACCTACCATCACCCTCAGTAGCGTGTGACTCGGGATCCGGATGAATGCAGACGAAGTTGAGCAACTCGTTATTTCTACAAGGATACATGACTATTCTTCGATCGTCTCCAAACCATAGAATGAGGGTGTTTCTGCGTGCTACCAACGGCGCTGTTACGGGGTCTGATTCGGCCACTTCTCGAGGGATAAGGAAGCGGAAGGCTGCCTTCCCTGAGCTGAACAGCTTGGTGTCTTTGATATACTTCCTCGTCATGGACTAAATCGGCCGCACAGTTAGAGCTTTCCGAGCGTCGGAACCCAGAGCGTACCTACGTAGATGCCATCGGCACCAATGACCAAGTCGGCCGTAACTGTTGAGTCATCTTGCAGTGTGAGCATCCCCTGCTCTGTGTCTACGGCAACGACGGTACTGGCCGTGTGAAGCTCTACGGGGGTGCCGACGCCGATGTCCGAGGTTGCGAGGTGCTTCAGGTGATCGTGAAGGTCGACACGGTGTACAAGGTGCCAGGGGTGCTGCCACCGCTTGTTGGGCTCCGTCAGCTCGTTAATTTGCCGTGGATGGCCGTCGCTCGTCTTCTCTATGAAGCAATCCATGGGGCTTCCGCCGAGGTTCTCGGCGAAGATGCCCCATCTCCGGAGGACGCCGTTGGAATTTGGAGCCAGTTGAACAGCAGCTCCAACCTCATCGGCAAACCGAGACCGTTCATAGATCTGTTGGGTTTGTTAGCCACGGATAGCGTGGCTGGGGGGCGGTTACTGACATGAACTTGGTGGCCGTTACGGCGCAGTCCAAGGGCTACAGCCAGACCACCAATACCCGCGCCAACGATAGCAATACTCAGTATATGGTCAGACGGTATCGCCAGGCCGATGCCACTCACATCGCCGTCGGTCTCGGGCCCTTCCATGCCAGGCGGCTGAACAAGAGACCGGGGGACAGAGAAAGGAAACCCAACTAGCACAAGCAGCCCCCAGCAAATAAGGTATCGATACAAGGAGGGCAGGCAGAAGAAGAGATGTGCATCGCGTGTTGGTGGTCAACAAGGAGCACAGGCGTCCATTTCTATGTCGACATGGGATGGATCGGCTTACAACCTAAGACGGGATGAGGGGGGCCAGATTACAGATCCAGCCATCTGGGATTTTGACCATCCGGCCTGATGCCTTAAGTCGAGGCTTGGGGTTCCATGAAATGCCTTGAACCCCCTAGCCGCTAGGTGTGCGTTCATCCACATCCCGGGAGCGGAAGTAGCACGGTTGGGCATTATGCGAAGGAGATGGGATGGGGGCGGCCGCTCCGTGGCACTTGCTTGGTTGTACGGGTAAGTTTCTTTCCCGCCCCCTCAACCCGGATATGACCAGTCAACAAACATGGAAGCGGTGACCGTAGTAATAGCTCTCCAGTCTCCGGCTTTAGCGTGATCCTTTTTCCGGCCGTGGTGGGGGACCCTCCATGCGCGGTGTCCCCTGCGGCCTCTTCCATGTTGGGGGAGGAAACCAAGTCGGGTTTCCCAGAGGGACATGAGGGGACCCGAAAGGGATCGTCGGAAGGTGGGGGAACTGCATTAGCCCCTGCACATCACCCCACACCTTGGCGAGACATGCCCAAAAAATCTCCGAATCGCACCTACCCCGGCTCCCCGACCCGGTGTGGGAGCGCCGGCTCAAGAGAGCCGCTCCTATGAATTGATGTTGTAGCGAGTCTAATAAAAGGGGGCAGATCCAACGAGAACCAGGACGACAGATCGGGCCCGTATCTTAGCATAATATATTAGGTATCTGAACTTCTATTTCCAGCACAACATCAAGCCGGTGACCACAGACAGCCCAGCTCATTCATACCTCCGAATTCGCAACCACAGTGGCATCTGGATTTCCGAATACGGAGAATAGTTGGGGGCCTTTCAGATGATACTAGGCTCGTTCTAGGCAATTCGAAGGCAGTAATGGACCCCCTGCCGATGGTCACGCTGATCACGGCCGGCACGGCCGGTCTCGGTGCCGACACGGCCTGCTTATTTGCGAAGTCCGGTATCCGCGTTGTCGTCAACTACAACTCTAACTGTGACCGAGCTCTTCAACTCGTCGACGAGCTCCGCACTATCTCACCCCCCGAACTCCAGACAGGAGTGAATTTCCATTGTATCCAAGGGGACCTCTCTCGGAAGGATGACATCATCCGCATCGTCGACGAAACAGTCGCTGCCATGGGCAGGCTGGATGTGGTGTTCTCCAACGGCGGCTGGACTCGCCTGCGTGACATCACAGACCTGGGCGACAACGTAGAAGACGAAGACTGGGATCGATGCTTCACTATGAACGTCAAGTCCCATCTTTGGCTGATGCACGCCGCCAGGAGACATTTCGATGATGGCGAGGGTGTTTTCATCACTACGGCATCTCTGGTCGGCGTCAAATTCAGCGGGAGTTCTCTTATAAGCAACCACTACCGCCAGGCAGCGAGAAAATAGATCGTGATTTGGCTTACCGCTCCGGCGTATGAGATCAACAGGTTTATGCGGTTACAAAAGCGGCGCAAATTCACTTGGCCAAGGGTCTGGCCGCAATAGCTGCTCCCAGAATAAGGGTCAACACCGTCTCGCCGGGCCTCATGCTTACAGTGGGTCTCAACCCTTCGAGGGGGCATATTTTATGCTAATAATGGATATTTGCTCAGGACTGGGGGCTCCAGTTCCCTCCCGAGAGACGGGAGGAGATGCGAGATCGGACGAAACTGAAGCGCCTCGCGACCACCGAGGTAGGTACCCACTTCCCTCTTTGCTTACACCACTTCACGATTGGGGGCTGACGTCTGCGCTGCATGATGTTGCCCAACAGGTACTTTGCTTCGTCAAAAACAAGGGCGTCACAGGTTGGTTTGCCCCCTTTCTACAATTGCTCGAGAAAAACGTCTGGTTAGAACGGGTTGCCGACCTTAGAACCTAAAGGAGTAAATGCAATTATCGACGGTGGAATGGCGCTGTGATCGACACTTACACAATCTACCCTCCCCCCTATTCGCCACCCCCGTATTTTCACAAAGGCAAGGCAAACAACACCTTCGAGCCATCTGACTGGGGTTTCACATCTCGACTTCAAGATAGGCCATTGTCGGTGCACAGCTAAGTAATCATCTAACTTCCTAAATCCATCCCAACGCCGGCTCGGTGGTGACCAGATTAACGAACGCCCCAAACATCTGTCCCAGCCCGGAAAGCCGATGATCTCCAAACCCCTTTTCCAAAACGCCAGGAGACATCCGGAGGTATCCAAACTCGCTAACAATACAGCAATGACATACACGCCGCGTTTTCGACCTCTCCATAATTTACCTATTCACCCACCTCACGATCATCACTCCAGCGGATATACGAGATAACTTTCCACTCCCAAGTCGCCTGGCGCACCCTCTTGCCCCACACGAACAGCGGACCGCCCATGATGATGACTATAGCCGCGATGCCCGCCATAGCGCCAAAGGCATTCTGGTATCCTGCCTGCTCCACCCACGTGTTGGTGTAGAAGGAGACCAAGAATCCGAACAGGCTCTTGAAGCCCATGACGGCCAGCGTGATCTCACCTGCCACCGGTCGGTAGGCGTCAATCACGTAGACGAGGCAAACGTTTGTGGCCTGGACGATGGAGAAGTTCACTGTTGTTTATTGTTAGCGCTGGGGGGGGG
>Ga0247770_1001143_pt1 | contig 22724 bp, 16 predicted proteins | sample UWRJL136409B6_FD_179943 | JGI IMG/M metagenome (GOLD analysis project Ga0247770, IMG submission 179943) | Plant litter microbial communities from Arlington Agricultural Research Station in Wisconsin, United States - UWRJ-L136-409B-6 | ecosystem: Environmental > Terrestrial > Plant litter >... | reverse complement strand
CCAAAATACAGTGCATCATAAAGTACACCAGACAACCTCACGGGGAGGCGGTGGAAGGTGTTGAGGAAGGGGGTTGGAGGGAGTTTGTTATGCGGTGAGGGAGTTTTGCTGGGTGCAAGGTTCGTTTCTCTCTGGCTAGCGCGATTACTGAAGAGCGCATCTAATAATTGAATGCGTTCTCTTATTGCTTGGCTACCTTTAGGTAGCGGTACCTTAGCAAAGAGTTTGACAACGTCAAGCACTGGTGTCGTATAATAACTTTTTATTTTAGATGAACATCCCCTGCGAAACAGTCCATCAGTCTTCAGGCGCCACGGCGTTCCAGATGATCCCGCCTCAGCCACGAGCTGGAGCCATCCTTTATTGCCATTTCATCCAACTCGAGAGGGAAGGAAATGACGAATCGGTAGCTCAATGCAAAGAGCCCGTGAAACAGCTTCTGGGCGTGACTAAGGGGATCGAGGGCGGTTAACAGCAGACTCAATATTCAAGTCTCCGCCAGGCAATACCAGTAGAAGCAGACTCGGATGACCCAGATGTAGATTTGGGAGCACTGCAGAACCTCGCCCTGTACCGGATTGGGTACTGCAACACACTGGAGCTGCGCTTGCAGCAGGCGTAATCAAACTCTCGAGCGACCAACAGCAGGCATACTACTTTAGCATTTGAAGCCGCGTTCTCTGCGAACTTGCGAAGACGAGGGCTAGCCGGAAACAGCCAGTTCACCACCCTAAAATCGACACCATGAATTTACCTTTCCTTCTTCGGAACTGGGCTGTTGCCGCCCTGGCCTGAGCCAGACTGAGCGAGGGGTTCACAGTTCTGAGCTGCCTCGGCTACAGTTGCCACGGGTTTAAAATGGCGGTGGAGTTACGAGGACCCAGGTTTGGGACCTCTACCACCACTACTTAACTGCGCTTTCCTTCACTCCAACTCTATGAGAAGAAAAACCATGCAATTTTAATACATTAATAAAATATATATATTACTGTTGAAATATGTGCCCTGACCAGCCTGTAGTACAGTACTGGCACAGGGGGTTGCAATGGTCTACAACCTAGCTACACAGCGGAAGCAGGTGAAGGATACGATAGCAGGGCCTAGGAGGTACCAAAGGAAGCAAGAGAATCAGTGGGTTAGTAACCCATAAGAGGATTCAAATCGAGGGGCGATGCCCTGTAAGATAAAGGTTTACATTGGACTTTACACTGAATATGAGGCTCTATTAGACTACTTGCTGAACGCTCCCAGCACCCTAAGAGGGTTAGGGTTACGCCCCTAACACCTTAATAGGCTACATCTCATAGTTTAGCGAAACCAGAGAGCTCATTCTTATAGTTGTGAATGGTAGCAAAGCCATTACGCATCTGGTGGCAATGGTTACAAATCCACAGTTCTAGCCGCTGCCAGAACCTTCCTTTCTGACACTTCCTGCTCTGTGCAGAACACCGTTTCTTAGCACAGAGCACTACGCTATTAGTGCTTTCCTTTTCGTGCCTTTTCGTCACGTGCCGCCCCACGTGATAACCCCTCATCGGATTGTGGCAATGTGATTAATGCTGAAAGGTAACTTAAATTCTGGAAAGCGGGCAAGTTAAGGCTTAAATTTAAGACTGCGGTTGGAAACTGCTAAGAGGCAACAGTGCCTAAATGGCCCGAATATTAGACCATGGTCCCGAATTTTAGCTCAGGATATACTAGTATATGCCCTGGGATGGTATAAAATACCCTAACTCGGAATTTCGGATGGTACATGATATTCTAGCTCGTAGTTTAAGATAGTATATAGTAACTTAGCTCGAAATTTAAGACAGCACTAATAAAATATCCTATAGTATACCACTACATACCCTAAGACGTAATATGTAGAAAAATAAAAGCATTTAAATTTCCCATCTTGGAAATATGATCAGTAAAGTTATCAAACCCTTCGATAAGTCTGCATCTACCTAGTAGCTTAATGGGATATAAGCATTTTAAGATACTAACCGCTCTCAGCAGGTGTAGCTTAGCCCCAATGTTTACGTTAGTCCCTGTGGACACGTCAAATATTAGCCTACGTTCGTTTTAACGACAACTGCCTTAGTTTTATACTATAGAGTGTTTCAAATGGAGATCCAGAACTTACCCCCCAGTAACATCAAATCTGGCAGCACTGTTCGACAATTCGGCCTGCGTCATTACTACGTCTAAAACGGACTGGGCCTGAAACTGGGCCCATCAAGCCAGAAGGGGGTATTTAAGTATTCCTGCCATCCATGGATCTTTGTGGGATTAAAATGACCGGGTAAGAGGGGGGGGCTACAAAATGTTTCACGACGCATGGAATAATGAAGGCGCAATTTTGATTTCCAGCAGACAGCTACGTAGTATCCTGGGACCAAAAATTGGATGGTATTATGCATCTCGAAGGGCAAGGACTTTCGAGGCCATAGTCAATTAGTGTTCAGAATAGATTTGTTCAGCGCCCACAGGGCCACATTTCTGTTCCACGCCAAACCACCCCACTGGTGGTTCCCCGTGTCACATGGGCACATACGCACGAACCTGGACTCTTTGTTCACACTGAACCCTCCCTGTCTAAAAATTAAGGTTATCGGTTTCCTCTGCTCCGGCCTTTGCCATTCAGCCAACCATGGTATGCGGTTGGCGTTACTTAGCTTTTGGTATAGTTGTATCTTATATCCACGACTGCCGGAATGAACGTAGAAACAGCAGACATTGGACGGCATGTATTAGTTGATGTGGCATATACTAATGTGTTACAACCTGCACCTAAGTAGGTACACCGCTGCAAAGCGGAGCAGGCTCCGCGCAAGGCGGCGGACAGGGTTGTACACGCAGCGCACGGCCTCAAGTAGGGTATATTGCGCCTGGAGCACTTTGACGGTGACGCCGACAGCGCGGGTACCGCCGCTATGTAGCACTCGACGAAGAGCAGAGCTGGCGCTCGACACCGTGGCGGGCCGTAGCAAGGCGGTAATGCTCGCCGCCGGGTATCCAGTCGACGGTGATCTCGGACAGGTCGGAACCCGGCCATAACGCGCGCGGCGAACGCGCGCACGTGGTGGTTTTATGTTCATTACCAAAAAAACATCAGTGTTTGACCTCGGAAAAATATAATTTGTTGTTCTACACTAATAATGCGGCCATAATGTTACTGGAATGCACCCCTTTCCTTATTACTCTGTATGAGAACATCTCGCTCGACCGTCACCTGTAAACCGGCCCTTTGTCAGAGGTCTGGACATTGTGAAGCCCCGCGCACTCCAATGCGAGAGTAATGATATCGAGGACTCAAGGATGGTTCCCAGAAACGAGATGTTCCAGCTCAGCCTGAGGATAAGGGAAAACTTTGATGTCCTTGCCTCCGTTCTCAGTAAGCCACTCCGAGCCTTCCTCCTGGCCACTAATCACGAACTGAGTGGCAATTCTACCACCGCTTGCCGGCTGGCCATCAGCTCCAATCTTGAGCAAGAAGTCCTCGGTGATATCCTCCCAAGCGGCGAGCCCGCCGTACACATGGTTGGGCTTTCGAGAAATTGAGCCAATGATGAGAATGGTATCCTTGAACACACGCAAGTGTGGGGGCAGCTTCTTGCGGTTGCAGCAGTGCCAGATCATCTGCTTCCAGGTACTGCTGGGCCAGTGAAGACGCTGAATTTCGGGCTCAGTCAGATTCTCGATGGCAGCGTTCGGAATGCTGAGGACAACCATCACTACGGACTCGCAGTTCGTGCGTCGCTTTGCATAGGCGGCATAGTACTCAGCGACCTTGACATCCGGAGTGAAGTAGAAAAGTGGTGAGCGGCTGCTGAAGTCAGATGGAGGCGAAGACAAGAGTGTATCAATGTCGGACAAGGTGCCATCTTCGCCAAACAAGCTGCCGATGCGACTTTGGTCGATCCCCTTGTAGAGTACCGTATATCCGGGCGCGTTGCGAGCAGCAGCAGCACGGGCTGATCCCCAAAGATCAACAGACATGCCGGCCATGCTTCGTTGCTGGAGGCCAGAGATGGACCGTCGTCCGCCGTCCTCGCGACCTGCATCCACACTACCACCAGTGGACGATCCAGGACGTGACGCCTCACGCTGAAGTTTCATCTCACGCTGGCGGGAAGCTCTCTGAATGTCCTGGAGCCCGGCATAACGCATCTCAATCGTATCCCGCACCCAGTCCAGGCAAGAGCGGGAAAGGCGAAGGAACGTGAAATTGGGATCCATGATAGCAGCTTGGGTGTCGGATGCAATGCCACAGGTGTCGAGGCATTCACGCCACTCAGTGTCGCTCTCTCCAGTAGTGTCGGGCTTGTTGCCTCTCGTCACGCGTCCAATGATGAAGTCGGGGAAAGAGACTTGAAGGCCCCCATCATCAGCGTCGATCTCTCTTCTGGGTCCGTCAGCGGGCCAGTCTGTCCACTGACCCCAAATCTCATCTCCCTTAGACGCTGAGAGTCCAACATGAGTAAGGGTTTCCCGGGAGATGAGAGCCTCGGGGATTGTGACAAATGCATCTTGCATGGCCGAAGAGCTTTGAGAAATCTGGAGGGGTATGTGGTAGTGCTCCTCGTCGCTGGACCGGTTGAGGCGCCGTTTGTGAAGCCGGCGAGACCCAAAAGAGCTGCTCTGTCGCAGCAAGCCCTGAGCCTGGAGGTTGGTCGCGTCCAAAGGGGCAATGATAGTGCTGCTCCCGCTGTCAGACATGGTGCGGCGATGTGACATTTTCTTGCGCGAAGTTGTTTACGTGGTGATGTCGTTTGGTTTGTTGTCGTTGCTGGCGACGATGTTGCTGTGGTGGGAAAGCGAATGAGTGGCCAGCGAAAACTAATTGGCTGGCGCCTTTTTTTGTGGTTGTAAGAGGAAAGGAAATTTTGCGCTCGAGGAAGGAAAGCTAAATGTTTGTAGACCAGCGTCTTAGCCGTAGAGGTTCTCGTTTCCAGCTCACCTAATGCGTTAAACCGTCCGAAAAGACGTAAAAGTATAATCTAAACTCTTGTGAGTCATATACCTACCTCAGCAGTCAGACTTCCTCAATCGATAGCCCTGATAATCTTTTTGGGAGATTACAAGTTGTTAGGATGAACAAACTCAAACCAATAGGCGGGCGGAGAACCTAATATCGGGGGGAAGGTGGCGTCCCTCGTTGGATGCCTCGTGGCTGGTCAGTCAACAAGGAACCTTTCTCTTTCTTTCTAGGTTCCGATTTGACATGTGGCTTCCTGTCACCCGGTATTTGTCATCGGCGCCGTTGCCGGCGTGTTGTAGGCCACCATCGGAGATCTCACCTTAACAACTGGTGGTAGCTTGCAGATGGCACCCATAGCCGCACAAGCAATTCAATCAAGCAGTTGCAACCCCTTTTATTCCACAGATTCCAGTTTGCAACGTTTCTGACAATAAGTATTCCTAAGCAGAAGGCTGGACAAACTGTCCACAAAGTTCTGAGTGGTGGCTATTGCGGGTGCGAATGTCCCAATTCTGGGCCCTTTGCTTGCACGGGACCATTTTTGGGCCCTTCAGCTAATACTGCACCTTCTCTGAAAGGCTGTGCTGTCCAATGGGCTGATATTAGCCGAAGCTGAGCCGGGGCTGATCTGGACTGATCAAATGCGACGAAGAGTCACCTGACTATGAGCATGGGTGGTCGTCGATTTTAGGGTGGTGAAACGAGCCAACCGGGATCTCGAGGACGCCGTCGCCTTGGCCCGCAAAGCAGTTGAGTACATTGCAGGATCCAAGCCAGCTAATCCTGGTCGTGCGATATACCTAGCCCAACTCGGTGCTGCCAGTCGAGACGTTTGGGAGTATCAGAACTTAAAGACAGAAGCTCTTCGCAGAGCTATCCAGTCGTACCTTCAAGCAGCCGAAATCGTCACGCCGACCAACCCGGACTACTACGAGTACCGCTTCTTAGCAGCCAATGCCCAAGCCCACCTCGCTCCTATCGCCCAGCCGGGACATGATGAACTCCCTGAACTTCAACGTTCCACGATAAACATGCTCGAGGAGGCCTTCAGCTCCGAGCTTGCAGCGGCCCAAGTCCGAATCAGGGCTGGCAGATCACTCGCTCGACTCATCTCGAAGGACGACCTCGCCAAGGCTTCCGAGACGCTCCGGTCCTGCGTCACAATACTTGCCGACCTCGCACCCGCTCAGCTAGAAATGGCCGATCGCCAGTTTGTCCTCGCCGACCTTGGGATGCTTGTGTCTGAGGCGGCCACCACCATGGCCATCGCAGGCCTATAGTGGACGAGGGGCTTCTCGAACTGTCGAAAAGGGGGGCGTTGATTTATGTAACGCTGGCTGACATCCAAGAGTATGGCCTCCGAGATAACCAGGGCGGGTTTGCGTTCCTGCTCCATCAGGACCAGTTCCAGACAGTCGAACTCCCCAACCTGCAACTAGACGTCTGGACGGTCAAGTGGCAAAAGTTCACCCAAGCCATGTCAAAGGTGCAACAAGACAAGGCCGCAGCCTCGCGGTCCCTGAAGAGCCTCTTGGGTTGACTTTATGACGTCCTTTCCCTTCCTGTCTTCAACGCACTCGGCTGGAGCGCACATCAACAAGGGCCGAGGCGACGCGTCTGGTGGATTACGGCCGGTCTTCTCAGCGGAGTCCCTCTCCACGCGGCGGGACGGTACGACGAAACCTCAGGCGTCCTCGTTGAGGGAGTCCCCCATATTGCTCTGTCCTCATACATCTCCACGGGACGCGCTCTGTTGTACTCCCAGCAAGCCATGAAGGAGTACCACACTCACGCCGCCACGTTTGAAACGAAACCGAAACCGTTGAAAGCCCTGCTCGTTTCCATGAGCCAAACCCCCGGCGAAGTCGATCTCCTCCACTCCCAACAAGAAGTCAACTCGGTCCGCAACATCCTCGCAGGCGGGGGCTCTTTTTCCTTTGGGCGAAGAGTGCATCCATGTGGCGAGCGCGTTTCAGATTGTAGGGTTTGCGCACGTCGTGGCGACCTTTTGGTCGGTGTGGGATAGCTGCTCGGTTGCTGTGGCGACCGAGTTTTATCGGGGGCTGTTGAGGTCTGGTAGTACCGATTGCCGCGTGCTGGATCTGAGTGGGGAGAGGGTGGCCGCTGCGTTGGATGAGGCGGTCATGGCCTTGGCGAGGACGGGAGCAGATTTGGTGGAGTGGGTTCCTTATGCGCATTATGGGATTTGATGGGGGGTAAATACACCCCACATATGATCTCACAGTTCACACCGATCTTCATTTCATCTGAGGCTCTTCAAAAGAATCTCTGAACTTCCAACTCTAAACTCCGTACCCTGTCCTATCTCACACCTGCCCAGCATTCTCCGCTGCCACACCGCCGTTCTTCTTCTTCTTGTTCTTCTTCTTTTTCTTCTTTTTCGGCTGCTCCGCCAATCCGTTCTGCTCTCCGCCAGCAGCAGCCTTCTCCCCCTCGTCCTCCCCATCGTCATGATCTTCTGCTTGCTCCTGCTGCTTCTCTCCCAATCCCAGAGTCTGAGCGCCCCCGTTTACATCCTTGACGTTTTCCTCCGCCTCCTGCTGATTCTCATCCACATCCTCCACCTCTTCCACTAGATGCACCTCATCCTGTTTCTCCTCTTGTTTTCCCTCCTGTTCGATTTTTCCCACTAGCTTCCCCGCCTGTTCCTCAACCTGCTTCTTCTCCAGTGCCTTCTTCGGGGACTTGTCAAAGTCCTCCCTTGATGTCGTCCTCCCTCTTTCCTGTAAGGGCTGCGACTTCGTAGGCTTGTAGCCACCGTTGGTCTGACTCTGCTTCGGCGCTGGCTTTGACCGTACGGGCAATTTCCTCTCCACGGCCAAATCTGCCCTCTTGATCTCCTCAATATCATCCTCTTCCTCCTCCTCGTCGTAACTCTCGCCCTCGTCGTAGTCCTCGCCTTCCTCTTCATCCACCTCGTCCTCCCCTGATTCTTCATCATCAGAATCACCCTCCCAGGCGTAAATCAGCTCATTGTCCGCCTCGCCATCCTCATCATCACTCCCACCATAGTACATCCGACGAGCAGCCTTCTTTCCAATGACCGGCAAATACACCACCCCCTGCTCCTTCCCCTTCTTCGGAATGACATTCGGATTCAACAACCCCACCTGCACCAACACACTCGCCTGATCCCAATACACATGCTCATGGTACAGCCTCCCCCCTCTCACCGTAACAATACTCACCAGCGTGATCTCCACCCTCTTCCCCGTCGGTGGCACCCCCGGCAGAATCCACGGCATCTCCTGTGTATGCTTAAAGTACACATACATTTCATCGACCACCCGATCCACACCGACCGTCCGCGACAGCAGCGTAATGTCCATCGACGGGGGGTTGCTCTGCAGGAAATACCGCTCATAAAACTCGGCCAGGTCATCCAGCCCCACCCCGCCACTCAGCGTCGGCACATGCGTCACATGCGCCGACAGCTGCTCCGTGTACGTCTCCATCGTCTGCTGCAGATTGCGCGCGTAGAACCGCCCCTGCGAATTCGCCTCGGCAATGCCCTCCACCCTGCCCGGCGCATCGACGCGGAACGCCCGCCGCGCAATCGCCAGACTCCGGCTCCACGCTAGGTCGGCCGCGATGCGGTCAAACTCGTCCAGATCGCGCTCGGCGAACCCCGGCTCGGCTTCGTACGCGTAGCGGGCGTACCCGCCCGGCAGCGACCCGCCGACGCCGACGCCGCGGTCGATGGTGCGCTTGATGAGGCGCTTCTTGCCCTGGATGCCGACCATCTGGGACTGCTTGATGACGCGGATCTCGCCGACGGGGAGGTGAGCGAGCACGCGGATGGCCGAAGGGAATTTGGTATCCGGGTCGGGGATGCGCGTGGGGTAGTAGGCGACCAGGCAGGAGAGTTTCAGCTCGGGGTTGTTGTCGAGGACGTGGAAGTGCTCGAGGCAGAGGGAGGCGGCATCGCCGAAGGCGATGATGCCGAAGGTCTCGCAGGGGTCGAGTTTGCGCTTGCGGTGCAGGGTGCGCAGGGTGGAGCGGTATTTGGCGCCGCCGAGGCCCATGGGGAGGTACTCGACGGCGAAGCCTTCGTTGCGCCAGTCGAGCAGGATTTGCGGGTCGAAGTCGTCGCTCTCGGCCGTGATGTACAGTTTGGGCGGGTTGCGTGGGAAGTCGTCGGACAGGAAGCCCGGGTCGTTGTGGTTCATGGTGCCGGTCCAGTTGTCGTTAAGGATGGCGATGTTTTTGTTGCGCGATTCCTCCGGGAGTGCCGTTTGGATGAGGTTGGGGAGGTTGAAGTTCATTTTGGGGTTTAGGTTGGCAATTGTGTCGCGTTTTGCGACATGATCTTGGGAATTGTGGGAAGGTTGGGAAGGAATGACTGAAAGGGGCGAAAGAACTTGTTGTGCCAGTTTTTTTGTCGCGGGGATCTTGTCCGAAACCTGGGCATCGGAGTTGTAGCGATGACGTCAGTCGTCCGATCTTGGAGAGTTTCCAACCTGCATTATTATGCAGTGATGGTTTGAGGAATGGTCACATGAGGTACAACTGCGATTACGTAACCCTCCGTTCTGTGTGCAGCCTGTTATTGGGCGCGTGGGTAAATGACTTCCGATGGCCGATGCCAAGATTGTCGCGACAGTGTCGGCCAGGTCAGGCTGGGGGGAGCTGTGCAGGCGAGGATGGGGTGGGTCAGAGACTTTTCAGCAGTGTTTGACCCCAGTCAAATTCCCAGCAATCCCTCACTGCTAAGAAATGTGGGTACTGAAGAACATGATTGCTCCTGCTTCCTCACTTTGGTAAGCATTGAAAGCCATGAATGGATGGATTGATGATGGAGTAGTGAAGGATATGGTGATTGGGGACGTGTTGCAGCGCAGCTTTCCAAGATTGGTGCCCGCTTTCATTCTCGAGTTCCACAGCCGCCAGATGCGATGCAGTTCTCTTCTCGGAGGATGCCCTGCAAAAAGCCTTGTCTCAATGTTCTTGCTAGGTGACTTATGGGGGATGCCGCATGCCGCATGAACTGCAATGGAAGTGGGTGGAACGAGCGATCGCGCGGGTTGCTGATAAGTGATGCAACACCCCGCACAAATCCATTAAAAGTGTTCTTTTCTCCTCGATGACCAAGACCTCCCCTTTTTTGTCTTGACAGTGGACCTTTTTCTTTTTCGGCAAGCTATGGAGGTTGTTGGATTCACAGCAGCGGCGATTTCTATTGCCAAGACCACCAAAACGGTGATACGACTGGTCCGACTGCTCTATCGGGCAGCAAAAAACTCGTCCTCTGTCGGAAATCACATGCAGCACTTTGCCATCATGTTTCGAAACTTTGCATATGTTGTGAAGCATGCCATGGAGAAACTAGACACTCTACATCAAAAGAACCAGGGCTCTCCTGTTTTGCGGCACATGCTCAAGATGACCCCTCTCGACTCCGTGGCAGAAGAGGCGTGCTTCCTGGAGGCACAAGTGAACGACCTGAAGGATGAGATACCAAAGATCAAGAGCCGTTTTGATTTCGTTATGAGCTTCAGGTGGACTCGGATGAAGCCTGACATGGAGGCGCTGTTCGCCCCAATGACAAACTTGAAGACGACTATCAGTCTCATGATTGATGTCATCATGTTGGAAGGGATGTTGGCTCAATTGCGGGAGTCTCGAACAGCCCAATTGGAGACAGAAATGTAAGTGACGTGACATGATGCCCAGTCTAAAACGCTCCGCCGCTAAACTGACTGCAGCGAGGGGCTGAAGCGCCAAATCAAGGAGCAAGTGGAAACTATCCGACAACTACGGGAGGAGACGCAATACATCCCGCCTGTGACTCGACGCAGTACAGGGGCATCCGACACTCGAACAATCGACTCCCAGGTCACTCTTTGCCATCTTGCCCAGAATATGGTGGAGACGGAGAGGGTTCCAACAGCTCCGCTAGAAACTTTCACTTTCACGAAACTGAAGAGAAAGCGCCGTAGTCAGCGTTCTACAAACGACAGTTCAAGATCGCCACCGCCGAGACGTCAGCGCCAGAATGTCAACTCTCCTGGCACACCTCCGACGCCTCCTCGAACTCTCCGGTCTTTACCTGGGCCTTTGGAAGCGAGACAAACCGAAACCGAAGATGACGCCAGTCAAGAAAAATCACAGCCTGTCTCACCCGATGAGCCTCCCAAAGCCATACCACAAGAACCAATAACGCCTACATCCATATCAGAGCCAGCATCGACCTCCGCGTTAGCGCCGGCATCGACTTCAGGATTGGCCTCTTCATCAAAATCTGCTGCCGAACTGGGAAGTGAGCTGCATGCAAATGTCGAGCCCACAGAGAGCCCAGTCTCCGAGCCTCGTCGAGAACGCGTCAAGCGCACGACATCAATCACCCAAGACGGTGCCGATCTTCACAACACTGTAGTGGCCGGCTGGGTCCCCGCTGCGTCAGGCGACCAAATGGTTGAAGCGTATATCGACAGACGGCTAAAGTACAACCTCATCTCCCAAGACCTCAGAGAGCGGTTGGGTCTATTAATGGAGCAGCATACGGGTGAGACGGTCGGGCAGTATAACGGGCAGGCCTGGCGGAGTTTAGGGACTACTACTTTGCGATGGGGAAGTAATCGGATTCCATGTCGGTGCTATGTCATTGACAGACTGGAAAGGCCGTTGATCTTTGGACGCATGTTTCCTTTGCCATTTGAGGAGCTATGATGAGCATCAAGGATGTACGAAGGCTCGGGCCAAAAGAAAAGGTCCCCTTAGTCAGCGAAAATGCCTTCTTGGAATCTTCACACGGTCCTGCTCCGGAACAGTGAAGTCTAGGCTTATCGCATTACAGGCCGTTTTAACGTGCAGGAAAGCCTTCCTTAAATGTGAAAAGGCCTTTTAAGAATGCAGGTAGGCCCTTTCGGAATGGGAAATAGCCTGCGATAGGTAACACCAGGGTGTTCGTAACAGTGAGAAAGCATCTTTCGCACTGGCTAAGAAGACCCTTTCTTTTGGCCTGGGCCTTCGTATTTGCCTCTTCTGTGTGCACCTCAATATCATCTTACTCATCTGTAAGTTGCGGAATTTGCCATGAATCAATCATCCGCCTGCCAAATTTGCTGATGGTCTTGGCCCTGAAATAGTTGCTTTTTCAACGCCACTGTCTCTTGTGATTCGCCAGATCCCACCGCCACCCACCCGAGTCTCTGCATTCAATGGTTTCAGTTTCAGCCGCAGCGCTTTGATTCTCAAAAAAAGGGGAACTTCCCTTTCTTCAACTTCATCCCGGCATTCCCGAAAAGCCAACATTCAGCTGCTAAGTGCATCGCATCACTCACGATGAACATCACCATCACGGTACCAGAGGGCACCACAAACCACGGCGATCCAGGACTCCTTTGTACCCCAGCACAATGGCACGATTACCTCGCCTTCTTCTTCGGCAACTACGTCGCCCACGCTGCAACCATTGTCCCTGTCCCAGGGCAGAGCATGTCTTACTCATTCTTTTCCATCCTCATGGCCCTGCTTCTTCCGGGCAGCGCCATTGTCCGCTCTGTCACTGTGATTATCCGACGGCCGGCAATAGAGCGGAAGAATCCCCTGATGTGTGCCGCCAGAGCAGGTGCTCTCTGCATTGTGTTGAAGAGACCGCCAAAGTCACCGGCCAAGGACAAGAAAGAGCGTGAGAGTGATATCGAGAGAGACGGTAACAGCCTCGTGGATAATGATTGGGCAAACTCAACGTCGAGCCTTCTCAAGACGGAGACCTTTCAGTCACTCGAGATGGAAGACAGGGTAGCTCCTTTGGGGAAACTTGTGAAGCATCAGCCAATCCCGAAGTAAGAGCCGATGGCAGGTTTCATCATGCATCTACCTATACCTCTTCTTCTGCATTCAGATACCTCAGTAAACCGGAAGTCCCTCCATACCAACTGACCTCACCAGGATACCCCAATCCCCTGGCGAATGGTGGAACCCATCAGGAGGCTATGCTGAAGTTGAAAGCGAGCAAATCCACGGCGAATACTGGCTCCACAAATCATACTACCTCGCCGTCGTCCCCCCAACAAACATCCCAACCCTCCAACTCAGCGCCGGCCAACGAACCCAAACCACCAACCTTTCAAGCCTCACACAACCCCCCGCCCTCCTCTCATCCAGCCACAACCTCCTCAAGCTCTGCATCAGCTTGATCCAATCCCTCTGGGCTGTCATCACCGTCTACCGCTCCCGCGGCGACCAAATCCAACAATACGGCTATGCTGCCTTCGGCCTGACTGTGGCGCCCTACGCCGTCATGTCCATCATCAACACCGTCGCCAACATGCTCACAAAGGAATACCCCGCGATTTTTGTCCTGCGCACACCGTTCCTAACGCAGCTCGAAGCCGAAGGAAAGGCCTATTTCAACGGCGCTTTAGACGTCGTCACCTCCCCATCCCCATCCCCTGAAAGCAGCACGAAACAATCCGGCTTCGGAGCCTGGGTGGACAGAAAGTTCCTCCCCAAGCCGGGACTGCAGAAGCAGGGGAACCAGTTCTTCAAACCAATCACACTCTTGAGTCTCCTCCTCAGCTTGATCCCGCTCGCAATTGTCGGGGGGCTGTCAGGGTTTCAGAGCGGGAATAGCACCCAGATGCAGAGGGGGTTTACCATGTCTTGGCTGATTCTGGGGATTTTCTATGGGGTTTTGCTGGAGGCGTCGCTGGTTTATGAGAAGAAGGAGGTTAGCGGGTATGTGGAGGAGGAGGAGGAGGAGGGGAGCAAAAGGGGCGCAGAGGACAGGTTGCTGGAGGTTCATTCGCGGCAGGAGGCAGGAGAAGAGAAGGCGAAGAAGGGGGGGTTTGATTTTGTGGACTTTTTTGTTATTTGTTTAAGTGGGTTGATGATAATTGTTCTCTTGGGTGCGCCTGTTATTGGGGGCATGGTCATGGTGGGGAGGATGATTGGGGAGTTTGGGGTTTGTACTCTGTTGAAGGACTGAGATGGGTGCCTAAAGTTGTATCTCGATCAAGGGGAATAATATCAGCTGGCTTGACGAGATATCGCACCTCGCAACGCCGAAGGTCATGGACGCCGGAGGTAACTTCGGCCGGAAGGTTGAAATTGGGTCCCGAGGTGCCGAGGTGGGGCGAGATGCGGGTCTCAAGACTTGCACCTGCCGCAAAGTTACGGATAGGTTAGCGTCGAAAGGCCAGCCATTGACAGATTAGGCTGCAAACTTGGCAGCGCGCACGTTGAGCATCGGACCCCACTTTCTCACGAATCCGCTGTAACTTTCTACTGAGCTACTGAGGGGCGAAACCCAAACAACGTCTGTAGGCCTCACCACATCCTGCACCACGACTTTCCATTGAATTAAATCTCGAAGGCCCCATCGCAATCCACGTCTAACTTTCATCCCAAACTCTACATCCACCTTCCAATTACTGCAGTTCGCAGCGACTTCCCCTCTTCATCATCATCGCGCAGTTCCCCCCATCGATTTCACCATGGCGCTCCGGCAGAAGCTCAGCAAACCGTTCACGGTCGAGCCCACAGCAGACCACACCCACACCGTCGTCTTCCTGCACCGCTTCCCCGAGAGCACATCCGACGCAGACCTCCCCGACAAGGTGCTTTGCTCGAAGCGCACCAAGAACCACAAGACGCTGCGCGAGCAATTCCCCAGCATCCGCTGGGTCTTCCCGTTTGCCAAGACCGGCGGCGTGCACCCCTACAAAAACCTCACCGCCGAAGACAAGGCAGCCGTCGGTCTTTCCGCCGCCCAGGCCCGCTCGCCCTACATCACACAGATCCTCCTCCAGGAAGCCGAGCGCGCAGGGGGTCTCGACCATGTCATTCTTGGTGGCCAAGGCGACACAGCCATCGCGGCACATGAGGCAATGGCGTCATTCCCAGAGATCACCGCGGCCATGCGCAGCGAGCCAGATGGAGCCACCAACTTTTTGCGCGACACTTTCCATGCCCCGGAATGGACTGACGCCGCTGCGCATCCGCGACTTGCGGGATTCGTCGGGATGCATGCCGATTCGCGGGAGGTGACGCGCGACATCGCCAGCTACGGAATCGCATCCAAGGCACCTAACGATCCGCCGAGGGTGAACACATCCATTATGGTGAACACGCCGCATTCATTCATCCACGGCGGGTACAAAGTCCAGACCACCACGTGGGACGGCCGCCGCATCGACGACTTCGCCAAGTTCCTGGCCGAGGAGCTGGCAGTCCATCGCGAGCTTGACCCTGAGGAGACACAGCCCGGCGGCAAGGAGACGCTCGCGCCCAAAGATCGCACCCAGCAGATACCGGTCGAGAAGAAGGATGACCTCAACGAGGCGCAAAAGTTCGCGCTTTTGGTTGCTAAGGAGAAGAAGGCTAATGAGGCGTTGGCCGAGAAGGTCAAGCGCCGTATTGAGGCCGACAAGGTGGAGCGAAAGTTTCGACAAGATCGGGAGCGTCAGGCGCGCGAGGCGCGCGAGGCTGCTGCGAGACGTGCTGCCGAGGCGCAGACGCAGGGTCATAGCCAGAGCCACAGTCAGAGTCAGAGTCAGAGCCAGTCCCACAGATCAGTCAAGTTCGAAGAGGAAGATTTGGAGGATGAGTACTTGGAGGGTCAGAGTATCTTCGGGGGACACCATTTGGGCTCCGATGGTGGAGATGACGATCAACATGAGCCGCAGTACCGCCCGCAGAAAAAGTCCAAGAAGCAGCCTCCCGGACGGCGGGCTGCTGGTGACACGGAATGGGCGACTCCAAGTGCTGTCCGGGGTCAGATGAGCGAGGCTCAGATGCGAGCTTTTGGGCTGATCCGGGGCGAGGACAAGGACGTAGTCAAGAAGGAGGGCTCGGAGGATCTATGAGGAAAGGTGTACTGACACGAGGCACGTGGTTTGATATCAAGTGTTAATAGTCCCGGATACCTGTAGGAGTTCGGTGTTTACAATAGGCATGACGGTCCCCGATGATATGCAACACAGGTAATTGAGGTACTTGTCATCCGACCAAGGCGGTGGAACCATCTCAATCGTGCAACAGTTCCTTATGTCCGAGTCATTTCCCCAAGAAAGACTCTATGACCCCCGCAAACTCCTTGTATGACTCCTCAATATCTCCGCTGCTGTCAATCTGTACGATACGACGCTGGTGTTAGCGTCGAGGCTCCCCATCTCTCTACATCCCCACCAACTACGCCAATCACCGATAACTCACCTCAACCAACACCCCCTTCTCCCTGTACAACGCCACCACATCCAAACACTCCCTCTCATGCTGCTCAAACCTCTTCTCAAACAACTCCCCATCATCCACTCCCCTTCCCCTCTTAACATATCTCTCCTTCAACACCCTTAGGACACCCAAAATAAACCACCAAATCCGGAGACTCCCCTCTCCCCTCCCGAGACACAAGCACCCACCTCGCCTCCCCTCTTGCTCCAAACTCCTCGGAAACCCATCCAGCAACACAACCTTTCTGCGCCCCTCCGTGCGCGGCAGGCCAGCGATGTGCGAAACTTGCGACTGGTGTCGCAAGTTCAACATCAAGTTCAAGCTCGACACCGTCGTCAACAACCTCAATTTTGAAAAGGACATGCGTTTCATGGATAAAGGGAGCCGAAAGTTGGTTGAGTCGGAGTCGATCTTAGATGTTGGGGTTGAAAAGGCCCTGTCGTAGGTGCGGTGGGATGAAGATGCGTTCTATGAGCGCGGTGGGGTGTACGACTGGACCAAGGAGATGACTGTTCCCGAGACTGCTCCTGAGGAGCCGGCGGTTCGGGATCTGGCTGCGAGTGGTAAACTGAACTGGTGATAAGCTAGCTAGTACTGTCATTGTTTTGGCTTAAATGTGTGTGTAAGTTGGCGCTGTTCTTGTTTTCAAGCTGTTCTTCACTAGCGCTGATAAGCTTCCAGGAATCCAACTTATATCGCCGGTCTAGATGATGAATTATCTTAGAGTTCTGTGACACAATTATATTGGAGCTCGGTACGGAGTCTTAGCTACAATACGCTCTGAACGCCTCTACGGGAGCCTCTTCGCCGTCCCTCGCGTTCTAGTTCTAACTAGTACCCATCAATCTCCATTCCTCGCTATCTTCGCCCTCGCCGAGAATTTGAAGATGATAGCAAGAATTATACAGACCGCAGTAGCCATACAAATACCACCAACCCACGCACCCTGCGCTACCTTCCTGAAGTCCTCGTCAGAGCGGACAATTACGGCATACCCGCCATCCCCGTAGTTGGGGAAGCAGGACTTGCACCAGCAGTTGTCAAACATGCCCAGGAACTCAAACAAGGCGATCAGAACAAGCACCACCGAGTTAGCAACCGCCAGCACCTTCCCGAGAAGCCGCGTCAGGTTCGCAAACACGCAGAGGAACCAGTGGCCCCATGTCCTGTCCCGCCAACCTGTCTCAAAGTTGTTGACATTGTTGTTGACATGTACGTCTTGATAGCCTTTCATCGCCAGGTGGGAGAGGACCATGGACAACACCAGGAGAACAAAGACGACCGTGGCAGTGGCGCCGTAGACGAGATAGCTACCTGACCGGCACCCGAAGCCTGTCATGGGGGTGTAGTAGGCGATGATGATGGCCGCGCCGGTGGTGCCCCACTGGGCGAGTAGAGCAACGCCCGCTGCGTGGAACATTCGAAGGTATACAGTGCTGTGGACGGAGCGCAATCCGATGTATGCGTGCACTGGCGCTGGTGTCTCGTCTTCTGGGCGTTCCGGATTGGGTTGTCCTCTTTGGGCTAACTCATGGGGCGGTTCGCCCTGGTCTCCTCCCTGGGCTGGAGGAGGTACTGGAGCAGCCTCTTGCGCCTGTTGGGGATTTTTCGGTGGCAAGCGTCTGTGTGGTAGTCTGCAATATCGGGATGTTTGCCAGGAGTTACCCTCCAGGATTTTGAGTGAAGGCGCTGACGGAGGTTGAGGATTGGCTGCGGGTGGCTGGGCATTGGCGATTGGAGCTAGAGGGTCGGCAACTGGAACTAGAGGGTCGGCGACTTGACCATGGGCAGCGTTGACTTGTGGCTGAGCATCAACTTCGGGTGCTGCTTCAGGCGCTGCGTTGCCTCCCTGTTGCTGTACCGGCTGAGTGAAGAGCTGCATCGAGGCACATGCGACGCCGCTGTCCATCCTCTCGAGGGTGGCCTCGAAGGCAGCAAAGATTCTGTCGGCGAACGCCCACCAGGTGAATACGCGGGCGTATGTATAAATCGGACCCTCCGCGCCCTCATCGCCCCGCGACTCCATCATGATAGTCGTGGGCAGAACGATCGGTCCTGGAGCGGCGGGATTCATCATGTATTGTTGCGTGAACGCCTCTTCCGGTTCTCTTGTGAGTCCGCTTTCCGTATCAACGCTGATTCCGTCCTGGTTGCCAGTCTCTGTCGTGATGAAGACCTTGGATTTTGGGGCCTCTTGCTGAAGGAAAGTAGCAGGAGATGCAGCGCGGTGCGCGCCTGGGCTGCCGAGGGCGTGATGGATCGTTTTGCTTCCTCTATCACTTTGAGTTCCGACCCAGATCCAGCCCCAACATATGGGAATCAGCCATACCCATAGAGTTGAGTATGCAATTTGCAGGGCGTTGTTGATGCCTCCGGTGGCCGCTGAGATGCCAGCGACGAGGGTAAACAGCCATACAATCGTCGCCAGGCTAATCTGCGCGTGCAGCGAGAAAGTCGGTTTCCGCTGAGAGTGCTCAATCTTCTCTCTCACAGCGACCCAGTACCTCGTATTATGTGGCGAGACAACCAAGCTGCTGAGCCAGTGTCCGACCACCGACGCACGCAAAGGGACTTGCTGTGCCTCGACAGCCAGACAGCAAAACGATTCGACCCTCTTCTGGAACCCGATATGCAGTGCCTCTAATTGCTGGGCCTCCGCCGTGTCTCCTCGGGGTCGCTCGGACCGTTTGATGATGCTCTTCGCCCTGTCGATGGCCCATTTGCGGTTGAAAAGAGTCAGAGCCAACGAATACGTGATCAGCACCGGGCTACCGATAGCAAGACAAAGCCCGATAAAGGTGGAGCTGTGGTCTGCATTCTCGAACGGGAGTTGGGCAGTGAGTGTGAGCCAAGGCAGAAAGAAACTCGTCATTGCTGATGAAAAGACGAGAAAATTCGCCGCCGACGTCTAAGTTGGTTAGAGAGCGAACCTCAGTCAGGGATTTCGGGCTGGCTCACCATAGGAATGTCGGAAAAGCCGCAGTACTGCTGGCACACGGGGTAACTGACTCCCCAAGTTGCATTGCTGGCCTTGTTGATTGGGTTTCCGCTTCCGTCGACCAATCCCGGAATCGGGTCAAGTTTTAGAAGATTCGCTCGGCATTGGATTGTAAAGGGGCTGCAAGCTGCTCCCTCACAGCCTGCGAATTGAGACATCTCTGTGGCTTCTGCAGTTCTCTTTTGCACCGGTTCGAGAGAGTTTTGAAAGGTCGCGCGCACCCGGGAGGAGAGCCTTCATTTTCTATCCCCTTATTTGACGAGGCTCTCGGCAAATGACCTCAATGGGTCTTCGACCCGGCGCCACTTGTTGCAGCCGTTCAGCCCCGAAGGCTCACATCTCGCTTCTTGGTAAGGATAACCAACCACATATTTCTTTGAGACAAAAGACAAGGTTTCCTGCAGGTGCCGAAAGCCACAGAACAGGTATCGTCATTACTTGGCGGAATTCCCCCCTGACATACGCGCTGACGATAGGCGTGCGCCTCCCCCCCCCCAGACAGCGTCACTCGAACCCAAGGGAATCTCTTGACGGTCCAACACCGTTCGTGTGGCGGAATGCGAACAAGCTGCCGCGAGCTGGTTCGGCGGGCAATGACGGGCTCTCCAGCGCTAGCACGAGTCCATATAGAGACTCCGCCTTCTTTCACGTGCCAGATGCCCAGGTTGAGACGAGAGATAGACAAGCTAATGCCAAGCAAGTCGTTCACGGGAGAGGATGATCTTTTGTCGTAGCTAGAGGCTTGCGAAAAGGTCCAAGCAAGGATATTGACATGGTCGTTTCGCGGAAGCAGTCGCCGAAAGGTTTCACGCGCAAATAGGGTCACCAAAAGTCCTCGGCTGGTGAGTGCCAGTGTGCCAATATGTCCTGGCCATTGCTGTTTTGGGTCGTGAATCGTCAGGCCAGAGTCTACCCGGTTTGCACCGGAGGCGAACTCACGTCGGCGAGATTCACTCCATCCGTCGCTTTCAAGCTCGTTCGCCGGGATGACAGAGAGCGGTTTGACATCGGCAAGGTATGCGTAACATAGGACGGATTCGGCATACCATGCATACATGGAGTTGATCGTTTCTGACAGCTCGGCACTTGAAGTCTTGTCGATGCGGCAGATGTCAATCCAGGCAAATTGCAGTCCGTCTTGTGCTGCTCGCTCGCAAAGACGTCAGACCTTGGTGTATCCTGTCTTGCGTTGGTCTCGAATGGGTGACCCGCATCTCCACATGGATTGGTACTCTTGATGCGTGACCTCTTCCGATCCCCATGTGTGTGACAAAATGGCGTACGGCTAGGAGGCATGTCCAAAGGGAATTCTACCATCTCAAACGTTATCGTATTGATTAGCCTCATTTTGAAAAAGAAATTGTATGCGCTTTGTCGAACAATTCTTTGTAGATCCCCACAGTTTGTGAAGATGAAAGCAGGAATGAAATCGGGGATGTCAGTCTCAGGTCTTGGAGTCCAGATGGAATATGTTTCTGTCGCTGACGTTGGGCAGAAGCGAGGAAATTGTTGGCGTCTGTGGGTGCGCCTTTCCAATCCCGGGTGCCTGAGGGGAACCTTACCAAGGCCGGGCCCGACCCGAGTAGGATTGAACCGCGAGTGACCTCCCAAGCGGGCTAGATTAGGGAAGGAACCAGTCCGCATCGGTCCACGCCAATCAAGTCGGTCCACATCATGCACCCGCTCACGAGTTGAGAGTCTTTCCGCCGAAACACGCACCAAGTACCTCACAGTACATTTTTATTGCACGACTGACTGGACTGGAATGTACTTCCTACTTTCTTAAGGTTCTCCTTCCTGAGGAATCTTTCTTACATCAAACATCACTGATCAAGATTAGACGATTATCTTTGAAGTTGACAATCTCGTTCTCGACTCTGCAAGAAAGCGTCCTACTCTGAAAGGGAAGAAGCCGCCACCGGATGCTGCCACGCTTGGTAGGCAATCCAGGTTTGGTATGAACTTACAGCCAGCGAGACCATACCCAGCAGAACGGCAAAGACAACACCGATGAGGGTTGCCAGCATCATGTACCGTGCTCCGCTCTTCCGTTCAATCCGCCTTTCTAGCCATCCTCTTGGCTGCGGGTTGCACATTTCGCCGTGGAGATCGGACAGTCTATCGGCAAGGTAGATGTACCGTACATTCTCCTCACCAGTCCTTCGGATTGAACCATACTCGAAGTTAACGATGTCCGGATCAAAGGAGCAGGAGTGGATCAGAGATTGGAGGATCCTTTTGGACTTGGGGTCTGAGAGCGGAAAGAGGACCCCTTGGATGGAATCTAGGACTTCCAGAAGGAGTTGGCGCGGTAGGGCGCCACTGTGGTATCTTTTGTGTAAGCTTCAAGCCCTGGTCTGAAAGAGGAGAGACAGGGGCTTTGCCGGAGTTGATGTACATACGCTTTGATGCTTAAGGCCGGCGTGGAAAAGTCATCTGAATCCCGAGTAGCGCGGAGCTGCTCTTTGATAAAAGCAGTGTGATGGTAAATGTCGATAACATTCGCCTGACGATCAAAGTACATGTGGTTTCGAACGTCGTGTGTTGCCCGGAAGGAGACCCGCAGGCGCTTCTTCAACTTCGTTGCTCGTAGAGCTGACTTGATGCTGAGGAAGACTTCACTATCGGCGTGGCTCAGGACCGCATGGTTCTCTGTTGGAAAGAGATCTTGTAGGTACTGGCTGAAGGCAACGTCGTCCTTCCAGTGAATCCGGAAGGCCCCCTTCTCAAGTCGATTTGATGAATGATGTAATGCACCGGATTCGACCATGACCAGGACTTTGACAACAAGTGCAACCGCACTTGACAGATCGGATGAACTATAAGCAGTGTTGTTCGGGGGGAACTGTGCCTGACAAAATTCGGCCTTGGTGAAGGCCGGGTTTGATCGCAGCGTCGAGATAGCACGGAAGAGGTCGTCGTGTGATGTCAAAGCTCTTGTTGATGAACCGTGGGACGCGTCAAGATAGGTCGACACGGCTGCGATGTAGAATTGGAAGTATCGGCGAAGACGCTCGCACCTCTCGGCGGTCACTGGCACACTACCATTGCCCCCACGAGTCTCCCATGACCAGAGAGCCTGGCCAAGTTTTGGGAGGAGAGCAAGATCCGTGCTCTCAAGTGGAGTGGCGTCCATTTTCCGTGCAGTGAAAGTCTTTAAGTAGTGCAGTGGTGGATCGAGCTTGGAAGAAACCTGTCGTTGACCGCAAGGCTCCGAGGAAGCAGGAACGACCGAAGTTGGACGGGAAATGAATGACGGGTGCCTAGGGCACGGACCGGATTGTCACTGCAGTGTTCAGTTTGGGGCAGGAATTCGACCCCGCACTTGAAGGCCTCAGCCGCAACATTGCATCTCCTCCCGCCTTCCCGGCCAATTCCACACCCCCGAAGCTCGCAATTCCTCAGTTTATGCACTCAGCACAAGTACTCAAACAATTCCAAGTTCTCATCACTACGTGGGCCAAGTACCTTACCAACCAAGCTTGCTCACCAATGTTGCTTCTGCGCGGATACATCAAAAGGAGGGAAGATTCGCGGGGTTCCACTCAACGGCTCAAAACA
>Ga0247770_1001140_pt1 | contig 22758 bp, 27 predicted proteins | sample UWRJL136409B6_FD_179943 | JGI IMG/M metagenome (GOLD analysis project Ga0247770, IMG submission 179943) | Plant litter microbial communities from Arlington Agricultural Research Station in Wisconsin, United States - UWRJ-L136-409B-6 | ecosystem: Environmental > Terrestrial > Plant litter >... | reverse complement strand
CCTCCTCGGCTCCTGGGGTTCCGACGGTGATGATTGTTGAAGCTGAAGATGCGACGGATGCGGGATTTGTCGCCCCCGTGCCGGCTGCGCTCATTACTGCTCCCCGCGGCCCACCTCGAAAAGGGTACGGCGGCTCGCTGCGCGCAGAAGTGTCCGCAAACCGAAGCAGTACGCACTGCGTCATGCGGTGGCAGAAAGTGCAGCGGGTCGGGGCGATTATAATATACCAGCCGTGGCAAATGGTTTCCGCAGCGTGGTGGGAGGGGGGCAGATATACGAGAGCCGGGAGCCAAGAGGCTGGCACCATGGAGTACCGGTGGTGTGGTTAGGGCCAAACGCGAACCAAGGCCGGACAGCGAGATAATTGGGAGCAAATTGGGGGAGCGAGGGGATTGGTGAGCAGTGCGTGTCCCTGGTGCACCTTCGTGGCCCAGCTCCGGCTCTTCCAGGAAGTTGATGCGAGGGTGGCCAATCGCCTGCTGCCAGAGCCAGGACAAAACAAGGGCGCAGGCTGCATCCCAGGGCGGGAACCGTTCTGGAGAAGGGTGTGTGGTTGGCGGGTCGGCGGGGCAGGGTGCCGGGAGGTGGAGGGAAAACACCGCACCCGCCGATCGGGATGCAGAACATACTCGTGGAGGAGTACTCGAGAGCATTTCACAGGGGGCACGAACGGGGCTCGGGCGCCTAGCCGAATTTCTGGGCCAAATGGAGGGCTGCTTGGCAGGAGGAGAGTCTCCGCGGTACGGATACTTGACGCCATCCTCGACCGGGCCTAGGCCAGGGGGTTGCTGGCTGTCTCAGTCGGACCCGGGAGTTTGGTTGGGATGCCCAGGATGTGGATGTGCTGGGTTGGCAGAGCGGTGGGGCCCAGTGGTGTCCCGCTGTGTGCTCGGATGGTGCCAGCTGTCAAAGGCCTTCCATCTTGGGTGCCCGCAGCTGTGCCCGTTCTTTGCTGGCATATTGTGTCCACGGATGTTGCCTCACCCGTAGGCAGTCGTGTGGCAAAAGGTAGCACCGCATTGTCGGTATTTGGCCGATAGGGCGCCAAAGCAAGAGGGAAAGCCAGAGATCAGGTCCGAGAGCCCGGCGCTGTGGTTTGGTGGTGCAGACGCCTGCTCGGTAGCGGGACCAAACGCCGAGAGGTGTTCCCAGCAAGCCCTGGAGCATGGTGGCGGTGGTGCGGGATGGTAAAGGTGGCAGACTCGCAGCGAGCAAACGGCAGTGAGTCGGGGAGTTTGTGTTCCGCCTGTCTGGGACCTCACCAGCTCCCGCCAGTCCCGTTCCCAGGGCTTCGGTACAGGGATTCCTCCCTCGATCGAATCGAAAAAGATATCACCTCGATCATCGGTGGCGCCCGAGTTGTGAGAAAATTCTCACCGACATCCTGCAGCTTCTTCATCCACTCATGGAGGTTTGCGAGTTTCTCATTGACGGGCTAGGGCTTGGCGTCCGGCTCACAGCGCTCAAATTTATGGGGAAGCGGCAGCCACCACCAGAATCACCTCCCAGCTTTCCCGTCTCACCGGGCGACTGCAACGTGAAGCAAAAAATTTCATCACGCCCATGGCCCTAACGTACGCAGGGGCTAATTTCATCGAGCCAAACCCAAGGTGCAGATACCATATTTTCTCGGCTGAGTTTGTCGAAGCGCTGTGTCCCGCTCCATCACACCACCAGCTCTAAGGTCTAGAACGCCTCCTGTGGTTGCTTCCTCGGTCTGCGCCTCGACCCCAAGAAGCTGCGCGATATCCCCGGATTTCCCTTTCTTTCCACCCGCATCCTCTGCTCTGCTTGGCATTCGCTCGCTCCCATGGCAGCGGGTCGCGTCAAGCGATGCGCTCGCTACGTTCCCTCACCGCCAGCAAGCCCCTCCGGCTACGGCTGCGGAGATGACCCAGCTTTGTCAGGCCTGCATCACCCCTCACCACCTGCCTGTTTAGCACCAGCCGGTCAGCGGGCTGCGACAGCACCGCAGCACCGCAGCGTTGCATCTTTCAGAAAACAGGTGACAGAATGATGAGCCTTTTGTCCCGGAAGGCTGGCTGCCACCTGTCCGTCCCACGCTGTGCCGCAATCGCGCCGATTACTTTATCCTCCGTGCTGGGACGGTTCGGGCGTACGGATTACGGAACACTCCCCCGCCCTCGGGCCCTCGACCTTTGCTCTACGAGCTGCGAGGGAGCATGCCTGCCCCTATCCTCCCCTGCCGATGCACACGCACCGTGCAAGCCGTGGCATCGTGACATCGTGACATGGCGCGACCACCTACCAGTGACGACTAGCTCGATCACGTCGATCAGCGTCGATCCGCTTCATCGCAAGCCCAACCATACTTGGTATTAAGGGTAATTTTTACCTCCTAGTTAGGTACTGCCGGGGGTTGCGCAGGGGTCGGTGGGAGTGACTTCGCACCAGAAAAACCCCCCCTGCCAGTACCATCACAGGGGGTTTTCTTTTAGCTCGCAACCGCAGTAAGCAGCATCGCACTCACTCCCCCGCTCTTGGCACCACGCTTGTATGCAGCCGACCTTCAAACCGCTTTGTCAACCTGTCCTCGCTGACCCTAAAGACTGGGGGGAACCAGCTGTCGAGCTCCTCGCCCTCTCTGCCCTCTAACATCTCCACCAACGCCCTCGCACTCTCCCAGCACAGCACCATCCCATGTCCCTGGAAGCCACAGCTCACCCATAGGCCTTTTTGGCCAGGCATCTCACCGACAAACGGGAACCCATCTGGGGTAAACCCCATAATCCCCGTCCACTCCTTTCGTATCCGCCCCTCAGGGTGGTCCTCTCCCCAGTCCGGTCCGAAATACCGCGACGTGGTCTCCTTCAGATAGTCGCTGATACCCTCGTTCAACGTTGCATCATCCGTCGTCCCATACTCATACAGGCCGTCCGCGGGCGCGCGCACCAAGCCCCCACCCATAATGATATCTCCGGCGAACCGCGATCCAGCGGGCCGCGAGATCATATATTCGTAGCCCTTCTCATATATCATGCTGTAACTCGTTGGGAGAGATCCTCCGCTCGGCACCGCCATCCCCGGCCGCTGTGCGGTGATTTGCCCCCGCATCGGTACTATTATTCCCTGAAATTCTTTCAGCAACGCGGCCGTATACCCATTCGTCGCCAACACCACCCTCCGAGCCGAGATCTCTCCCCTCGGTGTTCGTACAATCCACCCATTCCCAGTCCTTTCCAATCCCACCGCAGCCGTGTTCGTCTGCAGATTCAGCCCCTTTTCCAGACACAGCTTCAACACACCCACCCCAAACTTGTACGCCGACAGACTCCCCGCGAAATACCCCATCCCGCCGTGCACCTTCTCCTCCCGCCCGGCATACTCCCCATCGTGCACGTAGAACCGCTCCCGCACCTCCGACGGCTCATAGAACTCGTACTCGGCCGCCGGGTCACCCGCTGGCATGGCCGCGCGCATGGCTGCTACGGCTTCGTGGGCTTGGGTCCACTGTGCGGCGTCGTAGATCACGTCGATGGTGTTGCAGGCGTTGAGGTCGCAGGGGATGTTGTGCGAGCGCGCGAAGGCGTGCATGGCGAGGATGTTGGAGAGCTCGAGGCGAGCAATCTGAACGGCTTGGGCGGTGCCGAGGAGGGCGGCGGGCGAGGGAAAGGAGCGGGAGGAGGCTGCTTTGGTGTGGCCGCCTGGGGGAGGTTAGTGCGAGCAAGATATATGTGTGAGGGGGAGGGAATGTGTGTAAGGGGCTAAAGGGGGAGTAAACGGTGAGCAACTAAAGCGAGGTCAGTGACGTGACATACCGTTTCGGCCTGTGGCGCCCGAACAAGCCTGACGGGCTTCAAGCATCACGATTGCCTGCCCTTGGGCTTCAGGGCTCTGGAGGAGGTTCCATGCCACCGCCGCCCCGGTGATACCACTGCCGATGATGACGGTGTCGGTCATGGTGGGCAAGTCGGGTGTGGTGCGGAGATCGGCGACGTCGGCGTCGGGCGGGTCCTGCCAGTAGCTCTGCGTGGGGTTCTCCAGTGGGAGGTTGACGGGGATCCGGGCTCGCTCGTCCATGTTCCTTGGCTACTCCCACGAGGTTGGATATATGTCCTTCTTGTGATATGACGAGCAGTCGTCAGGGGTTGGGTTGCCGCACGTGATGAAACTTTTAGATCTGGGCTGTGGTGGGACGAGAGGGCCTGAGAGGGGGGGTGTGTGACGTCTGCAGGCGCGGGGAATTCTGGCCAATCTGGTGCTTGCGCTCTGCAGGCGGATAGGGGCTTTTTTGTTATAGTAGCGCTATCTGGAGCACGATTCTTGAAGGCCAGTCAGTCTATATCGATATTCAAAATGTGAAAGCTGTGTGGTTGGGGCAAGGGATGAACTCAACAATGAGGTTGTGTGACGAGGTTGGATAAGAAGCTGTATATAAAGCTTTAATCTGGACCTCTGCTAGCATCTTGAGCTTACCTGACAGTTGAATTGGAGAGGCGGCCCAGATGCAGCTCTGATTTCAAATCTGGATGTACTTGAATCATGTAGCTTGTCGAAGATGGTTTGTCCATTGTTTTCGTCGGGAGTCGCAGTTCTGCCTCCCGTGAAAGCACTTTGGATCGAAACAGCTCTTCTATTTCCACGATCTGTTAGAATTGCGGCCAAGCTACTCCGTAACCGTATGTGGTCGCTTGTAGCATGCTGACTTCGATGTCTGATTTGTTGGCGCGAGCCCGGCTATGTCGTCGGGACTGTTTTGTCGGCGATATGTCAGCGAAGAGATGCCGGCACGCGTGCGTAGATGAGGAAACATGAAGCACAAAGCAAGTGCCGGACAACTAACTCGGTCTCCGTAAGGGCTGGAGGCCGGCCCCTCGCTGGGCTTTCGTCTTGGAATACTAGGGCGTCATTCGTCAAGTCAGCAGATTTTGCTTCAACTCCCAAGCCGAGGCCGCATTTTTCACGGGGACGGGCCAACAACGCCATTGCAAACCTTTCCACAGTGGGCTTGATGTCAAACAATCTGGGGTAAATTCTCCGCCGCCGACTTCTCGAGGGCCAGCTCTTTTCCCTCGTTAAACACTTGTACTCCCCAATCTATCTTTGATTTCCACGTCGACCTCATCCGCTTGCTTGCCCAGACATCCCCATCTTTCCCTCGGGCGTCAAGATCTCAACTCCCGAATACCACGAGCCTTCTTATCCATCCTTGTAAATTTCTCGCGCAATCCAGCTGCTATCGCAGGGACCAGGGAAAACTCTGCCTCTGCAAGCCAAGACTGCCGTCCGATGTTTGTTCCTTCCCCAGGCTCCTTCGGAGCTCTCCTATGACGTCAAAGAGTCTTTTTTCTAGGGCTCCCTGACCCACAGGAGTGAATACTGAAGCCCCCTGACGCGTCTGGACGCGCTTGAGCGCGTTCCTCCCAGCAACTCACCACTATTTCTTCAACCCCGCACTTCTTTTCTGCCTCTTCTCCAACCAACTCTCCTCCATCAACTTCCCATCACCATCAACAACATTACCACTTCCTATCAAGCCTATCGCGGCTTCTTCGGATATGATCTTCACCTCTATTCACTCTTCTCCTGCTTCGAGCGACCGTACCCCCGGTCTCCGAGCCTCGATATCTCCCATTTCATACCCAGAGTTGCACCGGACGGTGAGCGAGTCAGTGGAATTTTCGAGCCAGTGGCCTTTGCTACCCTCGGCTTGTTTTTGCTTTTCACTTTTGTGCGCTACACCAAGCACAACCAGCCTTGAACATCACCTCCCCGTCGGTTCAAGCTGAACCATCCTTCCCCATTCGCGATCCCTCATCGCTCATTTTCTGGTCGGCTCTCTATCGTAGTGCCCCAGAAGCAGACTTCCTGGCCAACGAACTGGGCTTTCTGAGTAAGGCAACTCGCCTGCTCTAACCCCGCAGTTAGTCTTGTCTAGAATAAAACCGCTTTTTGGGAGAATGCCCATACCTGGCTACGTGGTCACTAAATCCGTAGGTGATCATCGATCGGCTTTTGAAAAGTATGCTTCTTGCTTTCTTCTCACTCCCCACGGTCGCACCGATTCAAAGCGTTTGAATCAAATGGCGCGGCCGGACAAGACTCTGTTCAGCACAGCTGCTGACCAAGGCTCAGCGAGGACATTCCCGCTCTCCAGACTTCCTGATCTTCACACAGATACACCCCAGAATGAAGCACAGCATGGCAATCCCTCAAGAAATGACACCTGCTTGCTTGCCAGCCTCATTCTGAGATGTACCCCAGGCAGCGACACCAACTTGCTCTCAAAGCAAGCGTGTCTCTCCTTTGTTCATCGCACTCTCCCACTACATTCCAGCCCACCGACCGACCGACCGAGAAGTCCCAAACTCACAACACTAATGCTCCAACACCTGGTCAAGTGGCCTCACGTTGGGTGTTGAAGTTGGAGTCCGCGCAACCAAAAACGCCAATGATGATCTGCTCTCGTCCAGAAGGTTCTGTATGGTTGCTCAAACTGAGGCTCTCTGTTACCACCTGGGGGCTTGAGGCAAGACCAAGCTGGTGTGCTCGCATTGGCGATGCAACCAGAGCCTCGGGTGTCTATCGATGGCCGCGGCCTGTCGAAGACATCTCCCTTCAGTTGAGGGAAGGGAAAGTCTTAACCATAGATCTCGGCCTATGATGATCTGCTTCCGTACAGAAGTTTCTGTTTGGTTGCCAATACTGAGGCTCTTTTTATCACTGAGGGATTGAGGTGTGGAGGGGCCTCTATTATCAGATACCGTCGCGTATTGGCCTATGATGATCTGTTTCCGCGCAGAGGTTTCTGTGTGGTTGCCAAAACTGAGGCTATTTTATTACCAGCTGAGGGATCGAGGGTGACGGAGTGTCTATCGATGACCGAGGTCTGTCAAAGACGAGGGGGAATCTGACTGTCTAATATCTGGGCCGATGATGATCTGCTTCCGTGCAGAAGTTTCTGCGTGGTTGCTAAAACTGAGGCTTTTTTTTACCACGCCGGGACCGGGGGATTGAGGTAGGCAAGGCCTCGGGGAGTGTCTATCGATGACTACGGTCTGTCGAAGACATATCTCTCATTGCGTATATTGTTTGTTGAGGGCTTATGATGATCTGCGTCCGTCAGAAGTTTCTGTACGGCTGCCAAATACTGAGGCTCTTTGTTACCAGCTGAGGGATTGAGTGGAGGGCCCTGGAGTGTCTATCGATGGCTGCGGCCTGTCGAAGACATCCCCAGGTAGGTAAACACAAAGTCGAGAATACAATGGCCTATGATGACTGATCGACTTTGCGGCGCTGCCGCAGGGTTGTCACCAACTGAGGCTGCTCAGAACGTTTTTTTCTTCAATATTTCGTTACAAATCCGGTTACAGGTGATCACTGGCGACAACCAGACGGTGTCAAGTGGTTGCTGGGGTCGCTGTGTGTCTTTGGATCATGATGGCCAGTGATGATCGACTACCCCGTGGTGTTCCATGTGGTTGTCACAGTATCTGAGGTCGCGGCGGGATTTGGATTGAAGAACCTGGGGGATAGAGGCGCAGGAAGTTGGTATGCGGTAGACAGACGCAACCAAAGCCTCGGATGTCTATCGGTGACCGTGGTCTGCCGAAGACAGTCTCGATGGAGGAACACTTGGGCAGGCAAGTCTGGTGCTAGTGAACGGCCAATGATGAAAGAAGCCGCTTGCTCTGAGTGGCAATCGATAACTGAGGCTGCCAAACAATCTTTGTCGCCGAGAAATCCCTAGTATGGCTGCCAATGATGATCGACTTCCTCGTAGTGTTCCACGTAGTTGTCAAACCTTAAGGCAGCGGCTGGATGTGGGTTCCTGGAGGATAGAGGCGCGGATCCCCGGTATGCTACGGATGCAACCGGCGCCTCGAATGTCTATGGGTGACCGAGGTCTGCCGAAGACATATTAAGGTCTGTCGAATACATCTTCAAGAGATGAGTGATGAGGCATTGGACGAATCTGGCTAGTGCTCGCAGCCAATGATGAAATAAGCCGCTTGCTTTAGGCCGCGACCGATTACTGAGGCTGCTAAAACAATATTTTGTCGCCGAGGAACCCCTGGAATGGCTGCCAATGATGACGAACTTCCTCCCGGCGCTGTCGCGTGGTTGTTGATTAAGCTGAGGCTGGCCTGAGGTGATATAGATGGGAAGACTGTTTGAGTCGGAGATTCATGCTCCGAGGTGCTCGTTGGTTCTGTGTTGTGCAGTTGCCTTGTTTGTTTCGTTCATAGAACTAGTTTCAAGTTCAAAATCAATCAATGCCGTGGGATGAGTCTTTATTCCCATAGTCCATTCTGGCCTGAGTCCAGTCATTGCTATTTCCACATGTGAAATGGTGGCCACCTTCGTCACTGCGCTACCTCTGCCGTTTGAAGCCATTACAGGGAGGGATTGCGAGCCAAAAGATTGCTCGAGCCATACACGCCGCATCAAAGGCGAAGGTGAAGAAGCTTCCTGCAACGACACATGGGGCCTCTTTGCAACCCAACAGGGAATGCGACATCCCGAGGCGATGCATCCTCCACCGTCCCAGGCTAGCCGTCATCAATCGAGTCTCGATGCTTCGTACCAAAAACGGAGGTGGTTGGGAACGGGTCTCCCTTCACGTTTCATGCCACGACTCGTCAACGCCTCCCTTTCCCCACTGTGACTCACAAATCCGCATTCTCGACCCGCCCCCAAGCCCTGCACAAAGCACGCACAAACCTTTGAGCATTCCACATCCGGCTGGCGGTAAAAGCTAGATTGCAGGCATGTCTTTTCAACAATTTAGCAAACACTTTAGCTCAGGGGAAGAGCGCCGGGCTCATAACCCGGAGGTCGCTTGATCGAAACAAGCAAGTGTTAATTTGATCCATTCTTTTTGCCTTGCCATCCTTGATGATGGGTGATAGCCGGCTTCTTTATTTTTGCAAGCTAGGACAGAACGATATTCTGCAGGAATGATATGGGTACTTGATCGAAGGGTGAATCTTGCCTTCATATCGTCTGGCAACGGCAATCTTGGATGCACTTGTCGTATCTCACGTAGGAGCTCAGGGGCCGGACGGAGGTCAAGGCCCCTTGTGTTATTTCCGACTCCCATCTGGCCATCTCACGCTACATGCAGCCCCAAGAATAAAATATGCAAAATTGAAATTCCCAGCCGCGAATATTCATATCAAGCTTATTACTTGGCCCCGGACATCTACACACATGCCAACTCCAAAGGATGACTAGACACGCAAGGTCTTTGCTAGCATCGCAGGCAGGTGCTCCTTGTTAATATCTCGGCTTTAGCATCACGATATGCCACCGCGGTCCTCAAGTCTACAGACAAAAATCCCAATACGGGAGTGCATCCCTCCCAACCTCTGTCCTGCCTTGCCTGAAGCCTTTCTCTCGGCACATGGCTCACGACTCCACGCCTTCATGTCACATACGACCATACCCATTGGAGAACTCGGGATCCCGTCCGCTCTCCTATCGATAAACCAGTGAGGGCCAGACTAGTAGTTGGGTCGGTGACGACCAGCGAATCCCTGGTGTTGTATGTTTTTGGTGTTTCTTTTTGCGTTGTCTGGTATCTGTCTGGCCTGCCTCATCCGTGCCTTGTCCAGTACAAGTGAACACGAGAGTGTTCTCCTCTCAAAGTACGAATTGCTTCCAGAAACACCCTCTGTCGAGGACGCAGTCCTCAAATGAAGAGTAAAGCTCAAGCAGATCTGTATTGTCGTGTCACTGAGTCTCGACGTGACCCCTTTTCTCAAGAGCGATCGTAACTCCATCAACCAGCAAAGCCATCACCACATGCGAGACGCAAGCAGGCATCAAATACGACACGTCCATCAGCAACGGATTGACATACCCTCCGCATTCAAGAGTCATACGGGAGCGTCTGCAATGCTGCACTGCCTTCCCGAGGTATGCCGTGCAACTAAGGACGGACTCAGCCCCTAGGTAGTAAGCAAGTCACCGTAAACAGGTGTGAGTAAACGGCCCCCAAAATCCATCAGGCAAGGCTTTGAGCAGATACCAGAAACAAACCCCCAAATCTTTGCAAACCCAAACCCGCAAGGCTGCGGTAACCCCCATCCCTCACCCGCCACTGCAAACCCCAAACACTTCCAGAAAAACCCCCGACAAGGCTCCAGCCCCACAGCCTGCCCTCCCCAAACCCCAAACCCCACCGTTAACTACCGACATCCCGCAGCCGCAGCCGCCGCAGACAGGGAAACATCAGACGATTCCCAGCCTCAGCCTCCACCCGCCGACATGAAACCGCATCAAGGAGGGGAGTGAGTGGGGAACTCAACTGCCAGTGCTGTGCTCGAAACTGCAGCCTAGCCCGACGAGATGCATCATCTGCTGCAACGGGACAGGCTGCCACAACACCCTCAGCTCGGGGGCTGCATAGCGGCGGCCTATCAGGTCGCAGGTGTCGGGTAGGGCTGGTACAAGCGCCACTGACGGGCTAGGCTGCAGAGGTGCGGCGAGTTTGTCTTGTTTTGGTTTCTTGTGTCACCATGCTTCGCTTGGGGCGGGAAACGGACGACGACTCCGGTGCAAGGCTGGGAGCCGCTTCACGACGACGCTTGGATTGTACGCGACAGATGGAAGTTTCCATGAGGTGGATGTATGGCATCCTGATTTGGTGAGGCCTCCCACCGTGGGTGTTTGAAGGGGGATTTCTACAGGTTGTCACGAGGGTGAGTCACGCGGCACGAGGCTGCACAAGGCGAGAGCATAGAGCCGGAATGAGGCCCGCAGTGCTTCACCACAGCGACAGGTTTAACGGCCGCTGAGGCTCTAAGCGATATCAGTCACTATTCCCACAAGAAACAAGACTCAGTGCGCGGATAAACAAAAGAGTCAGAGGGTGTGGTGTTCCCCTACCGCCTTGGCGCTAATTAGGGGTTGTTGCTTCAGCCCGCCGTCTGAGCCGGTGGCACAGTGCCATTGCAGCCAGTTCCCCGGCGCGCTTGAGCATATCATCTGAGCATTCGTGGGGGTAGAAGTGAAGGGGTGCCAGGGTTGGCGTGTGAATGAACCAGCAGAATCGCAGTTACGCGGAGACATCGTAGCTCCTGCTCTGGGCGCCGTGATGTGGCGACATCCATCGCCTAAACACGCGTCCTCACCGAAGCCTTGAGCACTTGGAAGACAGTTCCAGCTGAAGGTGAAGCTACTGTCACCCGCATGATCCGAGCCGATCTGGGGGACGATTCCATGCCATCGAGTCGATCACAGAGCCCCCTGGTACGGCGACACGGGGCCGAGGCCATGGTGTCAGAGGACAGGATCGGAACGAACTAGACCTCGAAAGCAGGCCTCCCGTGGCTACGAATGAATGCCTTTGTCCTGGCGCCGTTTGGACATACATTGCGCGTCACGTTCGCCTCGAGTTGGATGCCTCGTTGCACTTGGCATCGACGGCGGCATCGAGCCCGCGTCATCGAGCCTGCGTCCAAAACAGCCCGGCCGTCGACGCGAGTGAGTCAACCACTCGGCCTCAGGCCCCGTGACGACACTGTCTTCACCACTCACGGTCGCCATGGCTGAAAGCCGGCGGTACCCCGGCATATTCATATGGACTCACGGAGCCCTTCACGAACCGACGACACAGCCCGATTCACAGTGTGCAAAAACTCTCCCCGACCACTGGCCTGTCGCGCTCCTTCAGCACAGTAAACTCACGGATCACGGGCGGAAAACTCTTGCCCCAACCTCGAGAGGGGGGTGCAGATATCTCCAAATGTGACCGGTCAGGACCAACAAGGCGCTCTCCTACCCCATCGCACTCCGCCCACCAGCTGTGGTCAAGCCCCCTCTTTGCAGCGCTACACAGCTTCCTGCAAAGCGCCTGAATAACGTCACTGGACAATCTCGGGGGCAGGACCCCTCACACGTAACCTGTGGTAGTTGAGTTTGCTTCCAGAAGGGCGAAAAGCGAGGCGGCTCCCTCGCTCTGAGATGACTACCCAAGGGGCAGCAAGACAGCGCAGACCCACGGTGGCGGGGTATGATGTCGTAGGGCCCTTTGACTCGCACGAGTTAGGTAAAGGGGTCGCTGGCACTGACCAGCCAGCGCGCACCGCGGGAACAGGCGGCGTGGGCGGTTCCCTTTCTCCCCAATGGCACACCGCTCAGGCGTGGCGATGCCGCCGAAGAAACGAAAAGAAGAACGGAAGGTGATAAGCGTCCTGCAAGGAACCACTCATCGTCGGGTCGAGATAGAAAATAGGCCCACTAGAGGAGAGGGCTTGGCTCCTTGTGGGCTTTATCCTGCACAGTTGCCTGTCCAGCCACGAATGGGCGTGTGTTTTGGCCAGGAGCTGCTCTGCATACCCCAGGCAAGACTGTAGGAAACCCTCGATCGTCGCGGTGTGGATTTCGCAACCCAATGAGGAATGAGCCGTATCCGTCACCGACAAAACATTGACCCCCTTACCAGTGCCAGGCCCACGCCATCCCTCGCTGCTATCCCGAAGTGGCAAGGGAGGAGATGAGGAAGCGAGGGCATTCGGGATGCCAGGTAGCCAGTTGCGACGCGGCACAGCACTTGGAGGCTCGCGGAGACATCGGATGGCGCACGCTGGTGGATGCGGTGGTGCGCGGCGCGCGGGATATTTGCCAGGGACGCCGACGACACACGGGAGGTGTGTGACTCACAACGGATGGGGCCTCTGAAACGCGGGAGGCTCTATCTTTGCTCGTCGAGTTATCGCTGGCGGCCAGACCCAAAAAAAAACCCTCAGCCACCGCCTGTGCTGTCATCTGCCCTTCTTCCCAACATCAAGCCGTGCCAGCCCATGGAAGCACCGAGCGCTGCCCTGCGAATTTGAAAGCGATCGGCAGCGAGACTCGTCCGTCTGTCTGGGCAACGGAATTAGGGCACTCGGAGGGTCCCGTGACGGACTCCGGCGAGCGCGACCGGTGTTGCGGTGAGTCAAGCGCTTGCTTGCTTGGGCGAATTTGAGATGTAATTGCCTCAGCCACAAGGGTATGCGGCCTGAGGACCCAAACCTGCCAAACTCGCGGTGAGGGGGCGTGCCGCTAGCCAGCCTCTGACTGTGTGTCGGCCCTATGATTCACAACGGAATGGTAATAGCGGTGACGTAGGTTGTCGGCAAGTGCTAGACTCCGATGTTGTTGCGAAGCTGCGACGCTGTGTGTGCGAGTGCGAGTGAGGTTGGGGTTGGGCACCGGATTGGTAATGCCTGATCTGAAAGCTTGGGTCGAGGGCCGAAGATGGCGGAAGAGTTTGGGCCGTGCATCGGGTGGCGGCCCAAGGCAAAGACAGCAGGGCCAGATCGGGACGTGGGAAATTCCGGATTGACGGGTCGAATTAGATTCCGGGGGTGGCTGGCAGGTGGGGCGCGCAGGGATTAATCAAGTGCTGCGCCACTGCATCGAAATCCACGTGTGGCGCGTGGCGTGTGGCTTGCTAGCGACCAGACCGTCGGGACCACACTTGTCCAACCTGAGGAAAATGGAATTTCGAACCTGGGAGACCTGGAAGCCCTGAGGCTCCACTTCTCTGCGGGTCTTGGCAGCGCAACAGCTTGCAGAGGCCTGCACACTTTTTGCCTCGCATTGGCGGCCGTCGACTTCGCAGGGCCAGCCAGCCAGCAACTGGTAGCTCGACAGGGCACTGGCGGAGTTTGTCGAATCGTCGAGGAGTGGGCGAGACGAAAGGAGGCCACCGTCGGCGCCAGCGATCGCGATCGAAACGTTCAACCACGCCCCTGATTTCAGCTGCACAGCTGGGCCTGTCTCTCACAGTGCTTCTCGACGACCCGGGGCGATTGGATTCCCGCCGCTCCGTCTACTCTAATCGGTATTGCGTATTCCGGAAAGGGGGAGGCATGGCCGAAGGCTGACGCCGTGTCTTTGCCTTCTGAAGGAGGCAGGCGACCGCGCTGCCAGCCAACAGCAGCCAGCGAGTGCAGGCGTCCGAACAGCTGCGTTCTGCGCTCGCCGTCTCATTGGTCCCAGCTCCAGCACTTTGCCCTACCTAGGCTCCAGAGGCCGCACAACAAAGAAAGACTGCGTTGATTGACATTCATATGGCAAGGAGGGTCCGGGGCTCGGCACCCCTATTCGACCGTCTCTCACCTGCCCGTCCTTCTCGGCTGGAAAGTGCTGAATTCCTGCCGGCTTCCGTCGCACACCCTGGATCCCCCGTTCTTTCCCGTGACTGGCGAGAGCGGATGGGTGCCGGCACAGCTGAGACGCGCTCCTATCGATAGAAGGCCTGGAGGTTGGTAACACGAGCCCGAAAGGCCCGGTGGAACGATGAGCTGGTGTCGTACGAACGTTGCGATATTTCGTCAGTTTGCACGTGTAAGACGGTGTGGAAATTTGACTGGATCACTGCGACGGGTAAGGGGGTCGTGGGGTGTGGTGTGCGGCAGGGACAAGGGGTGTATCATGTCATGGGGGTATGATAAGGCTAATATTTTCAACAGTTTGTCGCTATTTTTCTTGTTGTGTGGTGTTTATTTCTCCCGCTGTGCGGGTGGTGAGGCAGGTCATCGTCAATGCCGCCCGCGAGTACGTGTTCCTACAGATTAGACGGCTCTTGGCTCGCGCGATGATCCTCCAAAGGGTCCGACTGGGGCCGAGGGATCGTCTTCCGCAGGTCTCACTCAACGTTCCTGCTTGATCCATCATCCCACTCCCGATGCCAACAACTGCGCTGTCGTTTGTTCGTCTTCATTCTGCCGTCTTCCGCGATCCTCACCTGGCGCGCGCGCGCAGAATATTGGACACAGATATCGTTCCGTCTCGGCATCGCTCCAGAAACTTACCGATTATGTGGGCGGGCGCTACGTCAGAGGCCGCTCCCAGGGCCAGTACGGGCAAACCCACGTATAAGACGCTGCCGCGCAGTCTTCACCCCCCTCCGGGACATAAACATGCAGCTTCATCTGCATGCCGCGGCGGGATCATCAAGGCTAACTGCGAAGGAAGTGTCGGTGAGCAGCGTGGAGCAGTGAAGCCGGTTGACTGTGGCATGCGTATCCGCCTGGAGTCCTTCCTATTTTTTGATCGGGAGGAAGGATTCTCCATTCACCTTGGACTTTGTTTGGCAACGGCAGGGGTTGGCTCCCGGACTCGCATTCTAGCGGCTGCACCGCTGTGGGCATTGGCATCGTCCGCTGCGCGCCGTCCTCAACGTCTCCAATCGGGGACGGGGACGTGCATCCACGACACGCGGAGCGGGGAGTCATTGGCCATACAACAGCGAGCCCCAGAACAGCCCATCGACATTGGACATCAACGCAGCAAACAATGTATGCTCTGCTGCCCTAATGGCTCCCTGATGCTCTCGCACCATGACGGCGCTCCGGACGCGTGAGTCACCTGTCTCCCACAGGGCCGGCGGGACTCGACGGGGACCGGTGCGAGTCTCAATCAATCCCTCTGGCGGTCTTGCTCGCTTGCCTCCCCAGCGAAATGAGAACTGGAATTGGAGAGAGAAAAATTTTCACCGTCACCCAAAAAGGAGCAATCAGAGCGGAAGACCCCTGACGTCGTGCCGCACCAGGCTAGGGGGCAGGGGGAAAAGCCCGCGACGGGGAGGGGGTGGCTTTCTAGAACAACAACATAGGCCGGGTTTAGTACTGGGCGAGCAGGGCTGCCAAGCCAGCCAAGGCCCCGCTGGAGAGAGGTGAGCGAGGTCTATGCTCCACTCCATGCGCTAGGAAGAGCCAGCCGTGTGATTGTCTTGCGTTCTTGCAGTCTTTTGCAGGGGCGGCGGTCCTTTTATTCACATCGACTTCCCGCTGGGTCGACCCATGGACGTGGGCGTAATCTCGGCCGGGTGTGCGAGCAACGGCGCCGCAATTGTCTTGACCTCGGTCGGCATCCCGCCGGCGTTGCAGCACTGTGCACTGTATGGGGCCTTTGCAAGGCGAGCCACGAGGAGAGCAGGGTGAAGGAGGGCGAGCACGCCAAAACGAGGAAAGGCGATCGTCGCGCATGGTGGAACAGCTGCTGGCCGCTGCTGGAACTAGGCTGGAACCGAGTTGACGGGAAACACTCCGGAGCTTTAGAGAATCGGGCTGCATTAGCGGAGGCAGGCGGCTTTGGATATAAACCTGCCGGAGGCAGATTCGCCTTGACGGAAGTCTCTGCTGCCTGCCCCTCGATGTTCGCTTTCCGCTGTCTCTCGGCGGCGGAGGGTGCGTTGCGAGGGCCAGGGGCAGGATATGGATAGGAACGGCAAGAGAGCGATCGGTTCAAATTGCGGTAGCGGTTGAATGATTGACGGTAGCACGGCCTGCGCGGAACGACGGGCTGTGGTGCACCCACTGCGAACAGGCAATACGTACCCGAAACCTGGCCTTCCAGGCTCGGAACACGAGGTGTCACCTCGATCCTCTGTCGGCACGGCGCCCTGCAGTGTTTGTTCAGAGCCGTAATCCGTAGACTGTGGTGGAAGCTCAGCTTCAGACTAGCGGCGAGCGCCCCGAAGTTCGACTGACGCTGCAAGGGGCAGGCCTCGGGAGGCTGGAGTCGGGGGGCGGGACAGACGGACGGAATGGAGCCGGGCAAGCGTGCCCAGCCATCTCACCTCGGTCTGGCTCCAGCCGTTCCACAAGGCCCCGCGGCCGCTCACCTTTGAGGGCTGGTCGCCCAGGAGGCCATCATCTTCATGCGCAAACCAAACGCGAGATTGTCGCAAGGTTATCCCAGATCTGTGGCCAGATCCAGGTGAGTCGGAATGCCGCTGGCGGGGCGAGAGGACAGGAATCATTCCCATTTGCCAATTGCAAGGTGACGGGAGGTTCGGTGAGACCGCCGGCCACCCACCTGGGATGACAGGCCCCAGCGCTTGGTCGAGGGCTGGAGGCTCTCTGCTGCCGGCTGTAACATGGCATCCAAGCGGCGGCACGTTGCCACCGGTCCACCGCAAAAGACAGCTCTGAGCTGAGAGCTGCCGCGTCGTACCGACTGCCTGATAGTGAGGTTCGCCGTGCATCCCGTCGCCTCCATGTCCACAGTTCTCGTCAGCATTCGTGTCGCTTGCTTTACGCCTCAACGGGTGCCTGAGCCCTGAGTCAGACCAGCACTGCGGCATCATGATCGTGACGGGCAGCTGGGGTTCAAGCTGGATTGCGTACCCCGTAATCTAATCAGACTAACCGGACGTTGAGTCTTGAAGTTAGTTGGGAGGCGGGGGATGCGGAGGTAAGCCCCAGATGACGATGTGGGTGAGCACGCACCTCCACCCCATCTCAACGCTCGGGCCTGCAGGCCCCACGTGAAGCCCACGAACACCCACGCAGAGTGCCATGAACTGCAGTGAACGGACCGGTTGCCGCTGCAGAGCACGATCTGAGCGAGTCGACTGCGGAGAACATCATCCCAACTCGGTGCGCGGCCCTTGGCACCCCAGACCATCTCCCTCGTGCTTGTACTGACGACAGAAGGGCGGGTACTTCATCGACTCGGTGAGTCGGCGAATTGCGACAGGCTGTTGCGCTTCAGAATCCACATGTGATGACCTGAGCACTCAACCTGGATGACTGGTGGTGTGCGAGAGTCCGTGATGTTCCGTCTCACACTATCCTCGCCATCCTCATGGATGGGTGAGCCAGGCTAACTTGGCGATGTGAGGGGCTTCCTTCCTATCCGGGAGGAGGGGCAAATGCAGACGTCAGCACACTCGCCACCAGAGAACAGCGATAGTATAAGACCGAGGGCTTCTGCTCAACTCCCTCATTTTATGAGCTCTTCGTCAGATGTAGTTCGAATCCCACACAGGGGGTTCCTAGCTTTCCCCCACGTTGTCGCCACCATCAGCGCCATCGCCTGTTTCTCCATGGCCAACAGCTTGGACTGAACAGCACTCTCTTGCGCTCCGGCGCTGTGGGATTAAGTCCCTCACGTCGCCAACCCCGAGATAGGTGAACTCGGCCTTCGCCGCTTTGCCATATTGTCTCCATTCCGCTCACTCGAGGGTCGCCAACCTGAGAGCAGCCGAAGTTGCGAAACTGTTCTAAGTACAGGGTCTCAAGCAGAAGGGATATTCGTGTCGCCTAGCAGAGCGTGTGTGGAACTCGAAGCCTTCCACGGCCTGAGAAGCAACCACCCGGGATCTCATCTCGCAGTCTCTGTGTTGGCCCGGCCGGCGTCCCAGGCTGTTCACCTCGCCGAGATTCACACCATCCACGGTCCGTGTTAAATACCGATTCTCTGCCGTCGTATTCCTGCATTCGAGCTCAGGGCCCTTATCACCAGCTCCGCCCTCCCGGACCTCCTCCCCGATTCTAGCAAGGGTGATCGGCTAGGTTGCAACACCCAAACACCTCGTTTGCAAACCGAGAATTCTGGTTGAAGAGGAAAATTTTTCTTGATGGGTGTTTGGAAGTCCAACCTCAAAAGCCTCGAGACAAATTTCGCTTAGCCAGTTGTGGCATATTGGCCCTGGTTTAGGAGGCGTCAAGGCGACCGGCATCAACGGGTCACCAAATTTGCCCAGCGAGACCCATTCGAATCGGAATTTGGATGTCCACCAACGAGGCAACCACCGGAGGTCAAGGCAATCACATTTCGAGATAATTGCGATTACCACTCTCGTCGACGCCTAGCTATTCGCAGTCCCAAACTGGAATCAGAGCACTGCCTGCGTCTATTTCAGTCGAAAGGCCCTCAGCTTCTGCGCTGTAGCTGCACTCGCGCTAGCACTGAGCCCACCCCGACTTTAGGCGGACGAAAAAAACGCTTGGCAGGACGGACAGTCATCCAAGCCACATCGAACCTGTGCTTGGAAATCACAGTGCAAACAGAAATCGGTGGACGGTGCTAGGAGAAGCGAGGTGTGGCCATATCCTTCCGTCAGTGTGACTAAGGCCGCGCTGCAGGGATTATCCATTCTCCCACACCCCCCCCTTGCCCCCCCCTCCCATCAGCATTTTCATCACCCCTGCCTCCCTCGACACCCCCTGTCCCAGTTGTCCTGCGAGGCCTTTGGCCTGATTTTGTCCGCCCGTTCTCCTCACCTTCCACACTACTAAAGGGGCCAACCGCCAACCACCAGCATTTTTACATTTCCTCTTGCTCAACTTTGGCATATGCCAATTCAAATTTCTTAACCTCGCATATCGCTCTGCGCCCTTGCCAACCGGTTTACCAATCTTTCAGCCTGGACCCCAGAAGCGTCCAGCAGCAACCAGCACCGTCAGAGTCATCCCGACTTTGATGCCCGATTCTCCAGCGGAGATATATACACCAGGTTTTTGGACATGTTCTCAGAACGACGAACTTCTTTCCCTCTTCCTACCGACCACAGACCAAGGTGACGGGTGTCATCTTCTCCCGCGTCTCGACACAGGCGCGATTGGCCCACAATTTTGAGCCAGGCAAACAGCAAAACAACAACCACCACCACCCCCGCAAAAGGCGAGGGAATCAGGCATCTCTCCCGAAGGCGTGCAGAGAGAGGATCGGATGTCTAGACATTCATCGCAAGAGCCTGAAACTATGGCAAACTACTCGCCATACGAGTCCACGCCGGGCGCCGACGACTACTTCTTCGACGCCAAGAAGTTCCCCAGTCCGTCGCCGACGCCGTCTCCCCGAGGACCGGGCTACGCCTACTTCAACAACACGACGCCCGCGCGACCGGCGACCCGCGCTCACTTCCGTGGCCAAAGCACCAGCGGCTTCCAAAACAACTACCCCAGTCCTCGTGGCCCGTCCTTCTCGCCGCGGTACACGAGCGACGGGCAGTATGCCACTGCTAATGTGAGTCAACCACGGTCATCACGCAAACCGAGTTTCTCGGGGTCGCGCCCCAAGCGCGAGCGTCGCAACTCTCATTCCTACTTTCGGGCCTCTGACCACCATGGGGATTCCGACGAGGACGAGTTTATCGAGATCAATGGTGTCACCTATGTCGTGCTATCCGCGCGATCGAAAAAGCGATACAGCAGAGAATATTACACTATCAACGCTGGAGGACACCAAACTGATTACTACTACTATGAACAGGGCGGCCCATACTTTGACAGAGAGGCCCAAGGTTTCGCGACACCGCGATACGAGCCCGACCGCAAGTCCGCAGCCACACCGGCCGCACACTCGCGCCGCAACTCGACCTCTGTGCCACTGCAACGGCCCCAGACCGCCCGCCCCTCCAGCTCGCACATCCACAAGAAGCCCCAGGAGAAGGAGACCAAGCGCGCCGCCACCGAGCTCGATGCCAAGCGGCACCGAATTCCCGCTGGCTACTCGCTCAAGAACTGGGACCCCAATGAGGAGCCCATCATGCTGCTTGGAAGCGTCTTTGACGCCAACTCGCTCGGCAAGTGGGTCTATGACTGGACCGTCTACCACCACGGACCTGCCACTCCCATCTCGGACATGGCCGGCGACCTGTGGCTTCTCCTGATCAAGCTCGCCGGAAAGATCAAGCGTGCCGAGGATGCCGTCCCCAAGATCCGGTCCAAGGACAACCGTGAGATGGTCGAGGAATTTATTGAGGCTGGTGACCGGCTCACCGACAAGCTCCGCAAGCTCCTGAAGACGTGCGAGCAGCCCATGCTCCAGTCCAGCACCAAGCAGCGCAAGACCACCCAGCTTGGCAAGGGCGCCGGCGTGGAGTTCGTTGAGACCATGTTCGGCCGCGAGCGCGAGCTTGAGAAGACCGAGCGCTTCATGGCCTCCGTCCGCCTCTGGAACCTGCGCTTCGACACCAACTGCGAGGAGATCCTGAGGAAGCCTACCATGTAAACTACACTACACTACCTCCACACCAAAACGCCGGCACCTCACCCCGGCGTCTCTGGTCTCTTGTCTTCTCCCCGTCCCCTCTTCGGGGGCGGTTACCACAGATACACAACCGTCCAGGAGCCAGCTTGTAAGATAGGTCTCTTTCGGGGTCATTTGGCAGTCCGGGTCATCGTCTTTGCTAGGCTTTTTTGCCTCTTGTCGATAAACATAGTCGGGAGCAGTCCCGCATGGTGGCCGTCGTTTTTTTACGTCGTTCAGAGATACCCAGGACGAGCACACGATGACAGCATGCAGCCAGCTGCAAGGGATATAACAGGATTTCAAAAGTCAGGATTTAGAAAGCTCTGATGAGCGCATGTGCTCACGAGCGGATGGATATTTGCAGCATTTTGCAAGAAAGGTGAATCAGGGACTGTGACAGTCCCTTAATGGAATATGGGTTCGGATATCTCGAAGGTTTAGGTCTAACTGTTGATCGTTTGGAGGACACCGCCGGGCGTGGAAGGGCCTCGTTTTTTTATTTTTAAGTTCTCGACGTGCTCGGACAATTACGAAGAGCCGTCCTTTTCCTTCTCTCTTATCCGTGGGTCTCACAGGATGGATATACCCCTTTTTCGCGAGTTCACGGGTTGGATATGATGTGGAGGGGATATAGACGAGTCATAGCAATTATTAGAAGGAACCTTGGACATTTCTCAAACCACCATGCCCGAATTTGTGAGTTGTGTTTGTGTGGCGCCGTCATGGCGCTGATGCCCTGGCTGCAAGCCAACCACCATCCCACACGAGGTCTCAATAATAATGATTATCACGAATTACGAGACCAAGTTGTGCTTCAGCCGCCATGTGAATATTCCCGGTGCCAGCTAACCCTAGATCCGAGCCCTAAAACGATGTTTCTGCCGTTCTCCCCGGTGGCTTGCGTTGGTCCCTGCGCGGCGGCGCAAGAGTCCAATTTCCCCCCACCAGCGCACGACGCAGGCATCCATTCGCGATAACGCGTCGAGCAAGGGAAGTCGGGAGAGTTTCCCTGGTGTCTGTGTCATTCGTAATACGTTGCCTGTATCATCAATCTTGTGCCCTCCTGGCGACAGATAGACAAGATACAAGATTCCAGCGCGAAGGGTGGTTGGTTGGAAACACACCGAGGTTTTCTTGTGCACACGTTTGCTTTTTTGGCTCTCCCTGTGCTGTGCTTCTGTGCCTCCTTTTCTCATCCCACACCATCACCGCCGCCGTCTTATCTTGAGGGGGTGGGGTCGGCCCTCCCCCTATTTACAGAGTTTGACGCCACATTGCGAAAGAAAAACTTTGAGGGGAATAAACTGTGGTGAAGCAAGGGGAATAGCGGTCGCCAACGGCACATCGTCGGCGGTGTTTGTCCGGTTTGTCGGTGAGCGTCCGGCTCACCTCGGTCGCAAACCTATGTTACGGAAGCTAGGCAGTTACATTCGTGCGGCCGCCGACAGTTTGCGACAACCCGTCGTGTCCTTCCCACGTCATTCTCAAGAATGCCGGGATGGCAGACAGATTCCATCAGGAGCTTACAGTCAGGCAACCTGCAGCGGTGGGCACGGCAAGCCGCCGCGGCCTATCGGTTCAGGAGTTGAGCAAAAAGTTTCGAGTTCACCCACGAAACATGTATCTGATTGGCCGTGCCGCCCGCTTCCATACCGAATCTTGCTTCTCGACTTGGAGATGCACGGACGAGGTTGTGACAGTCTGTCCGGACGGGAGGGCCTATGACAGGGGCGGGACGGGTTCTAGATTGAAACACTGTAGAGAAGTAACTTTTCGCTTTTCGATGGCTTGCATGGCAGAGGATGTGCAGTCGTCCGTGGCCGGGAGCACTAGGAGGAGTTGCGACGCGACGCCGCATATGCGTCGTGTGCCGGAGCCGACATGGGACGAACGACGAACGGCAGACCCGAGCGCAGGCCAGGCAGTGCCAGTGTGCCTTGAGATTCAGGGCGGTACAACCCAGATCTGGCCGCAGAGCAGAACGACAAGACGGCACACTGGAAATGCCAGTCGCCCGCTTGTTGCAAGTGAAAA